>Ga0207433_10000947_pt1 | contig 64963 bp, 61 predicted proteins | sample YelNatPaOPGAMG01_FD_187559 | JGI IMG/M metagenome (GOLD analysis project Ga0207433, IMG submission 187559) | Hot spring thermophilic microbial communities from Obsidian Pool, Yellowstone National Park, USA - OP-RAMG-01 (SPAdes) (version 3) | ecosystem: Environmental > Aquatic > Thermal springs...
GGGTCTCGCCCGTGCAACCTATCTTCGCTGCGATCGAGCCGATCGCCTCCCATTCAGAGGCGTGCTCCTTCGCGTGCTCCAACACCATGCGGACCGCACGCTCGCGGACCTCTGGCGAATATTTCTTGGTTCTTCGATGTCTTTCGCTTCTCCATAGCTCCATCCTACTCAAGAGTTGGAGCCTCCGGGATTCCCGGCGCGGTTCAAAACTTCCGGGTTCAAGCGATTGCCCTGTCGGGAAGGGCGATGCCGGTGAGGGCCTGCCAAACGCGGATGACAAAGGCGTCGTCCTTGCTCCCCTCGCCATGGGCGGCGGCGGCGAGGAAAAGCTGGTGGGCGCAAGCGGCGAGGGGCAGCGGGAAGGTCAGAGCGCGGGCCTGATCGAGAACGATGCCGAGATCCTTGATGAAGATGTTCACGGCAGAAAGCGGGGTGTCGTCGCCGGCCAGGATGTGCGGCACGCGGTTCTGCCACATCCACGAACTTCCCGCCGACGACGAGATCACCTCGAACAATGTGGCTGGTTCGGCGCCGGCGCGGATGCCGAGCGCCAACGCCTCCGCCGCCACCGCGATATGCACGCCGGCGAGCAGTTGGTTGACCATTTTCACCGTGCTGCCAATGCCGTGCGCCGCGCCGAGACGCCAGATTTTACCGGCGATCGCCGTCAGCACCGGCTCGGACTTGGCGAAGGCGATTTCGGGGCCCGACGCCATCACCGTCATCGTCCCTGCCCGCGCCCTCGAAGCACCACCCGAGACCGGCGCGTCGAGCAGCAGAAGGTCGGCCTCGGCGAGCCGCGCGCCGAGTGCTTTGGCAGCCTCGGGGGCCATCGTGGTGCAGGAGATCACGACTGTCCCGGGGGCGAGCTTCCCGGCGCATCCCTCGGCGCCGAACAGCACCGCCTCGGCCTGCGCGGCGTTGACGACGAAGATCAGCACCACCTCGAGATTCTCGGGCAGATCGGCGGCGCGTGCCACCACCTTGCCGCCGGCCTCCGCCAACTCGTCGCGCGCCGGGCCGCGGAGATCGCAGCCGGTCACGGCAAACCCCTTGCGCTGGAGGTTGAGCGCCGCCCCCATGCCCATCGTGCCGAGCCCGATCACTGCCGTTTCCATCACCTTTCTCCTTTATGTGGGCCGCATGCGAAGCCGAAGTCGCGAAACCGTTCCACCGCCGCCACCAGGGCCCGGCGGATGCCTGGCTCCAGCGCCGAATGCCCGGCATCGGCGATCACCGCCAACCGCGCCGCGGGCCAGGACTGGGCGAGGGCGAAAGCGGTCTCGGGTGGGCAGATCATGTCGTAGCGTCCCTGGATGATCTCGGCCGGAATATGGGCGATGCGGTGCATCGCCGCGAGCAGGCCGGCCTCCGGCAGGAACAGGCGATGGGTGAAATAATGCGCCTCGATCCGCGCCAGCCCCAAGGCCGAGCGATCGGCGGCGAAAGAGGAAACGGTCTCGGGATGGGGCAGCAAGGTGCTGCAGGTACCCTCATAGAGCGACCAGGCACGCGCCGCCGGCAAATGGATCTCGGGGTCGGGGTCGGTGAGGCGGCGCAGATAGGCCGCGAGAATATCGCCACGCTCGGACTCTGGCAGAAAGCCGCGAAACGCCGCGTGGGCTTCCGGGAAAAACCGCGCGAGGCCTTCGAGAAACCAGGCGATCTCGCGCGCCCGGCCCAGGAAAACGCCGCGCAACACGCAACCCGCAACCCGCTCGGGATGCGCCTGGGCATAGGCGAGCGCCAACGTGGCACCCCAGGAGCCACCGAACAGCAGCCAGCGCTCGATGCCGCGATGACGGCGCAGCGCCTCGATATCGGCCACCAGATGCGCGGTGGTGTTCTCGACGAGCCCGCCGAGCGGGCGGGAGCGGCCGGCGCCGCGCTGATCAAAAATCACCACCCGCCAGTAGAGCGGGTCGAAAAACCGCCGATGCACCGCGCCTGCCCCTGCCCCCGGCCCGCCATGCAGGAACAGCACCGGGGCGCCATCACGCTGGCCGGATTCTTCCCAATACATTTCGTGGCCGCTGGAAAGTGACAGAAAGCCCGTTTCATACGGAGTGACTTCAGGGAACAGGTCAGCACGCGGCATGGGCGCCGATCATAGCAGGCCGATGGGGGTGCGAAAGGCCGCGGGTTGCGGCAAGCAAATGTTATGTTATAACGTTGCGCTTTGAGCCCCCACGCAGGAGAGACCGATGAAGCTTCCCGCCTTCATGCGCGCCGCGCTGCTGTTTGCCGCCCTTGGCGCGATTTTTTTGACGCAACCCCTGCGCGCCGCCCCCGACGCGCCGGTGGCGATCGTCGCGGCGGAGAATTTTTACGGCGATGTCGCGCGCCAGATCGGCGGCCCGGCGGTCAAGGTCACGTCGATCCTCAGCAATCCCAACCAGGATCCGCATCTATTCGAGGCGAGCCCGGCGGTCGCGCGCGCCGTTGCGGCGGCGCGGATCGTTGTCTATAGCGGCATCGATTATGACCCGTGGATGGAAAAGCTGCTCGCCAGCACGCCCCAGGCGAGCCGTGAAATCATCGTTGTCGCCAATCTCATCGGGCGCAAATCCGGCGATAATCCGCATATCTGGTACGATCCGGCAACCATGCGCGCCTTCGCCGAGCGCCTCAGCGACGATCTCGGCGCCGCCGATCCGAGCCGACGCGCCGAATACGCTGCCCGCCTCGCACGTTTCGAAGCCTCGCTCGCCCCCATCGAGGCGAAAATCATCGCGCTGCACGCGCGCCTCGCGGGCGTGCCGGCTACCGCGACCGAGCCGGTTTTCGGCTATATGTTCGCCCGTCTCGGCATGCTGGTGCGCAATGAAGCCTTCCAATTGGCAGTGATGAACAATACCGAGCCCGCCGCCCGCGACGTCGCGGCCTTCGAAAACGACCTGAAAACCCATCAGGTGCGGTTGCTCATCTATAACGCCCAGGCGAGCGACCCCATCGCCGCGCGGATGGAAAACATCGCCCGGACCGCCGGCGTGCCTATCGTCGGCGCTGCCGAGACCGAGCCGCCGGGCCTCAATTATCAGGCCTGGATGATGCGCGAACTCGACGCGGTTGACCGCGCGCTGCCCGCCGGGACGCGGTGAAAACCTTAGAATTCCAAGATGTTACTCTCACGCTGGGGCGACGCACCGTGCTTGCCGGCGTCGATCTCGTGATCGATGCCGGCGAGTTCATCGGCGTCTTGGGCGCGAACGGCGCCGGCAAGACCACGCTGATGCGCGCCGCTCTTGGTCTGCTCACGCCGAGCGGGGGACGCATTCGCGTGTTCGGCGAGCAACCGCGGCGGGGCAATCCCTTGATCGGCTACGTGCCGCAGCATCAATCGCTCCCCGCCGGGTTGCGCCTGAGCGGCTTTGATATCATCGCCGGCGTGGTTGCCGGGCATCGCCTCGGGCTTCCCTGGCTTTCACGCGCCGGCCGCGAGGAAGTCTCGTGGGCCCTGGAAAAAGTCGGCGCCGCCGATCTCGCGCGTCGCCCGCTCGGGGCGCTTTCGGGCGGCGAACGCCAGCGCCTGCTGCTCGCCCAGGCGCTGATCGGACGGCCGCGGCTGCTGCTGCTCGACGAGCCGCTGATCAGCCTTGATCCCCGCCACCAGCAGGGCATGGTCGATCTCATCCGGGCTCTGCAAAAAGAACTCGGCTTCACGGCACTGTTCAGCGCCCATGAAATCAACCCCCTGCTCGGCGCCATCGACCGCGTGCTCTATCTCGGCGGGGGCAAGGCGGCGCTCGGCCCGGTTGACGCGGTGATCACGCCGGTGGTGCTGTCACGCCTCTATGGCACGCCGATCGAGGTCGTGCATCTCAACAACCGCATTTTTGTCCTCGCCGGCAACACCGATCTGGAAGCCCAGCCCCATCTTCATGAACACCACGGGGCCCCGGCGGGGCACGCCTGATGCTCGCCTACGCCTTCATGCGCCACGCCTTCGCGGCCAGCGCCGTGGTCGCGCTGATCGCCGGGCCGGTCGGCTATTTCCTGGTGTTGCGTGGGCAGACTTTTGCCGGCCACGCGCTTTCCCATGTCGGCTTTACGGGTGCCACGGGCGGGGTTCTCGCCGGTATTTCGCCGTTTTTCGGCATGGTTGCGGCAACCCTGCTGGCCGGGCTCGGCATGGGCGCCTTTGGCGCGCGGCTCGCCGAACGCGATGTCGCGATCGGCATGGTGCTCGCCTTTGCGCTCGCGCTCGGCATGCTGTTCCTGCATTTCTTCACCGCCTACGCAACCGCGGCGACGGCGCTTCTGTTCGGCAACGTGCTCGCCGTCGATACCGCGACGGTGTGGCTTCTATTGGCGCTCGGCCTTGGCTCCATCGCCGCCCTCGCGGTGATTTCGCGCCCGCTGCTGCTCGCCAGCCTGCAACCCGAACTCGCCGAGGCGAAAGGCGTCTCGCTCCGGCTCTATGCCGTGTTGTTCATGGCGATCGTCGCCATCGTCACCGCCGAATGCGCTGAAATCGTCGGCGTGCTGTTGGTCTTCACGCTGATGGTCGGCCCGGCGGCGGCAGCCTCGCGTCTCACCCGCCATGTCCTGAGCGGCGTCGCACTCGCCGCCGCCCTCGCGCTCGCCGAGGCCTGGGGCGGCCTCAGCCTCGCTTTCTATACCGACTGGCCGAGCAGTTTTTCCATCACGCTTTTGAGTACTCTGGTCTATCTGGCCGCTGCGGCGCTGGCTTCCCGGTAAATCCCGAAGCGGCGCCGATTGCGCCAGCAACGCTGACCTTGCCTTGCCGTTCTGGCGTGCTAGTGCTGGCACACGGCAGAGAGGGGGAAGGCGTTGGCGGGTCCGCTGTTTTCGCCGGCGCAAGGCCGCCGCGTGGGCGTGATGGCGGCCGGTTTTGGCACCTTCATCAACCTCTACACCACCCAGGCGATCCTGGTGGTGCTGGCGCGGGATTTCGGGGTGAGTTTTGCGCGCACCGGCCTCACCGTCACCGCCCCGCTGGCCGCCGTCGCCCTCGTCGCACCCTTCGTCGGCTCGATCTCCGACCGGCTGGGGCGCAAGCGGCTGATCGTCGGGGCTGGCTTCCTGCTCGCGCTGCCAACCCTGCTGATCGCCGGGATCGGCGATTTCTCCCTCCTCATTGCCTTGCGTTTCGCCCAGGGCCTGTTGCTGCCGTTCATTTTCGCCATCACCATCGCCTATATCGGCGACGAGACGAGCGAGGCCGAGAATATCCGCCTCGCCGGCAGCTATTCCATCGGCACCATCATCGGCGGTTTTTGCGGGCGCCTCATCGCCGGCTATGCCGCCGCCCTCATCGGCTGGCGGGCGGGATTCGTCATCCTTGCCCTGCTGACCGCCGGCGCCGCGCTGATCGTGGCCCTCGTGCTCCCACGGGAGCGCCAATTCCGCCCGCAACACGGGCTACGCGCCGCTCTCGAGGGATTCGCCCTGCATATCGCCAACCCGCGGCTGATCGCGACCTATGCCGCCGGCTTCGCGGTGCTGTTCTCGATCGTCGCGACCTTTACCTATGTCAACTTCCTCCTCGCCGCCCCCCCCTATAGCCTCGGCCCGGCGGCACTCGGCAATATTTTTGCGACCTATCTCGTGGCCATCGTCTCGACACCGCTCGCCACACGCCTCGCCGTCCGCATGGGTCGGCGCGTCACCCTGCTGGTCGCGGCCACCACCGGCATCGCCGGGCTCACGCTCACGCTGATCGGCCCGCTGCCCGCCATCGTCGCCGGGCTGGCGCTTGGCGTCGGCGGCATGTTTCTCGAACAGGTAATGGCCATCGGCTTCGTCGCGCAAGCCGCCGAACGCGCCAAATCCACCGCGGTCGGGCTCTACGTGACCTTCTACTATATCGGCGGCGCCCTCGGCGGCATCCTGCCGGGCAGCCTCTGGCGCGGCTTCGGCTGGCCGGGCTGCGTCGGCCTGATCATCGTCGTCCAACTCATCATGCTGGCCATCGCGCTGCCCTTCTGGCGTCCTCCCGCCAGCCATTGAGCGAAGAGAGGACAAAGGGGCAGAGCGCCCTCGTTTTTGCTTTTCCCGTAGCTCAAGGAGCGGCGGGAACGCGGAGGGTTTGGCCGGGATAAATCAATTTGGGGTTATGAATGCTGGTGCGGTTGGCCTGGAAAATGAGGGTGTAGTGGACACCGCTGCCGTAGGTGGCGCGAGCGATTTTCCACAGATTTTCCCCGGGCTGGACCATAACGGTACCAGGCGCCAGGGTTTTGCCGGCGAGCGCTTCGCGACGGAACGGCAGCGAGACGCCGGCGAGAACCTGCTGCTTAGCGTCTTTCTCGGTGAGATCCAGGCGATGGGCACCGGGCGGCACTGCGGTTGCGAGTGCGAAGGCCCAGTGTCCCGCGGCATCGGCTTGCGCGGTGCCGGCGGGGTGGTTGTCCAGGCTGAAGCTGAGCGAGGCGCCGGGGGCGGCGTGGCCAGCGAGGCGGAGATGCCCGGCGGCATCGTAGTCGAGCACGTCCACGCCAGGGGCGGTGTCCTTGGCCAGGCTCGCCGGGCCTTGCAGGAGGCGCGGCAGAGTGTCGCTGCCCGGACCCTCGGGTGTGAGAACAGCGAGCGGGGCGGGGGACGAGGGGGTGCTGGGCGCGGGGATGACCACGAGGACGCCGCCGTTGCCAGGAGTTGACGGCGACCCAGGAGTTGACGGCGACGAGGAGAGATCAGCGGCGCGCAAATTGAGTTCGTGCACGCCGGGGGCGAGGGGGGTATCGGGGGTGAAGATGAAGGCGCCGGAGGCATCCGCCGTGGCACGCCCGATTTCGTGGCCGCCATCGGTGATTGCGACGATGGACCCGGGGGCGGCGCGCCCGGCGATCACGGCGCTCCCTTGCTGGGTGACGCGCACGATATCGAAGCGCGGCGTCGCGGCGTCCGGCGCGGGTGTGGTGCTGGGCGCGGGCGGCGCCGAAGCGGGGCTGGCTGGCGTCGGGGTGACGGCGGGGGCTGACGGCGCGGTAACGGGGAGTGTCAGTTCGGTGTGAGGCATGAACCGCCACCCGAGCAGCCCGGCGCCCGCCATCACGCCAAGGGTGACGAGGCCAATCGCCACCCGCGATGACCGGCTCCGCTCAGCCCGGGGCGAGGAAGAGCCGCTCTCTGACATCATGATGACATTTTAGAGAAAATTCACCTGTTCCGCAATCGACATGCTGGCTTGGCAAGCGTCAGAGCCGGAAAATCCATCGAACTCGAAAAAGAATACCCGCATGGTTTTTCGATCAATTCCGGGGGCAGGGGCGTTCTTTTCAAACTCTCAGCGCAGCCCGGCGAGAGCGGCGGCGGAGAAGCCGAGCAAAGTGGTGAGTAGGAGAGCGGCGAGGCTGGCCAATGCCGGCGCCGCGCCGCCCGCGCGCCGTAGGCGTGGCAGGAATCGGGAGGCGAACCAGTGCGTTGCCAGTGGCGCGAGCACGACCGCCTGGACCGGGGCGGCGTGGCCGTGTAGCAGGCGGCCATTGGCGAGAATGGCGGAAGCGGCGAGCAGGCCAATACCGGCGCGCGCCGGCAGCAAGCCAACTTCGGACCGGGCCAGGTCGCGGGCACCAAGTGCAGCGGCGGCAAGGACGAAGGCGAGAACCGGCGCGTGTCCAGCGCCGCCGATCGCACCGAAAGCGGATGCGAGGCTGACGGCGCATGCCGCGACCCGCCAGCGATCGGCGCCGAGCAGCGGCACGCCGAGGGCTGCAACGAGGCCAAGACTAACCACCTCGGCCTTCCAGGCGGTGATTATCCCGCCGGCGCCGCGCGGCGCGCCCGCGAACCACCACCCGGCACAGCAGGCAAGCAGGCCGAACAAGGCGAGCACCCATCGATCCGAGCCCTGCCGATGGCCCTTCGCGCCGCGCCCCGGCGGGCGTGCCGCACCGAGGAGCACCACGCCGAGAGCGGCCAGGGCGAGTGGCAAAAGACGCCGCTCGGCGAGGCCGAGCACGGCGGCCCAGCCGGCGAGGACGCCAAGCCCGCACGCTGCCAGGACGAGGGCGCGCCAGCGCCGCCGCGCGCCGAGCCAGGCGCTGGCGGCGGCGACCAGCAGAGCCAGAGCAACGCCCCGCCACTCGCCCGTGATCAGCCGCGGGAGGTGGTCAATCACGCCGAGCTGAGCCATCTTGGGGGCATGATTGACACAGCCGGTGCGCGTCAGGCCCGGTGTGGGTCAAACGGGGTGGCGAGAGGCGAGGCATGAGCGGGATCAAACTATCCATCCGGGTCTGGGATGCGCCGGTGCGGCTGTTCCACTGGCTGCTGGTCGTGCTGGTGATCGGGCTTTACGCGAGCCAGCTTGCCGACGCCATGGCGCTGCACTACCGGCTCGGCGAGATCACCCTGAGCCTCGTGGTTTTTCGCCTTCTCTGGGGGATTTTCGGCAGCGACACGGCGCGTTTCGCCCGCTTTCTTCGCCCCCCCAGCGCCGCCCTCGCGCATTTGCGAGATCTTCGCAGGCGCGAGCCCGATACCATGATCGGCCATAACCCGGCCGGCGGCTGGATGGTGGTGATCCTGCTGTTTCTCCTCCTCATTCAGGCGTGTACCGGGCTTTTTTCGCGCGCCGATGAGCACAGCGCCGGCCCGCTCAATCATTTTCTCGCCAAACCGGCCTCCGATGTGGTCTCGGCGATCCATTCCTTTAATTTCTACCTGGTTTTGGCGGCGATCATCGTCCATCTGCTGGCGATAGCGGCCTATGCCTGGTTCAAGGGGCAGAATCTGGTTGGGCCGATGATCAGCGGGCGGAAGCGCCTGCCGGCGGCAACGCCCGCGCCGCGCCTCGGCAGCCCGTTTCTGGCCCTCGCGCTCTATCTCGTCGCGGTCGCCGTGGTGGCCGCGATCCTTTACCTGCCGCCGCGCTGAGCCGGGGTGGCGCGGTTGACCGGGGGCGCGGCATCGGGCGGAATGGCCGAGAAAATTGGGAGGATAATCATGGATCAGGCCAGCCTGCGCGCGCTCCAGGCCCCGCTCAAGGAGCGCTATCGCACCCATCCGGAAACCGCCCGCACCAAGGCGCGCGCCGAGGCGCGGCTGGTGCCGGGCGCCGTCGCCTGCATGGTTGCGACCCATGCCGGCCCGGCACGCGCCGGCCTGCACCCCGCGACCGGCGGCGATGGCACGGAGGCCTGCTCGGGCGATATGCTGCTGGAGGCGCTCGCCGCCTGCGCCGGGGTGACGCTCGCCGCGGTCGCGACCTCGATGGGGGTTGAGCTGCGCGAGGCTCGCGTCATCGCCGAGGGTCAGTGGGATGCCCGTGGCACGCTGGCGCTTGATCGCAACGCCCCCGTGGGCGTCATCGACATCACGCTCACCTTTGAGCTGGATACCGATGCCGATGACCGCACGGTGGGCCGTCTGGTCGAGACCGCCGAGCGCTATTGCGTGGTGTTCCAGACGCTCAAACAGTCTCCGGCGATGCGTATGACGCATCGGCGGATCGGCGCGGGAGGGGTGCAATGAAGGCGATCCGCTGCGTCGAATGGGGCGGGCCGGAGAAGCTGCGGCTCGAGGATGTGGCCCCGCCCCAGCCGGGGCCGGGCGAGGTGCGGCTCAAGGTGCACGCGGCGGCGGTGAATTTTCCCGATGTCCTGATCATCCAGCGCAAATACCAGGTGCGTCCGGAGCTGCCGTTCACCCCCGGCGTCGAGCTTTCCGGCACGGTGCTGGAGGTCGGGCCGGGGGTGAGCCGGCTGCGGGTGGGGATGCGGGTTGCCGCCAATGTCGGCACCGGCGCCTTCGCCGAGGAGGCCGTCGCGCGCGAGAGCGCGTGTTTCGCACTGCCCGAGACGGTGTCGGACGACGTTGGCGCGGCTTTTCTGCTGACCTATGGCACGACGTGGCACGCCCTGGTCGATCGCGCGGCGCTGCGGCCGGGCGAGCGCCTCTTGGTGCTGGGGGCGGCCGGCGGCGTCGGGCTTGCGGCCTGCGATATCGGGCGGCATCTCGGAGCGCGGGTCATCGCGGCCGCTTCCTCGGCGGAAAAACTCGCGCTCTGCCGGGAATACGGGGCGTCCGAGACGATCGATTATACGACCGAGGAAATCCGCGCCGGCATCGCGCGGACGACCGGCGGAGAGGGCGCGGATGTGATCTACGATCCGGTAGGAGGAGACCTGGCCGAGCCGGCCTTCCGCTCGATCGCCTGGCGCGGGCGCTATCTCGTGATCGGCTTCGCCGGCGGCACAATCCCGGCCTTGCCGCTCAATCTTGCGTTACTGAAGGGGGCCTCGCTGGTCGGCGCCTACTGGGGTGAGCATGTGCGCCGCGAGCCCGAGCGCCATGCGCGGGAGACCGAGGAATTGATCGCCGCGATCGCCGCGGGGCGGCTGAAACCGCTGGTTTCGCGGCGCTACGCGCTGGCTGAGACGGCGCAGGCGCTGCGCGACATGGCGGCGCGCCAGGTGCGCGGCAAGATCGTGATCGTGCCCTAGGCGCGGAGCGGGGGGAACTTGTCAAACCCGCCGCGCAGCGTCACATCTCGGGGTATGAACCACCGCACGCTTGCTCTCCTGCTCGGCTTGGTTCCCCTCGCTCTCGGGGCGGTGCCGCCCCCGGCGCTGGCGCAAAGCGGCGCCGGGCCGGCAACGCCCGGGGCCGAGGCGACCACGGTCGATGCCGATTACGCCTTCTACACGGCGGGACTGAATACCGGCGATCTCAGCGCGGCGATCGATCTCAGCCCGAGCGGCTATCGGATGAAATTCAATTTTCACACCGCGGGACTGTTTAGCGCCTTTATCCACGGCCAGAACGAGACCGTCGTCGAGGGACGCTGGCAGGGGTTGAACGCGGTACCCGAGCGGTACGACTCGGTCGGCCTCTGGAGCGGTCAGAAATGGGAAACCGCGATCGACTACGCTGATCTGGAACCTTTCACCCGCGTCCTCACGCCCCCGCGCGAGCCCGATCGCGATCCGGTGACGCCCGCGCAGGCGCGCCAGACCCTCGATTCGCTGAGCGCCATGGCGCTGCTGGTTCGTCGCGTGCAGCTCACCGGAAGCTGCGACGGCACGGCGCGGCTGTTCGATGGCCGTCGGCTGATGGAACTCACCGCCCATACTGTTGGCAACGAGGACGTGCCGCGCTCCTCGCGTTCGCCCTATTGGGGCACCGCCCAGCGCTGCGATTTCGAGGGCTTGCTGATCGGCGGCTTCGAGCATGACAAGGAAGAAAGCAGCACCCGCCGGCCGAAACGCGGTTCGGCTTGGTTTGCCGCCATCGCGCCAGGAGCGCCGCCGATGCCGATCCGCATGGATTTCGAGACGCTCTGGTTCGGCACCGCCTCGATGTATCTGACGGCGTTTCATCCGCAGAAATCAGCGCTGGTCGCGGGCACCCCGCGCTGATAGTATTTTCCCCGCGCGGCTTGGGCGTGCGAAAGTGCTTGAAAAACCAGCGCGAGCCGCCAAAATCTGCGCCGAAAAGGGCATTTCGCCCGCGAGGAGAGTGAACCGACCATGGCCTTTAGTCCCGACTACCGGGCCTATCCCGGCGCAAGCAGCACGGCCGCCAGCGCGGCCGTTCTCGATGCGGGGCTGCGCGCCTATATGCTGCGCGTCTATAACTGGATGGCGTCCGGCCTGCTGCTGACCGGCATCGTCGCCTATGGCATCGTCAATACCAGCCTGATCGATCTGTTCTATCCGCTGGTGATGACCTCGTCCGGGCCGCACCGCGTGGCGTCCGGCCTCGCGATGCTGTCGATCTTCGCCCCGCTGGGCTTCGTGTTGGTGTTGAGTTTCGGCGTCAACCGCCTCTCGAAAAGCGCGGCACAGACGCTCTACTGGCTGTTCTGCGTCGCCATGGGGGCGAGCCTCACGAGCATCTTCCTGCAATATACCGGCACCTCGATCACCCGCGTGTTCTTCATCACCTCGGGCACCTTCGCCGCCATGAGCCTCTGGGGCTATACCACGCGGAGCGATCTGAGCCGCATGGGTAGCTTCCTGTTCATGGGCCTTATCGGTATCATCCTTGCCAGCCTGGTGAACATGTTTGTGGGCAGCTCGGCGCTGCAATTCGCGCTGAGCGTGATCGGGGTGCTGGTGTTCACCGGCTTGATCGCCTTTGACACGCAGCGCATCAAGGCGAGCTATCTGCAATTCGCCTATGCTGACAGCCCGGAGGCGGCGGCGAAGCGCAGCGTCTATGACGCATTGCAGCTTTTTCTCAACTTTATCAATCTCTTCATGCTGTTGCTGCAACTGACAGGCGTCAGAAACAACAACGGCTAACCGTTCAGGACGGGGTCCAGGGGCTTTGCCCCTGGATTTCCTTCTCCCAAGGCGGCGCGCAGCGGCGCCAGCGCCGCGGCAAATGCCGCACTTCGCCCAATCGAGCTGGTGAAGAGAGGGCTGCGCACCTGGGCAAGGCTCGCGGTGCGGACGGTGCGATCCGTGAGATGGAAACCCTGGCATTTCGCGTCCCATTGCAGCCCGCAATGGGCGATGAGGCGCTGCGCCTCGGGCACGAAGTCGCGCACCAGCGCCTCGTAGCGAAGATCGAGCATGATCCCTGCCGGCAGGGCCTCACGCCAATGTGCCATCACCCGTTCATAGGCGCGGTAGTAGCGGCCGAGTTCGCCGAGATCGTAGGTGAAGTCGAGCGCGCCGGTAAAAAGCTTGGTGAAGCAGGAAAAGCAGGTATCGAGCGGGTCACGGATCAGATGGACGATGCGGGCGCCGGGCAGGACGCGGTGGATGAGGCCGAGATGGCGAAAATTGAGCGGCACCTTGTTGGTGACGCGGGTTGCGCCGGGGGCGAGGGCGCGCAGCCGCGCGAGATAGGCCGCGCCAAGCGCGTGGAGGCCAGCCGCGTCGAGGGTTTCGGGGGGGGGAAATTGTTCCAGCACGCGCTCGAACGCATCCATTTCCTCGCCGCCGTGAACGCCGGGGAGGCTGGCGAGAATTTGCTCGACGAGGGTGGTGCCGGAGCGCGGCATGCCGACGATGAAGATTGGCAAGGCCGACGGATCGCCGCCGCCTGCGCGCACCCAGCGGGCTGGGAAACGCGCCGGGATGGCCGCGAGTTCCTGGAGCGTCGCGGCCTCGTCGTAAACGAGTTGCGCGCGTTTGAGTGCATTGCCAGCGCGGTAATGGGCCATCGCCTCGGCGGGCCGGTTGCAATCCACCTGGCTTTTGGCGAGCGCGAAGTGGGCCTCGATCCGGTCGGCGTCGGGGAGTGTGTCGATCTGGGCGGCGAGCTGCCGCAGCGCCTGATGGTCGGCGTCGCCCTCGCTCAGGCGGGTGAGATCGACGAGGTTGCGGTGATAGCCGGCAACCAGGGGATCAATGGCGATCGCCCGGCGGAGCGCGGCACGGGCTGCGTCCAGATCGCCGAAGGCCGCCTCGGTGGTGCCGAGATTGCACCAGGTCCGCGCCATGTCGGGGCGGAGCGCGAGCGCCCGTTTGTAGCAGGCGCGCGCCTTGCCGAGAACGCCGCGGGCATGCCAGAGCGTGCCGAGATTGTTATGCGTATCGGCGTGCGCGGGCGCGAGCGCCAGCGCACGCTTGAAGTGGGCCTCGGCGGCGTCATACTGGCCGAGGTTTTTCAGCGCGACGCCGAGATTGTTCAGTGTCTCGACGTGGTTGGGTTTGATTTTGAGGATCTCCCCCAGCAGCGCCGCGGCCTCGGCGGGGCGATCGCGCGCGATCAGCAGGGCGGCGAGATTGAAGGAAATGCTCGGCTGGCGCGGCGCCAGCGCCAGAGCGGCGCGGAAGCTGGCCTCGGCGCCGGCGTGATCGCCGAGTGATTTCAGCGCGCTGCCGAGATTGTTATGCAATGCCGCAAGATCGGGACGGAGCGCGAGCCCGGCGCGAAACGAAGAAACCGCTTCCTTGTGTCGCCCGAGGGCGGCGAATGCATTGCCGAGGTTGTTGTGAATTTCCGGGACATCGGGGCGCAGCCGGAGGGCCGCGATGAAATGCGGCAGCGCTTCCGCCGCGCGCCCGAGGCTGGCCAGTGCATTGCCGAGATTGTTGCGCAACGCGGCATGGCGAGGATGAATGTCCACCGCCCGCGCCAGCCGCATCGCCGCCTCCCCGGTCCGGCCGCTGGCCAGCAGGGCGTTACAGAGAGTGGCGATGCCGTCGGGATCGTCGCGTATTGCTGCGGGGCGCATAGCGGGAGCGTGTCGCGCCTTGGCGCCGGTTGCGCGGCGGTGTTTGCGGTTCAACGCCATGGATGCGAGGCTAATGCCGGGCGCGCTAACAAACCCTTACCGGCGGCGCGCGGGGATGTTTTCGGGAGGACGGAAATGGGCCAGTTGGCGGGAAAAATCGCCTGGATCACCGGCGCGGGAAGCGGCATTGGCGAGGCGGCGGCGGTGGCGCTGGCGCGCGAGGGGGCGACCGTGGTGCTCACCGGGCGGCGGCGCGAGGCGTTGGAGAAGGTCGCCGCCGCGATCAAAGCGGCGGGCGGGACGGCGCTGGTCGAGCCCGGCGATCTCGCATTGGCCGAGACCGCGCCACGCATCGCGGCCAGCATCGCCAAGCATTTCGGCCGGCTCGATATCCTGGTCAACAATGCCGGGCTCAACGTGGCGCGCCGCGCCTGGGCGGAGCTGACGGCCGCCGGGGCCGACGAGGTGATGGGCGCCAATCTGCACGCCGCGTTTTATTGCGTGATCGCCGCGCTGCCGATGATGCGGGCACAAAAAGATGGCGTATTGATCCATACCGCCTCTTTTGCCGGGCGCTTCGTGAGCCCGCTGAGCGGGCCGGCCTATTCGGCGGCCAAGCACGCGGTGGTGGCGATGAGCCACAGCCTGAACATGGAGGAATGCGTGAACGGCATCCGCTCCACGGTGATCTGTCCGGGCGAGGTGGCAACGCCGATCCTCGATCGCCGCCCGGTGCCGGTGAGCGCGGAGGAGCGGGCGCGCATGCTCCAGGCTGAGGATTGCGCCGATCTGATCCGCTATGTCGCGACGCTGCCATCGCATGTCTGCCTCAACGAAGTGCTCATCACGCCGACCTGGAATCGTGGCTATGTCGCAGCAAGAGCGCGCGCCGTTTCTTGACCGGGAGGGGATGACAAGACGGCGGAGTGCCCTACATCCGCTGGTGATCACCACGCGCGAGAGGAGAGACGCCATGCTGATCCGCCGGCTGCGCGGCTGGGAGCTTCCCGAGGGGAAAGCGACCGCTGAAACCCTGCTTCCGGGCCGCCGCAAGCTCATGGCCGGCGCCGCAGGCTTGGCTCTCGCAAGCGCGCTTCCCCCCGAGACCGGACGCGCCGACAGCGCCGTGGCAAAGAGCGCTGCCGAGCGGTTTGACCCGCAGCGCCCGCTGACCCCTGAGCGCGATGCCGAAACCTACAATAATTACTACGAATTCGGCACCGACAAGGATATCTGGGAAGACGCCAAGGCGCTCCCGCTGCGACCCTGGGCGGTGGTGGTGGACGGGATGGTCGGCAAGCCGCAGACCTTCGCAATCGACGATTTACTGGCGCGCATGCCGATCGAAGAACGGATCTATCGCCACCGCTGCGTCGAGGCCTGGGCGATGACGGTGCCGTGGAGCGGCTTTCCGCTCAGCGCCTTGCTCGCCGCCGTCGAGCCACAGGCAGGTGCGAAATATGTGCGCTTCGAAACCCTGAGCGCGCCGAAATTCATGCCCGGCCTGCAAGAGCCCTGGTATCCCTGGCCCTATATCGAGGCGCTGACACTCGATGAGGCGGGCAATGAGCTGACGTTTCTCGCCACCGGCCTCTATGGCAAGCCAATGCCGCCGCAGAATGGCGGGCCGATCCGTCTCGTCGTGCCCTGGAAATACGGTTTTAAATCAGCCAAAGCGCTCGTGCGGATATCGCTGGTGGACAAACGCCCGGCAACGTTCTGGCAGACGATCCAACCGCGCGAATACGGCTTCTGGGCTAATGTCAATCCCAACGTTGCGCATCCCCGCTGGAGCCAGGCAAGCGAGCGGCTGATCGGGACCAATGAGCGTGTGCCAACCCAGATCTATAATGGCTATGGCGCCTTCGTCGCTTCGCTGTATGCTGAACGCATGAAAGAACCTCTGTTCATGTGAGCCGCGTGCGCCCCTGCACCGTTCTTGCCGCTGGCTTTTTCGTGGTAGCCTTTGGGCTGGCCATTACCCTGCCGCCGGACACGTCGCTGGTGGCGGCCATGGCCTTTGTCGATCCGGTGCTGCCGGGCCAAATCCACGCGCTGCTGAGCTTGTATCTTCCCGCCTGGGTGTGGAGCGGAATCGCGGTGCCGCTGCTGCTGCGCCCGTCCTGGCTCCTGCCAGCCTCATTCGGCATCATCGCGGCCGGCCTCGCGGTGACACTGAACGCAGCGCGCCACGCCCCGCGCTCCCGCCGCCGGCCCCGCTGAGTTTTTTTCCCTTCCATCCGCGCCATATCGGGCCGCGCCATATCGGGCCGCGCCTCAAGGCGGCGGCGTGAGGTGGTGCGGGATAAAACCGTGCCGCGCCGCGAGGATTTCCCCCACCCGGCGGCGATGGCAAATATGCCAATCCGCCTCGTAGCAGAGCAGACAGCAGGGCTTTTCCGCCGCGCGCGCCGCTACCTCCATGAGGGCGGCTTCAGCCTCGGGCGTCGCTAGCCTGGCCGCGACGATGCGCCAGAATTTGTCCCATTGCCGCCGGTGATGGGCCTCGCGCCCCTCGGGTGGGGTACCAAGTGGCTTGAGATGGACGTACTCGAGGCCGGCCTCGGCAAGCGATGCGGCAAGCTGGCGCTTGGAAAACCCGGCGCGGCGCGACAGCGGCCGGTCGCGCACATCGATCACCACCCGCACCCCGGCGCGCAAGAGATCGGCGATCACGTCGGCCTGGGCGCGCTTCTCATAGCCGATCGAGAACAGCGCCCGCCCGCTCATCCCGCCCGCATGCCGCGATCGGCGGCGAAGCGCACCGCTTCCTCGGCGGCGCGGAACAGGGCCCGCGCCTTCTGCCGGGTTTCCTCGTATTCGGCCGCCGGGTTGGAATCCGCCACCACGCCGCAGCCGGCCTGGACATGCATCACGCCGTCCTTGACCACCGCGGTGCGCAGCCCGATGCAGGTATCCATGGTGCCGTTGGCGGCGAAATAGCCGATGCAGCCGGCATAGATGCCGCGCCGGACGGGTTCCAGCTCGTCGATGATCTGCATCGCCCGCACCTTCGGCGCGCCACTCAGCGTGCCGGCGGGAAAGCCCGCGACGAGGGCGTCCACCGCGTCGAGCCCGGCGCGGAGTTTTCCTTGCACGTCCGACATGATATGCATGACATGGCTGAACCGCTCGATGGAAAAACTCTCGGTCACCCGCACGCTGCCCAGCTCGGCGACGCGCCCGACATCATTGCGCCCGAGATCGAGCAGCATCAGATGCTCGGCGCGCTCCTTGGGATCATTGAGCAGTTCGGTCTCCAGCGCCAGATCCTCCTCATGCGTCGCGCCCCGGCGGCGCGTGCCGGCGAGCGGACGAATGGTGACGGTGCCGTCGCGCAGCCGCACCAGGATTTCGGGGCTGCTGCCGACGACCGAAAATCCGCCAAAATCGAGGAAAAACAGGAAAGGCGCGGGATTGATGCGCCTGAGCGCACGGTAAAGCGCGAAGGGCGGCAGCGCGAAGGGCGCGGAAAACCGCTGGCTCGGGACGACCTGAAAGACATCGCCGGCAAAAATATAGTCCTTGGCCCGTTCCACCGCCGCGATGAATTGCTCGCGGGTGAAGTTGGAGGAAGGCTCGGCCATCGGCGGCAGGGCGACGGCGGGCGGCGGGCGCGGCAGGCCGCGATCGAGCGCTTCCCGCGCCGCCGCGATGCGCGCCTCGGCGGCGGCATAGGCCGGTTCGGCCGCGAGATCGGGGCGGGGATAGACCGGCGCGATCAGGGAAAGCTCGTCCTTGACGTTGTCGAAAATCGCGAACAGCGTCGGGCGCACCAGAATGGCATCGGGCAGACCGAGCGGATCTGGCTTTTCGCCGGGCAGCCGCTCCATCAGCCGCACCATGTCATAGCCGAGATAGCCGACCAGGCCGCCGGCCATCGGCGGCAGGTTTTCCGGCACGTCGAGCCGGGTCTCATGGATCACCGCGCGCAGGCTTTCGAGGGCGGGGCGCGTATCGGGGGTGAAAGCGTGCGGCGCGGCGAGCGCGTCGCGGTTGATCTCGGCCCGGCCCGCGCGGCAGCGCCAGATCAGATCGGGCGCGAAACCGATGACCGAGTAGCGCCCGCGCGCCGCCCCCCCCTCGACGCTTTCGAGCAGGAACGAATTGGGCTGGCCATGGGCGAGCTTGAGGAAGGCCGCGACCGGGGTTTCGAGATCGGCGACGCCGCGCCAGAACACCAGGCTGCCCCGCCCGCGGGCGTAGGCATCACGGAAAGCGGCGAAGCTGGTGGGCGAGATAGCGTTCATCGGTGCTTCCTTGCGCGCCTCGCCCGCCCGCGATCAGGGAGGGCAATCAGGGGGCGGCGATCTGGTCGAGCAGAGCCTCGTTCACTCGTGGATGGCCGCGCTCGCGCACGGCATTGACATAGATCTGTTCGATATCATTGCCGATACGCTGAGTCAGCACGTCGCGGATCTTGCCGTAATCGAGCGGCATGGTTTTGGCGTCGGAGTCGTTGATTTCGGCGAGCACCGCGACCACGAAGCTATCCTTGGTCTCGACCATGGTGGGCTCGCCCTTCTGAATGGCGAAAAGCGGCGCGATGAGCGACGCTGGCACCCCCTCGGCGCCAGCATTGCGCTTCACCGGCGGTAGCCGGCGCACCCGGAGCCCTGCCTTGAGCGCGGCATCGGCGAGGCTTTCGCCGCCCTTGACGGCAGTAAGCAGGCCGGCTGCGGCAACTTCCTGGGCATGGCGCTGCGCCGCCTCGATCCAGGCGCGGGTGACCTCGGGCTTGACCTCGGCGAAAGGCTTGACCACGGGGGGTATCACGTCCGCGACGCTCACCGCGAAATAGGCCCGGCCGGCAGGCGCTCCCTCGGCGCCCGGCAAATCGACCTCGGTCACATGCGGGGGATCGCCCTTCTTCATCTGGAACGCGGCGGCGATCAGCGCTTTGTCCACTGCTTCGGGGCCGGGCAACGGGGCGGGTTGGCCCTCCGGCGTCGCGCCCTCCGCGTCGAGCGTGCCGGCCACTCCGATCGCGCCGAGATCGCTCGGGATTTCGTCAAGACCGCCGCTGCCGGCGAGCGCGTCCTCGAGCTTGGTGGCGCGGTCATCGATCTGCTCGGCGGCTTTCTGGCGCGCGAGATCGGCGCGGAGCTGCTCCTTGACCGCGGCGAAATCCTGGCTGCTCGGCGGGTTGATCTTGTTCACCCGCACGACATACCAGGCGAGGTCGGTCTTGATCGGCCCGGTGATGACGCCCGGTGCGGCCGCGAAAATCGCCTTGGCGAGTTCGGGAACCGGGATTTGCGCGGGCGTCGCGGCATCAAGGGCGAGCGTCGATTCCCCGGCCTGCTGCGCCGCCTTGTCCATCTCCGCCCAGCTCGCCCCGCCGCGCCAAGCGGTGGCGAGCTTGTTGGCCGCCGCCTCGCTCCGCGCCACCACCACCTCGATGGCGCGGCTCTCGGGCTTGGAAAACTCCGCCTTGCGCTGGTCATAGGCGAGGCGGAGTTCGTCCTCGGGGATGGTGATGGATTTGGCGATGGTCTCGGGCGAAAGGACCACCGCCTTGATGCGGCGGTATTCCGGGGCGCTGAAATCGCTGGGATGGTTTTCCCAGTAGCGCTGGAGTTCGGCATCGGTCGGCGCGGGGGGCGGCGGCGCGGCATTGAACGGCAGCTCCACCGCGTCGGCGACGCGGGTCTGGTCCTGGAAGGTGAACAGCGCGCGCACCAGCATCTCAGGGGGCGCGACGCCTGAGCGAAGCGCGCCCAGGATCTCCTGCTCGCGGAGATCGCCGCGCACCATGTCAAAAAATTGTCCTTCGTCGAGCCCGTTTTTCTGCAGCACCATTTCGAACTGGCGGCGATCGAAGCTGCCGGCCGGGCCCTGGAAGGCCGGGATGGCATAGATCGCCTGGCGCAGCGCGGCATCGGGCACCACCACGCCGAGGTTTTCCGCCGCCACGTTCATCGCCGTCTGGGTGATCAGGATCTCGACAGTCTGGAGCGCGATCTGGCGGCGTAGTGCGGCGTTCGGCGGCGCCTTGTCGCCAAGCTGGCGCTCGGTCGCCTGGAGCTGGCGCTGGAAGGCGCGCTGCACGGTCGGCGCATCGAGCTTGCGCCCGGCGACGCTCGCCACCGAACTGTCGGTGCCGACCAGGCGGATGACGTCCCCCACCCCCCAAACGGCAAAAGCGATGACCAGCAGGAAAAACAGTGCCCGGACGAACCAGGAGTCGAGATGGCTGCGGAATTTGGTGAGCATGCACGCTTTCCCTAAAGAGGGCGCACCATAGAAAAGCAGCACTGCCCTGGCCAGAGGCGGCTCGGAGGGCGTCGCGAAATAAATGCGCCTCCAAAGGCAAGGGGTTTTGCAATCCTTCCCCTGATGCGGGTCTGGGGAAGCCGGCCCCAGCGGGGTCCAGGGGCGGCGCCCCTGGACTTATCCTGCTTCGATAAACTCTCCACCAATCCTAAGCGGCGCTCGGCAGTGCCTGGCGCCGCAAAAGCCGCCCCGCCGCCGCCCCGCTCACCCCGCGCGCCCCGGAATAGGCGCTCTCACCATTGATCCAGGTCTCGATGATGCCGGCGGCCGGCTCCGTCGGATGGTCGTAATCGGCACGATCGGCGATGGTCGCGGGGTCGAACAGCACGAGATCGGCGTGAGCGCCGGGGCGCAACACGCCGCGATCGGAAAGGCCGAACACGGCGGCCGGCCGGCCGGTCATCTTGTGGATCGCGGTTTCCAGATCGAACAGCCCGATCTCACGCACGTAATGGCCGAGCACACGGGGAAATGTGCCCCAAAGACGGGGGTGGGGAAAAGCGTCATGCGGCAGCCCGTCCGAGCCGATCATGCTGAGCGGATGGGCGAGGATGCGGCGTACATCGGCCTCGTCCATCTGGAAATAGATAGCGCCCGCCGGCAACAGCCGCGCCGCGGCCTCGGCGAGCGAAACGCCCCAATCGCCGGCGATCTCGGCCAGCATGCGCCCGGCCATTTCGGGATGCGGCGTGGAAAACGTGACTTTCACCGGCACGTCCGCGCGCACCCGCGCGGGCAGCAGCACGGTCGAGGCGGCGGCGTAGGGATAGACGTCGAAGGCGAGGCGCGTTTGCGCCGCGGCACGCTCAAGCAGCGGCAAGGTCTCGCGCGAGCGGCCGAAATTTTCCGGCAGTGCGCATTTGTGGTGGCTGATCACCACGCCGGCCCCAACGGCGCGGCCAATGCCGAGGCTCTCCTCGATGGCGGCGATGATTTCGCCCCCCTCGTCGCGCATATGCGTCACATAAAGCCCGCCTTCCTGGCGCAGCGCCTCGGCGACCGCGATCACCTCCGCGGTCGGCGCGGCGGCGCTCGGCGGATAATAAAGCCCGGTGGAAAGCCCCCAGGCGCCGGCACGCAGCGCCTCGGCGAGGCGGTCGCGCATGCGCGCGGCCTCGCGCTCGTTTGCCGCCCGTCCGGTATCGCCCGCCAGCGCTGCCACACGGAGCGACATATGCCCGATCAAAGGGACAACATTGAGCGGCGGCGGCGTGCGTTCCAGCGCCTCGGCATAGGCGGCGAAACTGTCGAACACCCACCACGCGGCATCGCCGAGCAGATCGAGCGGGGCGGGTGGCGCCTTGAGGCGCTCGGGGGCGAGGCTGATGCCGCAATTGCCGGTGACAACGGTGGTGACACCTTGCGAGAGCTTGCAGGCGAGGCAGGAAACCCCGCAGAGCACGGCGCGATCGTCATGAGTATGGGCGTCAATGAAACCGGGCGCGAGGGCGCGGCCGGCGCAGGCGATCTCGCGTGCCGCGCTGGCTCCGCCGAGATCACCTAGGGCAGCGATCCGCGGCCCGTTTACCGCGAGATCGCCCCGCCGGCGCGGCGCGCCAGTGCCATCGAGGATCAGCGCATCACGGAACAGCAGGTCATACTGGGCCATGCGCGAGCCTAGCGGGGTGCGCGGGGGATGCGCAACCGGCCCCCCCTCGCCTCGCCCGCCTCAATGCTGCGGCGCGGGCGCGTGCGTCACCTCTGGCGGGGTTGGGTGATCAGGCCCATCGACATTGTCCTTGCGATGAAGGATGGCGAACACGGTGGGTACGAAGAGCAATGTCGAGACGGTGGCGAACAAGAGCCCGCCGACCACCGCGCGGCCGAGCGGTGCGTTCTGCTCGCCGCCATCGCCAAGGCCGAGCGACATCGGGATCATGCCGATGATCATCGCCGAGGCCGTCATCAGCACCGGGCGAAGCCGCACGAAGCCCGCCTCCAACGCGGCCAGAGTGGAGTTCTTGCCCTCCGCCAACTGCTCCCGCGCGAATGCCACGACCAGGATCGAGTTGGCGGTGGCGACGCCCATGCACATGATCGCCCCTGTCAGCGCCGGCACCGAAAGCGGTGTATGCGTGACAAACAGCATCCAGACGATGCCGGCGATCGCCGCTGGCAGCGCGGTGATGATGATGAAGGGGTCGAGCCAGGATTGGAAATTCACCACCAGTAGAAGATAGATCAGCACGATCGACCCGATCAGCCCGGCGAAGAGCTGGGCATAGGCGGTGTTCATTGTATCCACCTGGCCGCGCACCGTCACCGAGACACCGGGGGGGCGGGATTTCATATTGGCGGCGATGACGCGGTTGATGTCGGTGGAGACGCCGCCGAGATCGCGCCCTTGCACGGCGGCGAAAATCTCCTCCATCGGCTGCACGTTATAGTGCGAGACCATGCCCGGCCGGCCGATCACCTTGACCGAGGCGAGCGCGCCGAGGATCTGGGATTTCTTGCCTGCGGCGCGGAAATCGCCAGGCGCCGAGATCGGCATGTTGATCAGATCGTTCATCGTATCGATGCGATATTGCGGCGTCTGGCCAACCAGGAAGTAGGTGATGCCGGTTTTGTAATCGAGATAGAAATTCGGGCTGACCTGATAGTTGGAGTAAAGCGAGGTCAGCATCGAATTGGTGACATCGGCCTCGGTCAGGCCGACCAACATCGCGTAGCTGCGATCGACATCGACCTGGAAGGTCGGATAGTTGAACGGCTGCGCGAGATGGGTATCGACGAGGCCGGGAACCCGTATGATGTCGCGATAGAGCCGCATCGCAAAGGCATAATCGTCGTCGAGATCGGGCCCGGTGACCTGGATATCAATCGGTGAGGGGCGGCCGAAATTGAGGATCTGCGTGTTCATGTCGGCGGGCATGAAATAGAACGTGGTGCCGGGGAAATGAAGCGGCAGCTCGCGCCGCAGGAGAGCAACATATTCCGCCGTCGGCCCGTGATTGTCGCGATCGAGCGTGATCAGCACGTCGGCGTCCTCGGGCCCGAACGAGCCGGTGCTGAGATAGGCGAGCGGAATGCCGGCGACGGGGAGATCGATGTTATCGACGAAGGTCTGTAGCTCCTTCTTCGGCACCACCGTGCGGATGTAATCCTCGACCTCCTGACAGAGCCGCGCCGTCTCTTCGATGCGGGTGCCGGTCTGGGCGCGGATATGCACATACATCACGCCGGCATCAACGCCGGGGAAGAAGATCTGCCCGAGCCAGGGGCCGAGCGCCACCACCGAGCCGATGGTGAAGGCAAGAAAAATGCCGACGAAGACATAGCGGATGGCGAGAATGCCTTCGAGCACGCCATGATAGCCATCGCGCATACTGGTGAAGCCGCGCTCGAACCCCTGCTGGAAGCGCACGAACGGGTTGCGCGATTTCGGGTGCTCGTGTTCGCCTTCGCCGCCCTGCTCCTTTCGTTTGAGTTCCTGCTGGTGATGTTCGGCGACCCCGCGCAGCATGAAGACCGCCATCGTCGGCACCAGGGTGCGGGAGAGGATGAAGGAGGCGATCATGGCAAAAATCACCGCCTCGGCGAGCGGCACGAAGAGATAATAGGAAACGCCGGTCAGCAGCCACATCGGCGCGAAGACGATGCTGATCGAGAGCAGTGACAGCAGCGCCGGGACGACGATCTGCTGCGCGCCATCGAGGATGGCGGTCTCGATGTCCTTGCCCATCTCCATGTGGTAGTTGAAATTCTCGATCGTCACCGTCGCTTCATCAACCAGCATGCCGACGGCGAGCGCGAGCCCGCCCAATGTCAGCGTGTTGATGGTCTGGCCGATCGCCGAGAGCACGACGATCGACGACAAGACCGAGAGCGGGATCGAAACCGCGATGATGATCGTCGAACGCACCGAGCCGAGGAACAGCAGGATCATCAGCGCGGTCAGCACCGCGGCGATCGCCGCCTCGCGCACCACCCCATCGATGGCCGCGGTCACGAAAATCGACTGGTCGCCGACGAGATGCAATTCCATGCCCTTGGGCACGGTTTCCTCGATCAGCGGCATGCGGTCCTTGACGCCCTGGACGATGTCGAGGGTGGAGACGGCACCGGCCTTGACCACCGGCATGAGGATCGCGCGTTCGCCGTTCACCCGCACCATGTTGGTCTGCGGGATGGCGCCGTCATGCACAAAGGCGATGTCCTTCATGTAGATGACGGTGCCGTTCGCCTTCTTGATCGGGAAGCGGTTCATCTCGGGGATGCTGCGCGGCTGATCGGTCAGCATCATGTCCCATTCATACTTGCCGATCTTCTGCGTCCCGGCCGGCAGGATGAGGTTCTGCTCGTTGAGCTGATTGACCACGTCCTGCGGCGAGAGCGCGTTCGCCTGCATCTCCTGCGGATTGAGATCGGCGATCACCATGCGGTATTTGCCGCCATAGGGGGTCAGAATCGCGGTGCCCTGCACCGAGGAAAGGGCAGGACGGATGACGTTGTTGGAATAATCGAACAGAATCGTCTCCGGCACCGTCGTGCTGGACGCGGTCATCGAAATCACCGGAATCGACGCGGCGTTGTAAAACAGCACGAAAGGCGGCACCGAGCCGCGCGGGAAGAATTTCAACACCACCTGCGCCGTCGCCGTCACCTCCGACAGCGCCGCCGCGATATTGACGTGAGTATCGAAGAAAATCTTCACGATCCCGTAATCGATCATCGAGTTCGACTCGATGTGCTCGATATCGACCGTGGTCGCCATCACCGTGCGTTCGAAGAAATAGACGAACCGGCCGGATATGTCGTTCGGCAGCATGCCGTTGTACTGGAACACCACGGCGACGACGGGGATGTCGATCGAGGGAAACACGTCCTTCGGCGTGCGGATCCAGGAAAGCGTGCCGAACAGCAGGATCAGGATGGCCAGCACCACGAAGGTATAGGGCCGCCTGAGCGCGACTTGAACAATCCACATCGAACCGGTTCGCTTTCCCTATGCCTGCCAACGGGCGGCTGGGGGACCATCCCATACCGACCCTGCCGGGCTCGGGATATCGCCCGACCGGCCCCCGGCATCTAGCGCAGCCGCCGCGAGGGGGGAATTATATTTTCTTTTAAGAGCCACTTGCAAAACTCCCGGATAGTCGCCGCTTGCCACTACATATAGCCGCGTACCCCTCCGCATCATGCTATATGTTGCTTTAACGGTGGCGATTTTCGAGTTTTGCAAGTGGCTCTTAAGCCTCTCGCCGCAGCCGCGCCGTCGCTTCCGCGTCAACCGCGCCGGCGGCGTCGAGATGCACGCGATAGAGCGCGCGGGCCATCGCGGCGGAAACCAGACCCTCGCGCACATCCCGCGCCACCGCCTCGGGCGAACGCTGCGCGGGATCGCCGAAGCCGCCGCCGCCCGGCAGTTCAAGCACCAGGCGCTGGCCTTCGGGGATGATCTGGAACCCCTTGGCGCGGAGAAGCGTGCCATCCGAAAGCGCCACCACCCCCGCCGCGCCCGCCCCGCCGCCGGCGCGCCCGCGCGGCGCATGCGCGACACGATCAAACACCGCGTTGCAGGCAAATTCCAGATCCCCCTTGGTGCCGATTTCCATGATCTGGCCGAGGCCGCCCCGCATCCGCCCGGCGCCGCCGGAATCGGGGCGCAACTCTTTCCGCCAGAACACCACCGGGGCGACGTTCTCGGTAGCCTCCACCGGCATGGTGCGCACGCCCGAGGGAAACGCCGTGCCGTCCAGCCCGTCGCGCGCCGGCCGCGCCCCGGTGCCGCCGGAGTTGAAGGTGATGACCTCGAAATCGGGCAAGGCCGGCCGATTGCCGCGCAGCCCCCCGGAAATCGCCCCACCCCCGCGCAAGGGCGGGTTCCACAGGCACGACGCGCCCTCGGCCGCGACACGCTCCGGCACCGCCTGGAAAAGGCAGCCCATCATCAGATCGGGCAGCAACTGGCCGATGACATGGCGCACCGAAACCGCGTAGGGCCGTGGCGCATTGAGGATCGAACCTTCCGCGATCACCATGCGCAGCGGCGCGAGGCTCGCCCAGTTATTGGGAATTTCGGGCGCCACCACCACCTTGATACCAAACGCGGCATAGGCCCGGCAATAGGCGGGGGGAACATTGATCCCGCGCGGAGACAGCCCCGAGGTGCCGGCGAAATCGACGCTGATTTCCTCCTCGCCGATCGTCATCGCGGCGGCCAGCCGCACTTCCTCGTCATAGCCGTCGGAGAAAATTTCCGCCCGATAGGTGCCGCGCGGCAACCGCGCGATCTCAGCCACGGTCGCGCGGCGGGAGCTTGTGAAGATGAAATCCGCCAGTTCATCCAGCGTGTCGAGGCGGAATTCGTCGAACATGGCGCCAAGCCGTCGCGCGCCCGCCTCGTTGCAGGCGGTCAGCGAATAGACATCACCCTCGAGTTCGACGGGCAGGCGGGAGCCGGCGCGGAGAAAATCGAAAAAAGTCTCGTTCGGCCGCCCGGCGTCAAAACATTTGACGATCGGGATATAAAGCCCCTCCTCGAACACCGAGCGCCCCTCCGGGCCCATCCCCAGCCCGCCGATATCGGTGACATGGGCGGTATTGGCGAACAGTGCCACCAGGCGCCCTCGATGGAAGGCCGGAGTGACAACGGTGAGGTCGTGCAGATGCCCGGTGCCGAGCCAAGGGTCGTTGGTGATGTAGTGATCGCCCGGGCGCATCGTCGGGGCGGGGAATTTGCGCAGGAAATGCCCGACGCTTTCCGACATCGAGTTGACATGGCCGGGCGTGCCGGTCACCGCCTGGGCGAGCATCCGGCCATCGAGGGTGAAAATCCCCGCCGAAAGATCGCCCGCCTCGCGCACCGTGGTGCTGAAGGCAGTGCGGATCATCGTCTGCGCCTGCTCCTCCACCACCGCGATCAGCCGGTTCCACATCACCTGCAGGCGGATCCGCGCCAGCGCCTCGCTCATGAATTTTCTCCCCGCCGCAATTCACCCCCTCGCCACAATTCAATTGCCCCCGAGGCGAGTAGCCGGGCCTGCCAATCCGGGCCGATCAGGGTGGAAGTCTCATCCTCGACGATGATCGCCGGCCCCTCGAGCCGGGCGCCCGGGCCAAGGGCGGCGCGCGCGAAAACCGACCATTCCACCTTCTCGCCGTGCGCCATGTCGCGCACGGACTGGCCCCGCGCCGCCCGAGCATGCCAGGACGCCGGCGCCGCCGCGACGGGTCCCGGCGGGGGCACGGACGTTGCGATGCGTACCGCGAAACTCAGAACCTCGATATCGGAACCCGGCACCGGGCGGGTGTAAAACCGGGTGTATTCGGCATCGAACGCCACGCGCAGCCCGGCGACCTCGGCCGCGCCGAGTTCTCCGGGAGGCAGAGGCACGACGATTTCGTGGCCCTGGCCGACATAGCGCATGAAGGCGAGCCGCTCCTCATGCGTCGCAGCCCCCGGTGCGCCGGCGGCGACCACCCCCCGCGCCTCCGCCGCCATCGCCGCCAGCAGCGCATTCACCGCCGCGGCATCGAACCGCGCCAGACGCTGGTAAAGGCTGCGCACCACCTCATAGGCGATCGGCGCGCGGAGAAAGCCAATGGCGCTGCCGACCCCGGCGCCGGGGGGAATGAGCACCCGAGCGATGCCGAGTTTTTCGGCGATGCGATAGGCATGCACCGGCCCGCCACCGCCAAAGGCGATCAGCACCCGCCCCGCGAACCCCTTGCCCGACTCGACGGCATGGACCAAGGCCGCGTTGGCCATCGTCTCGTCGACCATCTCCACCACGCCGAGCGCCGCCAGCGTCGGATCGTTGATGCCGAGCGGCGCCCCCACGGTCTCGGCCAGCGCGCGCGCCGCCCGCGCCGGATCGAGCTTCAGCCGGCCGCCGGCGAAGCGTTCGGGATCGTAGCGACCGAGCAGCAGGTTGGCATCCGTTACCGCCGGCAGCACGCCCCCCCGCCCGTAGCAGGCCGGGCCAGGATCGGCCCCGGCGCTCTCAGGGCCAATGGTGATGCGCCCCAGCGCATCGACACCGGCGAGGCTGCCCCCGCCGGCGCCGATTTCCACCATCTCGATCACCGGAATACGTAGCGGCAAGCCCGAGCCCTTGCGGAAGCGGCCGATGCGCGCGACCTCGAAACCGCGCGTCGTTTGTGGCAGAAACCCATCGATCAGGCAGATTTTCGCCGTCGTTCCCCCCATGTCGAAGGAAAGCACGGCGGGACAATGCTCGGCGCGCGCGATGTGGGCGGCGAAAATCGCGCCACCTGCCGGCCCGCTCTCCACCAGGCGCACGGGAAACCGGCACGCGGTCTCGACAGTGGTGAGCCCGCCGCCCGAGAGCATGAGCAGCAGTGGCGCCGCAACACCGATCTCGGCAAGTCCGGCCGCCAGCCGGCGCAGATAGCGCGCCATCAACGGCTGGATATAGGCATTGGCGACGGCGGTGGAAAACCGCTCCCATTCGCGCATCTCGGGCGCCACCTCGGCGGCGAGCGAAACCGGCAGCTCCGGCCAGGAAGCGGCCAGGATGGCGCGGGCCGCCTCTTCATGCGCGGGATTGACGAAGCCATGGAGAAAACCGATCGCGACACTCTCCACCCCGGCGCCGCGCAGCGCCGGGATCAGCGCCCGCACCGCGTCGTGGTCAAGCGGGCGCAAGACATGGCCCTCGTTGTCGAGCCGCTCGGGGACGGTGAAGCGCAAATCGCGCGGCACCAGCGGCTCGGGTAGCGCGAGGTTGAGGTCATACTGGTCGTAGCGGCTCTCGTTGCGCAGCGCCAGAACGTCGCGGAAGCCTGCCGTGGTGATCAGCGCGGTGCGCGCGCCCTTGCGCTCGATGATCGCGTTGGTCGCCAAGGTCGTGCCGTGGATCACCAAAGCGAGATCGCCCGGCGCCAGGCCGGCGATGGCGAGAATCGCCGCAACCCCCTCGAGCACGCCGCGCGCCGGCGCCTCGGGCGTGGTCAGCACCTTCGCCGTCCAGCGCTTCTCTCCCCGCTCCAGCGCGAAATCGGTGAAGGTGCCGCCGATATCAATCGCGAGGCGGGCGGGAGCAGGGGGCATCACCGGCATGCGGCATCGGGCGAGCGAAGCATGGCGCCAGTGAACCCCTTCCCGCCCCCTTTCGCAAGCCGCAATTGCCCGCCATGATAGGGGCCATCGCTGCGAGCGCGCGGCCTTAACCCCCCTATCGGTTTTCCCGGGAGCAGATCATGACCAAACCCGTCCTGCTGATCACCCGCCGCTTGCCGCAAGCCGTCGAAGCGCGCGCCGGGCGCGAATTCGCGGCGCGCTTTAACCGCGACGACCACATTCTCAGCATCGAGGAACTGCTGCGCCTCGCCGAGGGCGCCGATGCCCTCCTTACCGCCCCCGGCGACCGGCTCGACGCCGCGACGATCCAGGCGCTCCCCGCGCGCCTAAAAGTGATCGGCACCTTCAGCGTCGGCTTCGATCACATCGACATCGCCGCCGCGAAAGCGCGCGGCATCCAGGTATGCAACACGCCCGACGTGCTCTCGGTCGCCACCGCCGAGACCGCGATGCTGCTCATCCTCGCCGCCGCCCGCCGCGCCGGCGAGGGCGAGCGGCTGGTCCGCGCCGGCCGGTGGACCGGCTGGGCGCCGACCCAGCTCCTCGGCACCCAGGTCTCGGGGCGGCGGCTCGGCATCTTCGGCATGGGCCGGATCGGGCGCGAAGTGGCGCGCATGGCGCGCGGCTTCGCTATGGAAATCCACTACCGCGACCAGGCGCGCCTGCCACCCGACCTCGAACAGGGCGCCATCTTCCACGACAACGACGACTATTTTCTCAGACTCTGCCAGGTGCTCTCGCTCAACGCGCCGGGCGGCGAGAGCACAAAACACTGGCTGAACGCGGCCCGCATCGCCAAACTCCCCAAGGGCGCGGTGGTAGTGAACGCCGCGCGCGGCACGCTGATCGATGACAAGGCGCTGATCGCGGCGCTGCAAAGCGGCCACCTCGCCGCCGCCGGGCTCGATGTCTATAACAATGAGCCGCATCTTGAGCGCGGCTATCTGGATCTGGAAAATATCGTGCTGCTGCCCCATCTCGGCAGCGCCACGGTGGAAACCCGCGACGCCATGGGGGCGGTGGTCCTCGACGGCATCACCGCCCTCCTCGCCGGCCAGCGGCCACGCAATCTCGTCGTTTAGGAAAAATGCAGGGGGCTTTGCCCCCTTCCCCCCCACCAAGGGCGAAAGCCCTTGGAACCATTCCCGAAGAGAAGAAATGAAAAGGCCCGGAGCGGTTGCGCCGCTCCGGGCCTTGTGTCATGGGTTTCGTGAGGGAAAAATCACGCGCTGCCATTGGGGCTGGCGCGATCGGTCTCGGGGCGCTGGCCCTCATAGCCCTGCGCGAGCTGCAGCCGATCGCCCTCAACATGCGGACCACGGCCCCAGGCAACCTGGCCCTGGGCGGACTGCTCCGTCACCGGCGGACGGGCCGCAGCCTGCTGCTCATACGCGGCGGGAGATTGATGCACACCGGCAGCCGCCGCAGCGGTCAAACCAATGGCGGAAACAGCGGCGAAGAGAAACTTACGCATGATACTGTGCCTTCTTTCCTTGCTATCGAGCGCGGCCACCGACCCGGTGGCTCAACCGACAGCGCATAAATAGTAGCGCCAGTTATAACACGCAAGCTTATAAACGCATAGCTGTGTTGCAGTGCAGCGAACGCTGCGGGGCTTGACCTATCAGGGACCGAGCGGGCGCGCCTCATCGGGCAGCATGATCGGAATGCCGTCGCGGATCGGATAGGCGAGCCCCGCCGCCTCGCTGATCAGCTCATTACGCACCGGATCGTAGCGCAGCCCCTGGCGGGTAAGCGGGCAGACCAGGATTTCGAGCAGGCGCGGATCAACCGGCCGCGCCGCAGCGGCGCCGGCAGGCGGATCAGGTATATCGGGTTTGGTCATCGGATCCTCCCTAAGACATTCCCTCAGAGACTGAGAATCAATCGAGCTTGAAAAAGCCTGCCCTCTGAAAACATTGATTTTTCCCGATCGATCCCAGGGCGCGAGGGCATGTTTTTGCAAACTCTCAGCCCGTTGCGTGCGAGCTCAGCACGGCGCCCGATGCGAGCGCGATCTCCAAGAGCGCGCGTAATGCCTGCGCGCGCGCCGCGAGATCGGGGGCTTCCAGGAGCGCCTGTTTCTCCGCCGGCTCGAACGGGCAGATCATGGCGAGCGTCGCGAGCAGCAACGCGGCCGGCATCGCCTCGATCGCCTCCCATTCCACCTCATAGCGCTGGCGCGCGAAATATGCCCGCAGCAGCACCCCGAGCCGCGCACGGTCGAGGGAAGGCAGCGTCGCCCCGCGGTCAAGATCGCCGGCATAGCCGGTAAAATCGCCCCGCACCCGGCGGTAGCCGCGCCGCACCTCGACCTCCCCGGCCACCACGAAGCGGATCACCCCGGTAAGGGTGATCAGATAGCGGCCATCCTCGGTCTCGCTGAACGAGGACACCCGGCCGAGGCAGCCGACGCGATAGAGCCCCGGCCCGAACTCCCCGCGCGGACGGGCGGGGTCGGGCTGGATCATGCCGAACATCCGCCCAGCCGCGAGAGCATCTTCCACCATGGCAAGATAACGCGGCTCGAAAATATTGAGCGGCAGCCGCCCCTCTGGCATCAGCAACGCGCCGGTGAGCGGAAAAACCGGAAAAATTTCGGGCAAGTCCTCCAGGCGTGGGTGGAAACGAAGCATCCCTGTCAGCGGAACAACAGCGCCGAAAGCTTACGCCGCGCTGCCATCGTCGCCGCGTCGTCAAACCCCCATGCCTCGAAGAATTTCAGCAATTGCAGCCGTGCCGCGTCCTGGTTCCAGCCCGGCTGCTCGCGAATGATCGTGAGCAGCGCCTCGGCCGCCGCCTCGCGCTCGCCCTTGGCATTGAGCGCGGTCGCCAGATCGTAGCGCGCCGCGTGGTCATGGGGATCGGCGGCGAGACGGGCTTTTAAACTCTCGATCGCTCCCGCCGCCTGGCGCCCTTCGCGGGCCAAGGCGAGCGCGCTCCGCGCACCCGCGATCTCGGCGTGCTCGGCGAGCTTGGGTGGCACCTGGGCGAGCGCCTGCTCGGCGCGGTCCTCGGCGCCCTCCGCCATCAGCGCGCGGATCAGCCCACCCCAGCCTTCCGCGTTCTCCGGCTCCTCGGCGATCAGCGCGCGGAACAATTCGCCAGCTCCCGCGGCATCACCCGCTTGCAGAGCGGCGCGCGCCTCGGCCAGCAGATCGGCCGTGGGCATGGCCCCCCCGGCCAGCTTGAGCAGACCCTCAACAAAGCGCTTGATCTCGGATTCGGGCAGCGCGCCCTGGAACATATCGGCGATCTGGCCCTGCCAGAAGGCCGCAACCGTCGGTACCGATTGCAGCGGCAAGCCAAGCTGGGTGAGTTGTTGGACAAGGGCGCGGTTCTTGTCGATGTCGATCTTGACCAGCTTGACCCGCCCGCCCGCCGCGCGTGTAACTTTTTCAAGCGCCGGCGTAAGCTGTCGGCACGGGCCGCACCAGGTCGCCCAGAAATCGACCAGCACGGGCACGCCGCGCGAGGCTTCGATCACGTCGGCCATGAAGGTTCTCTGATCGCCCTCGACGATCATTGCAGCCGCGCCGGGCATCGCAGCCGAACCAGAGGGCGCCTCGGCCGCAGCGCGGCCCTGACCGAGAATGAGTTCCATGGCTTACGTATCCTGCCTGTGCGCGGTTGATCATCAATGATATAGGCGTGCCGCCGGAAAGGTCATCCTGGGGCACCGGAAATCAGCAGCGGCGCGGCGCCGCGAGCTTGAAATCGGCGAGCTTGCCGGTCATCACGAAATCGCCGAAATCCATCTCCAGTTCATCGGCGACGCCGTTTTCCCAATAGCGCATGCCGACCTCGTAATCTGGCTCGGACGCATCGGGCGTGCGGTCGAAAAACGCGACATGGACATAGCCGCTCGGCAATTTTGATAAAGCCGCGATGCGAAACGGCTCGGGCGTTTTCCAACTGGTGATCACCACCGAAGTATCCTGCGCGCCGGTATCGGAGGTGCCGTCGAACAGCGGCACGGCGAGGAATTTCTTGCCCTGCTCCGCTGCCGCGATGATCGTCGCGGTGTGCCACATCGGAAACAGCGTGCCGCTCGGGAGTTTCTGCACCCCGGCCTTGGGCAGCGTATAGCGCACCTCGCCCGCCCCACCCGGCCGCTCCAATGCGGCCTCGCCTGAAGTCACCTCGGTGGTCGCGGTATCGGTGGTCTGGCGCATGCGGAAGCGCATCTTGAGCCCGTCCTTGGCCTCCCAGGTGGCGTAGTCCGAGACCATCTGGACATCCTGGCCGTCGCGGTTGGTGATCGTCATGTCGAGCCGCTGCTGCACCGCCCAGCCGTCGCAGGCATCGATAACCTCGTAGTTCATCGTGCCGGAAGCGGCAACGACATCGCCACCATGGGTGGTATCGAGACTGAGGCGATAGGTGCCGCGATAGGCCGCCAACCCCGCGGCGACATGCGCGACCGGGGATTCCGCGCGGCCAAGCAAGGGGTGCAACAGCAGGCTCAGGGCCGCCACCAGGGCGGTAAGGCGGATTTTCATGCGCGGCGGGCTCCAGACATCACCTTCTCACATTAGGGGTGGTGGCGCCATTTCACCACCCATCGGCAGCGGGTTGAATGCGGCGCGCAACGACCCTCCTCCGCCGCCGCCAGATCAGAAATCGGCAAGCGCGCATCCGGCGCCCCTGGCGCGCAGCCGCTCGCAGAGCCGCCGCGCCTCGGCGCCGTCGGTGAAGCCGCTGGCACGAAGCCGCCAGAATTCGTGCCCCGCATGGCTCACGCGGGTGATCAGGGGCTGGCGGGAGGCCAGCAGCGCCGGAAATTTCTTGCTGAGCCGCTCCCATTCCTGCCGCGCCGCTTCCTCGCTCGGCAGCGCCGCGAGCTGCACCGCGACCCCGTGCATGGCGCCGGTTTTGGCCGCGACCGCGGGTACGGCAGCGGGGTGGAGCGCGGCTTCATGCAGCGCTGGCGGCTTGGCCGCCGCGACGGCTTTCGGCGCCGGCGCGGGGATGGCGGACGCGGCGGCCGGCCCAGAAGGCGGCTCGGGCTGCATCTGGCGCAGCATCTCGGGCGCCGGTTTTTCCGAGGCGGGCGCGAGCGGTAGGCCGCCAGACGTCGTCCCCTCCTCGCCGCTGTCATGGCCAGTGCCGGAGAGGATCGCCTCATCCGCGCCCGCCACCTGCATGCCGCCGGCGTGATCGGGCTTGACCTTGAGCGGCCCGGACTCGGCCGCGATCAGCGGCGCCGGCCCCGGCCGCTGCCCCGCGAGCGCCCAGACGCCGATAATTGCCAGCAGCGCCGCGCCCAGCCCACCAGCGATCAGCAGCAACCGCCGGGTTCCCCCCTCCATCCGCGCCGCCCGTCCCGGACGATAGGCCGGGATCTCAATCTCCGAGGTCATCAGCCGATCGTCCGCCCCATGCCTCAACGTCCCATTCCTCAAAGCGTGCCCCTCACCGCATCTCCTCGACCGGGGTCACCCCCATCACGGCCAGGCCGGAGCGGATCACCACCGCCGTCGCCGCCACCAAAGCGAGCCGCGCGCCGGTCTCGAGCGGCGTTTCGGCCTGGATGAAGCGCAACGCCGCAGCTTCGCGCCCGCGGTTCCACAATATATGAAAGTCGCTCGCTAGATCATAGAGAAAAAACGCAATCCGATGCGGCTCGCGGGCCCGCGCCGCGCCCTCCACAAGGCGCGGCCAGGCGCTCAGGCGGCGGATCAGGGCAAGCTCGGCGGGATCGTTGAGGCTCTCCAGCGCGGCCTCGGCCAGCGCCTCGGGCGCCGTGGCAAAACCCTGCTCGGCGGCGTGGCGCAGCACCGAGCGGGCGCGGGCATGGGCGTATTGCACGTAAAAAACCGGGTTGTCGCGGGTTTGCGCCACCGCCTGGTCGAGATCGAACTCCATCTGCGCGTCGTTCTTGCGCGTCAGCATGATGAAGCGCACGGCATCGCGCCCGACCTCCTCGATCAGGTCGCGGAGCGTGATATAGCTGCCGGCACGCTTCGACATGCGCACCGGCTGGCCGGATTTCACGACATGGACGATCTGGCAGAGCAGCGCCTCGAAGACAACGCGCCCCCCCCCGAGCGCCGCGACGGCGGCCTTCATGCGCGGCACGTAGCCGCCGTGGTCGGCGCCCCAGACATCGATCAGAACATTGAAGCCCCGGTCGATCTTGTCGGCGTGATAGGCGATGTCATTGGCGAAATAGGTCGCCGTGCCGTCGGATTTTTTGAGCGGGCGATCGACCTCGTCGCCGAACAGCGTGGCGCGAAACAGGGTCTGCGGCCGCGGCTCCCAATCCTCGGGCAGTTTGCCCTTGGGCGGCGCGAGCACGCCCTCATGGATCAGCCCCGCCGCTTCCAGCCGCGCGATCGCCGCTTCGGTCGCACCCTTGGCGACGAGCGCCGCCTCCGAGGTAAAAATCTCCTGCGCGACGCCGAGACGGTCGAGATCGGCGCGGATTTCGGCGAGCATCGCGGCGACGGTAATTTCGCGCACGGCGTCGAACCACAGCGCCGGATCGGCAGGAAGCGCGCCCGGCGTGGCCAGCTTGTCGCCGAAACGCGCCGCCAACGCGGCGCCCACGGGGATCAGATAATCGCCGCGATATTGCAGCCCAGCCGGCGCGAGAGCGTCGAATTCGGCTTCCGTGAGCGTCGTGCCCAGGGCTTGCAGATAGCGCCAGTAGGCCGCCCAGGCGAGGGTCGCGACCTGCGCCCCGGCATCGTTGATGTAGAACTCCTTGGTGACCTGATATCCCGCCTTGCGCAGCAGATTGGCCAAGGCATCGCCGACCACCGCACCCCGGCAATGCCCGACATGCATCGGCCCTGTCGGATTGGCCGAGACATACTCGACATTGACCCGCTCCCCGGCGCCGATCGCGCCATCGCCATAGGCCTCGCCGGCCCGGAGAATCGCCGGCAACACCGCATGCAGGGCTTCGGGGCGCAGTCGGATATTGAGAAATCCCGGCCCTGCCGCCTCGGCCTGAAAAATCTCCGGCGCCGTGGCGAGCGCTGTGGCCAGTGCCGCCGCCAGATCCCGTGGCCGCTGCCCGGCCGCCTTGGCCGCGACCATCGCGGCATTACTCGCGAGATCGCCATGCAGCGCCTCGCGCGCCGGCGTCACCTCGACACGTTCCAGGATTTCCCCCGGCAGCGCGCCCGCGACCGCCGCCAGCGCGGCCAGCACCCGCGCCCGGACCACGGCAAAAAGATCGCTGTTCATGGGTATGCTTCCAAAAAAGACGCGGCGCTCAACCGGAGACCGAGATATCGGTGAGGCGGCGGTGTTCGTCCATGGCAAAACGGTCAGTCATGCCGGCGATATAGTCGGTGACGATCATCGCCGCCCGCGCCGATCCCGCCTCGCCCGCCCGCGCCCGCCATTCGCCGGGCAGCAGGCCAGGATCGGTGTGCAGCAGGCGGAACAGCTCCTCGGTGAGCTTTCGCGCCTTGCTGGTCATGCGGTTGACCCGCCAGTGGCGATACATGCGGGCAAAAAGAAACTCCCGGATCGCCCGGTTGGCGTCATTGCAGCGCGGGCTGAAGGCAACGACCGGCTTCCTGGCGTGGCGGATGGCATCGGCATCCGCCGGATCGAGTGCGCTAAGGCGCTTTTTGGTCTCGGCAATGAGATCGGAGACCAGCGCGTCGATCACCCGCCTTATGGTCTCGTGGCGGAGCCGGGGCGGCGGCATATCGAGGCTCGCGCGACGCGCCTCGGCCAGCGCCGCACCGACCAGTGGCAGATGGCCGATATCGCCCGCGTCGAACAGCTCGGCGCGCAATCCGTCATCGAGATCGTGGCCGTGATAGGCGATATCATCGGCGAGCGCCGCGACCTGCGCCTCGGCCGAGGCGTGGGTGGCGAGATCGAGCTTGTGGCGGGCATCGTAGTCCGCGACATAGGCGGGCGGACGGGCGAGCGGGCCGTTATGCTTGGCCAGCCCTTCCAGCGTCTCCCAGGTCAGGTTGAGCCCGTCGAAGGCGGCATAGCGGCTCTCCAGGAGCGTCACGACACGGAGCGACTGGGCGTTGTGATCGAAACCGCCGAACGGCCGCGCCGCCTGCGCCAGCGCCTCCTCGCCGGCATGGCCGAAAGGCGGGTGGCCGAGATCGTGGGCGAGCGCCAAAGCCTCTGTGAGATCTTCGTTGAGCGCGAGCGCGCGCGCCACCGAGCGGGCGATCTGCGCCACCTCGATCGAATGGGTGAGCCGGGTGCGGTAGAAATCGCCCTCGTGATTGACGAAGACCTGGGTTTTATACTGCAGCTTGCGGAAGGCCGAGCTGTGGATGATGCGGTCGCGGTCGCGCTGATAGGGGCCGCGCCCGATCGCGTCGGGCTCGGGATGGAGCCGGCTTCGGGAGGTCTCGGCGCGGACGGCGTAGCGTGCCAGGGTGGAGGCGTCGCTCATGGCCGCGCGGCTTAGCACCGCGAGGCAGTCTCTTCAATCCGCACCACGACCGTCCTATATTGTGGCTATGGACCAGGTTACCCCCCGCTTCGCCCTCTCACCCCGCGCCCAGGCGCGCATCAAGGCGCTGCTCGCCGCGCAAAAGGGCGCGGTGGCGCTCCGCGTCAGCGTGCTCGCCGGCGGCTGTAGCGGCTTTCAATACCGTTTCGCGCTGGACGATGCCCACACCCCCGACGATATCGCGATCGGGGAACCAGATGCCCGCGTCGTCATCGACCCGGCGAGCCTTGATCTCCTCGCCGGTGCCGAGCTGGACTTCGTCGAGGAATTGATGGGCGCCTATTTCAAGGTGAAAAACCCCAACGCCACGACTTCCTGCGGCTGCGGCACGTCGTTTGCCGTCGATTGAGCGGCAGGGGTGAAGCTCGCCACCTGGAATGTCAATTCGATCCGCCAGCGCGCCGAGCAGGTCGCCCGCTGGGTAAAACGCGCGGCCCCGGACATTCTGCTGCTCCAGGAGCTGAAATGCGAGGCGGCGGCGTTTCCCGAGACGCTCTTCGCGGAACTTGGCTACCGCGCCGAAATCGTCGGGCAGAAAGCCTATAATGGCGTCGCCGTGCTGTCGCGCCTGCCGTTCGAGACCCGCGCGCGCGCCCTGCCCGGTCTGCCGCCGCACGATACCCAGGCGCGCTATGTCGAAATCGAGGCGGCGGGGATGGTGGTCGGCGGGCTCTACGCGCCCAACGGCAATTCCGGCGGTGACGTCGGCTTCGCCTACAAGCTCGCCTGGCTCGACGCCCTCGCCGTCCATGCGGCGCATTTGCTCGCTGCCGACACACCCCTTATTCTCGCCGGCGATTTCAACATCTGCCCGACCGATGCCGATCTGGCCCCAGGTGCCTTGGTGCCCGAGGACGCGCTGGTGCGCCCCGAAAGCCGCGCCGGCTTTCGCCGTCTGCTCTGGCTCGGCCTGACGGACGCGCTCCGGGCGCTGCATCCCACCGAGCGCCTCTTCACCTTCTGGGACTATCAGGCCAGCGCCTTCGATGCCGATCGCGGCTTGCGCATCGATCATGTCCTGCTTTCGCCAACGCTGGCCGAGCGGCTGGTCGCGGCAAGCGTCGAGCGCGCCGAACGCGCCGCGCCGCAACCCTCCGACCATGTGCCGGTGATCGTCACACTCGATTGATGCGAACGGCGGTTATCGAGGCGCCGTTTGGAGGCTGTCGTCAGTACGCCTGCTGGCCTAACGGTTTTATCTGCGGACATTGCGGCACAGTCGGCGAACCCTTCCGCATCGTCACCCGGTCCGGCGTTCTGGCATGCCGCGCGTGCCGCCGCCAAACCGGTCTCCTCCGAAAATCGCTATATCCCTCCAGGGGTAAAGCTCCTAGCCATGCCTCGCCTCACTTCGGGTACCATGCCGGCTTGCGGCGCGCCTTGAAGGCGGCGGTGCCTTCGGTGCCTTCGGCTGAATTGCGTTGCATCCAGCTTTCATGGGCGAGCAGCGCCATTTGCCTGGCGTCGAGGGTGAGGCCGTTGGCACCAAGGAAGGAGCGTTTGGTGGCGCTGATGGCGCCGGGCGCGCCGAGCAGGAGGGCATCGAGAATTTCGCCGAGCCGAGCCTCCAGTGCGTCCGCGGCGACGACCTCGTGCACCAGGCCGATGCGGCAGGCCTCGGCGGCGTCGAAGCGTTCGCCTGTGAGAGCGTAGCGCCTGGTGTGGCGAAGCCCCATGGCGTGGACCATGTGGGTGGAGATCGGGCTCGGCGCGACGCCGACCCGGACCTCTGTGAGCCCGAAGACCGCCGCCGGCGTGGCCAGCGCGACGTCGACGCAGCACACCACGCCACAGCCGCCACCGAAACAGGCGCCATGCACCAGGGCCAGCGTCGGGTGGGGAAACTCGTTGAGCAATTGCATGGCCCGCGTCGTTGCCATCGAGGCGCTAAAAGCACGCTCGGGCGGGTAAGTGGCGGCGCGGGCCAGCCAGTCGATATCGGCGCCGGCCTGAAAATGTTTCCCGGCGCCGCGAATGACCAGCGCGCGGATCGTGAGGTCGGCGGCAAGACGTTCCAGCCCTGCGATCAGCGCCTCAAGCAGCGCCTCGTCATAGGCATTGCCGCGCTCCGGCCGGTTCAGCGTCACGGTGGCGATGCCGCGCGGGTCGGTTTCCAGCAGAACGGGCGATGTCATCTTGCGTCTCCTCGCGGGTGGTTCGCTTGCAAAGAAAATTGCCAGCCGCATGTTACAACGGCAAGTCGCTTCACGCGGGCCACGAAACGCGCCAAAATGCCAAACTATGCGCTTTGCCGGACAGATCCACGCCAGCTGCGTCGCCCGTGAAGGCGAAGGCGTGCTGTTGCTGGGGCCGAGCGGGGTGGGGAAATCCGATCTCGCGCTGCGGCTGATCGATCGTGGCTTTTGTCTCATCGCCGATGACCGGGTGGACATCGCGGACGGCATCGCGCGGGCGCCAAGCCGCCTCGCCGGGCTGCTGGAGGTGCGCGGTTTGGGCATTTTCCATCTTCCCTGGCGCGTCGAGGCGCAGCTGGTGCTCGCCGTCGAACTGGCGCCGCCGTCGGAACGGCTGCCGGCGCCACGCCGGCACGCGGTTCTCGATCTGCCGCTGGTCCTCCTCGAGCCCGGCGGTGCCTCCGCCGCGTTCCGCGTGGCCTTGGCACTCGAGGCCGCGATGGGACGCGTTGCCTGCCATGCCGGGGCGCTCGCGGGTGCGCGGGACGCAGCATGAACGCGCCCCCTTCCCCGCGCCGAGTGGTGCTGGTGAGCGGTCTTTCCGGCGCCGGCAAATCCTCAATCCTGCACGCGCTCGAGGATCTCGGCTTCGAGGCCATCGATAACCCCCCGCTCGCCATGGTGGCGGAGCTGGTGGCACGCGGCGAGCGGCATCTGGCGATCGGCATCGATGCCCGCACCAGCGGCTTCCGCGCCGAGACGGTGCTGGAAACGCTGGCGCGGCTGGCACGCAATCCTGACCTGCGCCCGGAGCTGGTCTTCGCCGAGGCCGATGAAAACGCGCTGCTGCGCCGTTATACCGAAACCCGCCGGCGCCATCCGCTGGCCCCCGAGGGCCGTCGGGTGAGTGATGGCATCGCCGCGGAGGTCGCGCTGCTGGCGCCGCTGCGCGCCAAGGCCGACCTGCTTATCGATACCACCGAATTGCCGCCACGCAGCCTGCGCCACCTGATCGAGGCTCGCTTCGCCGCCGCGGCATCCGGGCGCGGCCTGATGGTCTCGCTGGTTTCCTTCGCCTATCCCGCCGGGCTGCCGCGCGAGGCCGATCTGGTGTTCGACGCGCGCTTCCTGCGCAATCCGCATGACGATCCGGCGCTGCGGGCGCTGACCGGGCGCGATCCCGCGGTTGGAGCGCATATTGAAGCGGACCCCGACTATGCCACATACCTGCGGCAGGTTTCAGCGATGCTAACCCTCGTGCTGCCGCGCTTCGTCCAGGAAGGAAAAAAATACGCGACGGTCGCGATCGGCTGCACGGGTGGACGCCACCGCTCCGTTCATCTAATCGAGAGAATCGCGGCCTACCTTCGCGGCCAGGGCTGGAGCGTGACCTGCACGCACCGGGAACTGGCGCGCGAAGGCGTCGCGACCGCTCGTGCCGAACAACCCCCCTCCGGTGCGGGCGCCGGATCGACCCCACCCGACTTCCATCAGGCACAGGAGGCCTGAACGATATCATGATTGGTCTGGTGCTGGTCACCCACGGCCGTTTGGCCGAGGAATTCCGTGCCGCCATGGAACACGTGGTCGGGCCGCAGAAGAACGTCGCTACCATCTGCATCGGCCCCGATGACGACATGGAGCACTGTCGCGGCGATATTCGCCACGCCGTCGAGGCGGTCGATTCGGGCGACGGCGTGGTCATGCTCACCGACATGCTGGGCAGCACGCCGTGTAATCTCTGTCGCTCGATGCTCGATCATCGGCGTCTGGAGGTGCTCTCGGGCGTCAATCTGCCGATGCTGGTGAAACTTGCGAAGATGCGTGATGGTCATCCCTTGTCCGAGCTGGTGGCCTCGGCGCAGGAAGCGGGGCGGAAATATATCGCGTCGGTGGGGCGTGAGGAGGCCAATGGCGGGGTCAACGGCAATGGCCAGGCCGTGGCGACAGCAACCGGCGGGTCCAATGGCGGCTGCTGACGAGGCCGCGACGCCGCGCCCCGCATGCCCGGCGGGTGCGCCACCAGCCCCGCCCCCTGACCCCTCCCCCACCCGTGCCCCCTCCCCCACCCCTATCGGCGTCGAAGAGGGCCCATCGGCCGAGCCGGTATTGACACGGCGCGTCCAGATCCGTAATCGCCGCGGCCTCCACGCCCGCGCCGCCGCGCGTTTCGTCACATTGGCCGAGCGTTTCGGCGCCGCCATCGATGTCGTCCGGGATGGGCAATCGGTCTCCGCCCGCTCGATCATGGGGCTGATGATGCTCGGCGCCGGCCAGGGCACCGAGATCGAGCTGCGCGCCGAAGGCTGGGACGCGCAGCAGGCGCTGGAGGCGCTGGCTGCGCTGATCGAAGCCGGCTTCGATGAACAGGACTAGGCCAGCCGCCCGCCCCGCCCGCCCCGCGAAACGCCGCCCCGCGCAAGCTGCCGCGCCACGCCCGGAGCGGCGGTTTCACGGCATCCCGGTCTCCGAAGGGGTGGCGATCGGCCAGGTATTCGGCGCCGCCGAGCCGCGCATTGAGCCCGCGCATCAGCGCATCCTGGCCGCCGATATCGAGGCCGAGCGGAGCCGGCTCGACGCCGCCATCCAGCAATCGAAGAAACAGCTCGCCAAGCTGCACGCCCGGCTCGATCTGCTGCCCGAGGACAGCCAAACCGAGATCGCGCCACTGATCGATGCCTATCTGCACATGCTCGGCCCCTCGCGGCTGACCCGTAACATCCGCCGCCGCATCGAGGAAAAGCTGGTCTCCGCCGAAACCGCGGTGCATCAGGAAGGCGAGGCGATGGCCGCCGCCCTGCTCGCCGCCGCCGGCGAGGGGGCAGAGGAGCGGTTGGCCGCCCGCCGGCGCGCCGACGAGGTGCGCGAGATCGGCCGCCGCGTCATCCGCAATCTCACCCATCAGCCATTCCAGAGCTTTTCCAACCTGCCCTCCGGCGCGGTGCTGATCTGCCAGTATCTCCGCCCGTCCGACGTGGCCCTCCTCGACCCCTCCCGGCTCGCCGGCGTGGCGACCGAGGAAGGCGGCATGGAAGGGCATAGCGCGATCATGCTCCGCGCGCTCGGCGTGCCCGCCGTGCTTGGCGTTGCCGGCCTCACGGATGCCGCCCCTCCTGGCACGCCCGCCATCATCGACGGCAGCAGCGGCGAAATCGTCCTCGATCCCGCCCCCGAGACGCTTGCGCAAGCGCGGCGCGCGGTGACCGTCTTCGCCCAGGAACGCCAGCACTGGGCACGGCTGCGGCGCCTGCCTGCCCGCACCACCGACGGCCAGGCGGTCGAGCTGCACGCCAATCTCGAACTGCCGGCGGAATTGCCGCTCATCGCCCAGGCCGGGGCCACAGGTATCGGCCTGCTGCGCAGCGAATTCCTCTTCATGAACCGCGAAACTCTGCCCGACGAGGCGCAACAGACCGAGATCTATCGCAGCGTCGTCGCGGCGATGGGCGGCGATCCCGTCACCATCCGAGTGCTCGACTGGGGTGGCGAGAAAGAGGTCGAGGCGCTGAACGCGGCGGGGCTGGTGCCCGACCAGATGCCCGAGAACCCGGCGCTCGGGATGCGTGGACTGCGCCTGTTGCTGCGCGAGCCTGATCTGTTCGAAACCCAGCTCGCGGCTATCCTGCGCGCTGCCCTCGCCGGAAAGGTGCGGATTTTGCTGCCGATGGTCACCACGCTCCACGAACTCCGCGCCGCGCGCGAGGTGCTGGATCGGGTGATCCGCCGTTTGCGCCGGCGCGGCGAGCGGCTGCCTGATCCCTTGCCACCGCTCGGCATCATGATCGAGACACCAGCGGCGGCACTTTCCGCGGACGCGCTGGCCTTGGAAGCCGATTTCTTCGCCATCGGCAGCAATGACCTGACGATGTATGCGCTCGCCGCCGATCGCGGCGATGCCGATGTCGCGGCCCTTTATAACCCGCTGCATCCCGCCGTCTTGCGGCTGATGCAATTCGCCATCGAGGCAGCGCTGTTGTTGCGCAAGCCGGTTTCGGTATGCGGTGAACTCGCGGGGAACGCCAAATTCACCCCCCTCCTGCTCGGACTCGGATTGCGCAGCTTCAGCATGAACGCCGCGGCCCTGCCGCGCGTCAAACAAGTCGTCCGCCAGGTCAGCGCCGAGGCCTGCGCGCGTTTTGCCCGCAAGGTCATGGAAGAGAACGAGGTTTCCACCATCGTCGCGATGGTCGACGCATTCGCGGCTTCATTGTCCGGATGAGGCTCCGTCCGCACTGATCCCTGCACAACCGGAGACGCTTGCCCATGCATCTGCTTCCCGCCGTCGCCATCGCCATTCTGCAAGGTGCCACCGAGCTGTTTCCGGTGAGCAGCCTCGGCCACGCGGTGGTGCTTCCCGCCATGCTCGGCATGACGCTCGATGAGCGCGCGGCCTCTTTCCTGCCTTTCCTGGTCTTCCTCCATCTTGGCACGGCAACCGCGCTGCTGCTCTATTTCTGGCGTGATTGGTGGGCGCTCGCGGTTGGTACACTGGGGTTTGCCGGCGCGCACCAGAACCACGAAAGCCGCCGCGTTCTGCTCCTGATCATCATCGCGACGCTCCCGGCCGTCCTCCTCGGCTTTGTCTTTGAGCATTTTTTCCGCAATCTCTTCGCCGCACCCCTAATCGCGGCACTGTTTCTGGTTGCCAACGGAGTACTTTTGCTTTTTGGCGAGCGGCTGCGCGCCAGAGGCCAACGTCCGCTTGCCAGCCTCACCGCGATCGATGCCCTGGCGATCGGCTGCTGGCAATGCACCGCGTTGATCCCGGGCATCTCGCGCTCCGGTGCGACGATCGTGGGAGCGCTGCTACGCGGCCTCGACCATGAAGGCGCGGCACATTTTTCTTTCCTGATCGCAACCCCGATCATCCTCGGCGCCACCGTCCTCGAAGTGCCGAAGCTTTTGCATGCCGGCATGCCCGAGGGTGTGTTTATCACTGCTTTCATCGCCGCCGTCGTCGCCGGGCTCACCGCTTTTGCCAGCACCGTGTTTCTGATGCGCTATTTTCGCGGCCATGACTCCTGGGCGCTCAATCCCTTCGCCTATTATTGCATCGCGCTCGGGCTCGTCGCCGCCGCGGCTTTGACGTTTTTGCACTGATGCGCCGTGCTGCATTCCTGCTCGTGGCCCTCCTCGCCCTCGGCGCGGCAAGCCCCGAGCGCCCCCGCGTCGTGCTCGCCCTAACGCCCATCAGCCGCCTCGATCTGCCCTGGTGGCGCGCGCGGTTCGTGGCCAAGGACAAGGAACTACACGCAGGGCGCGTTGACCTCGTGTTCTACGGCGATTCCATCACCGCAGATTACGAGCGCGCCGGGCCGCCCGCGTGGCAGGATTTTCGCTCTGTCTGGCAGCACTATTACGGGTCACGCCACGCCGTCAATCTTGGCTTCAAAGGCGATACCACGGCCAATCTGCTCTGGCGGATCGAGCATGGCGAGGCCGCAGGGATTGCGCCGCGGGTCGCGGTGGTACTGATCGGCGCCAATAATCTCGGCCGTCTGCACTGGTCGGCCGAGGACACGCTGGCCGGAATCGATGCCGATATTGCCGCCTTGCACGCGCGGCTGCCGCATACCGCGATCCTGCTGCTCGGTATTTTGCCAAGCGAGCGCTCAGTCTTCGCGACCCGGACCACGGCGATGGTCAATCAGGCGCTGGCCGCGCACTATGCTCACGTTCCCAGCGTGACCTTTCTCGATATCGGCAGGGTTTTTGTCAAAGAGGGCAAGCTCGATCGCACGCTGTTCCTCGATCCGCTGCTCACGCCGCCCGAAGCGCCCCTTCACCCGACGGCCGAGGGCCAGGCACGCATGGCGGCAGCCATTGAGCCGACATTGAGTGCGCTGCTGAACACGCGCTGAACGTATCGCTCAGGGGGCGGGAAGAATGCGCCCGCTGCACGCGCCGAAGCCGATGGAAACAAACCCCTCGCGCACGCAACGGGCACGGAAGATGATTTCGTCGCCATCCTCAAGAAAGCCGCGGCTCTCGCCGGAAGCGAGGCGCAAGGGTTTGCTGCCGCCATCGGTGATTTCCAGAAGACTGCCGAAGCTTTCGCGATCGGGGCCCGAAATCGTGCCTGATCCGAAAAGATCCCCAGGTGCCAGGTTGCAGCCGCCCGAGGTGTGATGCGCCAGCATTTGCGCCACAGTCCAATAGAGATGGCGGGTGTTGGAGCGCGACAGACGTTCCGGTGGTAGATTCGTATCGCGCAGACCGGGGGTCAGAATGGTGACCTCCAACGCGATATCAAGCGCGCCCGCGCGCTGATCGGTCGCGTCAAAAAGATAGGGGAGCGGCGCGGGATCGCCTTCAGGGCGCGGCGGCTGAGGCAGGCGAAATGGCGCGAGCGCCTCTGGCGTGATGATCCAAGGCGAGATGGAGGTTGCGAAATTCTTGGCGAGAAACGGGCCGAGCGGCTGATATTCCCAGGCCTGGATATCGCGCGCCGACCAGTCGTTGAGCAGGCAGAATCCGGCGATATGCTCGTGTGCCTCGCGGATCGCGACCGGGGCGCCAAGCGCATTGCCCGGCCCCACCCAGACGCCGAGTTCAAGCTCAAAATCGAGATTGCGGCTCGGACCGAAACTCGGCACCGTTTCCCTCGCCGGTTTGCGTTGCCCGTTTGGTCGGTGCAACGCGGTGCCCGAGACGACCACCGAGGACGCGCGGCCATGATAAGCGACCGGCACGTATTTGTAATTTGGCAAAAGCGGCGTCTCGGGGCGAAAGCGTCGCCCCGTATTGGTGGCGTGATAAATGCCCGCGAAAAAATCAGTATAATCGCCGATCCGCGCTGGCAGATGCAGCGTGCATTCCGCCATCTCGTGTAGGAGATGCGCCCGCGCGGCAGCGCCGATGTCGAGCAGATCGCCCAACGCCCGGCGCAGCGCCTGGCGTTCCGCCGCCGATAGAGCGAGATAAGGATTGAGGGTTTCACCGCAGGCAGCGCGCAGTGCGCGGGCCGCGGCACCGGTGAAGACCCCCTCGGCATCGAGTGCGGCAAGATCGAGGATGGAATCACCGATCGCAACCCCGCCCTGCTTGCCACCAGCGGGCGGGTTGAAAACCCCGAGCGGAAGGTTCTGGATAGGGAAATCCGCGTGCCCGTTGGCCGATTGCACCCAGCTTCGCCGCGCCGGGTCGTGCGTGCTATCGCTCATGCGGCCGCTCCAGGGTAGAATTTTCTGAGCCCCTGCCAACAAGTGTCGTAATCTGGCTGGAGCTGCGGGAGACCAAGCGCAAAACCTGTCGGGCGGAGCGTGAGGCTGGTCTCGAACATGAAGGCCAGCGTGTTGTCAATTTTCTGCGGCGCCAGTTCGGCCGCCATGGCCCGTTCAGTGCTGGGCGCATCCGGCCCGTGCGCGCTCATGCAAGGATGCAAGGACAAGCCTCCGGGCAAAAATCCGCCGGCCTTGGCATCATATTCACCATGTACCAGGCCCATGCACTCGTTCATCACATTGCGATGGAACCAGGGCGGGCGGAAGGTGTGCTCGGCCACCATCCAGCGCGGCGGAAAAATCGCGAAATCGACATTGGCAACGCCAGCTACCGCGGAGGGTGAGGTGAGCACGGTAAAGATCGAGGGATCGGGATGATCGAAACTCACCGTGCCGATCGTGTTGAACAGCGCCAGGTCGTATTTGTAGGGAACCGCGTTGCCGTGCCAGGCAACGACATCGAACGGCGAATGATCGAGCGTCGTAGCCCAGAGCGTGCCGTGGAATTTCTGCACCAGCTCGATCGGCGCCGCGACATCCTCGAACCACGCGGTGGGCGCCTGGAAATCACGCGGATTAGCAAGCCCGTTGCTGCCGATCGGGCCCAGATCGGGCAAGCGCAACGCCGTGCCATGATTTTCGCAGACATAGCCGCGTGCCGCCGCGTCGCAAAGCTCGACGCGGCACTTCATCCCGCGCGGCAGCACCGCGATTTCCCCAGGGTTCACCTCCAATCGGCCACATTCCGTGACCAGGCGAAGACGCCCGCTTTGCGGCACAATAAGCAATTCACCATCGGCATCGAAAAATGCCCGCTCCATGGAACGGTTGGCGCCATAGACATGAACGCTGATCCCGGTTGGCGCCTGCGGTTCGCTGGTTGCCGCCATGGTCTTAAGGCCGGCCAGAAAATCTGTCGGGGTTTCGGGAAGCGGCAGCGGATCCCAGCGCATCCGGTTGGGATTGGGTGGAGCCAGCGGTGTCGCCAAACCGTGCTGCGCGAGCGGGCGGAACTTGCCGTGCAGCGCCGAAGGACGGATGCGATAGAGCCAGGTGCGCCGTGCTTCACGACGCGGCACCGTAAAGGCAGTTGCGGAAAACTGTTCGGCGTAAAGGCCGAGCGGGGGACGCTGCGGCGAATTCTGCCCCCGCGGCAGGGCACCCGACACCGCCTCGGAGGCCAATTCGTTGCCAAAACCGCTGAGATAGGAAAGAGCGGCGATCTCAGACAGCGCCGGTTGCACATCGTTCATGGCGGGCAGCCTCTCTTGCGATGCGGAAGGGGAAGAAGATGCGATGGTTGCGCGGGCGGTCGCGATCGCCGCCAGAATTTCATCCGTTGCGCGCACTTGATTGGCGAGCAGTAGCACCAACGCCGCATCGAAGCGACGCTGTTCCTGCGCCGATAATCCGGCATGTGCCTCGGCAAGCGCGGCAAAGATCGCATCGGGATCGCTGAGATGGGCGGTGGTGTCGAGGCTCATGCGAGGCTGGCCTCCGCCACGGGCAGCGACATGGCAGCGAAAACCCGATCAAGCGCGTGGGCGAGACGAGCGACATCCCAGCGCCGCCAGCGGGCAAGGATATGCTGATCGGGGCGGAACAGGATCGCGCCACCCTCGGGCGTGCCGTAGCGCGCCGCGACCAGCCCCTCGTGATCACACGCAGCGCCCGCGCATGCGCGCGTCGGCGGCGTAACCTCCAAGCCAGCGACGCGCAATTTCGCCAGTGCCGCGAGATCGTCGGCGCCGAACGGCGCGAAGGAGAGCAGCGTGCACTGCGCGCCTCCGATATGGCGCAGCAGCCAATCGGCCTTGCCATCCACCATGATCGGCGCATCGAGCGGGGGACTGCCGAGTGGTGGCGCGCCAGGCCAGGTATCGCTCAGAGGGTCGTTGAGCGGCGAGTGCGTGAGAATGGCGGGCAGCGAAAGACGGCCGGAATTGACGAATTTGCGGGCAAACTCAAAATGCTCGGCGAGCAAAAGCGTGGCATCGCGATAGGCGCGGATGGCCTCCGATTTCGGCGTGATGAAATCGGTGCTGCGGGTGGAGTGAAGGATATTTTCGTCCGCCGCGGCGATGCGCTCGGCGTCATAGGAGGCGAGCAGGGCGGGAGAGGCACGGCCATCGAGAATGGCGGCGATTTTCCAGGCCAGATTATCGGCATCCTGGATGCCGCCATTGCCGCCGCGGGCACCGAAAGGGCTCACCTGATGCGCCGCATCACCGACAAAAACCGTTCGTCCGTGAACAAATTTTTCTAGCCTACGGCAGCGAAATGTATAGACGCTCACCCAATCAAGGATGAACGGCGCCTCCGGGCCGAGCATCGCCTTGATGCGCGGGATCACCCGCTCGGGTCGCCGCTCCGCCTCGGGATCGGCGTCCGCCCCGAGCTGAAAATCAATCCGCCAGATGTTGTCGGCCTGGCGATGCAGCAGCACCGATTGTCCGGGATTGAACGGAGGGTCGAACCAGAACCAGCGCTCCGTCGGGAACGCCGCCTGCATCTCGACATCGGCGATGAGAAAGTGATCGTGGAAGACTTTTCCGCTGAACGGAAGTGCCATCGCCTCGCGAATCGTCGAGCGGGCGCCATCGCAGGCGAGCAGCCAACTGGTGGTCAGACGATATTCTCCAGCCTCGGTCACGACCGTGAGTTCGACGTGATCACTGTCGTTCGCAACGCCGCTCACACGGTGCTTCCAACGCAGATCGACGCCTGCCGTAGCGCACGCCTCAACCAGCCATTCTTCAAGGTGATATTGCTGCAAATTGACGAAAGCGGGGAATTTATGGCCGCTCTCGGGCAACAGGTTGAACTGGTAGATTTCGCGATCCTGAAAAAACACCCGCCCCTGGTTCCAGGTCGCCCCTTTGCCGAGCAGGCGATCGCCGAGACCCAGCCGATCATAGATTTCCAGCGAGCGTTTGGCAAAACAGATCGCGCGCGATCCGACCGAGACTGTGTCATCGTCATCGAGAAGCGTGACTTTCACGCCATGCTGCGCCAGATCGAGCGCGAGCGTGAGCCCCACCAAACCGCCGCCCACCACCACCACCGGATGATGGTGGGTGCCAGAGGGCGGCGGCGACGTTTTAAAGCGTGGCGGTTGGTATTTCATGTGCGTTGGTATGTCATGGGGGGGCGGTCAGCGTCCGGCGCCCTCGAGCGCCTGCCACATCTCACGATCACGCTCGGCGGTCCAGATGCGTGGCCAATCGATGCCGCGCGCCTCGTCATAGGCGCGCGAGACATTGAACGGCATGCAGTGATCGAAAATCACCCACTGGCCATAGCGCGGGCGCATGAAAGCGAGTGCCTTGCCATAGATCGTGCGCAGATCCTCACCATCGGCCACGCCTTGTTTGACTAGGCCGAAAAGATCGGCGGTGAAGGAAGCCGTGCCGGCGATCCCCTCCCCGACCTCGTCTTGGCCAATCAGGGCGCGGCCACGCCCCGGCACCAAGCGCTCGGCGCCAAGCGCGCGAAGTTTCGCCAATGTGTCGGGCCAGTCGGTGAAATGTGCATCGCCGCAATAGGGTGTTGCGCCAAATTCTACGACATCGCCGGAAAAGAGAACTTTTTCGCTGGGCAGCCAGACGATGGTATCACCGGCGGTGTGCGAGCGCCCGATATGGATGATTTCCACCACCCGCTTGCCGAGCCGGAGCGTCATGCGATCGTGAAACACAAGATCGGGCCGCGTCAGGCCGGGGATGCTGTCCTTGCCCCGAAAAAGTCGAGGAAAACGGCCGATCTCGCTCGCCATGTCTTGCGCGCCGCGCTCACTGATCAGGCGATCGGTGACGTCGGAAGCAATTATTTCCGCACCCTGATAGGCGCTCGCGCCGAGCACGCGCACGGCGTGGTAGTGGGACAGCACGACATGGCGGATCGGCTTGTCGGTCTTGGTGCGGATGCGCGCGATGACATCGGCCGCCATCGCCGGCGTTGCCTGGGCATCGACGACCAGAACCGAGTCATCGCCGATGACGACGCCGGAATTGGGATCACCCTCGGCGGTGTAGCCGTAGAGGCCGGGGCCGAGTTCCTCGAAGGAAATCTTCTTATCCGCGCTGTCCTTGGTGCTGGCGAAATCGGCCATGATGGGTGCCTTTATGTTACGAATGAGGGTTTACCGCCTCGGGGCGCGCGCGCGCGAAGGCATCCAGCCCCGCGCAGGCGGCATCCACGGCGGCGATCTTGGGGAAATCGTCGAATGGCACAGCCAAGCGCCGGGCGTTGGCGACTTGTGGCACGAGCGCGACGTCGGCAAGGCAGGGCGTTTCCCCGAAACAGAAAGGACGTGCCTCGATCAGAGCCTCGACAGCGCGAAATCCCTCGATCACCCAATGGCGATACCAGGATTCGACGGCGCCACTGTCCTGGTGAAGTTCATCGCGAAGATAGTTCAGCACGGCGAGATTGTTGAGCGGATGAATGTCGCAGGCGATCACGGAAAACACCGCCCGCACCCGCGCGCGGGCAAGCGGTTCGGGGGGCAGCAAAGGCGGGGCGGGATGGGTTTCCTCCAGCCACTCCAAGATCGCCGGCGATTGGATTAAGACCGCGCCGTCGTCGAGGAGCAGCGAAGGGACGCGGGATTGTGGGTTGAGCGCGCGATAGGCCGGCTGAAACTGCGCGCCGCCATCGCGCAAAAGATGCACCTCCTCGCTCTCATAGGCGAGGCCCTTGAGATTGAGCGCGATGCGCACGCGATAGGCGGCGGAGGAGCGGAAGTAGTCATAAAGCCGCATCATGCCTCCTCTCATGCGCCTTTCTTGACCAGCGGACAGGATGAGTCCGCGAGCGGACGAAACGCGTCCTCGCCCTTCACGGTGCGCACAATGTCGTAATAATCCCATGGTCCCTTTGATTCGACGGGTGATTTTATCCGCGCGAGATACATATCGCGGATCACCCGGCCATCGATACGCAGGTAGCCGTTCTTGACAAAAACGTCATTAATCGGCGTCGCGCGCATCTCTGCCATCACCGCTTGCGGATCGGTGCCGACTTTCGCCACCGCCTTGAGATAATGCAGCACGACGCCATAGGTTCCCGTGTGCTCCATCGTCGGCATGACGTTGGTACGAGCGAAGAAGCGCTCCGACCAGGCGCGCGTCTCGTCATTCATATTCCAATAGGAGGCCGTCGTCAGCATGATCCCTTGCGCCGCCTGGAGCCCGAGCGCGGGGATGTAGGTGATGAACATCAGCAACGCGGCAAGACGCTGGCCGTTAAGATGCTGGCCGATGCCAAATTCCGCCGCCTGTTTCACGGCGTTGTTGGTATCCTGCGCGGCATTGGCGAACGCCACGACGTCGGCCTTGGAGGCCTGCGCCGCGAGCAGCGCCGCGGAGAAATCGCTGGCACCGGTCGGATGCAGCGCATGGCCGAGTACTTTTCCGCCGGCCTTGTTGATGAAGGCGGTAGCATCCGCTTCCAATTGTTGACCGAAAGAGTAGTCGGCGGTGATGAAAAACCAGGTCTTGGCGCCTTCCGCCACCAGCGCCGCCCCGGTGACGTGGGCGAGCGCGTAGGTGTCATAGGTGAATTGCACGGTATTGGCATTGCACGCCTGGTTGGTGATCGCGCTCGCGCCGGGGCCAGAGAGCAGCGCGAGAATGTTTTTCTGTTTGGCAAAACCGCTGATCGCCAGACCCAGCGCCGAATTCGGCACATCGACGATGCCGAGCACGCCATGATTATCGACCCAGTCGCGGGCGATCTGAATGCCGAGATCGGGGTTCATGCGATGATCGCCGCTGACGAACTCGACGGGCCGACCGCCGATGGCACCGCCCATCTCCTCGGCCGCCATCTGCGCCGCAACCACCGAGCCCGGGCCGCCAGTATCGCGCCCCCAGCTCGACATATCCACCAGCACACCGAGACGGATCGGATTCGCGGCGGCGCGCGCGCCGCCGATCCAGGGGCTGGCCAGCGCACCCGCCATAGCGGCGCCGGTGAGGCTGCGACGGGTAAGGCCGGGTTGCGCGCGGCGCGTGGGCGGGTGTGTCATGTCGTTTCCTGGTCCCCGTTGCTGATTCTTATCTTGCTACTTTACTCAATGACGAATACCTTCGCAATAGGTGAATAACGGCGCAAGGGCTATTACCATGATGGCGACGATGCCATGACCGAGACGCACGCCTGCGATGTGCTGGTCGCGGGTTCGGGCGCCGGCGGGCTGGCCGCCGCCGTCACTGCGCGCAAACTCGGCCTCGATGTGGTCGTTGCCGAAAAAGCTGCGGTCTTCGGCGGCACCACCGCACGCTCCGGCGGCTGGCTCTGGATCCCTGGCAATCCCCTGGCGCGCGAGGCCGGGATCGAAGACAGCGCGGCGGCCGCCAGACGGTATCTCGCGCACGAGGCGGGCAATCATTTCGATGCCGCCCGCATCGACGCGTTCCTTGCCGCAGGCCCCGAGATGGTCGATTTCTTCCGGCGCGAAACCGCGGTGCAATTCGTCCTCGGACCGCAATTTTCCGACTATCACCCCGATGCGCCGGGCGGCCTCCCCGGCGGGCGCTCGATCTGCGCCGCCCCCTTCGATGCCCGCGCCCTCGGCGCCCATGTCCGCGATCTCCGCCCGCCGCTCGCCGAGATCACGTTCTTGGGCATGATGATCGGCTCGGGTGCCGAGTTACTGCATTTTTTCAATGTCACGCGCTCGCCGATCTCGGCCGCCTATGTCGCGCGTCTGCTCGCCCGCTATGGCCGCGACCGGCTATTTCATGGCCGCGGCATGCGGCTCACCAATGGCAATGCGCTGGCCGCGCGGCTGGCCAAGTCGGCTTTTGATCTCGGCGTGCCGATCTGGCTTTCCTCCCCTGTGACCCGGCTGATCGTCGAGGATGGCGCGGTGCGGGGCGCCATCGTCGCGCGCGCGGGGAGCAAAATCACGGTGCGCGCGCGCCGCGGCGTCGTGCTGGCGTGCGGCGGATTTCCTCACGATATCGCCCGGCGGCGGCGGCTTTTCCCCCATGCCCCCACGGGGGCCGAGCATTTTTCGCCAGCGCCCGAGGAAAATACTGGCGACGGGATCACCCTCGGCGAGGCGGCGGGCGGCGCGCTCACTCTCGATCTCCCCAATGCCGCGGCCTGGGTGCCGGTCTCGCGCGTGCCCCATGGCAACGGGCGGGAAGGCGTCTTTCCCCATTTCATCGACCGCGCCAAGCCTGGCGTGATCGCGGTAACGCGGGCCGGGCGGCGCTTCGTCAACGAGTCGGATTCCTACCACGATTTCGTCCAGGCGATGCAGCGCGCCACCGCTCCGGGCGAGGAATGCGCCGCTTTCCTGATCGCTGATCACCCGACACTTCGCCATTACGGCCTCGGCTTCGCCAAGCCCGCCCCGGTGCCGCTCTCGCCCTATCTGCGCTCGGGCTATCTGCTGCGCGGGGCGACGCTCGGCGCGCTTGCCGAACGCACCGGGATCGACCCCGCCGCTCTGGTTGCCACCGTCGCCCGCTACAACGAGGCGGCGGTGCGCGGCGAGGATCCCGAGTTCGGCCGCGGCCGCAGCGCCTATAACCGCTATCTCGGCGATCCGGCGCGAAAACCCAATCCTTGCGTCGGGCCGATCACGACGGGGCCTTTCTATGCGCTGAAACTGGTGCCGGGCGATCTCGGCACCTTCGCCGGGCTGCAAGGCGATGCCTATGCCCGCGTGCTCGGTGCCGATGGCGCGCCGATCTCCGGCCTCTATGCCGCCGGCAACGATCTCACCAGCATCATGGGGGGCAATTATCCCGGCGGCGGCATCACGCTCGGCCCGGCGATGACGTTTGGCTTCATCGCCGCGCGCCATATGGCCGGCGGAGCGGCAGAGAAGCGACCGGCTCCGGATCGGACAGTGACGGCGTGAACGACGCCGCCGCTTCCGGGGCGGCATGGCCGAGCTGGCCAGAAAGATGTTGGGCGTAGGCCACCACGGCGGCGATCTGAGCGCTCTCCGGTCGGAGATCGATGAGACCCGAAGGCCCCATCACGGTCACCGCCAGCTCGATCTGCCCGCCATGGTCGAAAACCGGAGCGGCGATCGCGCTCACGCCGGGCACCGGCGCACCATCGGCGATGGCATAGCCAGCCGCGCGCACCTCCGCCGTCTCGCGCCGCACATCCTCAAGCCGCATCCCGGCGGCGATACGCTGGCTATGCGTCGGGTTGGCGAGTTCGGCGGCGATCATCTCCGCGACCAGGGCGGGGGCGGCGAAGGCCGCGAAAACCCGTCCCGTCGCCGTGCCGGTGAGGGAAAAAACCGTGCCCGCTCGGACATTGGCGTGCACCTGCGTCGCCGCCTCATGCACCTGCACCACGGTCGGGCCATGATCGCCCCAGACGGTGATCGCGACCAGCAGATCGAGCTGATCGGAGAGCAGGCCGATGGTCTCGGCGGCCATGCGCAACGGGTCGGAAACCCGCAGCCGCGCCAGACCAAGCCGCAGCGCGAAGGGGCCGAGCCGGTAGCGGCCGGTGGCTACGTCCTGTTCGACGAGGGCGAGCTTGCGCAGGCTCACGAGATAGGCATGCGCCTGCGCCGGGGCGAGTTCGGCGCTGGCCGCGAGATCGCGCAGCATCATCGCCCGCCCGGCGCGCGTCAGCGCCACCAGGATGCGCCCGGCGATCTCGACCGACTGCACGCCGCGACCGCGCACCGTCATCGCGCTGACCCCCCCTCGCCATCGGCGGTGATGCGCGCCATCGTCACTCCCATGCGACGGTGCGGTTGCGCAAGACCGGTGTCCGCGTCCGCGTGGCGCGTGCCGCCTCCGGCATGGCGCGCCAGGCCATGAGCTGCTCCAGGACAAAGCGCGTGGCCAGCACGAGATCGAGCTCCAAGGCCTCGGCGATTGGATAATAGCGCAGGGTCTCAAGCTCGCCCGAACCCTTGAGCGTGCCGCTCACGCGGGCCTCGGCAACGACGAAGAACCGCGCGTTGAAGCGGATCGGCAGGCCCGGCGGTGTGACGGCGCGGCAGAGATAGTCGAGCCCATCCAGCGCCGGCGGCTGGCCGAGGCCGAGCCCGGTCTCCTCCTCCAACTCGCGCGCCACAGCGATCGCCAGCGCCTGGGCGAGTGCGGGCTTCGCCCGCCGCTCCAGCCGCGCCAGAACCGCGGGCGCGAGCGGCGTTGCCGCCGGAGCGCGATAATCGGCAGCGTCCACCCTGCCGCCGGGAAACACCAACCGGTTGGGGAGAAACCGATGGCCAGCGCCGCGCAGGCCCATCAACACGGCCGGGCCCAGGGCGCTCTCACGGAGCACCAGCAGACTAGCGGCAGGCTTGGCGATCACGGCGCGGTGGGCGGGGGCGGCCTCGGCGGTATCGGGCACGGGTGAGGTTCCTTGCGTGGCTTTCGCGACAACTTGCCGCAACCGGCCCGATGCGCAAGGCTTGGCGCCTATTGCGAGCGAGAACCATCATGGCCACACCCTTGCCCACGCATCGCGCCCAGATCGAATTGATCCTTTCCGCCTGGGGATTTTCCGCCGCCGCCGCCGCCGCCACCGCCGATGTGCTGGCCTGGGCTGATCTCCATGGCATCGACAGCCACGGCATCTCGATGCTCACCATGTATGACGATTGGCGCCGCGCCGGCCGGCTCGATCCGCGGGCCGAGCCGCGTATCCTGCGCCAGAGCCCGGTCTCCGCCCTCGTTGACGGTGGCGGCGGACTTGGCCACTGGCCAGGGCGTTTCGCCATGCAAACCGCGATCGACAAGGCAGCCGGCATCGGCATGGCTGCCGTTGCCGTGCGCAACTCGGCGCATTATGGGGCCTGCGGCTATTACGCGCTGATGGCGGCCGAGCGTGGGCTGATCGGTATCACCACCACCACCACCTCGGGCGCCCGCGTCGCACCCACCCGCGCCGCCGAGGCCAAGCTCGGCACCGATCCCTGGTGTTTCGCTGCCCCTGGCGCGCCCGGCCAGCCGTTCCTGCTCGACATGGCAACCACCACCGTCGCCTTCGGCAAGATTCGCAACAAGGCGAATGAGGGGATCCCCTGCCCGCCTGGCTGGCTGCTCGATGCGCAAGGCCAGCCCAGCACCGACGCCAATGACGCGGTTTCCCGTGGCGGCTTCCTCACCCCTCTCGGCGGCACGCCGGAAGGCAGCAGCCACAAAGGCTATGGACTGGCGGCGATGGTCAATATTCTCGCCGCCTGCCTCTCGGGTGCGACCGTCACCCCGCATCCCGCTCATGGAAGAAGCCCAGGCGGCATGGGAATCGGCCATTTCTTTCTCGCCCTCGACCCCGGGCTGTTCCGCGAAGCGGCGGATTTCCGCGCCGAGGTCGCCGCCTTTTGCGACTTGCTGCGCGCTGCCAGGCCCGCCGATCCTGCACAGCCGGTGCTGGTCGCGGGCGACCCCGAACGAGCGATTGCGGCCTGCCGGGGCCGCGCCGGTATCACCATCGCCGCCGGACTCGGAGAAAAACTCCGTGCCATCGCCGCCGCTTCCGGTGCGCCGTGGCTGCTCGATTAGAGGTCAGGGCCTGAAAATCAATCGAACTTGAAAAAGAGCGCCCTCTGAAAAATTGGGTTTTTCTCGTCGATTCCCGAGCAAGAAGGCATTCTTTTTCAAACTCTCAGGCCAGCGCGCGTGCCGCCCGCGCCCGCAGGCGGTCGGTGAGCAGGACGCCGGTGCCGCCGGCCAGCATCAGGAGCGCCATGGGCCGCGCCGTGCCGTCGCTCAGCAGCCCGACCAGCGTGCCGGAGATCGCGCCGAGCACGAACTGGCCGGTGCCCATCAGCGCCGAGGCGCTGGCGGCCTGCGCGGCGTGGCGCGAGAGGGCGCCGACAGTGGTATTGGGCATGAGGAAGCCGAGCGAGCCGAGATAACAGAAAAGCGGCGCGGCAAGGCCGGCGACCCCGCCCCAGCCGGTGAAGGCGTCAAGTGTGAGCACGGCGGTGGCGAGGAACGCGGCGCGCGCGCTGACGCGGATCACCCGATCGGTGCCGAAGCGCGGCAGCAGGCGGGCGTTGACCTGGGCGGCAAAGATGAAGCCTGCGGCATTCAGCCCGAACAGCATGCCATAGGGGGCGGGGGCGATGTGGTATTGCCCGATAAAGGCGACCGGCGAGCCGCCGAGATAGGCGAACAGGCCGGCCAGTGCCAAGCCGCCACAAAGTGCGTGGGTGAAAAATCGCGGCTCGCGCGCGATGCTCGCATAGCGGCCGAGCAGCCCGACCGGGCCGAGCCGGATGCGCCGGTTCTCGGGCAGGGTGTCAGGCAGAAAATACCAGACGAGAACCATGCAGACGGCGCCATAGAGGGTCGCGATCCAAAAGATCACCCGCCAGCCGGCGACCACCAGCACCGCTCCGCCAGCCGCCGGCGCGAGGATCGGCACCACTCCCATGACCAGCATCAGCCGCGACAGCAGACGCGCGGCTTCGTGGCCATCGGCGAGATCGCGCACCATCGCACGCGGAATAACCATGCTCGCCGAGCCGCCGATGGCGGCGAGCGTGCGGCAGGCGGAGAACAGCCAGAGCCCCGGCGCGAGCGCGCAGCCGAGCGAAGCCAGGGCATAGAGCGCAGTGCCAAACAGCAGCGGCGCGCGCCGCCCGAAGCGGTCGGAGAGCGAGCCCTGGGTAATCTGGCCGATGGCGAGGCCCACGAACCAAGCAGCGAGCGTCATCTGCGCACCCCCCGCGATCCCGCCGAGATCGGCCTCGATGCGCGGGAAGGCCGGCAGGTACATATCGGTCGAGAGCGGCCCGACAGCGGTCAGCACGCCGAGCAAGAGGGTCAGCCAGAATGGCGGGTTGGCGCCGCTCAGCCTCCTCCGATCCACCGCTTCGGTCATCTCCGACGTCCCTCCGGCACAAGCGGCCGGGCAGAAAATGCCGGTTCGCGCGGGCGGCATCGGCGGCAGCACGCGCGCGACTGGGCCGGGCCGGCCGGCGGGTTCTGGCATACCATTTGCTCTATCCTCTCACGGCTCGCGCCGCCGCCGGATGCCCTGGCGCGATCGCCGCGCCTCTTGTTGCGTTTCACAGAAGGAGTGCTCTCCCATGATCGGCAGCCTGCCCCACCATATTCTCTCGCATGCGCATGCCTGGACGCCGCCTTCCGGCACGGGCAACGCCGATATCTTTGCTGCGCTGCAAAAGCGGCTCAATGCTGCTCCCGGCACGGCAGACGCGACTGCGGCGAATGCCAGCGCCGCCGCCGCCCTCGGCGCGACACCGGGCGCCTTCGGCGCCGCGATGAGTGCCGCGGGCAGCGCCACAGGGAGCGGTTCCGGCAGCGCGGCCGCCCCGGCGCCAAGCGCTGTCGGCGGCGATCCGTCATCGGATGGCTTGAGCGATGCCTCCCCGCTCGCCCTCGCCGGCCCCCTGCTCGGCCGCCACCAAAGCACCGAGAACGCGACCACGGGGACCGGCGCGTCCGCCACCAATGCGTCCACCCTCAGCAATGCCCATCAAGCCTACCGCGCGGCCGCCCACGGCCTGCACTGAATACGGCAGCAAACACGAAGCCGCTACCCGAGCCGGGGTTTAATCGTAATACCAGCCATAATGGTAATAGGGCGGGGGAGGCTCGTCCCTCCCTGAGCCCGCGCAGCCGGCGAGGAGAAGCGCGCAAGCAGCGCCGGCGAGCAGACAGGCGAGCCAAAAGCCCAGGCGCCGAGGTCGGAATGGCGACGGATGCGGCTGATGGGCCATGATCATTCTCTCCTGAACCCTGCGCGGAGATGCGCGGGGGGCAGTTTCGAGAGAAAATCCTGCGATTTCGTTTCCCCCAAAATGCAAGGGGGAAATGATATTATTGCATAGCTCCCCCCTGGCATGCTAACGATAACCACGCTTATAATAAACGTCAGGAGAGATGCCATGCCCCAATTTCAACCGGATTTCATGTTCTATCTGCACGATGTCGCGCATCTGCTGCGCATCGCCGTTGATAAGCGCGCGCGCATGCACGACATGACCCGCGCGCAGTGGCTGATCCTGCTACGCCTATACCGCCAGCCCGGCATGTCGCAGAAGGAATTGGCGGAATTGCTCGAGGTCGAGCCGATCACCGTCGCTAGGCTGGTGGACCGGCTGGAGCAGCGGCGGATGGTGGAGCGCCGCGCCGACCCGCATGACCGGCGCATCTGGCGGCTGCATCTCCTGCCCGACGCCGCACCCCTGATCAGCGAGATCGAGGCCGAGCGTGACGAAATCGCCCGCATGGTCCGTCAGGGCATCGATGCCGAGACCATGGCGGTGCTGGTCGGCGCGCTCCAAAAAATGAAGGCGACGCTGTGCGGTGAATTGCGTTGCCATCGCCGGGGTGAGCCGGTGCGGCTGCTCGCCGAAGAGCCGGCCGAGGAGGTTGCCTGATGTCGCAGGCGAGTGCAGCGCTTGCGGCGCGGGATGTTGAGGTCGGGCTCCGGCCGCGGCGCAAATCCCGCTTGCTCCGCTCGATACTCATGCTGGGCGGCATCGCCGTGGTCGCCGGCGGTGCGCTTGGCTTCTGGCTCAATGGCGGACGCTACGCCTATACCGACGACGCCTATGTCCAGGCTGCCGTGCTCTCCGTCTCGACCGACGTCTCCGGCCTCATAGCCGAAATCGACGTGCATGAGGGCGAGCGGGTCGCGAAGGGGCAAGTGCTGTTCCGGATCGATCCGCGGCAGTTCGACATCGCGCTTGCCGGCGCGAAGGCCAATCTCGCCGAAACCGCGCTCACCATGGAAGCTATGAAGCGCGACTACCGGCGGATGCTGCACGATATCGACGCCAAGGCGGCGCAGGTCGCTGATGACCAGGCCAATCTCGGCCGCTACGCCAATCTGGTGAAGGCGGGCGGCGTCACCCGCGCCGAGTATGACGACGCCCGCTTCAAGCTCGCTTCCGACCAGCAAGCGCTCGAAAGCCTGCGCGCCCAGGCCGAGGCCGAACTCGCGCGTCTCAGCGGCAAGCCGGATATCGATGTGACGAAAACCCCGCAATATCTCGAGGCCGCGGCCAAGGTGGCGGAAGCCCAGCGCGAGCTTGAGCATTCCACCGTCCGCGCGCCATTCTCGGGCATTGTCACCGAGGTCGATCATCTCCAGCCCGGCCAGTATCTCGCCGCCTCGACCGGCGCCTTCGGCCTGGTCTCCGATGAGCATCTCTGGGTCGAGGCGCAGCCTAAGGAAATCGAACTCACCTGGGTCAAACCCGGCGATCCGGTCGATGTCACCGTCGATACCTATCCCGACCAGATCTGGCACGGCGTGGTGGAAAGCATCGCACCCAGCAGCGGCTCGCAATTCTCGATCCTGCCGGCGCAGAATTCGTCGGGCAACTGGGTCAAGGTGGTGCAGCGCATTCCCGTCCGCATCCGCGTCGATCGCCGCCCCGATGACCCGCCGCTCCGCACCGGCATGAGCGTCGAGACTGAAATCGACACTGGCCACCATCGCACGCTCAGGGATCTGTTCTAAACCATGAGCGCCGCGGCTGAGACGGTGGTCGCCCATCGCGGCATCATCACCGTCTGCGCGATGGTGGCGACCCTGATGCAGGCGCTCGACGCCACCATCGCCAATGTCGCCCTGCCCTATATGCAAGGCAGCCTGTCCGCGACCTCGGATGAAATTACCTGGGTACTGACCAGCTACATCACCGCCGCCGCCATCATGACGGCGCCGGTCGGGTGGTTGGCCGCGCGGTTTGGGCGGAAGAATCTCTTCATCCTCAGTCTCGCCGGCTTCACCGCCGCCTCGATGCTCTGCGGCATCGCCGAGAGTTTGCCCCAGATGGTGATTTTCCGCCTGCTCCAGGGCATGTTCGGCGCTGCCCTGGTGCCGCTCTCGCAGGCCACCATGCTGGATATTTACCCGGTGGCGCAGCGCGGCTCGGCGATGGCGATCTGGGGCATCGGCGTGATGATCGGCCCGATCCTCGGCCCAACCTTGGGCGGCTATCTCACCGAACTCTATAACTGGCGCTGGGTGTTCTACGTCAACCTGCCCTTTGGCGTGCTCGCCATCGTCGGCATGGTTGTTTTTATGCCGCGCTCGGAAACCCAGAGCGCGCTGCGCTTTGACTGGACCGGCTTCGCGGTGATCGCGCTCGGCCTCGGTGCCTTGCAAATGATGCTCGACCGCGGCCAGGATCAGGACTGGTTCTCGTCCCGCGAAATCATCACCGAGGCGGTCTTGGCGGGGTTGGGCATCTATCTCTTTCTCGCCCATCTCCTCACCGCCGAGCGCCCCTTTATCCGCCCGGTGATTTTTCGTGATCGCAATTTTTCGGCATCGATGCTGATGATGTTTGCAATCGGCCAGATCCTGGTCTCAAGCTCTGCCTTGATGGCGCCCTATCTGCAAACGCTGGCCAACTATCCGGTGCAGACCGCCGGGTTGGTGATGGCGCCGCGTGGCGCGGGCACCATGCTCGCGATGATGATCTCGGGCCGCCTCGTCCAACGGCTCGATCCGCGCAAGCTGATGTTCCTTGGCGTCGTGCTGCTGCTCGGCTCCAGCTACAGCATGACCGGCTGGACCCCCGATATCGCGATCCATATCCAGGTCATCACCATCATGATCCAGGGCATGGGAATTGGCTTCGTGTTCACGCCGCTCCAGGTGATCGCCTTCGCCACCCTACCGATGGCAATGCGCACCGATGCCACCGCCATGCTGAGCCTGTTCCGCAATGTCGGCAGCGCCATGGGCGTCTCGCTCACCTCGGCGCTGCTCGCCCACAACATCCAGGTCGCCCATGCCGGGCTCGCCGCCGGCATCACGCCCTTCAACCGCGCCTTACAGGCAAGCCCCTCGATCTACCACGCGCTCGACCCGACGACGCGGCCCGGCGCGGCGTTGCTCGATTTTCTCGTCAACCAGCAGGCGCAGATCATCTCTTATGTCGATGACTTCGTGTTCATGACACTCACCATCGTGCCCGCCCTGCTGCTGCTGCCGATCATGCGACCCCCGGCCCATAACACCGCCGCGCCGGAAGATCATCCAGCGGTCATCGATTAAAAATCCAGGGGTCTCACCAAGGACGGCCTTTGCCAAGCGCCCGACGGTCTATATGGCTGTGACAATGGATTCTGGCCCACTTGTGCTGACGAATTTTGGCCCACCTCCGGGGGTTGGACAGGCCGTGCCGCCCCGCGGGGCGGTGCGCCCTGTCAGCGGCTGTTTTTCTCCTTCCTGTTCATGATTTGCTGGCCTTGCGTTGCGCCGTGGTGCGGCGGAAGCGGTAGGAGTCCGTGCCGGTGGTGATGATGTGGGCACGGTCGGTCAGGCGGTCGATCAGCGCCTTGCACAGGCGCGGATTGGGGATGACCTGTGACCATTCGGAGAACGGCAGGTTGGTGGTGACAATCACCGCCGCCTTCTCTGCCCGGTCGGCGATGACCTGGAACATCAACTCGCACGCGGTCTCGGCCAGCGGCACGTAACCCAATTCGTCAATGCAGATCAGGTCGAGCCGTTCCCAGCGGCCCAGCGCGCGACTGAGCTGGTTGGCATGTGCTGCCTCGGCCAGTTCGTTGATCATCGCGGTCGCCGTGGTGAACCGCACCCGCCGGCGCTGACGGCAGGCGGCCACACATAACCCCGTCGCCAGATGCGATTTCCCCGTGCCCGCTTCGCCAACCAGCAGGATCGGTTCCGCCCTGGTCACGTAATCACCCGCGGCCAGGTCGCGCAGTTGCGCCGCCGAGACGCCCGAGCGATCGAACTCGAACCCCTCCAGCGTCTTCATCCTCGGCAGCCTGGCTTCTTTCAGGAGCCGCGCGATCGCATGGCTTTCGCGCTCCTCCATCTCGGCCGTGAGTAGGGCTTCGAGATACCCGATGTGCGATTGCGTCTCGCGGATCGCCGCTTCGGCCAGGCGTGCGAACTGGCTGGCGATGGTCGGCATCCGCAGCGCCTTGCACTGCTGGCGGATCGCCTGGTCCTGCATGTCGCTCATCACGCGTGCCCCCGGCAGGGGGCTGTGAGCAGCGTGTCGTAATCGGCGAGGCCCGGCATCGGTCGGTCGTAACGGGCCAGTTCGCCGACATCGATCGGCGCCGCCCTGGTCTTGTTCAACCGCGCCTCGGTCAGCAGGTAACGCACCGCGCCAACGTCGCAGGCACCGAGCGAGACGGTGGTGGCGATCGCCGTGCGTAGCCGATCCTCGCCGAATTCCTGGCCAAGCAGCAGCACGGTGATCATCGCATGGTCGCCCTTCTCCTTGCCGTGCCGTGCGCGGAGCCGGTCCCACATCACGTCATAACTGTCGGGCCAGCGGCCTGCCGCGCGCCACTGCGCCAAGGGCTTGGAGCCCGCGAACGCCCCCGGCTTGTGGTTCAGCACCTCGAGATAATGCTCGAGGTTGAGCACATGCTGGCGCCGCTGATGGCAACGCTCATGCCGCGCCATCTGTTTGCCACCGTGCCAGATCTCGACATGTAGCGGCCGGATCCGCACCTCCACCCGGGTGCCGGCTTTCACCGGTACCGAGTAGAAATTCGTCTTCACCGTGACGCATCCCTGCTTGTCGACCAGCGGGAAGGCGATCTCGGCGATGTCGAACCCCTCGGCCGCGCATGGCAGCAGATGTTCGCGCTCCACATTCATCGTGGTGCCCACCGTGTCGATCCGCCCGGCCAGTGGGGTGCGGCACGGTTAACTGAGACATCCGGCTGCGGTAAATTTCACCGCAACTGGAGGTTTGGAAATGGCTTATGATGCAGGGATCAAGCCCGAGGGGGCGCCGGAGCGCTCTCTCATAGCTGG
>Ga0207433_10000956_pt1 | contig 64767 bp, 75 predicted proteins | sample YelNatPaOPGAMG01_FD_187559 | JGI IMG/M metagenome (GOLD analysis project Ga0207433, IMG submission 187559) | Hot spring thermophilic microbial communities from Obsidian Pool, Yellowstone National Park, USA - OP-RAMG-01 (SPAdes) (version 3) | ecosystem: Environmental > Aquatic > Thermal springs...
CTTATGCTCCGGAAATGAAACCCTTAATAGTGATAAACCCAGAAAAAATTGAAAATGAAGTTAAAACAGAGATGAAAAGAATTTTTGACAAGTTAGATAATTATTGTCCTAAATCCATTTTCACCGAACTCGGTTTTGATCCCAACAAACCTATTCGTGAACAAGAACCAAAGCCATTACCAGATAGAAAAGCATTAGACGATATTGTTTTTGATGCTTTAGGATTAACAGAGGAAGAAAGAAAAGAAGTATATTGGGCAGTAGCAGAATTGGTTCAAAATAGATTAAAAAAAGCAAAAAGTGTGTAAAAGTTATAATTAAATAGAAAATGACATACGACATTATCGATAACTCAAAAATTAAATTAATCAATGTTTTAAAAGAAAAACTTTCGATTTCAAAAAAAGCGAGGTTTGCGGTTGGTTGGTTGTTTTTGAGTGGTTTTAAAGAATTAAGAAATGAAATTGAAAATCTTGAAAAATTGGAGATTCTAGCTGGCTCAAGAACTAATAAACAAACTGCTGAAGCAATACTCTTGGAAAAGAAATGGGAAAAAGCAGTAAAAGACGTTCTTGAGAAAACAAGATACTTACCGGAAGAAAAAAGAAAAGAAATTTTAGATGAAGAATTCAAAGGTTTGATGAACGATTTGAGTTACATTAAAGCAACTCAAGAAAATATTGATTTTTTAAGATGGTTTTTAGAAAAGCTTAGGGAGGGAAAAATCGAAATCAGAATTTATTATAAAGAACCACTCCATGCGAAACTTTATTTGTTTGAATATAGAGATAAAAAATATGGATTAGGCGAAGCGATTGTAGGTTCAAGTAATTTTTCGGTTAGTGGTTTTGAATTAAATACAGAATTGAATGTGAGAGTTTTAGGAGACGAAAATTATAAAACTTTAGATAATTGGTTCGAAGAAAGATGGAAAGAAAGCGAGCTTACTAATTTCACTCAATTAGCCCAATTAGCAATTGAAAAATCTTGGGCATTTAATAAAGAAGTAACTCCCTTCAGAATATATTTGAGAGTATTACATGAAATTTTTGCTTATAAAGAACCTCCACCTGACATTGAAATAGAAGCTGAACTTTATAGATTTCAGAAAGATGCAGTGATTGATGCTTATAGAAAGCTTAAAAAATTTAATGGAGTTTTTATTTCTGACGTCCCAGGTCTTGGGAAAACTTATATTGGTTCAGCCTTACTTTCTCACTTGGAAACAGAAGGAAAAACTGCGGTTGTTATTGTGCCACCACGTCTTGTAGAATATTGGCGAGAAGTTTTAAGTGATTTTGGAGCTTCAAAAGCAAAAGTTTTTTCATCTGGAAAATTAGATGAAATTTTAGAAAATGAAAAATATTTAAAGAGAAAAGTAGTATTGGTCGATGAATCGCATCATTTCAGAAATCCGGAAACTAAACGCTATCGAGATTTATCAAGAATTTGCCAGGGCAAACAAGTAATTTTACTTTCCGCCACTCCTCAAAATTTGAGTATATGGGATATTTACTGGCAACTAAAACTTTTTACGCCTTATGAAGTAAACCACAATTTTAGAATTTATCCAATTGAACTTAAAAAATATTTTGAAGCCTGCGAGAAAGGAGATGCTAATATCGAAGATTTAATTGTTCAAATATTTATTAGAAGAACAAGAAGCGACATTAAAGAATACTATACAGAAGAAAAAATTGCTTTTTCAAAAAGAAAAGGTCCTTACAGAATTGATTATTCAATTGATGAAGTTTATGAAGGTGGATTATATGAAAAATTAAAAAAATTAATTGGTAAATTGAGATATGCTAGATACAATCTCGGTAGATATGCCAAAGAAGAAGAATTTGACCCAGATGAGCTACAAAGATTGAGAGTTGCCTGGCAGAATTTACAGAGATTGGTAAAAATAAATCTTTACAGAAGGTTAGAAAGTAGTATTCAAGCGTTTCGAGATTCAATTAGAACACATTTGAAAATTCACGATGGATTTAAACAAATTTTAGATAAAGAAAATAAAGTTTGGATTGGGGATTTAGATGAGTTGGAGGAATTTATCGAAAGATTGCAAAACGATGAAGAGGTGGAATGGGTGGAGAAAAGAAATTTTTACGATGCATCAAAATTTAATGTCAAAAATTTAAAAGAAGATTTAGAAAATGATATTCAAATTTTTGAAGAAATGAAAAGCTTAGTGAAAAATATTAAGCCAGAAGACGATGATAAATTACAAAAACTGATTGAATATCTTAATAGAAAGGAAATTAGAGGTAAAAAAGCTATAATTTTTAGTTGTTTCGAATCAACGGTTAAATATCTATATGAGAATTTAAAAAATAAGTTTGAAAGAGTAGATTATACTTACGGAGGAGAAAAAATTCTTACTAAAATTAAACACTTTGCGCCACGGTCTAATAAAGATATAAAAATTCATTTTGATCCCCAAAAAGAAATTCAAATTTTAATTACCACCGAAATTTTATCTGAAGGCTTAAACCTCCAAGATGGACAAGTAATTATTAATTACGAGCTTCATTGGAATCCGGTGAGAATTATTCAACGAATTGGAAGGATAGATAGAATTGCTAAACCTGGTGGAAAGCCATTTCATGATGAAATTTATGTATATAATTTTTTTCCTGAAACCAAAGCAGAAAAAGAGATACGGGTTGAGAAAAAAGTTGAAGAAAGAATCGAGGAGATCATTCAAAATTTTGGTTACGATGAAAAGACCATTAGCATTGATGAACCAACAGTTAGAAAAAAATTATTCGAAATTTATACAGAAAAACCTGAAGGAATAGAAGAAATAGAAAAGAAATCACCTGCAAAATATTTTGAACTAGAGTTTAATAAGCTAAAGGAAAAATATCCAATCGAGTATCAAAAAGCTTGCGAATTGCCTGCTATGGTAAATATAGCAAAAAGACATAAAAAAGAAGGAATTGTTGTTTTTTGTCGAGCAGACGATTATTACAGGTTAAAATTAGTAGATACAAATTGGAAAATTATTAGTTCGAACGATTGGGAAATACTAAAAATTTTGGAATGCAGACTAGGAGAAAAAGGAGAAGATTTTAATAAGAGTTACTACGAACTCATTGAAAAAGTGAAAGAAGAATTCGAGATAGAAGCTAATAAAAGAGAGCAAGATAAAATAATAATTAGCGAGTCTGTTAAAAAAGAATTTGAGAGTTTAATAAAATGGTTAAAAAGAAAAGAAAGTAAAGAAATAAAAGTAAAATTTGATAAATTGTTAGATTTTGTTAATGAAAAAAAATTAAGTTATGAACAAGAGAAAATTATAAGAAAATTAGCGCGTTCTTATAAGAAAAAATTTGGGTTAAAGAAAAAAGAGATATTAAAAGAACTTGAAAATGCTATTTATCCTCTTTTGGAAGAAGCATTACCCGTCGAAAAACCAGAAATTAAACCAAAATACGCCCAAATAATTATTGTTGAAGAATTAAAACCTGTTCTTTGAGTTCGTAAAGGTTAAATAGAGTAAATTTGTGTTTTAGAAAAAGTCAAGCAAAAAGTCGAGGAATTGATTGAGAAATAAACAAAAACTCCAAGAACTCTTCGAGAGTGTTTTATCTAAATCATTTCAAGGAGAATTAATATAAAATATTAAATTTTAAATGTCCGTAGAGTTAAAAAGTAAAGTAAAATCAAGTGGGTCAATTGCAGAAGTAGCTTTATTTTTAGGTAAAGCTGGTGTGCCCCTTAACGAAAAGATCTATCTTCGTGTAAAAAAATTAATTACAAGTTATCCTAAAATACCTCTTTTTACTCTTGCAATAGTTGAATCTTTAATTTGGGCCCGGTACGCAAAAGATAGAAAACACTTTTTTGATTTAGCTATCAATTATTTAATAGGCGGGGAGGAACAAATTTTTAATAAAATAAATGACCTTGCCTGGAGGTTTGGCCCAGAAAAATTGAAAGCTGTATTGGAGAGCTGGAAAATTTTGATAAATAAATTAGAAATTTCTAAAATACTTCATTTATTTTCTCCAAAGCAACTGTTTACTTTCCAGCAAAATGCGCTAAACGAAGCTGCCAATTTATATAAAATTAAAAAAATTCCTCAAATAGGCGCTTGGATTTTTTGTGGACCATTTAAGATAATATCTGCTTATCGAAAAGATTTATGGAATGATTTGGATTTAGATGAAATATGGATGCCATTAGGATTCCAAGTTGTACGAGGACTTCGGTTTCTCAAACAAAAAGGATATGATATTCCCATTGAACTTTTAAAAGAAGAAGAACCCGGTCTTCTCGAAGGTATGGGAACAGTTATGATAGCTCAGAATTTACAAAAGCATTTTGCTAAACTGGCTAAAACTAGACTTTTACATATTAACTCAGGACTATTTCAATTGGGAGAAGAAAAAGATTAATAATAAATACCATGTTAAATTACTATTAGAATTTATCAATTGCATTCTAATTTGTAATTTGTAGAAAACCAAAAGGAATTATTGGCCAAAGCCAAGCAAAAAGTCGAACCCTAAACCAGAGCGAAGCACGGTTCAGGGCGTGGAATTAATTGAGAAAAATTGACTTTTGGGAAAAATTAAATTAAAATCAGCCAATAAGCTGATTTTTTGATTTTATGTTGGTTTTTATTGATGAATCTGGTGATACGGGATTAAAAATAGAAAGGGGTTCGAGTAAATATTTTGTGATTTCTTTAGTTTTATTCGAAGACAACGAAGAGGCAGTAAGTTGTGATCAAAGAATTCAGCTTTTAAAAAGAGAATTGAGATTATCTGAAAAATTCGAATTTAAATTCCGTCGGCTCAGAAAGGATCAGAGGATAAAGTTTTTTGAAGCCGTCTTGCCCTACTCATTTTTTTATTTTGGGATTGTGATTAATAAGGAAAAATTGTATGGCGAGGGTTTTAAGGTGAAAGAATCCTTTTACAAATATACTTGTAGTTTGGTTTTTGCAAATGCTAAACCTCATTTAAAAGATGCAATTATCGTCATTGATGGAACTGGTTCAAGAGAATTTAAAAGGCAATTGAAAACATATTTGAGAAAGAAAATTGGAACGAGTATTATCAAAAAGGTAAAACTTCAATCATCAGAGAAAAATAATCTTATTCAACTAGCCGATATGATAGCCGGAGCGATTTATAGAAGTTTGGGTGAAAAAGAAGATAGAGAAATCTATCGAAAAATGATTGGGCAGAAAGAAATTTATGTTCAGTTTTGGCCAAAATAAACTACCGCCCCTATCCCTTTCGGGAACGCCGCATTGGATTGCGACAGTTCGAGGCGGTAGCAATTCCAATATCATGATAACAGATAGCAAAGAAGTATGTCAATAGTTAGGTTGCAAATAATTCCATCGTAAAAATTTACTGATTCGGTCCAAAAATCCACGAAGCCAGAAAGAAGGCAAAACAACTTTTAGGCAAAGCAAAAAGAAAAGTGGAAAGATTATTGAGAAAAATTGACTTTTGGGAAAAATTAAATTAAAATAAAAATATGGTGGCAATAGATTGGACAAAAATTTATGAAAAATATAAAGGACTTTGGATTGCCTTAGATGAGAAAGAAAAGAAAGTTATTGCTTTTGATAAAGAAGCAAAAAAAGCTTTTGAAAAAGCTCGAAAAAAAGGAGTTAAAATTCCAATTTTGTTTAAGGTACCAACTGAAATCATTCCTTACGTGGGTACTCCTTTTTGGGTATGAAATTTAGATATCAAAAGATTACTGCCAAAGAAAGCGAAGCTTTTCCAGAAAGAAAATTTATTCTAAGACCAGTGATTCCGATTATATTGGAATACGGAGGAAAGAAAGTCGGTTACCGAGCTTTAATAGATTCTGGGGCAGATTATAATATTTTTCACTCTGCGATCGGAGAAATTTTGGGATTAAATATCAAATCAGGAAAAAAAGAAACTTTTGGCGGAATAAGCGGTGAAAAATTAACCGCTTATTTTCATTTAATTAATGCTGAAATTTGGGGATGGCAATATGAACTATACTCTGGATTCTCCTATGATATTCCTCCTTTTGGCTACGGTGTCTTAGGACAGAAAGGATTCTTTGATATTTTCATTGTGAAGTTTGATTTAACAAAAGAAGAGATTGAATTAAAACCAAAAATTAAGGGAAAAATTTAAATTGACTTTTAGAAAAAATTAAATTAAAATCAGCCAATACGCTGATTTTTTTAATGAATATAAATAATTATCTAAAAGGAAAAATTTTGGTGGTGATTGATGCGGCGAATTTGGAAAGTTCAGTGAAATCTTTGGGTTGGTGGATTGATTATATAAAACTTAAAAATTTGTTTGACAAAAATAAATTAGTTGAAATTAGAGATTATTGCGTTGCTCATTATACTGACAATCAAAATAAATTTTTTGCATTTTTAAAGAGAAATGGTTTCAAATTGGTAACGAAACCATTAAAAATTATAAAAGCACCAGAAATTGAAAAAGGTGATATAAGAAAGGCCAATTTCGATGTTGAAATTACTATCGATGTTTTAGAAAGAGTAGACAAATTTGATACTCTAGTTTTATTTTCTGGCGATAGTGATTTCGATTATCTTATTCGAAAATTAAGGGCTAAAGGTAAAAATGTTATAGTAGTTTCAACAAAGCATCATATTTCAAAAGAATTAATTGAAAGTAGCAATAAATATATTGATCTCAAAAAATTGAGAAATTTAATTGAAAGGAAAAATAAAGGCCCGTCTTTTTCAACGGGCAGTTGATAACGGACAGGACTTCTCCCATCCGCAATTTAAGTATAGCAAACCAAAATGGTTTGTCAAGAATTTGTAGAATCTTACAAAATTCCACGCGAGAGACGCAAAAAGCATTGAGGAAAATTGACTTTTGGGAAAGATTAAATTAAAATCAGCTAAAATAAGCTGATTTTTTGATTTTATGTTGGTTTTTATTGATGAATCTGGTGATACGGGATTAAAAATAGAAAGAGGTTCGAGTAAATATTTTGTGATTTCTTTAGTTTTATTTGAAGACAACGAAGAGGCAGTAAGTTGTGATCAAAGAATTCAACTTTTAAAAAGAGAATTGAGATTACCTGAAAATTTCGAATTTAAATTCCGTCGGCTTAGAAAGGATCAGAGGATAAAGTTTTTTGAAGCCGTCTTGCCCTACTCATTTTTTTATTTTGGGATAGTGATTAATAAAGAAAAATTGTATGGCGAGGGTTTTAAGGTGAAAGAGTCATTTTACAAATATACTTGTAGTTTAGTTTTTGCAAATGCTAAACCCCATTTAAAAGATGCGATTATCATCATTGATGGAACCGGTTCAAGAGAATTTAAAAGGCAATTGAAAACATATTTGAGAAAGAAAATTGGAATGAGTATTATCAAAAAAGTAAAACTTCAATCATCAGAGAAAAATAATCTTATTCAACTAGCCGATATGATAGCCGGAGCGATTTATAGAAGTTTGAGTGAAAAAGAAGACAGAGAAATCTATCGAAAAATGATTGGGCAGAAAGAAATTTATGTTCAATTTTGGCCAAAATAAACTACCGCCCCTATCCCTTTCGGGAACGCCGCATTGGATTGCGACAGTTCGAGGCGGTAGCAATTCCAATATCATGATAACAGATAGCAAAGAAGTATGTCAATAGTTTGGTTGCAAATAATTCCATCGTAAAAATTTGCTGATTCGGCCCAAAAATCCCACGAAGCCAGAAAGAAGGTTTACCCCGTAGCGAATTTATTCTGCTTCGGGGCAAAACAACTTTTAGGCAAAGCCAAAAGAAAAGTCGAGGAATTAATTGAGAAAAATTGACTTTGAGTTTCGCAGTGATAATATTAAATATATGGCAAGTAAAAATATTTTAATTAAAGATGGAAAAGGGGTGGCGATTTTGGATTTGAAAGAATATCAGGAGCTTAGAAGGAAAATTGCAGAATATGAAAAGAAAGAGAAATTGTTGAGAAGTTTAGAAAAATTTGAGAGTTTGGCTAAATGGGGGAGAAGTTTTGCAAAAAAGAAAAAAATCACTCAAAAGCAAATTTTAGAGAATGATTAAAGTTGTTTTGGATATTAATAAAATTCTTGAATGCGCGCTGGAGGCTCAAGCCTCTTTTATTGTTTCTGGCGACAAACATCTTTTAGAAATTAAAGAATACAAAGGAATAAAAATCATTTCTCCTAAGGAATTTTTATCTCAATTTAAAAATTCGCGATTATAAAAATAAAAAAATTGTCAACCAAATTTAAGGAAAAGCGGAAGAATTAATTGAGAAAAATTGACTTTTGGGAAAAATTAAATTAAAATCAGCCAATAAGCTGGTTTTTTTGATTTTTTAAAGGTAAAAAAACTATTCATGAAAAGTTAAAACATGAATAAGGAAGAGCAAATTAAAAGGCTGAAGGAGGAAATTCTTTTTGAATCTCGAAAGATGTATGGGATGTTTGGAAATATTCAATGGGCAGTTGAGGATATAATAGATAATACTCTAGTTGTGCGGATTTCGTCTTCAAGAAAGGATTTAAAGGAAGAAGATAAACAAAGAATCGCAGAAAATATTAAAAAAAGCATTCAATCACGTGTTCCAAATATGGTGGTAAAAGTTAATTGGAGAAAATGGAAACCCAGCGATGGTTTCGGTTTTCTTATCGATGTTAAAAAATTTTTAAAATCAAGGAGAAACGAAAACGAAAAACAAACATTCTAACATTCTGCAGAATGTTAGAATATGTTTAATTCCACGAAGCCAGAAAGAAAAAACAACTTTTTAAAAAGGCAAAAAGAAAAGTTGAAAAATTAATTGAGAAAAATTGAAATTCAGGAATAAATTGAAAAGGTAATAATGATTGATGTAGCTCTAAAATTTAAAGATTTTTGGCCGATTATTAAAATATTCTTATGGGTTTTTGTTATTTTGCTAAGCATTGAATTTTTTCAAATCGGAGTTGATTATTTAGTAGGTTGGTTTGAACAAAGAAGAATCAAAAAATGGCTTGAGAAACATAAAACCTTAGAAGAATGGAAAAAACTTGAGGGAAGAGATTTCGAAAAAGTCGTCGCTACTATTTTTAGAAATTTGGGATATAAAGTAAAAATAACTGGTGGTCCAAGAGATTGGGGAATTGATCTAATTGCTATAAAAGAAGGAAAGAGATATTTCATCCAATGTAAAAACATTGAAAAAGTACTCCCAAGTCAAATTCGTGAATTTTATGGTTCAATAGTCGATCGACTCAAACAAGGAGAGAAAGGATTTTTTGTTACTACCGGCGAATTTACTGAAGAATGTAAAGATTTTGTACATGGTAAACCAATTGGACTTATTGATGGAATACAACTTGAAAAATTAGCTAAGGGCGAATAAAAAATTAAAATTTAGGCCAAAGTTGAGTTGAAAAATTAATTTTTCGATAGAGAACAAAACATTCTAACATTCTGCAGAATGTGAGAATATCGTTTAATCTCATGAAGCCAGAAAGAAGGCAAAAAATTTTTAGATAAAGCAAAAAGAAAAGTGGAACCCTGAACCAGAGCGAAGCACGGTTCAGGGCAGGGAATTAATTGAGCCCATTCGATAGACTCAGGGTAGAAAAAAAATTGACTTTCCGAAAAAATTAAATTAAAATTAGTCAATAAGCTGATTTTTTAATGCAAAAGTTGAAGAATTAATCAGGGAAACTTATGAAACCTAATTTGCGTTTAAAATCAGCCATTCTCCAGGTCGTTAGAAATCAGATTAAAAATAATGAACCGCCAGAGACAAAGGAGACGTTGGTAAGATTAATGAAAGCTGGAAATAGTAGAAGAGAGGCGATTAGAAAAATCGCGGCTGTTGTCACTGAAGAGATATATGATATCCTAAAAAACAAGGAAGTGTTTAATCGAGAGCGATTTGTAAGTAAACTTAAAAAATTGAAATAAAATTTAGGGACATGGAAAATCTACTTAAAAATTCGATCGAAGTGATTAAAACCGGTTGTCCTCAGGAAGTGAAAGAAGCCCAAAAGAAAATAGAGAAGTTTTGGCACGAAGTTTATATTCCTCACCGAAAAGAAGGGAAGAGAGCTTTTGCAATCTTTCTTGAGGAGATTAAAAGATTTGAGGAAATTAAAGACATCGAGCACCAAGCTTATTTTATCAATACTCTTAAATGGCCACTTTGGTCCATTGGTGCAGAGTATTTCAATGAGTGGGCTGAGTTTATTTTAAAGTATATTCAACACCCATCAGGAAAAATCAGGCAGGCAATCATAAAAGCCGCTGATTATTTAATTATGGATATAATTGCTGATCTAAAAGTTGATTCTCAAAAAGAGATAAGCCGAGAGGAAAAAGAAAGAATTGAGAGAATTAAAAATCAATTCTGCCAATTGGTTGAAGCCGTTGAAAATCTTTTAGAGAAATATGATGAGCCAAAATTTCGTCGCTATAAATACATCAGCAGTCTACCACCAAGCATTTATAAAAGCCTTCAGAAATTATTGGTCGAAGTTCTTTTACACAACGAATATTATGAAAATCTTTACTATCAATATATAGCTTCAAAAATCGAAATACCAAAATCAGTGGAGGAGAATTTGGAGAGATTGTTAGAGAAATATAAGTTATCTGGAAAATTGAGCGTTGAAGTAATAAAAGATTGGGCCTGGAATGACCTAAGAAAATCGGCAATGGATGCTTCACATAGATTTCAGAAAAAAATTTTTAGTTATTTTAAAAATATTAAAGACATCGATGAATTGAATGAAATCTTACAGGTTTTTAATGATGCCTGGAATTATTTCCCACACTTCTCTTTGGGTGGGAAATCACCAAATCAATTGGTAAAAGAAGCATTGGGAAAACCCCCTAATTTAAGGAAACAAAAATCTGAAAAAATGCCAGACTTTATTGTTGGTGGAAAAAGGATATCTTGGGATGATTATTGGGCAATGATGAAGGAAATGGAAGAATTGCAAAAGCCATTTAGGAAATGGGTTGAAGAAAGTGTTTTGCCGGAATATCGAGATTATCTTACTAATGAAGAAAAATTGCCTTCTGAAATAGTAGAGAATAGTTTTAGAGTAGCTGAGGTGTTTTTTGAGAGAGCAATGCAGGTTGGTTTTGTAGACTTTAACCAAATCCGGCCCGAATTTGCTAAATGCGAATTTCCCCGCTGGTGGCAAACCCATGTTTTGGGAATTGATTTGAATGAAAATGAAATTTGGTCATCATTAAAAAATCTTTTCAAATTTTTAACAATAAAATATAAAATTAATACTGAGCGGTTTTTTAATCTCTAAAAGTGATATGACTTCACCAAAAAAATAAAAACAATCAACTTTAGATAAAACATTTAAAGGAGAATTTTAAAAAATATTCTAACATTCTGCAGAATGTTAGAATATCGTTTAATCTCACGAAACCAGAAAGAAGGTAAAGCAATCTTTAGGTAAAGCAAAAAGAAAAGTGAAAAAATTAATTGAGAAAAATTGACTTTTGGGGAAAATTAAATTAAAATCAGCCAATAAGCTGATTTTTTGATTTTTTGAAAGCAGAACTTTGAAGGAGAAATTTAGTTTTCATTTTGGAATTTATCGAAAATTGATGTAATGTTAATTGCGAGATGGAAATCTATGTTTAAATCTGTCCAATTAAAACTTTCAAAAATAAGATATAGAGGGGATTCAATTGGTGATGATATTCGTGTGGAAATTGAAGTTCTCGGCAAGTTTTTGCGTATTGATAAAAGAATTAAAGCTGGCATGATCGCGGAAATTAATCGCGAGATAGGTAGATTTGAAACCGACCGTGGATTATTTCAGGCTGAAGTTTTTATTACTATCATTGAAAAAGATCTGCTATTTAATGATGTCGGCAAAACAAGCGGTATCATAAAAATTAACACTGCTCTTACAAAACCGCAGCAATTCGTTTTTGAAGTTCAAGTAAGAGAGACCCGTTCCATATTTGGAAAATTCTGGGGAAAGGCTATTGCGGTTTTTGAAATAACTTTGGAAGCAGAAGTGTCAGATGCACTCCGATATGTACCAGACGACGATGAAATGCACGGCTGGCTTACTGTTAGACTTGAGGACGATAAATCTATAGTATCTCTACCGGCATATCTTGAGGTCAAAATTGAGCGCGCTGACACTAAACGAGAATACTTTACGATTCTGGAAGGACCATACCGCGGTAGACCAGCATCGGTTAGATTACGCGGCGACGGTTCTTCATGGCTTCTTACCGGAGTTAAACATGAGCCCATGGTTCGTGCTAAATATTCTATTTCTCAAAAGCTCTTTATTTTAAAGGGCAAAAAATATAAAACAGTTGATTATCCAGAGATACCGTGGCGAAAGGGACTGTATGATATTGAAATACCGGATTATCCTCATAAGAGTGGCAGAAACTATCTCAAAAAAGCTAAACGAGCCATGACCTGGTTTAGACTTGGGCACAGTGGCGAAAGATATCTGCATACCGGCGCTCGGTCGCTCGGTTGCATAACTATTGTTGAAACAGAGCGCTGGATGGAGATTTATAATGTCCTAATCAAAGCGCGTAAAGGCGATTTTATGAGCGTTGGCGTACTTGGGGTGACTGATTAAGTATGAAAGAGCATTTTTCATACAGAATAAAAATCTTGTTTGTTATTTTAGCGGCTATATTCATAGCCATTGGTGTGTTCATCTGGCAAAAATATCCTTTCGGAGTTAAGCAATATAAAACCATTACTCTCGGTATGCAAGCCGCAGAAAGCGCCGGCACTCCTACTATTTGGGCACCACCATACCATACTGTACCAACATCATCTTTTTATGTTTACGCGCTTGGCGACGAACATATGTGTATTGGATCGAGTTGTGGTGTGGGAGGATATTTTGTTGAGTGTCTTGGTGGATGGCTTTCTGGGTATAAAGTCATAACAGAAGAATTCGATTATGGACTGCGCGAGGCGGGAGTAAATATGGAAAAACAAACTATTATTACGATTGCCAACAAAGACGGCAAAATTGTGGGCATCTATCCCGGCGCTCGTATACGAAATCTACCATATATTATGCGTAACCACCGCGATCTTGTATCTGAAGATATTTTCAAGCATTGTTCAAATTTATTACCGCGACGATGGAAATAAAATATGTTAGCGAATCTCTTTAAATTAAATTCATTATTTATCGGAATAGACGATGACGGAAAGATTTTAGGAATAGAATCAAGAACACCGAAAGATAAAGAAAAATTTGTTCACCGTATTTTTACTTTAATAAAAAATCGAATTAGACCTGGATTTTTAATTCGGATTGATTTTGAGGAAATCCGTGATTATACTGTTGCAAAAATCTTCGTCCCTCAAAGCGAGGAACCATTATATTTTATGGATGGCATAATCTACATCAGACACGGTGACTCAGATATTAAACTAGTTAAAAAAATCTTAGCAGAGTATGCTTTTTGAACTAAAAATATTGGACCAATCAATTTTAATCAGGCACTTAAAGATGTAATAAAACATTCTAATATTCTGCAGAATGTGAGAATGTTATTTAAATTCCACAAGGTGTGCAAAAAAGTTTGCCCCGTAGCGAATTTATTCTGCTTCAGGGCAAAACAACTTTTAGGTAAAGCAAAAAGAAAAGTCAGGGAATTAATTGAAAAAAATTGACTTTTGGGAAAAATTAAATTAAAATCAGCCAATAAGCTAATTTTTTGACTTTGGTTTGAATAAAGAACAAAATAAAAATGTATGGTTAGACAATTTACAGCAGTGTATAAAAAACATGGAAAATGGTATTTAGGATGGGTTGAAGAAATTTCAGGGGTTAATACTCAAGGGAGAACTCTTAAAGAGGTAAAGGAAAATTTGAAAGAGGCGCTCTTTTTGATTTTGGAAACTAATCGGATTTTGAATAAAAAAGAAATCAAAGGAAAAATCAAAAGAGAACCCTGACGATCTCTTTGAAATGAAAAGAAAAGATTTAATTCGTTATCTTCTTAAAAATGGTTGTATTTTTGTTAGGGAAGGCGCAAAACATAGCGTCTTTTTAATCCATTATTAAAGAAAACATCGACTGTTCCTCGTCATAATGAAATTGATAATTTTTTAGCAAAGAAAATTTGTCGCGACCTCGGAATAGAACCCCCTAAAAAAGAAATAAGCAAATGAGTAGAACAAACATTCTAACATTCTGCAGAATGTTAGAATATCGTTTAATCTCAATAAGCCAGAAAAAGGACGAAAAAACTTTTAGAAGAAGAAAAAAGAAAAGTTGAGTCCTGAATCAGAACATCTTATATTTAGAATAAAGTGCAGGGTACTTGGGAGGCGAATTTTGTTTTGATTCACGAGAATTATGCTTTTATCTGGTACGGCGTCTCCTGTCTAAAAGATTTCAACCTTAAGTTTTCCACAGATTTTGCTCTTGACATTAACTCTTGATAATAATAAAATGTAATTGAGAATGATTACTAATAAGAAAGAGAGATTAACAAATCAAAAAAGAGTTATTTTGGAGTATTTAAAAAGCACAAAGTCGCACCCTTCAGCCAAAGAGGCTTATCTTGAGGTTAAAAAGAAATTGCCACAGATTAGTCTGGGAACTGTGTATCGAATTTTGAATCAATTAAAAGAAAAGGGGGAAGTAAAAGAAATTTTGACTGAAGTTAGCCATTTTGATGGAGATTTAACTCCTCATTCCCATTTTATCTGTCAAAAATGCAAAAAAATTTTTGATGTTTTTGAAGAGCTTTCAGAATTGAAAAACAAAAAATTAAAGGTCGGAAAAATAAAAGATTACCAAATCATTTTTTATGGGATCTGTAAAAAATGCAAAAAATAAAAGAGTAATTTGCCACGATTGCAAAAGAGAAATTGAGGTTAAAGGAAGCAAAATTAAAAATGGAGTAATGTTGGTTTATGAGAGTGGGGGAGAGAAAATTACAATTTTCAAATGCAAAGAATGTTTTGAAAAATCTCAAGAATTGAAAAACTATCAACCCTGCGAAGTTTATTCGAGAGTTGTTGGATATTTGAGACCAGTTCAACAATGGAATTTGGGAAAGCAACAAGAGTTCAAAGAAAGAAAAGAATACAAAATAAAAATTTAAAAAGGTTGATTCTAAATAAATAAAAAATTATGGCACCCAAAAAAGTTAAAAAAATAAAAAAAGATCCAGTGACGGTTTCTGATCCAAAACCAGTCAAAAAAGGTTCAAAAACAGAAGAGAATTTATGGAAAGCATTTGCTGGAGAAGCTCAAGCAAGGAACAAATATACTTATTTTGCCAAGATTGCCAGGGAGCAAGGATATCAGGGAATTGCTGCCGTTTTTGAAGAGACAGCCCAAAATGAATTGGAACATGCAAAGATGATTTGGAAGCTTTTAGGAAAATGGGCAGATACAAAAGAAAATTTGAAAATGGCGATTGAAGGAGAGCATTACGAATGGACAAAAATGTATCCTGAATTTGAAAAAATGGCGAGAGAAGAGGGGTTTGAAGATGCGGCAAAATTTTTCAAGGAAGTGGCAGAAGTTGAAGAACAACATGAAAAGAGATATCAGAGATTGTCAAATGATTTAGAGAAAGGAGAGGTTTTTAAAAAGAAAGAAAAAGTGATGTGGGTTTGCAGAAATTGTGGCTATGTTCACTGGGGAACAGAGCCTCCAAAGGAATGTCCAAATTGCAGGCATCCTCAAAGTTATTTTGAGGTGAGGTGCCAATATTAAAAAATTTCAAATCTTAAAAGTCAAAACTAAGCAGAATTTGAGGTTAAAGCAAAAATTCTTGGGGCGAGAGAGCACTGTAACATCCACGGTTTGTGAAAAAAATAAAAAAAATAGTAAACTAAAAGAAGAATCAAAGGTCGAAAAATTAAATTAATTTATTCTATGGAGAGAAAAATTTTAATTATCGTTGTTTTTGGAATTTTGAGTTTAGCTGGACTTTCTTTGGCTCAAGAGCAAACGAAAATATCTCCACCGGAAATGAAAGTTGCTCCGACTCCTGTTCCGGTCTCAATTCCAGTTCCTACTTTACCCTCAGAAACCAAACCTCAGTCAGTTTCGCCATATCAGGTTGAAACGAAGCCGATCGAGATTGAACTAAAAGAATCGACCGAGGCACCAAAAATTGAAGGGTGTAAAAACTTATGCGGAGATGGAATTTGCCAAGAGATTGTTTGTATGGCAATAGGTTGCCCCTGCCCTGAAACTCCACAAAGTTGCCCTCAAGATTGTAAAGAAAAAGAACTCCCTACCTCGTTGAAGCCAGTTCCAGTAATTTCTTTGCCAGCTGAAACTAAATTAGAAATTTCTCCATCAAAAGAAGTTCCGGTGAGGATTAATGAAAATCCAGTTGAATTCAAGGGAACAGAAGTTCCAACAGCAATTTCAGTTGAAGTAAAAGCAATACCAGTTTCTCCTTTAGTGGAAAAAGTTCCACCAGTTGCCAATGTGAAAATCGAAATTGATAAAGAGACAAAAGTTGCAAAAATTGAAAGCGAGGGAGTAAAGGCGACCACTGCAGAAAAATTAAAAATTGAAGAAAAAACCTTAAAAATCGAAACGCCAAAAGGAGATATTCAAGTGAATGTTTTGCCAAGCCTTGCTACTCGAGTTGCGATTTCAAAATCGCCTCAAGAAATTAAAGAGGTTGAATTGAAGCTTATCAATGAGAAGCCGGTCTATGAAATCGAAGGGAAAAAGGTTGGAAAATTGCTCTGGCTTTTCCCGATAGAAATTTCAGTCCAAACCAAAATTGATGCAACCGAAGGGAAAATTCTCAAGATCAAAAAACCCTGGTGGAGTTTTTTAGCCAGATTCTAAGAGATTTTTGGTGAAAATTTTTAGTTATGAAAAATTAATCGACCCCTTTTTGAAAGATGTTAGGGAATTTGTCTTGAATTTTTCTGAGATAAAACCTGGAGAAAGAGTTTTGGACATTGGTTGTGGAACAGGAGAGCAAGCAGTTTATTTTGCCAAAAAGGGAGCGATCGTTGCCGGAATTGATATCAATCCAAAAATGGTAGGTTGCGCCTTAAAGAAAAAAGAAAAAGAAGGGCCTAATATCTATTTTCAGGGAGGGGATGCGACCGATTTGCCGTTTTTAGACCCAGTTTTTGATTTAGCGGTGATCTCTCTTGTCTTGCATGAAATTGAAAGTAAAGACCGAGACAAAGTAATTTCTGAAATGAAAAGGGTAGTCAAAAAAGGTGGGAGGTTGATTTTCATTGATTTCAATTGTCCTTTGCCAAAATCAATGATTTCTTTTTTTGTAAATTTAATTGAGTTTTTTGTCGGGAGGAGAAATTACAAAAATTTCAAAAGTTACTTAAAAGAGGGTGGAATTTTAAAAATTTTAGAAAAGAATCAATTAACACCAGAAAAGGTTGAATATCTGAGAAGCAGGTTATTGATTGCGATAAAAGTGAAAAACTTGTAGAATTAAAGACAGTTAAATTAAAGGTCAAAAAATAAAAATTTATGACAAAAAAAGAATTTTTCACTAAAAAAATCATTCCCCAAATTGAAGAGCAAATTTTTGGATATGAGTTTCAACTGATAAGGAATCAGTATATTTTAGAGAGATTGGAAAAAGAATTGGATAATTTAGAAAAAACTCCAGTTCTCCGGGCGGGCGATAATGTTGAAAAAATTTTGAAAGAGAGAAATGAGAGGAAAACAGAGTTGGAACAACAAATCGAGGAAGTAAAAAGAAACATTGCCTATTTGCCATTAATGAAAGAAGAAGAGGAAAAATTTTTGGAGTATTTCAAAGAATATATCGAAAAATTATAAATTCTTCTATTAAAATTGGGAGATATGAAAAGAGTCTCAAAAGTTAAATTTGAGGGAAATTTGAGAGATTCTATTTTAAAATCAGTGAATTTGATCGGTGGGTTTGAAAGGTTTATTCAAAAGGGCGATGTTGTTTTAGTTAAACCAAACTTTAATACAGCAGATCCATTTCCAGCCTCTACAGATTTTGAATTCTTGAAAGAAGTTGTGAAATTGATTTATGAAAGAGAACCAAAGTTGGTGATGGTGGGAGATAGTTCGACTATGACTTTGAACACTAAAAAAGTAATGGAGAAATTAGGAATTTTTAAACTTTTGGATTTAGAAACTCCACCAAGAATTTATATTTTTGAAGAATGGGGATGGAAAAGGAAAGAAATTGTGAATGGAAAATATTTAAAATCAGTTTCGATTACGGAAATTTTGGAAAGGGCAGATAAAATTGTTCTTTTGCCTTGTTTGAAAACTCACAAATATGCTCAATTCACCGGTGCTTTAAAATTGGCAGTGGGTTTTATGAAACCGACTGAAAGAATAAAACTCCATATGCTTCATTTACAAGAAAAAATTGCTGAGTTGAATACTCTTTTTAGACCCGATTTAATAATTATGGATGCCAGAAAATGTTTTATAAATAGAGGACCGGCAGAAGGAGATTTGGGAGAACCGAACTTAATTTTAGCCTCTGACGATAGAATTGCTATAGATATTGAAGGAATAAAAATCATTCAATCTTTCAAAGAAAATTCTCTAAAAGGCATTAACCCCTGGAATTTGCCACAAATTAAAAGGGCAGTAGAATTAGGAATTGGAGTTAAAGGAGAAAATGAGTACGAGGTTTTGGAACAATTATGATTTCTTTTGAGGAATTCAAAAAAATTGAATTGAGAGTAGGTAAGGTATTAAAAGCAGAAAGGATCGGAGGAAGTGAGAAACTTTTAAAATTAATTGTTGACTTGGGAAATGAAAAAAGGCAAATTGTGGCGGGAATTGCAAAGTATTACAAACCAGAAGATTTAATCGAAAAGGAAATCGTTGTCGTGGCGAATTTGGAGCCAAAAAATTTAATGGGAATTGAAAGCCAGGGAATGTTATTGGCAGCTGATGTTAACGGGGAACCAGTGATTTTAATTTCTGAAAAAGAAGTTCCTCCAGGGACAAAAATTCGCTAAAATGAATAAATGAACTTTAAAAATGTTAGAACTCTGAGCTTTCTGGAATGGTTTATTTGCGCTTTTGGAATGTTTTTTATTGGTCTTGGAATGGGCTACATCGATGTTCAAGTAATGGATTATAGAATTTTCTTTTTAGTTTTGGGATTGATTTTGGAGATTCCCGCTTTCTATTTAGTTTTTAAACACAAGTAAAAGGGAAATAAAAAAACAAAATTTTCAGAAACAGACTTCGTGATTTCATGAATTCATGAACTGTTGAAGTCTCGAGAAGAGCAAAATGAAATTCTTTTTATTTTGCTAATTAAAATTTCTTAGAAAATTTTATCAGAATGAAACAACAATGAAGGGAGGGTTCATTTTAATAAACAAACCATCTGGAATTACTTCCCACGATGTTGTGGATAGGTTAAGGGAGATTACAAAAATAAAAAGAATTGGCCATTCCGGAACTTTAGATCCCTTTGCCACTGGTCTTTTAATTTTGGGAATTGGAAGGGAATTTACAAAAAAATTGTCAATTTTTCAAAAGAAAGATAAAGAGTATATTGCAACTTTAAGGTTGGGAGCTGAAAGCGACACTTTCGATAGAGACGGAAAAATTGTAGAGAGAAAAGTTGAAAAAATTCCAGAGAGAAAAGAAATTGAAGAAGTTTTGAAAAATTTTTTGGGAGAAATTGAACAAATTCCTCCTGCATTTTCCGCAAAGAAAATTAAAGGAAAAAAACTTTATGAATTAGCAAGAAAGGGAATAAAAGTTGAACCAAAACCTCAAAAAGTGAAAATTTATGAAATTTCGATTTTAGAATACAAATTCCCTTATGTGAAAATAAAAGTGAAATGCTCTAGCGGAACCTACATTCGATCTTTAGCAAACGACATTGGAAAGAAATTGGGATGCGGAGCCTATGTTGAAGAATTGATAAGGACAAAAATTGGAGAGTTTTCATTAGAGAATGCAGTTGAACTTTCAAAATTGACCCCTCAAAATTGGAAGAGTTTTCGTATAAATTTGAAATTTGGGCAAATCCAGAGTTAGTTAAATTTTCTGAATCCTTATTCCAATGTTCTTAAGAATATTGGAATAGCAGAGAATATTTTTAAAAATTGTCAAATTTAGATTAAAAAGGCTAAAAATTGAAGGCTAAAAATTGATATTTGCAAATTTGCGCAATTGTGCAAATGTGAAAGTGTCACTTTATCATTTCAATTCAAAATTTCACGATTTCACAATTGTGAAAAAAGTGAAATTCTTGAAATTGGATTTTTTGAAACTCAGCTGTATATAAACTTGGTGCTGTCTAGTTGATTTCTTTTAGGTTTTTTATAGATTAAATATAGGTTTTGGCACAATCTTATTGGAAAATAAAAATGAAAATTAGAGAAATTTTGGTAAAAAATATTCTTTCAAAATCGAAAGTTTTCGATTGGACGATAAATCCTTATATCGGTTGCCAGCACGGTTGCACTTATTGTTATGCAAGATTTATAAAAAGGTTCACTGGTCATAAAGAAAAATGGGGGGAGAATTCGTCGATGTAAAAATCAACGCGCCAGAGATGTTAGAAAAAGAAATAAAGAGGAAAGAAAAAGGGAATGTTTGGATTAGCGGAATTTGCGATCCTTATCAGCCAATAGAGAAAAAATATCAGATAACTAGAAAATGCTTGGAAATTCTTCAGAAATATCAATGGCCAGTGACGATTCAAACAAAGTCGCCCTTGGTTTTGAGGGATTTGGATTTGTTCAAAAAATTCAAAGAAATAGAAGTTGGGTTTACCATTACTACTGGCAAAGATTGCATTAGGAAAATCTTTGAACCAAAGGGCCCTTCAATTCAAGAAAGAATAAGAGCTTTAAAAAAAAATTCACAAAGAAGGAATTAGAACGTTTGCAATGATCGCTCCTGTTTTGCCAGGGGTGGAAGGGCTTTTACAAAAGTTAAAGGGTAAAGTCGATTATGTTATTTTGGACAAAATGAACTATCATTATGCCGATTGGGTTTATAGAAAATATCATTTTGAAAAAATTGAAAATTTAAGAGAACTAGCTCGGCTTTTCGAAAAAGAAAAAATTTTAGCAAGAGCATGCTGAAGTTTCATGTCGCTACAATGATGTTGGACCCTTGACATTGGTAAGATCGAAACCTTACGAAAGGAGATATTAATGTACAAAAATTAATATTTTGTTATACCAGTTTTACACCATGATTTTCTATTATTTAAGGACAATTCAAGATAGGGTTTTAAGAGAAATTCCGGAATTTGCTAGGGGATGTTTGATTTACTGTCAAGAACCTAAAGAAGAGGAGTTGGAATTTTTGAAAAATAAATTTGCGCTTAATGAAAACCTTTTGAAAGATGCTTTAGATCCTTATGAGATTCCAAGAATAGAAGAAGTTGAGGGAAAAGTTTATATTTTCTTGAGGGCACCCTTGAAAGAAAATGGAAGAATTTTTACCACCCCTCTTTTAATTGTGGTGAGCCAAGAATTTTTCCTTTTACTTTCTCAAAATAAATTTCCTTTTTTAGAAGAGTTTTTAAAGAAAGAAAAATATTTAATTTTTACAACTCAAAAAACAAAGTTTTTTCTTCAAATTTTATCTAAAATTTGTGAAGCTTTTAAAAGTACTATAATTTTTATCAACAAAGAAATAAAAAGAGCAGTTTTTGAGATAAAAAAAATAGAAGACGAAGAAATCAAAGAATTTATTAGGTTTGAAGTAATTTTGCAAGATTTCATGAGTACCTTAGTTTCTACAAAAGTCGTTCTTGCAGCAATTTTGCAAAAACAATACTTAGAATTGTTTCCGGCCGACAAAGAGTTAATTGACGATTTAGTTTTGGAAATAGATCAGTTAGAAGAAATTTCAAAAAGTAGCGTTAAAAATATCGTAGACTTAAGAGAAGGACACGAAATCATTTTTACTAACATGGTAAACAAGGTGATTAAAATTTTGACTGCTTACACGATTTTAGTTTCAATTCCAACAATTTTAGCTTCTTTATATGGAATGAATGTAGATTTGCCTTTTGGAGAGCATAAATTTGCATTTTTTATTGTTTTATTTTTGTCTCTGGTTTTAATGTTTTTGGTTGCTCTATTTTTTAAGTGGAAAAAATGGCTCTAATTTATTTTTTCTAACATGCGATTTAAATTGATTTTTTATTTTGATTTAAAATTTCATTATTTCACAATTTCGAAATTTCGAACAAGTGAAATTTTGAATTAATGGCTGAATACATTCGAGTAGGATTAATTTTTTGAGTTTGTAAAGTGAGAATCTTTGTGATAGAATTGAATAATGAAAATTTCAGAGCAAATCTTTCCGAGAGTTGTTGCTTTAATTTGTACTTCAAACAAAGAAGGAAAGCCAAATGTAATGACGGCATCTTTTTTGATGCCAATTTCCTTTGAACCAAAGATTTTGGCAGTCTCTATTTCACCAAAAAGATATAGCTTTGAAAATTCAAAAGAGGTTCCAGAGTTTACTTTGAATGTTTTGACAAAGGAAATGAAAGAAATTGCTGAAATTTGTGGCTCTTTTTCTGGAAGGAAATTCGATAAATTCAAAATGGCAAAGTTGGAAACTGAAAAATCAAAAAGGGTTTTACCCCCTGTGATAAAAAATTGTCCGATTTCTTTGGAATGCAAAGCCTTGGAAATGAAAGAATTTGGCGACCATTTTTTGATAGTTGGTGAAGTTTTAGAAGAGTGGATAAGAAAAGAAAAATTCGACCCTCTTTTGCAAAACGCTAAGCGTTTTTAAAGCCACGCTAAGCGTGGCACAAAACAGGTGAAATTTTTATGACCGCAAAAAATTTAAAATGATAGATCCTTTCAAAGAAGCAGAGAGGTTGAGGAAGATTGTTTGCAAAAATAATAAAAGAAAATATTACAGGTTTAGGGGAGGGGATTTTTATGGAGGAATTGCTTGCGGAGATTGCGTTGGTTGCTTTTTATATTGTGCCTATTGCTGGAGTAAATTTCCAAGAGAAAATCCAGAAAAAGTTGGAGAATTTTTCTTGCCAAGAGAAGTTGCACAAAAACTTTTGAAGATTGCAAAAAGAAAGGGATATGACAAAGTGAGAATTTCTGGAAATGAACCAACTTTATATAAAGATCATTTGTTAGAAGTTATTTCTTTGATTCCTGAAAATTTTCTTTTTATTTTGGAGACGAACGGAATTTTGATTGATGAAGATTTTGCAAAAGAATTGGCAAAATTTAAAAATTTGCATGTTAGAGTTTCGATAAAAGGAGCAAACGAAGAAATGTTTTCAAGAGTAACTGGGGCAGATCCAAAATTTTTTAAATTCCAACTTCGAGCTCTTAAAAACTTAGTGAAATTTAAAGTTTCTTGCCATCCAGCGATAATGGTTGAGTTATATAGCGATAAAGAACTTTCTGAGATTAAAAGAAGGCTTTCAAAAATTCATTCATCTTTAGCGGAAAATTTAGAATTTGAATATTTAATTTACTATCCTTTCGTAATAGAAAATTTGAAGAAGAGGAGAATAAAAATTAAAAGCTTGCAATTTTACAACAAATAACATAAAAATTAGGCGAGAGATAAAAATACACCAAAGACATTCTCATATTCTCGAGAATATGAGAATTTTTTTAGCTATTAAGAATATTAAAATAACAGGGAATGCGTTTTAAAATTTTTTTGAAATTTTTTCTTAAAATTTTTTTGAAATTTTTTCTTAAATAAAAATTTCGTAAACAAAAATTTAACAACTGACATTTTCACATTTGCGCAAATGTGCAAGTGTCGATTGACAAGGATTTTATTATTCCATAATCGTGAAATTGTAGAGAACTGAAAACTTTGCCATCTTTTATTTTGGAATGATGAAAACCCCAATAAATTAGATGCGGTAAAATGAATTGATTTCCAAAGAAAGTTACACTAAAATTAATTTAAAGGTCCAAAAAATTAAATAAATATGGAAAAAAGAGAAATTCAAATTAAGACAAAAGATGAAGATCTAAAAGGAGTTTATGCAAATGCAATGGTTGTTTCTCACACCAAAGAGGAATTTTGTCTTGATTTTTTATTGGTAAATTTTAATCTGCCGATTTTAGTTTCAAGAATCATCACAAGCCCAGCTCATTTAAAGAGAATCATTGAAGCTTTGTCTGAAAATTTAAAAAAGTACGAAGAGAAATTCGGGAAGGTTGAACCATCGAAAGAGGTAGAAATACCATTCGGTTTTAGACCAAAATGAAAATAGAGGAAAAAGTTGAAAAATTAATAAAGGAAGAGATTGAGAATTTGGGTTATCAATTAAAAAAAATTGAAGTGAAGCAAAGGGGAAGAGCAAAGGAATTGATAATTACTATCGATAAAGAAGGCGGAGTTTCGGTGGAAGATTGTGCCAGAGTTTCAAGAAGAATCGATCCAATTTTAGAAAAAGCTGATTTGTTTGAAAGCAGATGGTATTTGAGTGTTTCTTCGCCGGGAATTACGATTTCAAAAGAAGATCTTGAAAAATTAAAATAATTTTGTAAAATTAAATAATGAAAATTAAATGTCATGTTTTAGTTTCGGGAAGAGTTCAGGGAGTATTTTTTAGACAAAACACTTTAGAAAGAGCGAAAGCCCTTGGATTGAAAGGATGGGTAAGAAATACAAAGGATGGAAAGGTTGAGGCAGTTTTTGAGGGTGAAAAAGAAAAAATTGAGAGAATTTTAGAGTGGATGAAAAAAGGGCCTCCTTTGGCAAGAGTTGATGGCTTGGAAATTGAATGGGAAAATTTCAAAGGTGAGTTTGATGACTTTGAAATAAGATATGATTGAGGTTTTCTCTTTGGGAGGATCTTTAGTGTGTCCTGATGAAATTGATGTTTTGTTTTTGAAAAAATTTAGGAATTTTATTTTAAAGTGGGGCAAAAAAGGAAAGAAATTTTTGATTTTTGTTGGTGGGGGAAAGATTGCAAGAAAGTATCAAAAAGCGGCAAAAAAATTCGGGGTGAGAAATGAAGAATTAGATTGGATTGGGATTTCATCTACTTTTTTGAACGCTCAATTAGTAAAATCGATTTTTGGAAATTTTGCCTTTGAAAAAGTACTTACTGATCCCAGAGAGAAAATCAAAACAAGAAAGAAAATAGTTATTTTTGGAGGATGGAAACCAGGGAGGTCGACAGATTATGACTCGGTTTTGGCAGCAAAAAATTTTGGGGCAAAGAGAGTAATAAACCTTTCTGATGTTGATTTTATTTATGATAAAAATCCAAAAAAATTCAAAAATGCAAAACCCTTAGAAAAAATTTCTTTTGACGAACTTTTTAAAATCATTGGAAGAAAATGGACTCCTGGAACAAACATCCCTTTCGATCCGGAAGCTGCAAAATTGGCGCAAAAGGCAAAAATTAAAGTTATATTTTTAAACGGAAGAAATTTAAAAAATCTCGAAAAGGTCTTTTTGGGAAAAAAATTTAAAGGAACTATTATCGAATAATGGAAGTTTTTGAAGCGATTTTAAAAAGAAGGAGTGTTAGGAATTTTGAGAAAAATAAAATCCCAAAAGAAAAAATTGAAAAACTAAAAGAAGCTTTAATTTGGGCTCCATCCGCAGGAAATTTGCAGGCAAGAAAATTTTATTTTGTTTTTAATGAAGAGATAAAGGAAAAATTGGCGAAAGCGGCATTGAATCAAAATTTTGTTGCTAAAGCCCCTTTAGTAATCGTTAGCTGTTGCGATTTGGAAAAAATTTCCTGGTACGGCGATAGAGGAAGGAATCTCTATACAATTTGTGATGTTTCTGCTGCGATCGAAAATTTACTTTTGATGGCAACATCTGAGGGACTCGGAACTTGCTGGGTTGGAGCTTTCGATGAAAGCGAAGTTTCAAAAATTTTGAATTTGCCAAAGAATGAAAGGCCAATTGTAATAGTTCCTGTTGGATTTCCAAAAGAAATTCCTTCTCCCCCAGAAAGGGAAGAAAAAGAAAAATTAATTGAGGAAGTAAAATGAAAAAAATACTTTTAGCAATTGATGACGATCTTTTAAGAGAGGTTTGTAAAAGAAAACTTGGAGAATCTAATTTTAAAACTTTTCCAGCTCAAACTAAAAAAGAAATTTTTGCAATTTTAAAAAAAAGAAAAAGTAGATTTGATTTTAATCGATGTTTCTATTGAAAACGTAAAGGGGATTGAGATTCTAAAAGAGATAAGGGAAAAAAGAAAAATCAATCTGCCGGCAATTGTTTTCTCCATTTTTCGAGATGAGGAATTAGAAAAGAAAGCCAAAAAATTAAAGATTAATGATTTTGTGATTGGAGCTGAAATTTTACCAGATGAATTGGTAAAAAGGATAAAGAAAATTTTAAAATGAGAGAATTTTTTGTTGGAATTGACCTTGGAATCGAAAAAAATAAAACCTCGGCAATTTGCATTTTGGAAAAGAAAAACCAAAAAATTTTGCCTTTAAAGGATTGGTGTCAAAATTGCAAAGATATTTTTGGAAAAGAAATTTTCAAAAAATTAAAACAATATTTAAAAGAAACAAGAGTAATTGCTATCGATGCTCCCTTAACAAAAGGAAAGGGTAAAGGAAAAATGAGACTATTTGAGAAATTTTTCTCAAGAAAAATTTTCAGGGATGAAAAAATAAACCCGGTTCCCCCATCCTTTATTCCGAAAGTTTGTGATTTTTCGATCAAAGTGAGAAAGAATTTAGAAAAAAGAGGTTTTGTTTTAGACATTAATTTAATCGAAACTTCAGCTCGCTTAGTTGAAGCTTTCTTAAACCATTCTAATGTTCTTAAGAACATTAGAATATTCTGCAAAACGAAAAACCAGAAATCTGCATTTTTGGCAGCTTTGGTTGCCTATTTTCACTCAAAATTTCAAACAAGGTACATTGGCTACAAAGATGGGTTTTTGTTTTTGCCAAAAATTTCTCTCTGGAAAAAAGAGTGGAGGAAGAAATTTTGTCTTGTCTGGAAGGAAAGGCCAAGGTTGAAATATCGTTATTTAATCACAAACATTTTTGAAAAGTGAAAATTCCAAAGAAAATAATCAAAATTTTAAAAGAAGGAGGAATTGGAGTTTTGCCAACCGATACTATTTACGGACTCGTTGGTTCTGCATTAAAAAAAGAAACAGTTGAGAGAATTTATAAAGTAAGGAAAAGGGAGAAGACAAAACCATTTATCGTTTTGATTTCTGATGTTGAAGATTTAAAAATTTTTGGTATAAAATTGAAACCATTTCAAAAAAATTTAATTAAAAAATTTTGGCCAGGCTCTTACAGTTTAATTTTTGATTGCAAAAGTAAAAAATTTGAATATTTACACAGAGGGAAAAATAGTTTGGCCCTCAGAGTTCCAAAACCAAGATGGTTAAGAAAACTTTTAAGAGAGATGGGTCCCCTGATTGCCCCTAGCGCAAATTTAGCAGGGATGCCGCACTCAAAAACAATAAGAGAGGCAAAAAAATACTTTGGGGAAAATGTTGATTTTTATTTTGATGCTGGAAAAATTGATAAAAAACCATCAACTCTAATTGACATTCGAAAAAAAGAAATTAAAATTTTAAGAAAATGAGTTTATTTGGGCTAAACGAAAAAATTTTTTTCTTTTTGAATCAAAAAATCGCAAATCCTTTTTTAGATAATTTTGTCCTTTTTGTGTTAATTCCTCTGTTCTCTCTTTTAGTGTTAGTTCCAATTTATTTTTTGTTTAGAGGGAAAAAGTTTTTGGCAATTTACTCTCTCTTTTGCGGTTTTTTCCTCTATTGGCTTGGCCATGCAATTTTAAAACCAATTTTTCACATCCCAAGACCCTTTGTTTTATTTGAAAATGTAAGAACTATCGGTCCCTGGCATGAAAGTCCTTATTCATTTCCATCAACGACGACAATGCTGGCTTTTGGTTTGGCTTTGCCAATTTTTTTCCATCAAAGGAAAATCGGAATTTTTCTTTTGATTTTGGCTTTTTTGGTTGGCTTTTCGGTCATTTATTGTGGTTTCCACACTCCACTCGATGTTTTAGCTGGAATTTTGTTTTCATTTTTATTTGTGTTTATTTTCGAGAAAATTTTGTCAAGTAAAACATAAAAATAAGAAAATGATGTAAAGCCGAACTTGAAATTAATTTTAATTTCTCAGATAATAAAAGAGAGGACCTTTTCTAAAACCAAAATAAAAACCCCCTCACTAAATCACCATGGCAAATCCACTTCATTTCTGGCAGAAACTATTGTCAAGAGGAAAAGTAGAAAAAAGTGAGAAAGAAATAGAGAAAGAAAATAAGAAAAACAAGGAATTTTCTAAGGAAGCTCTTCAATTACTAGAAATTCTTGGGAAAGAAAATTGTGAAATAAAGGATTTCCTTCTAAGAAGTTATAAAAATTTGCCAATTTCTCCAGAGAGCAAAAAAATGTTTTACGATTATTTTATTAGTCATAGCGTATTTAGTGCAGCTACTACAGCAAATCCTGCTACCTCAATAATTACTGAGCTTCTCTATGATGGAGAAAAATTGAATTTATCCTCCCCCATTGATGAATATTTTCTTCTTTCAAAAGCAGGCAGATCGATTAAAGAACGGTTAAAAGTCCTGAAAGAAGAACTTTCTAAAATTATCGAGGAGTATCGCCAGAAACGAGGAGATAAAAAAGTTCTAATTGGAAATTTAGGTTCAGGGCCGGGAAGAGACGTAATTGAAGCTTTAGCGGCTCACTACTCCAATACTTCAGATGTAAGGGCAATTCATACTGATAAAGATGAGTTTGCTTTAGAAAGAGGAAAATTAATGGCTCAAATAAAAAAAGTTGATCATCTTATCGAGTTTGTTAAAGGAAATTTTTTAAAATATAAACCCTCAAAAAAATTTGACATTGTTCTTCTTATTGGAATCTTATGCCCTTTAGATTTCGAAACTTGCGTGGTTATTCTTAAAAAAGTTAAAAAATTTTTAAAAAAAGATGGTTGTATAATTGCGAGCAATGTTTCAAAAAAGATGTTGGAGGAAGATCCTTTTACTTACCATCTTATGAGTTTAGGAAATTGGAAAATGGTATTTAAAGATGAACAAGAGTTAAAAGAAATTTTTAGGAAAGCAGGTTATGAAGTGAAAAGGTATTTCACGGATTCATATGGTTTTCACATAATGTGTGTGGGAACCCCTCGTTCTTATTTTTAATCACATGAATCTATGGATTTTGTTTAGCTTTATAAACGGTTTTTTAGCTACTATATTTGGATTTTTTGTTTATTCTAAAAATAGAAAAAAACTGCTTCACCAAACTTTCCTTTTGATGAATTTGGGAGTAGCCATTTGGAGTTTTAGTTATTGCGTTTGGCTTTCAATGGAGGAAGAAACGAATGCTCTTTTTTGGTCAAGGATACTTAATTTTGGAGCCACTTTGGTTCCGATTTTTTATTTACATTGGGTACTTACCTTTTTAGATTTAGTTGAAAAAAGAAAAAAGTTGCTTATTTTTGGATACTCAATAACTTTCATTTTCATTTCTTTTAGTTTTACCCCTTATTATATTAAATCAGTAAAACCGGTTCTCGATTTTCCCTACTGGCCCCAAGCTGGGCCTTTATATGTTTGCTTTTTATTTTTAGGTTACTTTGGTTTAATAGGATATGCAATTTATCAATTATTTAAGGCTAGAAAAGTTGCCAAAGGAGAAAAACGAAATCAAATTGATTATATTATTTTAGCTTCAATTGTGGGTTTCGGAGGTGGGGCTACTAATTTTCCTTTAATGTTTGGAATTTCTTTGCTACCTCCTATTGGACAACCTCTTGTTGCTCTTTATCCCTTTATTACTACTTTTGCAATTATCAAATATCACCTCTTTGAAATTCGGGTTCTTTTAACTGAGCTTTTGGTAGGAATAATGGGGTTGATTTTGTTTTTGCAAATGATTTTTGCGCCAACCAAAGAATGGAAAATTTCTGCCCTTTCAATTTTTCTTTTATTTTTAATTTTTGGCTATCTTTTAATCAAATATACTCATCAAGAAATTAAAAGGAAGGAGGAATTGGAGGAGGCTTACAGGAAAATTGAGGCTTTATCTGAAATGAAGTCTGAGTTTTTGAAGGTGGTTAACCATCAATTGAGGACTCCCTTTTCGATAATCAGAGGTTTGGTTTCGATGATGAGTGAAGGGGAGGTTTCCCCAGAAAGACAAAAAGAATTCATTCAAAAATTGAATTTCTCTGTGGAGAGATTGGGTACCATTTTAGATGACATTTTAGCAGCTCAATCTTTAGTCGGAGGAATGGAACCTCCGATTCTTTCACCCTGTCAAATTGAAGAGATAGTTAAAATGCAAGTTGAGCATTTCAAGCCTCAGGCTGAAGCCAAAGGAATTAAAATTTCATTCAAAAAACCAAAAGAACCCTTGCCGATAACTTTAGCAGACCAACAAATGATAGAAAGAATAGTTTCAAGGTTAATCGATAATGCGATTTTGTATTCTGAAAAAGGAGAGATTGAAGTTTCGGTAGATTTGGAAAGAGAAAACAAAAAAGAATGGATTAAAATTTCAGTTAAGGATCAGGGGATTGGTTTGGATGAGAAAGATAAAGAAAATCTCTTTAAATTATTCTATCGAGGGGAAAAAGCAACTTCTATGCATCCCAACGGTACTGGTTTGGCACTTTTCATTGTCAAAAATTATGTTGAGAGCCATCGAGGGAAAATTGAGGCAAAAAGTGAAGGAAGAGGAAAGGGAAGTACTTTCATTGTTACCTTGCCGGTTATTACAGAATTATAAAAATATACCGATAAAAAACTTCAAGGGTCTTTAAAAATAGGTTAAAATATGGAAAAAAATCGGAATAACCAAAAGAAAATTTATTTTAAATGAGGATTTTGATTAAAAATGTAATTTTGGGAAAAAAGAGTGTTGATATTTTGATAGAAGGAGAAAAGATTTCAAAAATTGGAAAGAATTTGAATTTGAAGGCGGATGAAAAAATCGATGGAAAAGGAGAAAAGGCAGTGATTCCAGGTTTAATAAATTGCCATACTCATTCAGCGATGATTTTGTTTAGAGGATTGGCAGAGGATTTGCCATTGAAAGATTGGTTGGAAAAGGAAATTTGGCCAAGGGAAGCAAAGTTAACAGAAGATGACGTTTATTGGGGAACAAAGCTGGCGATTTTGGAAATGATAAAGAGTGGAATCACAACTTTTAATGAAATGTATTGGTTTGAAGAAGCTCAAATTCAGGCAGTAAAGGAAATGGGAATTAGAGCAGTTATTGGGTTAGTGATGCTCGATTTTTTACCAATGGGTTCGAAAGAAAAAGTTGAAAAACTCTACCTTAAATTCTCTCAATCAGCCACTCAGCCACTCGATCACTTAATCACTTTTTCCATCGCTCCCCATGCTATCTACACTGTTTCAAAAGAAAATTTACTCTGGGCAAAAAATTTTGCGAAAAAATACAAGCTTTTAATTCACATGCATTTATCGGAAACTGAAAACGAAGTTAAAGAATGTCAAAGAAAATACAAAATGAGGCCTGTTGAATTTTTAGAGAAAATTGGGTTTTTAAATAAAAATTGCGTTTTTGCCCACTGTGTTTGGTTATCTGACAAAGAAATCAAAATTTTGGAAAAAAGAGGTTGCAGTTTAGTTTACAATCCAACTTCAAATATGAAACTGGTTTCTGGGATTTTTCCATGGGCAAAAGTTAAAGAAAGAAAAATAAATGTTTGTTTGGGAACTGATGGTTCCGCTTCAAATAATTCTTTGAATTTGTTTTCAGAAATGAAAATCGGAGCACTTTTGCAAAAAATCAAAAACAAAGATCCAACAATAATTTCTGCAAAAGAAATTTTTCAAATGGCAACAAGAAACGGAGCAAAAGCTTTGAGAATTAATGCTGGAGAAATAAAGGTTGGAAGATTGGCTGATTTAATTTTGATCGATTTAAACAAAATTGAAATGTTCCCAAATTATGATTTGATTTCAAATTTGGTCTATTCTGATGCTAAAAACTGTGTTTCTGATGTAATTTGCAATGGAAAAATTTTAATGAGAGAGGGAAAAATCGAAGGGGAAGAAAAAATTTTAAAAATTGCAAAATTTAAATTGCAAAAAGCAAAATGGAGAAAATGAAAATCTTAGGAATCGATTTAGCCGGATCAGAAAAAAGGAAAACTGGAATTTGTATCTTGAATGAGAAATTGGAAGCAAATTGTTTTTATTTTTTTAAAAATAAAGAAATTTTAGATTTGATTGAAAAAGAAAAACCAGATTTGATTGCCATCGATGCTCCGCTTTCTTTGCCAAGAGAAAGAAAAAGTTTAAAAAAGAAATCAAAAATTCATTTTAGGAAATGCGACAGAGAATTTTGGAAATTTGGCATTAAATTTTTTCCAATAACCTTGGGGCCAATGAGAAAATTAACAGAAAGGGGAATAAAATTGAGAAAAATTTTAGAGAAAAAATACAAGGTGGTTGAAGTTTATCCTGGGGCAACTCAAGATATTTTGGAAATTCCAAGAAAGCAAAAAGGACTGAAAAAATTGAAAGAGGGACTTGAAAAATTGGGAATCAAAATTTTAAAGAAAAATCCGAACGGGGATGAATTGGACGCAATAACTTCAGCCTTTACTGGGTTTTTGTATTTAAAAGGAAAATATATAGCAATCGGCGATGAAAAAGAAGGTCAAATCATTTTACCACAAAAGGCCAGATGATTTTTACCACAATAAAATATTCAGTTTTTTCACTTTTGCGCAAAAGTGAAAAACTGATAAAATAAAATTGATTTTTAATTAAAAATTATGGATTATCTTTTACAAATTTTCAGGGCTTTGGGGTATGAAAGAAGATTAAAAATAATCGAACTTTTACTAGAAAAAGGAGAACTTTCGATTGAAGAAATTGCCTCAGCCATAAAAATTCCTTTAGCCACTTGCTGCCGAAATTTAAAAGTCTTAGAAAGAGCCTATTTGGTAAATAGTAGGAGAAAAAGTGGGCAAGTTTTTTATCAATTGAATAGGCCAAATGAGCACCCTTACAATAGGCTTATAATAGAACTCATCAAATTGCGCCGCGAACGAAAATTTAAAGAAAAATAATTTTTTTTGTTTTTTCCTGAATTCCACTTTTGCGCAAAAGTGGAATTTTGATAGACTTGAAGAAGAGTTAAAAAACGGAATTTTAAAAAATGAAATTGAGAGCCAGCCGAATTTAAAATGGGATATATAAAATTTTTAAATTGTAAGATTGATTTATCAAAGGAGGTTTTCATTCCCAGGGTTGAAACTGAATTTTGGGTAAAAAAAGCTTTAAGATCAATTCGAACAACGAACAACGAGCAAAGAACAATAAAGGTATTAGACATTTTCTCAGGGTCTGGTTGTATTGGAATTGCAATTTTAAAAAATATCAGAAAAAGCCGTGTTGATTTCGTCGATATTGATGAAAATGCAATTGAGCAAATTAAGATAAATTTGAAATTGAACAGAATCCCGCCAAAAAGGTACAGAATTATAAAGTCGGACATTTTTGAAAGAATCAAAGGGAGGTACGACTTTATTTTTGCCAATCCTCCTTATGTTGCGAAAGAAAGATTGAATGAAGTTCAAGAATCAGTGAAAAGACTTGAGCCAAAGATTTCTTGGTATGGGGGTAGGGGAGGGCTAAAGGATATAAAAAAGTTTTTGAAAGAAGCGAAAAATCATTTAAAGGAAAATGGAATAATCTTTATGGAAATTGACCCTCTTCAAAAAGAAGAAGTTGGAAAAATTCTGGAAAAGGAGGGCTACAAAAAATTCAAGTTTTACAAAGATCAATTCAAAAAAATTCGCTGGGTGAAAATATGGAAATGAGCAAGTTTCAATCGAAAATAAATTCAACTATTCCACTTTTCCGGAAAAGTGGAATGCTCGATTGAAAATTTTGTTTTAATTGTTAGTAAAAATGTTGTCAAAGTTGCCAAAGGATACAAAAGAAATTCATTGGACAAAGCATATCAAAGAGAAAATGAAAGAGTATCAACTTTCAGAAAAAAGGTTGTTGAGAGTTTTTAGAAATCCAGAAAGGAAAGAAGAGGGGATTGCACCAGGAACTGTTGCAGTAATGCAAACTGTTGGAAAAAAGTGCCCTTATGAAATTTGGCTAATGTACCAAATAAGAAAATCAACCCCGCACCAGAGTAAAACACGGTGCAGGGTTGTCCTGAATCGTGCTTCGCATTGGTTCAGGGCAAAAATCAAAAAGCAAAAAGCAAAAAGAGAGAGGATAATAATGATTTCTGCTTGGAGATATCCGGGAAAAAGTCCAATACATAACCCTCCAATTCCAGAAAACATTTTAGAAAATTTAGAGAAATTTTTAAAAAACGAAACTTTTTGATTTAGTTTTAAAATTTTGTTAAATTTAAAATATGAAATTTCAAAAAATTATAGGTTGGATTACGTTTTTTACCGGAATTTTAATAATCGGGTTTACTCTTTATCATTCTTACAACATTTTTACTGGAAAGATTCCTTCTCCTGAAATTTTTAAAATTCAAACTAAAGATACTACTTATTCTAAAAATAATACTTCAACTACTTCGAAGGAAATTCAGCGGGAAGCCAGAGAAATTTTTTCTGAACAATTGAAAGAAATTTTACCCCAAGACATTTTAACAAAAACACTAAATCTGATAGTTTGGTCAATTTTTGCTGGAATTTTGATCTTTGGAGGAAGTCAAATTTCTTCTTTAGGAATTAAATTAATAAAATGATCGGAGCTTTAATTTCTTGGTATTTATCCGATGTTCCAAAAAAAATTGTTGAGATTGAAAAAAATTTTTTAAAATTTGGAATCAACTATTTTTCAATTCCTTTTTTGCTGAAAACTTTTTTTGCCCACTGGCACAAATATTCTTGGCAATATTCCAAAGGTTTTGATCTTTTTAAAATTTTAGAGGTTTGGGCTTCCAACCAAATTTCAAGAATGGTTGGAGCGGTGGCCAGAAGTTTTCTTATCTTGATTGGCTTGATTTTTGAAATTTTAGTTTTGTTTTTTGGCGTCCTTTTCCTTTTTTGTTGGTTTTTACTTCCTCTAATTTGGTTTTTAATTTTCATTTATGGAATCAAATTTTTATTCCAAATTTAAAGGTTCTGAAATTTTCAGAGCAGTAAAGTTAGAAAAAACTCCGTTTTTTAAATGGAGGAAATTTGAAAAGAGAATTTTTTCAATCCTTTTTCTTTTTTCCCTTTTTTTGTTTTTTGTAAGCAATTTTTCAAAACCTTTCTTGGGCCTTTCTCTTTTATTTTTTGATTTCTTTTTGATTTCCTTTTTGAAAGATCTCTTTTTTGAGCAAAGAATTAAAAATCCACCACCAAGAGGAGAAATTTTTGATAAGATTGATTTCGATTTAGCAAAAGCAATTTACCTGGCTTTAAAGTTTTCAAAATCTCGTAAAGTAAACTCTTCAGTCTTTCTTTATTTTCTTTTGGATGAAAAAAATCCAAAAATTAAGTTTATTTTTTCGAGGCTTTTTGTTTCCCTTTCTGAATTAAAAAAGAAACTTTTAGAAGATAAAAGAGAAGAAGATGAGCTTGAAACTTTAATAGAGGAATTGGCAAAAGAGAGAGAAAAAATAAAAATTGGTGAGGTTTTGTTTGCTTTAGCGCAAAAAAATAAAATTTTCAAGGATTTTTTAATCCAGTGTGGATTGAAGGCTGAAGATTTAAAAGAAGTATCGGATTGGGTAGATTATCTTGAACAAGAATTTTCAAAAGCAAGAAAGTTCTGGGAGTGGGAAAATTTGATTAAAAAGGGAACTTTGGCGAGAGAATGGACTGCAGGATACACAGTGGTGTTGGACCGGTATTCTTTCGATGTCACAAAATCGATGAGAGGTCAAGGTTTTAGAAGGATTTTTGCCCACGAAAAAGAAGTAAAAACGATCGAAGGAATTTTGGCCTCTCCTGAAAAAAACGATGTCTTAATAGTTGGGGAAGCAGGAACAGGAAGAAGATCAATGATCGAATTTTTAGCAAACAATTTGGCTTTAGGAAAAAGCCTTCCCCAGTTGAATTTTAAAAGAGTTGTATATTTAGACTTGCCAAAAATAATTTCCGAAACAGAAAGCGTTGAAGAAGCAGAAAGGATCGTCGACCAAATTTTTCAAGAGGCTGCCTTTGCCGGAAATGTAATTTTAGTAATTGATGACCTTCAAAATTATGTTGGGGTCGAAACAGAAAGAAAATTAGGAGTTGTTGAAATTTCTGGAATTTTGTCTTCCTATTTGTCATTACCAAACTTTTGCTGCATTGGAATAACAACTTACGAGGGTCTTCACAAAAATTTAGAACAAAGACCAACATTGTTGAGCGCTTTTGAAAAGATCGAGGTCAAAGAGATTTCTGAAGAGGAAACTTTAAAAATTTTAGAAGATAGAGCTTTGAGACTCGAAACAAAATACAAAGTGTTTTTTACTTTTCCAGCAATCAAAAGAATAGTTTCTCTTTGCTCAAAGTATTTGCCGGCGATTCCATTTCCAGAGAAGGCAATCGATATAATTGACGAGTTGGCGGTTTTGGCGTCGCAGAGAAAAGAGAAAATTGTGTTTTTAAAAGATGTTGAGAAAGTTGTCGAGAGAAAAACAAAAGTCCCAATAGGAGAAGTCGAAGAAACAGAAAAGAGAAAACTTTTAAAATTAGAAGAGTTGATTCACCAAAGAATTATTGACCAAGAAGAGGCAGTTAAGGAAATTTCTGAAGCCTTGAGAAGGGCAAGGGCAGAAATTTCAGTGAGGAGGGGACCGATGGGAAGTTTTTTGTTTTTAGGGCCAACCGGTGTCGGAAAAACTGAAACCGCAAAGGCTTTGGCTGAGATTTATTTTGGTTCTGAAGAAAAAATGATTAGGTTGGATATGTCGGAGTTTCAAAATTTAAGCGACATTCCAAGACTTTTGGGAAGTCCTGGAGAAGAAGGGCTTTTAACAACTCCTGTGAGAGAAAGACCATTTTCTCTTTTGTTGTTGGACGAGTTTGAAAAAGCCCACCCGAAAATTTTAAATTTATTTTTGCAAGTTTTCGACGAAGGCCATTTAACAGATGGAATGGGAAGAAAAGTTAATTTCAAAAACACAATTTTAATCGCTACTTCGAATGCTGGAGCAGAGATTATTTGGGAGAAATTAAAAGAAACTCAAAAATTGGAAATCGTTAAAGAGGATCTTCTCTCTTATTTGATTCAAAACAGAATTTTTACTCCGGAATTGCTAAACAGGTTTGATGGAATAATCGTTTTTAAGCCATTGACTAAAGAAGATCTTTTAAAGATTGCAGAATTGTTGCTAAAGAAAATTCAAAAACAACTAAAGGAAAAAGAAATAGATTTTGTGATCGGAGAACCTTTGAAAGAAAAAATTGTTGAGCTCTCTTACGATCCAAAATTTGGGGCGAGAGAAATGCAAAGGGTGATTCAAGATAAAGTTGGGAATGTTTTGGCAAGGGCAATTTTATCTGGAGAGATAAAGAGAGGAATGAGAATAGAAATTGATCCTCAAAATTTTGAAATAAAAATTAATCATAAATTGTGAATTTCCTGTGGAAAAACTCTTAACCTTGAATTCATTTTCAAGGCTTTTTTAATTTATTGACTTTAATTTATCTTGTGAGTTAAAGTGAAAATAGGTGGGAAATTGTGGATAACTATGGGGAAAAGTGAAAACTCCTGTGGAAAACTATGCCATTTTTTGGAGAATACACATATTCAATAGATGAAAAAAAGAGATTAGCAATACCGCCAAAATTCAGAAAAGTTTTAGATAAAAAAGCAGTAATTACCAAAGGATTGGATCAATGCCTTTTTCTTTATCCAGCCAAAGAATGGGGAATTTTGGCAAGAAAATTAAGTCAATTGCCATTGTCACAATCTGACGCTCGAGGTTTTGCAAGATTAATGCTTGCTGGAGCAATGGAAGTTGAAATAGATAATTTAGGAAGGATTTTGATTCCAGATTATTTAAAAGAATACGCAAAGTTGAAAAAGAAAGTAGTGATTGCCGGAGTTTATAATCGAATAGAAATTTGGGATGAAAAAATTTGGCAAGGTTACAAAGAGAAAACTGAAAAAGAAGTTGGAGATATTGCAGAAAGGTTGAAGGAACTTGGTGTATGATTGCAAATTGTAAATTGCAAATTGCAAATTGGGAAAAAAGAATTCATGAACCGGTTCTTTTAAGGGAAGTAATTGAATACTTGAATGTAGGAAAAAACAAAAATTATATAGATTGCACGATTGGAGAAGGAGGGCATGCAGTTGAAATTTTAAAAAGGAATGGTCCCAAGGGGAAAGTTTTAGGAATAGAGATTGATCCCGAACTTTACAAAAAATTAAAAAAGGAAAAATTGGAGAGATTGATTTTAGTTAAAGATTCTTTCTCAAATTTGAAAGAAATTGTAAAAAGGAAAAAATTTGGACCGATCTCTGGAATTTTATTCGACCTCGGACTCTCAAGTTGGCATTTGGAAAAATCTGGTAGAGGATTCAGTTTTTTGAAAGATGAACCCTTAATTATGAGTTACGATTGGAATCGAACAAAAAGTATGCTGCTACGTAGCAGTGGAGTTTCTTCCCGGGAACTGTGGGCAGGGAAAATTGTTAACGAGTGGTCAGAGAAGGAAATAGAAAGAATTTTGAGAGAGTATGGCGAGGAAAGATTCGCAAAAAGAATTTCCAGAGAAATTGTTAGGGCCAGAAAGATAAAACCAATAATGACAACTCTCCAACTGATTGAGATTATCAAAAAAGCAGTACCAACTTTTTACCAACACAGAAAAATTCATTTTGCCACTCGAACATTCCAGGCATTAAGAATTGCTGTCAACAATGAGTTGGAAAATCTAAAGGTTGCTCTTCCACAGGCGATTGAAATTTTAAGAAAGGATGGAAGGTTAGCGGTAATTTCTTTTCATTCTCTGGAGGACCGAATTGTTAAAAATTTTTTTAAACAAAAAGAAAAAGAAGGAAAAATAAAAATTTTGACAAAAAAACCAATAATCCCCTCGGAAGAAGAAATAAAACAAAATCCAAAGTCGAGAAGTGCAAAATTAAGAGTGACAATAAAAATTAAATGAAAAAAAATTTGGCAAAAATAAATGTCTTGAATTTAGTGTTGGTTCTGGTTCTTTTGGGATTTACTTTATTTAAAATCAACCTTTTAGTAAAAGAAGCTTTGTCGATCGAATCGATGAAAAGGGAAATTACTGAACTTTCCAAAGGAAATCAAAAATTGGAAGATGAAGCATTGTCCATAAATTCAATTTCTCATTTAGACCAATTTCTGGAGAATTCTAATTTTGTTAAGGCAGAGAAAATAAAATTTATCCAAGTTTTTGAAGGAAGGGTTGTTGCAAAATGAAAAACTTAAGAGAAAATTTAGTTTTTTGCTTAATTTTAATTTTTACTTTCGTTTTAATTTATCGTTTATTTTCGCTTCAAGTTTTAAAAGGAAATTATTATCGTGCCCTTTCTTTTGGAATTCATAATTCCTTCGCAGAAAGCGTTACAAAAAGGGGAGAAATATTTTTTGCTGGTGGAGAACCTCTGGCACTCAATAGAGAATATTTTTTTGTATTCGCAACCCCCCGAAAAATAGAAGAAAAAGAAAAAACTGCGAAAACCTTAAGCGAAATTTTAAATCTTAACGAGGAAGAAATTTTAGAAAAAATTAAAGAAGATAAAAATTTTTCTTTGATTAAAGAAAAACTCACCGAAGAAGAAGTAGACAAAATTAAAAGATCGAATTTACCAGGGGTTTTTGTTGAGTCAAAAATTGAAAGATACTATCCCCAAAAGAATTTAGCATCGAACATAGTCGGTTTTGTTGATGCTGAAGGGAATGGAAGGTATGGGTTGGAAGAGTATTATGACGAAATTTTAAAAAGGGGAGAAAACTTAATTTTAACGATAGATTTTCGAATCCAGTATCAGGCAGAAAAACTTTTAGAAAAAGCAAAAGAGAATTTAGGAATTGAAGGCGGACAAATAATAGTGGCAGAACCTACTTCTGGAAAAATAATTGCTTTTGCCAGCTTTCCAAATTTTGACCCCAATTCTTACTCAGAATATGCCAAAAATTTAGAAGTTTTTAAAAATCCTGGCACCCAAAATCTTTTCGAGCCTGGTTCAGTTTTCAAATCGATAACTATGGCAGCAGCTTTAGAGGAAGGGAAAATTACCCCCGAAACCACTTACCGCGATCCGGGGGAAATTAAAATCGATGGTTGGACAATTAGAAATTATGGGCACAAAGTTTTTCCTGGAGAGATTACTATGACTAAGGTTTTAGAAAATTCAATCAACACTGGGGCAGTTTTTGTAAAAAACCGATTGGAAAATTCAACCTTTCTCAATTACATTGGAAATTTTGGATTTTTTGAAAAAACGGGAATCGATTTGCCAGAGGTTTTTTCTGAAAACAAAGAATTAAAAAGTGGAAGAGATGTAAACCTTGCGACCGCCTCCTTCGGTCAAGGAGTTGCGATAACTCCAATTCAATTGCTGAGGGCCTATTGCGCAATTGCCAACGGAGGAAAATTGATTACTCCATACTTGGTTGAGAATTTTCACAACGAAAATTCAAGAAAAATTTTATCCCAAAAAACTACTTCACAATTAACTTCGATGCTTGTTTCAGTAGTCGAAAAGGGGTCGGGGAGGAGGGCAAAAATACCCGGCTATTATATTGCTGGAAAAACTGGAACCGCTTTACAACCAAAAGTTGGAGAAAAGGGATATTCAGAAAAAACCTGGCAAACCTTCGTTGGCTATTTTCCGGCTTACAATCCAAAAGTAGCAATTTTGGTAAAGTTAGACAATCCAGCAACCAAAGATGCTGGATACTCTGCAGTTCCAATTTTCCACGATCTCGCAGATTACATCATAAAACTTTATCAAATCCCCCCAGATTATGAGTGAAGTTTTCAGAAAAATTAAATATTTACTCCAAAAAAAACCAGTGATTGTAATCACCGGGGAAGGAAGAAAATCAACCAAAGAAGCGATTTCTCTTTTGGTAAAGGATGCTTTGATTTTTTCTTTTGACGATCCTGAAATCAAAAGGGCAAATTTTTTCTTGAAGTCATCACCCCTTTCTGTTTTAGTGGTAACTCATGTGGGGGAAATTCCCTTTGACAGAGATTACTTTGCCGGTGAAAGAGAAAGGTTGAAAAGTACGATCGAACTTGCCAAAAGTCTGGCCCCAAAAGATTATTTAGTTTTAAATTACGATGATGAAACTGTAAGGGAGATTGACGATATTACTAATTTGAAGACCTTTACTTTTGGCTTTTCAGAAAGGGCAGATTTTTTTGCTTCAAACATCAAATTCAACCAGGGGATAAACTTTAAAGTGAATTACAAAGGAAGCACGGTTCCTTTTTGGTTAGAAGAAACTTTCGGAAAAGAACAAATTTATTCAGCATTGGCAGCAGCTGCAGTGGGAACGATCTTGGGAAAAAATTTAATTGAAGTTTCGCAGATGCTCAAAAACTACAAGGCCCTGCCCGGAAAAAGGAGGTTGCTTGATGGGATAAATAATTCCAAAATTTTGGATGATAGTGAATCAGCAACAATCTTTTCGATGATTGAGGCAATAGAAATTTTAGGAAAAATTCCAAGTTTTAAAAGAAAAATTGCGGTTTTGGGAGATGTAATTGGCGTGGGAAAGTATACCATAGAAGCTCACGAAACAGTGGGGGAAAAAGTTGCAAAAAATTGTGATTTGCTCTTTACCGTAGGACCGAGAGCAAAATTCATTGCCAAAGGGGCGATGGAGAAAGGAATGGACGATTTTAAAATTTTCTCTTTCGATAGGGTTGAAGATGTCATTTTTAAGTTGAAAGAGACGATCAAATCAGGAGATATAGTTTTGGTTGATGGGTCAAAAGAAATGAAAATGTCAGAGATCATTGATCAAATTAGGAAAATTTGGTAAAATTATTAAAATCGGCCCCGTCATCTAGTGGACTAGGATCCATGGTTCTCAGTCATGGCACACGGGTTCGAATCCCGTCGGGGCCACAAAAATGGAAGATCGAGAAAGAAAAATTCTCCGGGCAATTTCAACTCTCTCTGGAACGATAATCGGAGTGGGTTTTTTTTCGTTGCCATACATCCTTTCTCGAGTTGGTATTCATGTCTTGATTCTTTATTTTCTCTCTTTGGGTTCTTTAGTAATCTTAATTCATTTACTTTTTGGAGAATTGGCAATTTTGACCCCCGATTTAAAAAGGCTTCCCGGGTTTGCAAAATATCATTTGGGAAATTTTGGAGAAAAAATCGCTCTGATTTCAGCAATCTTTGGGACCTACGGAACTTTATTGGCCTACTTAATAATCGGAGGGGGTTTTTTAAAAAATTTATTTTTTCCAATTTTAAAAAATTTTGATTTAGTTTTCGTTCTTATTTATTTTTTGCTCGCTTGTGTTCTTATTTTTTTAGGAATTAACATAATTTCAAAAATTGAATTTTTGGACTCTTTCCTTTTTTTGTTGATTTTAATTTTGATTTTAATTTTTGGTTTTAAAATTTTCGAATCTAAAAATTTATTTTCGATTCCCAAACCTTCAGACCTCTTTTTGCCCTACGGTCCGATTCTTTTTTCTTTATGGGGAGTTTCGATGATTCCAGAAATTGAAGAAATTTTAGGAAAAAACAAAAAAGATTTAAAGAAAGTAATTTTCATTTCAGTTTTGATTTCTGCTCTGTTTTATTTTTCGTTTGCCGTTTTGGTTTGTGGAATTTTAGGAAAAGAAACTAAAGAGGATGCAATTTCTGGACTTGAAAAATTTCTTGGAAAAGGCGTTTCAAAAACCCTCTTTCTTTTTGGAACTATCACTACCTTTACTTCCTTCGTTGCTTTAGGCCTAACTCTTCAAAAAGTTTTTTGGTATGATTTAAAGATTGAAAAGAATTTAGCGTTCGCCCTATCTTCTTTCCCTCCATTAATATTGTTTTTATTGGGATTTAATCGTTTTTTGCCAGTCATTTCTTTTGTCGGTGGCATTTTTCTTGGTATAGATGGAATCTTAGTTCTATTAATGTATAGAAAAATTAAAAAACCCAAAATCAAAGATTTTCTCTTTTACCCCCTCTTCTTGGTTTTCTTTTTTGGAATTTTTTATCAGATTTTTTATTTTTTTAAAATAAAATGATCGGAGTTTTAATTTTTTCATTAATTTTCCTTGTTTCTTTTTTTCTTTTGTTTTGGTCTGGGAATGTTTTAGTTGAAGCACTTAAAAGAATTTCGAAATTTTTAGGATGGAAGGAATTTGTCGTTTCCTTTTTTATCGTCGGCCTTTCAACCACAATTCCAAATTTTATAGTCGATCTTATCTCGGCGGCTGAAAGAATTCCTCATTTGGCACTGGGAGATGTAATCGGAGGAAACATCGTTGATTTGACCTTAATCGTTGGAATCTCTGCCTTAATTTCAAGGGCCGGACTTTCTTTGTCCAGCAGAACGGTTCAGGGGAGTTCGATTTTTACAATCTTGGTTGCAATTTTGCCGTTGGTTTTAATTTTTGATGGGGAACTTTCGAGGGGTGATGGAATTTTACTTCTTTTTACTTTTTTCATTTACATTTTTTGGCTTTTCCAAAAGAAAGAGAGGTTTGAAAAAATTTATGATGGAATAAAAGAGCCATTAACTTTAAAATTTTTCTTTAAAAACATTTTGCTTTTATTTTTCTCAATCTCCATTCTGCTATTATCTGGGCAAGGGATCGTAAAATCTGCTCTATTTTTTTCAAACTTTTTCAAAATTCCTTTAATTTTTATTGGAACCTTGATCGTTGGTTTTGGAAATTCTCTGCCCGAATTTTCTTTTTGTTTCCAGGCTGCCAGAAAATCCCAAGATTGGATGATAATCGGAGATGTTATGGGATCGGTAATTTTGTGCGCTACCTTGGTTTTGGGTTCTGTTGCTCTGATTTCACCAATTAAAATTTTTGATTCTTCTCAGCTGGTAGTTTCCAGAATATTTCTGTTGATCTCTGCAATCATTTTCTTAGTTTTTACCAGAACTGGAAGGAAAATCACCAAAACCGAAGCCCTCTTTTTGCTCTTCCTTTATTTTTGTTTTCTTCTTACTCAAATTTTATTTTTAATGAATATCAACGAATAACGAATTTGTTACGAATATACGAATGGCGGGTCAAATACGGGTATTTGGCGCGCAAATTGACTAATTTAAGATGAATTGGTAAATTTTATTTGATGGTGGAGATTTTTGTTGTTTTAGTTTTTGTTTTGGTGGGATTTTTTCTTCTTTATTTTAAAATTAGCCAGCAAAGCCAAATAAACATTGAGCAACAAAAGGCAATTCAAGAAATTAAAGAGAAATTGCTTTTGGGAAGCCAGCTTCAAGATCATTTAAAAGAGGGAATCGAAAGAACCAAGGATTTGATCGAGGATTTGAGAAGGTCTGAGGCAGAAAGGAGAGAAAGGGAAAGAGAATTTTTAGAGAGAATAAAAAGGGTCGATGAGATTATCGCTGGAACTACTTCAAAGGGAATTTCTGGAGAAGAAATTTTGAGGGAAACTTTTAAAAAATTGCCACCCGAAATGATAGAGAGGAATTTTTCGGTTGGAGGAAAAAGGGTAGAGTTTGCCTTGGTTTTGCCAAATCAAAAAAGGATTCCGATTGATTCAAAATGGCCAGCCTCGAATTTAATTTTGGAATTGGAAAAGGAGAAAGATCAAAAAAGAAGGAAAGAAATAATTGAGGAGATTGAAAAAGAAGTGATAAAGAGGATAAGAGAGGTGAGCCAATACATAGACCCTTCTGTTACTTGGTCCCAAGCGATTGCTGCAATTCCAGATTCTGTTTATTCGGTTTTGAGCCAAGCCCATTTGAAAGCAAGAGAAGAAAATGTGATTTTGATGCCATATTCTATGGTTTTGCCCTTAATTTTGTATATGTACAGGTTGCATTTGCAATATTCGATTTCGATCGATATGGAAAATTTGCAAAATCATTTGATTTCGATTTCAAAAAATTTGGACCAGATGGAGGAAATTTTGGAAAATAAAATTGCAAGAGGGACGACGATGATCCAAAACGCCAACCTTGAGTATCGCCAGTTGATCGGCAAGGTGAGGTCTTCTTTAAAGGAACTTCAGGTTAAAAGGTCAGAGGAGAGGGAAAAATTAAAATGAAAATAAAATGGAATTAGCAGTGATTAAAACCGGAGGAAAACAATATTTGGTTTCTCCAGGAAAAAAAATTCAAATTGAAAAAGTCAAAGGGGAAGGAGAAATAGTTTTCGATCAAGTTTTACTTTTGGCAAAAGATGAAAAAATAGAAATTGGAAAGCCAATAGTTGAAGGAGCGAAAGTAATTGGGAAAATTTTGGGGGAGAAAAAAGGGAAGAAAATAGTAATTTTGAAACATCGACCGAGAAGTTCTTACAGAGTGAAAAAGGGACACAGACAAATCTATACAGAGGTTGAAATAACTAAAATAGAAATTTGATAAATTTCTATCTTCGGCTTTCTAAGGCAGAAGATAAGGTTTCCTCATCAGCGTATTCCAGTTCCCCACCGGTTGGTAGTCCTCTGCCAAGTCGAGTAATTTTCTTTCCAGAGTCTTTCAATTTTCTTTCCAAAAGAAGGACGATTGCCTCTCCTTCTGGAGTTGGGTTAGTTGCGATTATAATTTCTTTTATTTCTTTATCTTCAATTCTTTCTTTTAACTCTTCGATCCTCAATTTTTTCAATTCTTCTTTTTTTATCGCAGATACTGGCCCTCCTAAAACGAAATAAAGTCCTTTGTATTTTTTTGTCTTTTCTATTGCTTCAAGGTCAGTCTCTTTTTCGACAATACAAAGCAGAGATTTATCCCTGGTTTTATCTCCACAAATTTCGCAAATTTCTCCTTCTCCTTCAAATGGCTTAAAACAATTTTTGCAAAACTTAATTTTTTCTTTCAAATCTAAAATTGCCTTTGCCAAATCCTCCACCTCTTTTTTATCTCTTTTTATCAGATAAAAAACGAACCTGGTTGCGGTTCTCTGTCCGACAGTTGGGAACTTGGAAAATAGTTCAATTAATTTTTGAATTGTTTTTGGATACATTATTAAAACTCTTCAAAAATGTCAGCCCCTTTCTCCAAATTTCTAAAGGTAACGCATCTTTCATCAAAATAAAGTTCAACCCTTCCCACCGGACCGTTCCTGTGTTTTGCAATGATGACATCGGCAATTCCTTTCCTTGGAGTATCTTGGAAATATCTATCTTCCCTATAAATGAACATTACTACATCGGCATCTTGTTCAATTGAATTATGGACGACAATGTTGTTGGCTAAAAAGTTATGAGTTTTTGGAATGGTAAGGTCATAAACATCTTCAATTTCCAGAGGTTCGATCGAAACAATCTCATCCCAAAAAACATCACTTTCAGCTAAATTTAAAAGTTCAGGAGAAGAAAGATGGTTTGCCATTAATTTTAATCTTTTAAAGCCAACATTATTTCTAAATAAAGAATTTCTTCCACCAAAAGCGACCCCCAAATTCTTATAAAACTGTTTCCAACTTAATCCTCTTTTCATCCTTATTTCATCGATTAAACCCCAAACTTCCTTCGGTACCACATCTAAATTTGTGTTTGGAACAATTTCATTAAGGTTTTTTATTAGTTGTTTAACAATTTTTTCTTTTCCAAAAACTCCAATTTCTTTTAAAAATTTCATTTGATGTTCTTTTCCTTGAATTCTAACCGCATAGCACGATCGATAACCAGTTTTTCTTTGCTCAAAGATTTTGCTTCTAATTCCAAACCTTAATAAAAGTTCTTTTACATCCTGAGCCATCTTTAAACTAGTGGTTGAATAGAAGATGGCAGCAGAGGTTTTTCTTTTTTTCATCTTTTTTTCACTAGCGTTGCCATCGGTTGCCCAAAGATGAGATAAAAAGAGAGCCAATTTATTTTTATCAAGAGTAAAAATAGCTTCTGGAATGACCTTTTCCCATGAACGAGCAGGCTTCAATCCCAGTTTTTTATACCAATTTATGATCGGATGATGTTTTCCAGGAGCCAAAGGATAAGGTGAAGGAAGGTAAACATGGTACCAGTTTTTTTGCCAGACAAGCCGAGGTTTTATTTTGAATAATTTCTTTGCTAATTTTGCTACTGTTTGAATATTTTTGAGATTGCTGCTGGTATAATGGATTGGTTGGTGCTCCACTACACAACCATCGCCCAAAAGATGAGCTAAAAGAATGATTTCCTCATCAGAAAGTTCATTTTTGGGAGAGTAAGGAACGAGTTTTTTAGCAGTGGCTATTTTATCCCCGATTTTTAATTTTTCTAAAGGATACCAGCCATCTAATTTTCTAAACGGATGATTGGCTGATGCTTTGATTTCAAATCCACTTTTAGTTTTGAGTAAATAAACCTTCTTTTTTCCACTGTGAAAGACTTTTGAAATCATTCCTACTTTCAATTTCCAATCATCATCTAAAGTATAAATTGGAATGTTTTTCTTTCCGACTAAATCTTTAATTTTTATTCTTTCCCCAGTATCAGCCCTGGTTAAAAGGGTATCACCAGCAAGACACCCAGATTGTCTCAAATCTGCCAATTTTGGAATTGGGGGAGATCTATGTTCTACTGCCCTCGAGAGTTGAGAAATTGCTAAAACCGGAACTTGAAGTTCCCTTGCTAATGCTTTTAATGCCTTTGAATTTTCTGAAACTTGCTGAACTGGAGAGGCATCTGGGTTTAAAGGTTCCATCAATTGCAAATAATCTACGATTATCAAACCCAATCCTCTTTCTGCCTGGAGCCTCCTCGACATTGCTTTCATTTGTAAAACGGTTGAAGTTGGAGCATCATCGATATAAATTGGGGCTTCTGCCAAAATCGACATTGCCCTTTGAATTTTCACAAAATCATTTTCCTCGCCCTCTGCCGACAACCTTCCAGTTCTTAATCGCCAAAGGTCGATTCCAGCCAAAGAAGCAATAAACCTATCGACTATTTGATCCTTTGACATTTCCAAAGAGAAAATACCCACTGGAATTTTTTCCTTGGTTGCTACATTCATGGCTATCGACATTGCCAGGGCTGATTTTCCCATTGTCGGTCTGGCAGCCAAAATTATCAAATCTGATTTTTGAAGACCAGCCAAAAGATTGTCTAAATCGACAAAACCAGTTGGCACTCCTCTCAAAGATGCTCCGTGCTTTGATAGCTTGTCGATCCTCTCGAATGCCTCTTCTAAGGTTTCCTTAACATGGACGAATTTTTGAGAAAGAGATTTTTGTGCGATCGAAAAAATTCTTTTCTCAGCTTTATCTAAAAGTTTATCAACATCTTCCGCTTCGTTAAAAGCCATTTGCCCGATGTCTTGGGAGGCAGAAATTAAATCCCTCAAAACCCTCTTTTTGTGAATTATGTTTGCATAGTTCAAAATGTTGGAAGGAGTTGAGACAGAATTTATTAATTCGGTTAAATAAGCCCTTCCCCCAATTTCTTCCAACAATTTTTTCTCTTCCAACCTGTTTGAAACAGTCAAAATATCTATTGGCTCTCCTTTTTGGAAAAGTTCCAAACAAGCCTCGTAAATCGTTTGGTGGATTCCTCGATAAAAATCATCCGGCTTTAAAAAATCTGCCACTCTCAAAATTGCTTCTTTATCTATCAAAAGGCATCCCAAAAGGCATTTTTCAGCCTCGATCGATTGTGGAGGAATTTTCCCAGAAATTTCTTCTGCCATATTTTAAATTTATCATTGAGAGAGTAGGTTGGCAAGAGGAAAAATTTTTAATAAAATGTAAGAATGAAAGTTGGTTTAATTTCATTCCATTCTTTTTTGGAACCAGGCGGAGTAAAAACCCACGTTTTAAGTTTAGCAAATGAATTTAATAAAAGGAAAATCGATTTTAAAATTGTAATTCCGAGAAGAAAAATTAGCGAAAACTATGGAAAAAACGTGGTATTGTTGGGGACCTCATTCCCTTTGAATTGGGGGGGCGGCACTTCGGATTTGGTTTTCAATTTCATCCCAGCTTCGATCGAAGGATGTTTAATAAAAGAAAAGTTCACTATTTTGCATTTCCACAATGCCTCCTTTCCTTCATTTTTCCAAATCCTTCTTTCACCCCTTTCTTTTAAAACGACAAACGTTTTAACCTTCCATTCAGACATTGAAAGAAGTAATTTTTTGAAAAATTTTCCCCAACTTTTCGATTTCTTTGTTGGGTTTTGTAATTTCAGGTTGGATGGTTTAATTGCAGTGTCAAAGGTTGCTTTTGGATATTTCGAAAAATTTAAAAAACCAAAGACGATAATTCCAAACGGAATCGATTTGGAAAAATTCAACCCAAAAAATAAAAAAATTGAGAAATTTTTAGACGAGAAAATAAATTTGCTCTTTGTCGGAAGGATTGAAGAAAGAAAAGGATTGATTTATCTTTTGAAAGCATTTTCGATTTTAAAAACAAAATACCGCAATTTGAGGTTGCTCGTTGCCGGAGATGGTCCGGAAAAAGAAAATTGTGAAAAATTTGTAAGAGAAAATAATTTAAAGGACATTATTTTTTTAGGAAGCGTTGAAAAGGAACTTCCATCACTTTATGCGACCTGCGATATTTTTTGTGCTCCTTCAATTTTTGGAGAAAGTTTTGGATTGGTGATTTTGGAAGCAATGGCATCTGGAAAGCCAGTAGTCGGTTTTGCCAATGAGGGATACAAAGAATTGATGAAGGGAAAGAGAGGAGAAAAATTTTTGGCAACCCCAAAAAATTTTAAAGAATTGGCGAAAAAGATTGAGATTTTAATCAAAAACGAAAAACTGAGAAAAGAAATGGGAGAATGGGGAAAAAAAGAAGCAAAAAAATATTCTTGGGAAAAAATTGCTGAGAGGGTTTTAGATTTTTATCAATTTTGTCAAAAGGAAAAAAATAAAAATTTCATCCTCAGTTTTTAATTTTTTTAATTTTGGATCCCTTTTTGGTATCTTCAATCCAATAGCCCATTTCTTTTATTTTCTCTCTGATTTCATCTGCCTTTTTGAATTCTCCCCTTTTCCGATAATTTTCTCTGATTTTAACTAACTCTTTTATTTCTTTTGGAATTCTTGGTCTTTTTATTTTCTCAAGATTCAGACCAAAAATTTTATTAAAATCCAACAAAATTTCATATTTTTCTTGGTTTGAAATTTTTTGATCTCCGATTAAATTCCACATTAAAGCCAGGGCTTTTGGAATATTCAAGTCATCGTTAATAAAATCCAAAAATTTCTTTTGATACCTTTCCTTATTGCTCTTTGTTCTTTGTTCATTGCCCGCTGATTTAATTTCTCTCACTTTCTGATAAAGATTTTCTAAGGCATTTTGGGCAGACCTCAGAGCATCGAAAGTAAAATTTAACTTAGATCTGTAATGGGCCCCCAAGCAAAAATAACGAAAGGCCAAGGGATCAAAACCCCTTTTGATCAAATCATCCAAAGTATAAATGTTTCCGAAAGATTTTGCCATTTTCTTTCCTTCGACCATCAAAAATTCACCGTGCAACCAATATCTTGCCAAAATTTTTGAAAAAGCAGCTTCTGCCTGAGCGATTTCGTTTGTATGATGGATTAAAATGTGATCTATTCCGCCACAATGAATGTCAAAAGGAATTCCCAAAAATTTTTTTGACATCACAACGCATTCTGTATGCCATCCAGGGAATCCCTTTCCCCAAGGAGAATCCCAAACCATTTCTTTTCTTTCCTTTGCAAATTTCCAAAGAGCAAAATCAGTCGGATTTTTCTTTCCAGAAACAATTTCAACTCTTGCCCCGGGCAAAATTTCCATTTTCTTTGGCCAAAGCCTTCCGTATTTTTTCAATTTCGAAGTATCGAAATAAACTCCATCTTCAATGATGTAAGTAAATCCCTTTTTTTCCAAAATTTTTATCAATTCGATTTGATCTCTTATTGTTTCTGTTGCTCTGACCCAAACATCTGGTTCCAAAATATTCAACCTTTTCAAATCCCTTTTGAAAGCCCTCTCATAAAACCTCGCAATTTCTTTTGCTGTTTTTCTTTCTCTTTTTGCTGCAATCAAAATTTTATCTTCTCCAACATCTTGATCAGAAACCAAATGCCCGACATCAGTGATGTTCATCACATGCTTTACTTTGTATCCATTGTAAATTAAAACCCTTTTTAAAATATCCTCGAAAATATAGGTTCTTAAATTCCCAATGTGGGCAAACCAATAGCAGGTTGGCCCGCATGTATAGAGTCCAACTTTTTTGTCTTTTAAAGGTTTAAAAATCTCTTTTTTCCGAGTTAAAGTGTTATAAAGTTTGTGCATAGTTCAATTATAGCATTACATTCATTCAAAAGAAAACCCTAATTTGAAAACTGGAGCAAATTTACAAATTAGATGATTCAATACGACCTATTTTGATTTTTCAAAATTTATGGTATGATGGGAGAATGAAGAAAATCGATTTCATTTTGGCTTTGATTACTGGGGAAGGGGTCGCCTGGCTGTTTATCTGGTTGATTAAAAATTCACCATTGAGTTTGCCATTTTTAAATTGGCTCTTGCCAGTTTTGTTCCCCGTTTTATCCATTTTTGGAATTTGGTTTGCTGAACTTATTGGCCGAAAATTTCTTTTTATTTACCAACTGGCAAAATTTGTTTTAGTTGGGGCTTTTTTTGCAGTTTTCGATTTGATTATCTTGAATTCTTTGATGGCTTATTTTGGAATTACGAAAGAGGAAATTTTGAAGTATGCAATTTTTGTAGCAATTTCATTCACGATCGTCACCACCTTCAAATACTTTGCTAACAAATATTGGGCCTTTGAGAAAGTTGAAAAAGAAAGGATGGAAAAAGAGTTTGGAATTTTCTTTTTAGTGACTGCGATTTCGGGCTTAATCCAGCTTGGAGTTGCATCTTTATTATTTAAGTTTTTGATTTCAGTAATTCCCCCGTTGCTGGCTGGAAATGTTGGGAAAATTTTGGGAATCGTGGTGGCTTCTGCCTGGAACTTTTTGTGCTACAAATTTTTGGTTTTCAAGAAATAATATGTCTCAAGTTTTTTATCGAAAATACAGGCCGCAAAAATTCTTTGAATTTATTGGCCAAGAACACGTGGTTAAAACTTTGACTAATGCGATTTCGATGGGAATGATTTCCCATGCTTATTTATTTTCTGGACCGAAAGGAACCGGAAAGACAACATTGGCGAGAATCTTTGCAAAAGCAGTAAATTGTCAAAATAGAAAAGAGGAGGAATTTGAGCCCTGCTGTCAATGTACATCTTGCATTGAAATTCAAGAGGGAAGGGCAATGGATTTGATAGAAATTGATGCTGCGTCCCATAGGGGGATTGATGAAATTCGTGAATTGAGGGATACGATTAAGTTTGTGCCGACAAAATCAAAATATAAAGTTTATATTATCGATGAGGCTCATCAACTAACAAAGGAGGCAGCGAACGCCTTGTTGAAAACTCTCGAGGAACCCCCGCCTTTTGTGATTTTTATTTTGGCGACCACAGAACCCCATAAAATGATTCCGACGATTTTGTCAAGATGCCAAAGGTTCGATTTTTATAAATTGAAAATGGCAGAAATTTTTGGAAAATTGGAGACGATCACAAAGAATGAAAAAATCAACATTCAAAAAGAGGCATTGGCAGAAATCGCAAGGTTGGCAGGAGGTTCAATGAGGGATGCAGAATCCCTTTTGGATCAAGTTTTCACACTTTTTGGGCAAAAAGAAATTAAAGTAGAAGATATAAGGAATTTACTTGGTTTAGTCCCAACGCAGTTGGCTATCGAGTTTTTCGACTTTCTGATAAAAAAAGATGCCAAAGGGGGAATAAATTTTTTGAATGAAATTGGAGAAAAGGGAATTGATTTGGAAGAATTTGCAAAAAGTTTTGTCGATTATTTGAGGAAAGTTTTAATTTTCAAAATTACAAATTCAACAGATGATGAAATATTCTCAGCTCTTTCTAAAGAGGAATTGGAAAAAATGAAAACTCAGGCTTTAAAAATTAGCGAAACTGAATTAAAAAAAATGCTCTCTCTCTTTTTAGACGCCCAAAACAAAATGAGATTTTCTCCAATTTTACAGTTGCCCTTGGAATTAGCGATCGTTGAAATTTGCTCTAAATAAGGTCTTGAAATTTTTATCGAAGCTGATAAAATAGTATAGATTCGAACTTTATGGCAGTAAAATTTAAAGAAAAAGAAACAGCCATAGAATTAAGGAAGCAAGGATATTCGTATTCCGAGATTTTAAAGAGAGTTCCAGTGGCAAAATCAACTCTATCTTTATGGTTAAGAAGTGTAGGATTAGCTAAACAACAGAAACAGCGCCTTACAGAAAAAAGACTTGCAGCTTTAAAACGAGGTTGGGAAGCTTGTAGGAGGAAAAGAATTCTTATAATGAATAAGATTAAAGAAGATGCGAAGAAAGAAATAAAAGAAATTACCCAAAGAGATTTATGGCTAATTGGGATCGTTCTATATTGGGCAGAAGGAGCAAAGGAAAAGGAATATCGGCGAGGTGAGTTAGTATCTTTCAGCAATTCTGACCCCAATATGATATTACTTTTTATAAAATGGCTAAAGGAAATTTGTTTAATTCCCCCTTCGGATTTAATTTGCGACCTTTATATTCATGAAACTGCTAATTGGAGAGAGGCAAAAAGATATTGGGCAGAAATTCTTTCAATTCCAATTAATCAAATCAGGATTTACTTTAAAAAGCATAAAATTAATTCAAAAAGAAAAAATGTTGGTAAAAATTATCATGGCATAATGAGAATTAAAGTAAGGCGCAGTGTAAATTTAAATCGAAAAATCGCTGGTTGGATAGAAAAAATTTGTGAAATTTTACGTTGCGGGGTGGTGTAACTGGTAAGCACACCTGCCTTTGGAGCAGGAGATTGTAGGTTCGAATCCTACCCCCGCAGCCATGTACCAGAGTTTGCTCCGCAAAAGAAACAAAGATGGAAAAATTACAATACTGCATCTATGTTCTTTGTAGTCTAAAAGACAACTCTTTTTACATTGGATTTGCTGAGAATCTTAAACAACGCCTTACCGATCACTTTCATGGCGATTCTAAATCGACAGCACCAAGAAGACCTTTTAAATTGATTTTTTGCGAATACTTCCCTTCAAAGAAAGATGCTCTAAGACGTGAAAAATACTTCAAAACAACAAAAGGCAAAAGAACTTTAAAATTATTACTAAAGAATTCGTTGAATCTGATATAAAATTATTAGCAGGCAGAGCAAAACTGCTTTTTTCCAAATTCCTTTAATTTGTGAATTAAATTTGGTAAAATGACAATGAAAATTAAGTGGGTTTAATTTCCAACAACTACATAAAAACGGGGGTATTACCCCCCTTAGTATACTAAGGTACTAAAAGTCGTCGTCTCATTCTTCTGTTTGGGATGTGAACTTTGTTCCTCTGTCCACATTTATGACATTCAACTTCCACTTCTTTTTCTTCATCAGGATCAAGTTTTTGAGACAGCGGAATTTTAAACTTAATATGACAGTGTTTACACTCTAGCTCAATTTTTTCTTTAAATGGCTGACTCTTTCGTTGATTCATCCTCCACCTCCTAATTTAAAATGTTCATATTGAAAAGACGGAAAAGATTCAATTTTGTTACACCTTGAAATTTAGATTCTTGCTTGATTGATTTTTTTGTTTGAAATTTATAAAATTGAAGCATGGAGAAAATCACAAACGAAATTTTAAAAGAAGTTTTCCCAGAGAGGCTAAAAGAGAAATATTTCAAAAAGTATGATTTTGGGCTTTTGATTGTCATTGGTGGTTCTGATTTTTATTCTGGCTCTCCTGCTTTGGCTGCAATGGCTGCTTTCAGATCTGGAGTTGGAATGGTGAATATTATTGCCCCAAAAAGGGCGTCAGATATCATCGCCTCCTTTTCTCCGAATTTGGCTGCCTATCCATTGGAAGGAAAATGGTTAACAAAAAAGCATTTGTCAATTCTCATTGAAATGACAGAATCAGCAAAGCAGGTTGCAGAAGGAAACGTTGCTGTAGTAATTGGTGGGGGAATGGGAAGGACAAGGGAAACTCAAGAGGCAATAGTTGAATATCTTTCAAAAATTGATGTTCCAGTGGTTATCGATGCCGATGGAATTTATGCAGTAGCCAAAAGAACAGAAATTATCCCTGGCAAAAAATTTCTCTTTACTCCTCATCCTTATGAATTTTTCGTTTTGACAGGAAGGAAAGTTTATCAATTGCCTTTGGAAAAGCAAATAAAAATTGCTCAAGAGGAGGCAGAGAAGTTAAAAACAGTAATTTTGTTAAAAGGAATGCCAGATATTATTACCGACGGAAAAGAAGTTGCTCTTTGTGAAACAGGCACTCCTTACATGGCAGTTGGTGGAACCGGAGATACTTTAGCAGGAATTTGCGGGGCACTACTCGCAAGGAAAGTAGATCCATTTTTGGCAGCAAAGGCAGGAGCATTTGTCAACGGAAGGGCAGGGGAAATTGTAGCTCAAAGGTTGAGAGATGGATTGACCGCAACCGATGTTATCGAAGCAATTCCTGAAGTTTTGAAGGAAATATGAATGAGAAAATTTACGATTTGATCATTGTTGGAGGAGGTCCAGCAGGAATTACTGCTGGGATTTATGCTTTAAGGCAAAAGTTGAAAACCTTGATGATAACTAAGGATTTTGGAGGTCAAATGAATAGAAAAGTTGTGAAAATTGAAAATTTTCCGGGATTTCCTGAAATTTCAGGCCAGGAATTGATTGAAAAATTTGTTTCTCATTTGAAAAAGTATCCGATTGAAATTGAAATGAAAGAAGTGGTGGAAATTAAAAAAGAAAAAGATTATTTTCAGGTTAAAACAAAAAACAATAAAGAATTTTTCTCAAAAACTATAATCGTTGCCTCTGGGGCAAACCCAAGAAGTTTGGGAGTGAAAGGGGAAAATGAATTTATAGGAAAGGGGGTAAGTTACTGCCCTTTATGTGATGCACCGCTTTTCAAAAATAAGGTAGTTGCAGTAATTGGAGGGGGAAATGCCGGGTTTGAATCAGCCATTTTTTTAGCCGAATATTCAAAAAAGATTTATATTTTAGAGTTTTCAAACCAAGTAAGAGCAGAGAAGGAAAACCAAGAAAGGGCGCAAAAAACTGGAAAAGTTGAAATAATTTTGAATGCAAAAGTTGAAGAAATAAAAGGAGAAAATTTTGTTAAATCACTAGTTTATAAAGATTTAGTTTCGCAACAGCTAAAAGAAATTCAAGTGGATGGAATTTTTGTTGAAATTGGAAACATTCCCTCAACCGCCTTTGTTAAAGATTTAGTTGATTTCAATGAGAGAGGAGAAATCATTGTTGAGTTCGAAACGATGGCGACAAAAACTCCAGGCCTTTTTGCTGCCGGAGATTGCAACGCCGGAAAGTACAAACAAATAATCACTGCCTGCGGCGAAGGAGCAAAGGCAGCACTTTCTGCTTACGATTATTTGCAAAAATTAAAATAAGGTTTTAAAATAAAAATATGGCAATCACAATTACTTCTAACAAATTAAAAAATCTAATAAAAGAGAGTTTAAAAGAAGTCTTAGAAGTAGAACTTATGAAATTAAGAGCAGATTTGATGCCTTACGTTTCTGAAAGAGAGCAAAAAGAAATTGAGAAATTATATAGAAAGCCAACTCGAAAAATTGCAAAAAGTATCAAGATTAAAATATGAAAGAGAGCAGTGGAATAGAATGGCAGATAGATTTTCATAAAAGGGCATTAAAATTTTTAGAAACTAACAAAATTCCTGAGTCTGAAATCGTCGAGATTATTGTTAAGGCTCTTAAAAGATTCAAAGGAGAAGATATTAATATAGATATTGCAAAGTTAAAAGGAGCCTGGGCTGGATTTCACAGAATCAAAATCGGCAATATGAGAATTATTGCCGAATTTAATTTCGATAGCAAGAGAGTTTATATAGAAAATATCGGCTGGCGCGGCAGAGTGTACAAGAAATAAAGTTAATTTTTACATGGAATGTTGATGTCAGACGTCAACACGAAAGTCAACACGAAAGTGTTTTGGAAAAATTAAAATCTTAAAGGTCGTGATATTTGCGCAAATGTGAAAATGTCAAAGATTCTAAGAGAAATGAAAAAAGATAAAGCCTTCACTTTAATTGAACTTTTGGTTGTTATTGCCGTGATTGGAATGCTCTCTTCTATTGTTTTGGTTTCAATGAAGGGGGCAAGGGAGAAAGCAAGGATTGCCAGGGCTCAACAGGAATTAGATGCGATGCGCCAAGCAATGGCAATGTATATGAGCGCCTATGGAGCTCCGCCACCTTGTACTGAGAATACTAATACTTGTAGCCAATGCTGTCCTCATTGTGCTAACGACGCTGGTTGTTTTACAAATGCATTTGTTAATCCGGTGAGCCCTTATGCCAAAATTCCAGTTTATGATCCCTGGGGGAATCCTTACTGGTATCATTATCATCCAGATTCTAATGAATGTAATTTTATAATGAGTTTGGGTCCAAATAAAGCCGGAGATTGGAATTCAGAACACAATTGTGTTTGCGACGATGACGATATCTGTCTGTTTTTTGGCAGGGGAACGCAATAAAATATAATCCAAAAATGGAACGACAAAAATCTTTCACCTTAATTGAACTCTTAGTAGTCATTGCCGTAATCGGAATGCTATCAAGTATTGTTTTAGTTTCAATGAAAGGGGCGAGGGAGAAGGCAAGAATCGCAAAAGCCCAATCAGAAATTAGACAACTGGTAACAGCAATGTATCTTTATAAAGATAATCACGGAGAATTGCCTCCTATTGGGGATAATTGTTCTGCCTGTTCAAATCCCTGTAATAGTTCTTGGACAGCAGTAATTGATGCCTTGGTCAGCGATGGACTTTTAGGTTCAAGAATTGATAAAGATCCTTAGGGAAACTACTACTGCTACGATGATAATGATAATGTTTGTTGTGGATGCAATAGTCCTCTCTATTCTATGGGGCCTAATGGCGTGAACGAAGGTTTAGGCGGTGATGATATAGGAATTCGTTTACCAGAGTGCGATCCAGGGTCATGTTCTACTTGTCACTAAAATGAAAATTTCAAAAATCAAAAAAATTAAGGCGAGGGAAATTTTGGATTCAAATGGTCTTGACATGATTTTTTGCTTTGCTAAACTTAAATTGTTAACCCCCCCTGCGACGTCTTTTAGACCTCGCAGGGTTTAATCCCGCATTTTAAACGCGGGATTTAATTTTTTAAAATGGAAGAAAGGGTCTTTATCATAATTGACGGAAGTAATTTTTATCATCGATTAAAAGAATTAGGATTTGAAAATCTTTTGAATTTCAATTATAGGAAATTTGTGCAATTTTTACTTGCTAAAAGGAAATTAGTTTTAAAAAAGTATTATATTGGTGCAGTCAGAACTGAGGAAGGAAATCCGAAAAGTTATGAAATGTGGAGGAATCAAAGAATTTTATTGGGTAAACTTCAAAAAGAGGGATGGGAAATAGGGTTTGGACAATTATTAAAGACGAGTGAGGGATATCACGAAAAAGGAGTAGATGTTTTGATTGCCGTCGATTTGTTGGTTGGAACTTACGAGAATATTTATGATACAGCCATTTTAGTGAGCTCAGACACTGACCTTATTCCAGCCATTGAGAAAGTTCGTTTAAAAGGAAAGAAAATTGAATACATTGGTTTTTCGCACAAACCTTCTTACGGACTAATAAAAAATTCCGATATAAGAAGATTATTAACAAAAGAAGATTTATTACCATTTTTATGAAAAGCGACAAAATTAAAAAAATCAAAGCAAGGGAAATTTTAGATTCGAGGGGGAATCCGACAGTTGAGGTTGAATTGAAAACTGATTTTGGAAAATTTTTTGCCTCGGTTCCTTCTGGGGCGTCTAGAGGAAAATATGAGGCAGTTGAATTAAGAGACGGAGGAAAGAGATATTTGGGAAAAGGGGTAAAAAAGGCAATTGAAAATATAAACGAAGTTATTGCTAAAAAATTGAAGGGTCTTGATGTAACAAAGCAAAAAGAAATTGATCAGGCGTTAATAGAGCTTGATGGAACAGAGAATAAATCGAAATTGGGAGCTAACGCAATTTGCGGAGTTTCTTTGGCAGTTTGTAAAGCAGGAGCCGGAGCAAAAAACCTTCCTCTCCACAAATACATTAACGAAATTGGAAATTGGAAATTGGAAATTGGAAAATTTCCCCGGCCTTCATTTAATATTATCAATGGAGGAGCTCATGCTGGAAACGATTTGGATTTTCAAGAATTTATGATTTGCCCAAAAGGAAAGAGCTTTTCTGAGAATTTGAGAATTGGGGCTGAAATTTATCATAGATTAAAAGAAATTATCTCAAAAAAATACGGAAAATTGGCAACAAATTTAGGAGATGAGGGAGGCTTTGCCCCACCGATTAAAGATCCCGAAATTGCGATTAAATTGATTTTGGAGGCAGCGAAAAGTTTAAATTATCAAAATAAGGTTTCAATCATTTTGGACGTCGCTGCCTCTCAATTTTTTGACGGGAAAAAATACAAAACAAAAATTGGAAATTTTTCGGGGAAAGAATTGGCAAAATTTTATTTGAAATTGATTAAAAAATATCCGATCGAAGGAATCGAAGACCCATTCGCTCAAGATGATTTTGAAAGTTGGCAAAATTTCTTCTCCTACTTCCAACTTCCTTCTTCCAACTTCCTAATCATTGGTGATGATTTAACGGTAACCAATCCAAAGAAGATAAAAATAGCAAAGGAAAAAGGCCTTTGCAATGCGATCATTGTTAAAATTAATCAAGTCGGAACAGTAACTGAGGCAATAGAAGCAGCGAAATTGGTAAAATCTTTTGGTTGGAAAATAATGGTTTCTCATAGGTCTGGCGAAACTACTGATGATTTTATTTCAGATTTTGCAGTCGGAATTGGCGCAGATTTCATTAAAAGCGGGGCTCCCGCAAGAGGAGAAAGGGTGGCAAAATATAACAGATTGTTAAAAATCGAAGAGGAAATTCGTTAATTCGAAACCGCTTGGCGGCTCACTCATTCGGCACGGCGTCGGCCAAAGTAAGTAAATTCAAGCTTTTCATCGGCCGCGCCTATTGCTCGCCAGACTTTAAATGCTTTAACAAGAAAATCAAGTTATAATTGCGTCTGGCTGCGCAATGCCTCATTCGCGAGCCGCCTCGCTCAAAATGAAAAAAATAATTTTAATCATTATCGATGGGCTTGGTGACGAACCAATTCCTCAGCTGAAAACCAAAACTCCTTTAGAGGCAGCAAAAACTCCAAATTTTGATTTTTTGGCAAAAAATGGAGTTTGTGGTTTAGTTTTACCATGGCGTGAAAAAGGAAAATTACCAACTTCAGAAGATACTCATTTGGCAATTTTTGGTTTTAACCCAAAAAAATCAAATCCTGGAAGGGGAGTTTTGGAAGTTTTGGGAATTGGGGAAAAGATAAAAAAAGGAGACATTTGTTTTAGAGGAAATTTTGCGACGGTTGATGAGAACTTGGTGATAATTAATAGAAGGGCAGAGAGAATTGAAGATACTGAAGATTTGATCGAGAGCTTAAACAGAATAAAAATCAAAGGGGTAAAGGTAATTGTAAGAAAAGCCTTCGGACATAGAATCGGAATAATTTTTAGAGGAAAAAATCTTTCAGCGAATGTTTCATCGAACGACCCAAAAAAAATCGGGGTTAAAGTTTTAAAAATAAAGGGGCAAAGAAAGATGGTTAAAATTTTGGAGGAATTTTTGGAAAAGGCAAGGACGATTTTGGAAAATCATCCAAAAAATAAAGAGAGGATAAAAGAGGGTAAATTACCGGCAAATTATATTTTGTTAAGAGGGGCAGGAAAGTTCAAAAAAATTGAAAATTTTAAAGAAAAGTATGGATTAAAAGCTGCTTTCATTGCCGGAGGAACTTTGTATAAAGGAATTGGAAGGTATTTGGGAATGGAGGAAATAAAAGTTAAGGGGGCGGATGGAACGATAAAGACGAATTTAAAGGGAAAATTTTTGGCAATAAAAAATGCGATTAAAAATTATGATTTTATTTTTTTGCACATTAAAGCCTGCGATAATTTGGCAGAAGATGGAAAATTTTTGGAAAAAAAAGAATTTATCGAAAAAATTGATCAGAACTTAGAACCAATTTTGAATTTAAAAGATGTTTTGATTGTGATAACTGGCGACCATTCTACTTGCTCTTTGAAAAAGAGCCATTGCAACCTTCCAAACCCAATTTTGATTTATGGAGCAAAGAAAGATGGTTGTAAAAAATTCTCAGAGAAGGAATGCAGAAAAGGAAAACTTGGAATTTTAAAACAAATCGATTTAATGAAAAAGATTTCCACATTGACAAAAGGTTTTCAAAAAAATAAAATTGAATAATTACATGGAAAACAGAATTGAAAAGGTTCAAAAAAGGGATGGCTCAATAGTTCCTTTTGACCAAAGCAGAATTGAGGAAGCAATTTTCAAAGCACTGACTGCTTCTGGAGAAGGAGATGGAAAAAGGGCAAAAAGACTTTCAAATAAAGTTGTTCAGATTTTAAATAGAAGGTTTAAAAAAGGAGAAATTCCTCATGTTGAGCAAATTCAAGATATTGTTGAGGAAGTTTTAATTTTGGAAGGATTAGTAAAAACAGCAAAGGCCTACATTCTTTACAGAGAACAGAGAAGGAGAATAAGAGAGGCGATCGCAGTTTCCGAAGAAGCAGTGGATAGATTGGATCAATATTTAGAAAAATTGGACTGGGAAGTTCAGGAAAATGCCAACATGGCTTTTTCTCTACAGGGATTAAATCACTACGGAGTTACTTACATTGTTAAAAAATATTGGTTAAACAAAATCTATCCTCCAGAGATTAGGGAAGCGAACGAATCTGGTGATTTTCATATCCACAATTTGGATACACTTGGTCCATACTGCGTAGGATGGGACCTTTATGATCTTTTGATGAAGGGCTTTGGCGGAGTACCGGGGAAAGTGGAATCAAAACCAGCAAAACATTTTGATACTGCTTTAATGCAATGCGTTAATTTTCTTTATACATTGCAAGGTGAAGCCGCAGGCGCTGTGAGTTTTTCAAATTTCGATACTTTGTTGAGTCCTTTTATTAGGTACGACAATTTAAATTATCAACAAGTAAAACAAGCCCTTCAAGAATTTATTTTTAATATGTCGGTGCCGACTCGAGTGGGCTTTCAAAATCCATTTTCAAATTTGACATTGGATTTAAAACCTTCTCCAGTTTTTGCCAAAATGCCGGTAATCATTGGAGGAAAACCTCAAGAGAAAACTTATTCTGAATTTGAAGAGGAAATGAAAATTTTTGATAAAGCCCTTTACGAAGTTTACATGGAAGGAGATGCCAAAGGAAGGCCATTTAGTGTCAGCGGTGATTCTGTTTGTTTGATTAAAAATTCAGGAAAAATAAAGCTGATAGAGATTGGAGAATACATAGATAGATTAATGGAAAAGAAAAATCCAATTTTCATTAAAGAAAACAACTGTCAAGTGTTAGATGTGAGAAATTCAAATATTATGACATTGGGAATAAAAGAGGGGAGGGTTGTTTGGCAAAAAGTTAATTTTTTAGTGCGCCATCCAGTGAATGAATTGTTGAGAATTTGGACAGTGGGTGGGTTCAATATCAAAGCTACAAGATCTCATTCAGTGTTTGTTTTAAAAAATGGAAAAATTCAATCTTGCGAAGCTTCAGAATTAAAAGTAGGAGATTGGTTAGTTTCACCAAAAATAATTCCTCGATCTTCAAGCAATGAAAGCCTCGAAATTTCATTAGCAGAAGAGTTTTTAAAAAGGGGAAAGGAGGAAGGAATTTACATTCAAAATGTAAAAAAGAAAAATGGAAAAAGGCTCTGGCAAAAGAGAATTTACAAAAACTCCATCGGCCATGTTTCAACCCTCCCTCTTTCGTTTATTAAAGAAAAACTAAAAGAAATTGACCTTTCTCAAGCAAAGATTAGCTTGAGAGGTTCAAAAATTAAAATTGAGAACAATCTCAAAATTTCAGACGAATTAGTAGAATTTTTGGGTTGGTATGTGGCTGAAGGTTCAGCTGAAAAAAATAAAAAACACGGGGGAATAAGTTTGGGGTTAAATTTAGAAAAAGAAAAAGATAAGGCCCTTCATCTTGCTAGCTTAATAAAGAAAATTTGGACAGAGGTTCCAATAAAAATCCGAGAAATAAAAGAAAGAAATCTTATTGAAATTAGGATTCATTCTAAATTAATAAGAAGAATAATTACAGAAATTTTTGGAATTGAAAACAAAAAAGAAAAGAAGGTGCCAGATTTTATTTTCGAGATATCCCCAGAAAAAAAGAAAATATTTTTGAAAGCCTATTTTCAAGGGGATGCCAAAATTACAGGGGAAGAAATTCAAGTATCTTCTATTTCTCAAAAACTAATTTATGGAATTTCTACTCTTTTAAAGCAGCTAAACGTTTTCCATACTCTCACTGAATACTATATAGAGGGGGTTCCAAGGTGGAGAGTAAATATTTGGGGAAAAACAGATTTAGCTCCCCGCCAATCTTACACCATTTCTAAAATTCCAATTAAAGAAAGTGGATTAATTGAAATTGTTGAAAAAATTTTAGAAAAAGAACCCTATTTTTACGATTCATTGGGAAGAAAATATAAAAATACAAAAAACAGAATTTTTAAAAAATTTGGAATAGATATTTTAACTTCTCAATCTACCGGTCTTGAAAATGCCAAAAAATTAATTAAATATGCAGAAAAACTTGGAATTGAAATTCCCTCTACTTTAAAAGAAATTGAAAAAGGTGAGATTTTATTTTTGCGAATAAAAAAGATTGAATCGTTAAAAGAAGAAAAAATGGTCTATGACTTTTCTACTGAAAATGAAAATTTTATTGCCAATCAATTGTTGGTCCATAATACTTTTCCAATCCCAACAATAAATATCACAAAAGATTTTCCCTGGGATGAACCTGCCTTCGATGGAATTTTTGAAGCCTCGGCAAAATACGGAATAAACTATTTCGCAAACTACATAAATTCTGAAATGAAACCTGAGGATGTTCGCTCGATGTGTTTGGAAGCAAATGAAGAGATTTTAATTAGAAATTCAAAGAAGATAAAAAGGCTTTCAATTAAAGAAGTGGCTGAAAATTACAAAAACGGTGAATTTGATAAGGAAGGATGGGTAGAATGTAAAAAAGAAGGAAATTTGGAAGTTTTATCTTTAAATCCAAAAACTTTAAAACTAGAATGGGTTCCGGTAAAAAGATTTTTGAAAATCAAAGATGACAAAGCTGTAGAAGTAATTACAGAAGATGGAAAAATTTCTCTCTTTTCTTTGAAACACCCTGTTTCAGTTTATACACCAGAAGGGATCAAAATGAAATTTGCAAAAGATCTTCAAAAAGGAGATTATCTTTTAACGCTTAAACGAGCAGATGAAATTATTTTCTCCAAGGAGTATCAAAAAATTGAGGATCTTGTATTGGATGAGGATTTAGCTAAAATCTTAGGTTATTTTGTAGCAGACGGGAATTATTTATTCGAAAGTAGAAAAGGATCTACTCATTTTGGCGAACCAAGAGGGATGCAATTTACTTTCAAAACTGGAGACCAGGAAAATTTAGAAGAGATTAAATGTTTGATCAGAAAAGTGTTTAATCTCCCTACTTATGAGAAGCAGGATCCACGATATAATACTTACTACCTCTATGTGTATAATGCCGAAATAGCAAGAAAGCTTTACAGAGCAGGTTTCAGGAAATATGGAAGAT
>Ga0207433_10000971_pt1 | contig 64116 bp, 61 predicted proteins | sample YelNatPaOPGAMG01_FD_187559 | JGI IMG/M metagenome (GOLD analysis project Ga0207433, IMG submission 187559) | Hot spring thermophilic microbial communities from Obsidian Pool, Yellowstone National Park, USA - OP-RAMG-01 (SPAdes) (version 3) | ecosystem: Environmental > Aquatic > Thermal springs...
TATTGCCAGAATGCATCAGCAACAGCCCTTACGGCAAGCGGTACAAATCTGAAATGGTATACAGCAGCAACAGGAGGCACTGGGTCAGCGGCAGCTCCGACACCAGGGACAGCAACAGCAGGTACAACAAACTATTATGTATCACAGACAACAAATACCTGTGAGAGTTCAAGAGCGTTGATAGAAATTACGGTAAATGCTTTACCGACGGCAACAATTACTGCGAATGGTTCGACGACAATTATTCAGGGCAGCAGCGTAGTTCTTACTGCGGGCAGCGGATCTTCATACAGATGGATGAACGGTGGTACAACTATCAGCGGAGCCACCGCACAAAGCTATACTGTGACGGATGCCGGCAGCTACAGTGTTGAAGTAACGAATAGCAATAACTGTATCGCCACATCATCGGCAACGGATATAAGTGTATCAGTCAATCAACCTTCTGTAATTACGATTACTTCTCCGCAACCCAATACAACGGTTCAGGGATCAATTACCATTACAGCAAATATAACAGATCCGGATGGCAGCATTGTTTTGGTTGAATACCTGGATGGCAACACGGTGATCGGTACAAGTACATCGGCACCATATAGCTATGACTGGAATAATCCGGGTGAAGGAAATCATGTAATTACTGTTCGTGTAACCGACAGCAATGGAGGTATTACAACTTCAGCACCGGTAACAATTACTTCTGAAGTAACAACAACAGGAGTTCAGTCATCGAATACATTGAATGCAAACATATATCCCAATCCATCGAACGCAATTGTATTTATTGATTCAGACATAGACTTATCCGGAGCAACTTTTATGTTGGTAGATGTAATGGGTATTGAGCATACATTACCACAAACTACTAGTGGTTTGGGAGCGCAAGTGGATGTCAGCAATCTATCAGATGGTACCTATATACTGATAGTTAAAAAAGATAATTCAGCATTGAGAAAGAAAATTACAGTAATCAGATAATACCAGCTTTGTTTAATTCCTGTTTAATCGAAAAGGGGCTAAGAGATTCTTTAGTCCCTTTTCGATTTTTCTTGTTTTATGATGAATGCATTTTGCTATTTGATTTATTATGATTGTTGTCCTTTGGGTTTTGTTAGGAAGCAAGTACATTTCTACTTCCTGATACAGAAAGTAAGTTGTATTGATTATTAGATATTAAAGCTAGAAAGTAAAGTACTTTATAGGACAATCATAAGAAGCAAAGAGAGGGAATAATACTAAAATGACTTTATTTTAAAGTGTTTAAGATATCTTATTAGTAGTAATTCTGATTTTTTTATCTTCTTCTAAGAAAAAATGAATATATCTTAATGCATTTAATTTTGTAACTAATCTATTATTTATTTCATCTTTTATTAAAGAGGTTTTTGTACGTTTATCTGTTTTAATAACTAGATCAGAGTAAGGAGTACCTATTAATCCTAAGATTTCTGAGATTTCATTTTGATTTAGATTTAATAATAGATTGGTTAATATAATCACCTTATTGCTGATTGAGCTTTCGGCTTGAAATATTTTTTTTATAATCTTAATATCTATTTTATCACATTCTTCAGTAAGTAAAATATGTCCAATGATTTTAACTAGTCTATCATTAATTGTAGTAGGGTCAATAATTTTATTTATTAAGAATATTTTTTGTTGATTGTTAATATTATTTGATTCTAACAATTTAGGAAGATCACTATTTTGATCTAATTCGACTTTTGTTACATCCAATAAATATTCTTGGATATTATTTTCAATTAATCTTATTTGTTTGCCAGGGAAATTTTGTTTTAAAGAGTCATAATTTTTTTGTGAAGGTACTAATACATTTCTTTCTAATAGTGCATCAATTTTTAGGATTGATAAATTTTCAAATGCCAGTGAATTGTATATGTAGGGTATGCTTTTTAAAATAGTTGTATAATTTTCATCCAAAATATCGTTGCATGTAAGAAGTGATCTGGATAAATTCTTCTTTACTTCATCATCATTTTCTCCATGCCAATTAATTTTTTCCTTTGATAATGTTGTTGAACATTGAACATCATTTAAATAATTAATTAGTACTTCGTTTAATGAGCCGATATTTAAATAATAATGAATGATATTATTCCAATGTGATTCAATTTTATTGTTTTGTATTGTGTACTCCCATAGAATATCTGGAATTGAAGAAATATCCTTTATTAATAAATTTTCTTTTGCTATTATCGATTGCTTATTTTCTTTAGATATTAATTCATTGTTTAATAAATCAATAATTACTTGCTCCGCCTCTTTTTTATTTTCTGATATTTTTAATAATACATTACTTACATATGCCTCAATATTAGAATCTATATAAGAAATAAGTGATTCACATTCAGATTTTAAAATAGTAGTATAATTGGATGTGTTAAGATTACTTGTATCCGAATTTTTGTCGTATTCATTTAATAATGTAATAATATTTGATTCATTGATCTGATAGTGGTTATTGTGATAAATAAAATCAAATAGTCTCTTTGTTTGGGTGTTTGATGATTCTAAATGATGAAATTTAATATTGAATTTTGTTATGATGCTTTCAAGTTTATTGTAACTACTAGGATTCATTAATTGAATAATGTTCTTAGAGTTTTCAATGTAAACTGCAATATTAGCTTCTTTTTTAAATTTAGAAATGTCATCTAAATTCCCATTTTCAATAATTAGTTTTAGATACTCATTTATTTTATCATTAGTGAAATTATTAGTAGTGATATATAACCAAAATCCATCCCAAGAATTGCATAATGTTTTGATGAAAAGTTCTGTATTGACTCCTCTGCTAATATAGCTTTCTATGAATTTTATTGCCCGATCTTTTGGGTTGCTTAATACTTTAAAAATGGAGTTATATTCGATTTTGTATTTTTCCTGATTATTAGATAAGAAATCTAATAAATCATAGTTTAGGATTACTTCTCTAGTAAGGTATTTCAAATTAATTCTTTTAAGAAGATTTTCAATCTTCTCTAATTTGTAATCATAAGGTAAATGTATACCACTTTTTATTTTTTTCTCAAATGCAAAATCATCTTTAGTTATATTGATCTCATGAAACAACGAAATATAATCATTGTAATTTTCATTTAAGTAGCCATTAAGTAGTAGATTTCGAATTAATAAGCTTTCCGAAAAAGCACCTAGGAATGGGTTTATATCAATTTTTTGAAAAATATCCTTTAAATTTAAAGATTCAATTTCTGAAATTTCATTTTTTAGTTCTTCTAGTTTTAATTTTAAATTATTAAGAGTGGAATCCTTTTTGTCATTTATGAGTTTTACACGTTCAAGATATGTAAATTCAGGGTTTACAATTTTCTCTATTTCTGAGAAGGTAATTCTACTGTCAATGTTATTATTTAAATAGTATTGATTAGAGTATTGGTGTATATATCCATCATATTTAATTGTTGATGAAGATATAATTTTTTTAAAATTTCCGGTTTCCAATATTAAAGAAAGAGAAACAGATCCACCAAGATTTATAGAGGCTAGATTTGGTATTTTAGTAAGTATGCAATTAATATAAACTGACCTTAATTCTGTTATATTAGAAAGTGTTTCTCTTTCTATTTTTTTTATTTCATTAGCATTAATTGAAATTTGTTCTTCATTTTTTATTTTGAGGTCATTTATAAATTGATGCTTGCTAGTTATAAATTTGTATAAATCACCTTTTCTATTGTGTAATTGTGCAAAATCACTTGGAAAGATATTTTTATAAACGATCATTGCAAAGAGTTCATCTTGTTGAAGTTCTTTGCTTAAGTTTTCTCTATAAATACAATATTCATGAAATATGTTAGTTAGTAATCGCATATCAATATCGTCAATAAAAGTTACTACATCTTCAGTAAACTCTTTTGATAATACTTTGTCTAAACTTGCTTCTTTAATTAATCGTGTTAACTGATCCCCGGCATTTGAAGGATTTATAAAAGGGATGACAGGTATAATGAATTCAAAAAATTTGACCCTTTCATTTTTATCATTAAACATTTCATCTTTTATTGCATATAAAAAAGTAACCTTTCTATCAATAAGATTTGAATTGTTAAGTAAAATATTAATTTCTCTAAGTTTGGTAAAAATGTCGGTACTTTCAAATCGATCTAAATCTTCAATAACAACAACATTGAATTTTGTTCTTTCAAAAAAATATAAAATTTCCTCTAGATGTTGATTGAAAACAGATTTGTCAATATTATCTCCGAGTTCAAGCTCACCTTTTATATTGAATTTGTTGATTTTTGAATTACTAAATAAGCGAACTATCGTTTTTGCAAACAATCCTATTCCTGTAAAAAATATGACTAAAATGAAAATTAGATACCAATCAAAGCTTTTTTCAGAATCCCATGTCGAAGGACTCATTCTGTTTATATAATCAAACTTAAAAAGAGTAATTGCACTTATAACCCATAGAACTAAAGATAAAGCAATAGACCATATTTTTTTTGTTGTGACATTTATTATTCGTTTGAAGCGTGAATCTGGAATATCAGAAGGTTTTACGTGATAAAAAATTTGTTGTAAAATACTTATCTCAAGTTTTCTTTCTAGTTTTTCACCGTCTTCATTATCTTTGAATGAAGCTAGAGAAATATTTAAATATTTATTAGATCCATTTCTGTTTTGAAATGTTTTTATTATGGTACTTTTTCCTGAACCATATCCACCTGTTAGTGCAATATTTGTAATGTCATTATCGCTAATGCCTTTTTGAAGAGCATCTAAATATGGTTTAATTCTCTCAATATCTTTTTCTTTTGTAAGAATTTTAGGCGCTAGAGATGTGTGAGAATCATTGTTTGATTTTAAAAAAATATCCCCTTGCTTTAGTTTATTAACACATATGGTTAATATTTTAATTAAAAAAACTCGTGTCATATATTATAGCAAATTAAAAATGATTCTACTTCGTTTAAAATTGATTTTCGCTTGTGCATGAAGGGAACTATCACCATACATTTTTTATTCATGAGTACTGAGAATTGCTTAAAATATTTTATGTAGAGCAGAAGCTTTAACACATTAAGCTAAATTTACTTTCCGATACAAAACTTGCTAAAGATATTATCTAACAAATCATCCGTAGATATATCTCCGGTGATTTCACCTAAGTGAAATAAGGATTGGCGAATGTCCTGCGCCAGTAAATCTCCCGGCACCAGATTGTCCATACCGGTAAGCACTTCATCTAAGGCCTTACGGGTTTCACGTAAGCTTTCGTAGTGGCGCATGTTGGTTACCAGCGTGTCGTTTTGTTTGAAGGAATCGTATTGAATAGTTTCCAATAGATATTGTTTTAAATCTTCGATGCCGATATTTTTCTTGGCAGAGATAAAAATAATGCCATCAATATTGCGGAAGGTCGTGATAATGGCATCTTCGCGTGTATCAATTTTATTTCCTACCACAAGGAAAGGAGCTTGTAGTGTTTTTAATTCTTCCAGTTCACGGATCAGTTCACGTTCAGAAGTAGACTGCACATCGAACAGGTAAATGATCAGGCTGGCCTGCGTCATTTTCTCACGTGTACGTTTCACACCGATAGCCTCAATGCTATCGGTAGCTTCACGTAAGCCAGCTGTATCAATAAAACGGAAGGTGATACCTTCCACATTTAGTTCGTCTTCAATAAAGTCGCGTGTGGTACCGGCAATCTCCGATACAATTGCTTTCTCTTCGTTCAGTAAGGTATTTAACAGCGTAGATTTTCCGGCATTCGGTTTTCCGATAATTACCGTTGGTACGCCGTTCTTGATTACATTCCCTAAAGAGAAAGAATGAATCAATCGATCGATCACCCGTTTGATCTCGTGTATCAGTTTACGCAACTGCGTTCGGTCGGCAAACTCCACATCTTCTTCGCTGAAATCCAGCTCTAGTTCAACCATAGAAGCAAAGTGGATCAGCTGTTCGCGCAGCTTACGGATTTCTTCTGAGAAGCCGCCACGCATTTGCTGCAGCGCTACCTGATGCGAAGCCTGAGAGTCGGATGCAATCAGGTCGGCAACAGCTTCGGCCTGTGCGAGGTCAAAACGTCCGTTTAGGAAGGCACGCATGGTAAACTCGCCTGGTTTCGCATGGCGTGCACCTTTGCGCAGCAATAATTGTATCAGTTCTTTTACAATGAAGGTAGAACCGTGGCAGGAAATTTCTACCACATCTTCTTTGGTAAATGAGCGCGGGCCTTTAAATACGGTTACTACCACTTCGTCCAGTACACGTCCTTCGTCTTCAATATTGCCTACGTGAACGGTATGTGTGGGTACCTGCGCAATATTCTTGGAAGGAAACACCGAAGAGGTAATAGCAAAAGCTTTTGGTCCGGATAAGCGTATAACACCAATGGCGCCCATGCCTTGTGGACTGGCAAGAGCTACAATGGTATCGGTATGATTGGTAATAGGTTGCTGGTTGCTCAAAGCTTATTCAACTTTTTCTGTAAAGGTATTTTTAAAATCATCCCAAGTGGTAGTCTTGTAATGATTTTCTCCGATGTAGTGGATAATGCGGTTAAAGTCATCCGGTGCCTGATAGCCTGGTATCGGTTGTAGCAGTGTTTCATCCGCTTCTAAATAAACAGTAGTAGGGTAAGAGCTTACGTGAAAAATTTTGCCTGCTAATGCACCGTTGCTCATGGCTGTACCTTTGTAATGCGCAGAATCTGCTTTTTCCGGGTTCAGTTTTACAGCATAGAATTTCTTGTTCAGGTACGCTGCAACCTTTGGATTACTGAATGTGTTTTTATCCATTTGTTTACACCAGCCGCACCAATCGGTGTATACATCTATAAAGATTGGTTTTGGATTTTTCTTGCTCAGTGCAACAGCCTGATCGTAGGTGAGCCATTTAACTTCTTCGGTAGTAGTTGTGGTTAATTCTTTTTCAGCCGGAGCAAAGATAAAACCAACAGAGGCAGTTAATGCTGCCAGGGTAAGGAGTAAAGCTAGTTTTGATTTCATATAAAGTAAAAGTATTTCTTTTTATAAAAAGTTCCTAGACAAAACAATAAATCGTCTTAGTCAGTAACTTCTCCGGGTTGTACAATAGAAGGTGAACGCTGAATCTGTTTCATAAGCAGGTGCAGGACAAAACAAACCGCAAAGATTGCGCCTGCTGCTGTGGCCATGGCGCCGGATATGGAAACATCCAGGGCTGAAGCTGCATAATACCCCAGAACAGAAGAAAGGATTCCAAAGACTATAGCAAGGGCAAGTGTTTTGGGTAAGGATTGGGTAACAAGATATGCCGCAGAAGCAGGAACAACCAGAAATGCCACCACTAAGATGGCACCTACCGATTCAAAAGAAGCCACTGTAGTAAACGATACCATCGACATCAATAAGTAGTTCCACAATACGGTACTCATGCCGATAGAGGCGGCATACGGGGCATCAAACGTTGTAATTACCCATTCCTTGTAAAAGAAAAAGATAATAGCCAGAATCAATATTAACACAATGGCCAGCATAAAGATTGCTTTCGGAATTTCAAAACTACCGATAAAGATTGTATTAAGGGGAACATAAGCAATCTCTCCATAGAGCACACATTCCTGATCCAGATCAATGTTTTCTGCAAAGTACGAAATCATCAGTACCCCAAGTGCAAATAAAAATGTAAAAGTAACTCCGATGGAGGCATCTTCCTGTAGTTTGGTTTTCTTATGCAGCCATTCGATCAGCAAGGTTGTAAAGATTCCCATAAACCCTGCACCGATCAGCATCCAGATAGATTCCCGGCTTCCGGTAATAAAGAAAGAAAGTACAATGCCCGGCAATACCGCATGTGATATGGCATCGCCAACCATAGCCATTTTTCGCAGTACCAGAAAAGTACCCAGTATGCTGCAAGAAACAGCTACGAGTATTCCCGTGAGTATGATGTATAGGTCGTTCATTTGTTTTTTGCTGAAAGCAAATGGCTTAATGCCTAATGCTTTTTCGTTTGTTTATCATTTGCTTAACACTCTAAGGCTAAATGCCCAATGCAACTATTGTTTTTTATTTTTATGATATGCAATAATAGTTCCTACAAGAAACGATATAGCTTTTGGCTTTCCGCGTTTAGCTTTGATCATTTGAGCCTTCGGCTACCTTGGTATTCTCTTCGCATGCGGATCTTCTTCCGGAAAGTTTAGACTTTTTTCCAGGCGTGCTTCCAGTTCCGGTGTCAGAATGTGTTCAATCGTTTCGGCATCGTCGTGTACGTGATCCGATGCAAGCAATAGGTTTTTGGATAAATACATTTCCCACAAGCGGTGTAGCCGTACAATACGTTTGCCGCGTTCAATACCTTCGGCTGTCAATGCCCATCCTTCAGAAGAATGTTGTAAATAACCTTCAAACATCAGCCGGTAGAGTGCAGGGTATACCTGCCACAGCGGCAGACGTCTTTTGGCCAATAGGCGGTTAAGTGCACGGGTATCCTGAAAGCGATTGTCCTGTTCGCCGATCTGATAGAGTGCTTTTAATATATTTTCTTTTAAGATCAGCGATTTGTGTTTGAACACACGGTACATGCTATATACCACACCTTTTTTAGGGGCGAATAGAATAGAAGCAAAGGCAAATAAAGAAATGATCAGCACGATCCATGGTCCTGTTGGCATTGATGGATAGCGGAAAGAAATATATGCGCCGATAATAGCAGCCAGCGTATTGAATAGCACCGCAAGAAAGAGTAAGCGTTTTAAATTGTCTGTCCAGTAGCGTGCTGCAACCGCAGGCGTGATCAGCATGGCCGACATCAGTACTACACCTACAGATTGTATTCCTGTTACAATGGCAATTACGGTTAATGTTGTCAATACCAATTGTAATCCACGTACGGGTATGCCGATACTACCCGCATATACCGCATCAAAACTGATCAGCATGAATTCTTTGAAGAAGAATACAGTAGTGCCGATGACCAATATGCTGATGATGCCGTAGCTCAGTAAATCTTTCTCTAACAATGCAGCAGCTTTACCAAACAGGAAACTGTCGAGCCCGCTTTGTGCGCCGCTGCCGGAGTGTTGTATGTAGGTAAGTAAAATGATGCCAATTGCAAAGAACACCGAGAGTACCACAGCAATGGCGGTATCCTGCTTAAGTTTGGAATGGTGTGAAATCAGATCTACTAAATACAGCGACAGCCAGCCGGTAATAAAAGCACCCGGCAACAATACCCATAAAGACTTTGTTTGAAAGAGAATGAAAGCTATACAGATACCCGGTAATATTGAGTGGGCAACAGCATCTCCCGAAAGACTTTTCTTTTGCAGAAAAGCAAAACTACCCACCACCGAAGCAGAAAGATTCAGCAATATAGTTCCGATCACAACGGTTCGCACGTTGGGGTCTTCAAGAAGCAGGAAGCGTATTAATTCTTTCATGTTGTAGCCCGCAGTTTTAACCGCGGGGTAAATGATGTATTTTATATGAACGGATTAAACCATTTTATTCCCGTGGCTGAAACCATGGGTTATTCTCTGTTCGGAAACTGTTCGTTGTGCAACAGGTCGCCCACGCTGGATAAGATGTTAAGTTTTCCGCCGTAGGTTTTCTGTAATAATTCTTTGGTAAATACTTTTTGTGTAGGTCCGCTTGCGATCAATCTGGTATTTAACAATAAGATCCAATCGAAGTATTCATCGGCCGAATTGAGGTCGTGATGCACCACAATAATTGTTTTCCCTTTCGCTGTCATTTCTTTTAATAAGGAAATGATTGCTTTTTCGGTAGACGCATCTACGCCGGCAAAAGGTTCGTCCATGAAATACAAGTCTGCATCCTGTGCCAGGGCACGTGCCAGAAACACCCGTTGTTGCTGTCCGCCTGAAAGCTGAGAGATCTGTCGGTGCGCAAAGGCTTCCATGCCTACTTTACGCAGGCATTCCATTGCTACCTCTTTATCTGCTTGCCTCAGTGATTTGAAAATGCCTACATGTCCGTATCGCCCCATCAATACCACATCCAATGCCGAAGCAGGGAAGTCCCAGTCTACCGATTCGCGCTGCGGAACATAACTTACTTTCTTGCGAACATTGGTTAAATCCTGATCAAAGAGTTTTATATAACCGCTGGCCTTGGGTATTAGCCCCATGGCTGTTTTGATCAGGGTAGATTTGCCGGCACCGTTAGGCCCGATAATACCCGCCAATACCCCTGCAGGTATGGTCAGATCAATGTTCCACAATACAGGACGTTTGGCATAACTTACCGTTAAGTCGTGTATTTCTAAAACAGGATTCGGAACGTGTTCAATCATAGATCTAGATTATTAATGCGGAACCTTCCAGGACTAATTTTCAGTAATAGTTACTCCATGGAGCGTTAGCAGATACAGTTATTTTAATGCGGCAACAATTGTTGTTACATTTTTGTGTACCATACCGATATATGTGCCTTCAGGTGTACCTGCTGTACCCATCGCATCCGAATACAGTGTGCCGCCAATAGCAATGTTATGTCCTTTCTGTCGGCAGCCATCGAGCACAGCTTTAATAGACTGGTCTGATACAGACGTTTCTACAAATACCGATTTGATTTTATGTTCTACAATAAAGTTTACCAGCTGCGTTACATCATTCAGACCAAAATCTGAAACGGTTGAAATACCTTGCAGGCCTTTTACCTCGGTATCGTATGCCAGACCGAAATAGCCGAAGGCATCGTGTGCGGTGATCAGTACCCGCTGCGGTTTAGGGATTGTAGCCATGGCAGTTTTTACCTGCAGATGCAGGCTATCCAGTTTTTGCAGATAGGTAATACTGTTGTGTTCAATATCTTTCTTCAATGCCGGATATTTGCTTGCCAGTTCTTTTGCCATCGCAGCAACTGCTTCCTTCCATAAAGCTACGTCAAACCAGATATGTGGATCGTATACCTGTGCATTGACATCCAGCAGACGCAGTTTTTCTTTTGGAATGCCGTTGCTCATTGCCAGTACAATTTTTTTAGATGTCAGTTTCTCGAGGATTTCAGACATCTTCCCCTCCAGGTGTATACCATTGTAAATTATAACGTCGGCATGTTGCAGACGTTCCAGATCGCCTTGTGTTGCCTTGTAGAGATGCGGGTCGACGCCCGGGCCCATGAGTGCAATAACTTCAGCATTGCTGCCAACCAGGTTTTGTACCGCATCGGCAATCATACCTGTTGTAGTAACGATCAAAGGCTTGTTTGTTGTACCTGCATGCTCGGCAGAATTGTTTTTTTCTGAACAGGAGAAAAGGAACAGTGCAGGAAATATATAACAGATGAGTTTTTTCATAACAGAATTGAATGATGGTGATTAGACTAATCAGACACGTAAAGATTCTTGGCTACTTCGTAGGAAATAACCAGTTGCTTGTCTTCCTGAAGGATAATTTCCAGTGAACCATCAAAAACTATACGTTCTTTAATGGTGATTTTTGCTCCCGGACAAATATTCAAACGATCCAGATATTGGAGAAAGGCAGGAGATGTTTCGAGCATGCCTACAACAATACCTTTAAAGCCAATGGCCATATCGCACAATAGGTATTTTTTGCGAACAGTGATTTCCCCTTTCTGATCGGGGATAGGGTCTCCGTGCGGGTCAAATGCAGGGTTACCCAGAAATTCATCCAGCCGTGCTATCAGTACCGGAGACTGAATGTGCTCAAGCTGCTCAGCAATCTCATGCACCTCGTCCCAATGGAACTTTAGTTTATCAACCAGGAATACTTCCCATAACCTATGTTTGCGGATAATCTGCAAAGCTTCTTTTCGGCCTTTTTTAGTAAGTGTTACACCTTGGTACTTTACATAATTGATAAACGACTTCTCCGAAAGTTTGCGGAGCATGTCTGTTACCGAGGCTGGTTTGGTTTTAAGTACTTCTGAAATACCATTGGTAGATACATCTCTGTTATCATCTCCGGAGAGGTGGTAAATAGCTTTGATGTAGTTCTCTTCCGTGTAGGTAAGCATAGATTTATTTTTCGCTTTATAAAAATAATAATTTAGAATAATCTAAAAAAATATTTTGATATATTTATTTTATAGGAGGAGGAGCAGACTTTATAATAGTATTATACTAAGATGGGCAAAATGCTGGAAATGGTTCAAACGGAAAGAATACTGGATATAAAAAGCGGGAATTGCAGGTACGATAAAAATGGAAAAGAAGAGTAGGGCTTAGTTAGAATGGAAATGTTGAGTATACCAATTTTGCAGTTTGCTTTCTTCCCAAAGCAGTTCTTTAGGATCTCCGCTGGTGTAAAAATTGGTGTCTATAATGCGGCTTTTTATTTCAGTAGCTTTAGGAAGATCGTTATAAGGAATGATAATTCCGGCATTGAACTTTTCTATATATTCTTCCCAAGTTGGGTTGTGTGAAGAGATAACCGGAAGATGATTTAAGAAGTATTCGAACAGTTTGGTAGGTACTCTTAAATGAGTACTCTCATTGAATCGATATGGCAACAAACCAATATCGTGAGATTGGATTGCTGACAAAATTTCAGCATGATCAACCGGTTTGTCTCCGCCAATAAGTTTAATAAATGGGTAGGGGGCAATCCGGTTTCGCACTTTAGTCAGTTCACGACAGCTTGGTGCATATCCTATAATTGTAAGCTCAAAACGGTAGTCGAGCAGGTATAACCGGATAATTAAATCAATGGCTTCAAAAACTCCGTAAGAAGTAGCGATGGTTCCGGAATACAATAATTTGATTTTTTTGCCTTCTGTGATTTTTACAATTTTTGATTCGAAATTTATAATTCCCTGATACTTATTTTCAAGTACCAATACCTGATCATGTATCCGGTCACTGAGTTCTTTTTGGTAGGTTTTTTCTGCCAGTAAGTAGGCATCTATCTTCTTTTTGCATACCTGTTCCTTGAACCGGACCCAATAGGCAATAATTGGCTTAATCGGAGAAGGGAATGCATCGGTATACAGGATGTTGTAAAAGTAGTTTTCTTGTACATCGTATATAATTTTGCACCCAAATAATATTCTGTATAGATATGTAACTAACAGTAATTCATGGGTTGAAACTATAATTGTATCAGGTTTTACTTTAAGTGCTGTTCTGATAAATTTCCAAGGAGCTATAAAACGGAAAAGAGAGATTCTGGAAGATGAAAAAATGGTATAAAAGAATAAATTATCCGTGTTTGATTGATCACTTTTATAGCCCGCAATGTGGATTTCTGTATTTGACAAAAGACTCAGACTTTTCCCGATTTTTTCGTACATTCGGGAATCATTTGTCGGTTTTAAAATCGACCCAATGAGTATTCTGTGTTTTATCATATTCCTAAAAATAATAAAAAATATATATTATCAATATCAACATGAAAGAATTAATTGAAAAAGCGTGGGAAGATCGTTCATTACTTTCCACTTATGAAGTACAACATACTATTAATACAGTTATAGAGGAATTAGATAAAGGACGTTTACGTGTTGCGCAGCCAAATGAAGACGGCAGCTGGACTGTGAATGACTGGGTAAAAAAGGCCGTGATTATGTATTTTCCTATTCGGAAAATGGAAACCATTGAATGTGGTCCGATGGAGTTTTATGACAAAATGGCGTTAAAGAAGGGGTATGAAGAATTAGGTGTTCGTGTAGTTCCGCATGCAGTTGCGCGCTACGGAGCATACCTTGCAAAGGGCACAATTCTGATGCCGTCGTATGTAAATATAGGAGCGTATGTAGATTCCGGTACCATGGTTGATACATGGGCAACGGTGGGCAGCTGTGCTCAGATTGGTAAAGATGTACACCTTAGCGGTGGTGTTGGTATTGGCGGTGTGCTGGAACCTGTACAGGCTGCACCGGTAATTATTGGTGACGGGGCTTTTTTAGGATCCAGATGTATTGTGGTTGAAGGAGTTAGGGTTGGAAAAGAAGCTGTACTAGGAGCAAATGTGGTATTGACAGCAAGCTCTAAAATTATAGATGTTACTGGCCCTGAACCGGTTGAATACAAAGGTTTCGTTCCGGATCGTTCAGTTGTTATTCCGGGTACAATTCCGAAAGAATTTGCGTCAGGAACCTATCAGGTGCCATGTGCATTAATCATCGGAAAGAGAAAACCAAGCACAGATCTTAAGACATCTTTGAACGATGCATTAAGAGAAAATAACGTGAGTATTTAATTTCTCAGTCACTAAAATAATATCTTAAAAGAGGGTTGAACAGACCCTCTTTTTTATTTTATAGAGGCTGAAAATAGTACTTATTTAATAAGGCAAAAATTTTCCGGAAACACATTTAACAAATAATTCATCCGTGATTTGTTATTATAATCAATGGAATTATATTTGAAGAGAGCAAAAGTATATCTAAATAAGTAAACCGCTACCTGTTATGACTAAGTTAAATTCAATCGGATTAGATGAACAACTTGCAAAGGAATTGGCCGAAAGGCTCAATGATTTGCTGGCAAATTATTCTATTTTTTACATGAACACACGAGGTTTTCACTGGAATATTTCAGGCGATAAATTCTTTGAGCTACATATAAAGTTTGAAGAATTATACAACAATCTTATTTTGAAGATTGACGAAGTTGCAGAACGTGTGTTGACTTTGGGGCATGTTCCTATGCATGCGTATGCCGATTATATTGCAGCATCTGAGATCCGTGCTGTTAAAAATATTTCAGAAGGAAAAGCAGCTGTCCAGTATATTCTGGATGCATTCACAGTAATTATTACTAAGCAGCGGTATTTGCTGGAGCTTTCTGCCAAGGCAAACGACGAAGGTACGAATGCCTTAATGAGCGATTATATTCGGGAGCAGGAAAAGCTGGTCTGGATGTATCGGGCGTATCTGGGTAAATAATTAAATTGAAAGGGAAATAAAAAAAGAGTGGCGCTATCAGCGCCACTCTTTTTTATGACTTAGAAGGCTAGTCTATATTATTTTCCGCGTTTTAAGAAAGGCAGATAATATACATACGAAGGTTTTTCGGCTACACCGTTTACGGCAACAAAAACTGCTTTATCGGTTACACAAACTCCGCTGATGGGTGATTGCATAAAATCAATGGCTATTTTTTTCCATGTTACGGCATAGTCTTCAGAAAAGAATAATTCACCTTTATTGGTTGCCGCGTATAAAATACCGCCTTCGGCAACCAGTCTTGTAATAAATTTGCCTTCCATGCCTGTATTAAATGGTTTCCAGGAAGAAGCTTTATTGTCGGATCGATATACACCGTTATCGGTTGCCAGAAACAGCGACTTGCCTATGATAGCAATATCACCGATATCCTTGCTTTCAGGTAAACCTTTGTCACCATGTACCCAGGCTGTACCTTTTTTAATATTCAGGGAATAAACGCCATCACCATGAATACTGCAGAACATATAGTCCTCGGAGTTTTCAATATTATTGATGTATGATTTTCCTAAAGCTGTAAAACCTACACTAATACCCCGGAAGGATTTGCCCAGATTGTGTGACAGGTAGATTGTTTTTTGCCAGTTACATACAAATAACATGGAGTCCATGCTATACAGGTAAAAAATCTTACTGCTACCTAATTTACCACTACCCAGTGGTTCCCATTTTTTCAGATCCGGACTTCTGAATAATCCATAACCATCTCTGAAGCCTGTATAGTAATAGCCCAGGTGTTTCATGATCATGCTTACACGGGCATTTTTCAAATTTGGTGAAACCTCAATCTTTTTGAAGCGATATATAGAATCAATATATTGATAGAGTCCTTTATTGGAACACATAAACATACCATCTCCGTGTATGTAGTATAAATTGTCTATTTGAATACTGTCCGGTTTGTAGCCATATTCAATTTTTTTCCATTGTTGAGAAAGTGTTTTACCTCCGATAGTTTGAGAATAACTATTTAAATGTAAAATACTTATGAAAAAGATGAACAAAGAGATTCTTGGCATACAGAATTAAGAATTGAATAATAGGCTAATTTATAAAACTAATGTTAAAACAGAAACAATTTACTTGATTATGTTGTTCGGTGTTAGATTTTTAGAATCGGCCCAATCATAAAAACCTTTTTTTGTTTTATTACCTAATAAACCCGCCTGCACCATGTTTACCAGCAGCGGACAAGGGGCATACTTAGGATTTCCAAACCCATCATACAATACATGTAAGATATTAAGACATACATCCAGTCCGATATAATCTGCAAGCTGAAGCGGCCCCATGGGATGCGTCATGCCAAGTTTCATAATCTGATCAATTTCAGCAATGCCCGCAACACCCTCGTGTAAACAATAAATGGCTTCGTTAATCATTGGCATTAAAATTCTGTTTGAAATAAAGCCCGGATAATCGGCTGTACAAACCGGTGTTTTATGAATTTGTTTACTGATCTCAATAATCTGCTGCGTAGTTGCTTCGCTGGTTTGAAGTCCGTTGATTACTTCAACCAACGGCATTAGCGGTACAGGATTCATAAAGTGCATGCCGATTACATTGCCGGGACGTTTTGTATAACTTGCCAGCTTTGTAATAGAGATAGAAGAAGTATTGCTAGCCAGAATAGTATCGGGTGTGCAATACTGGTCCAGCGATTGAAAGACTTCACGTTTAATATCGGGAGATTCAGGTACAGCTTCAATAGCCAGCGAACATGCTTGTGCTGCAACTTGAAGATCTGAAGTAGGAGTGATGCGTGTTAAAATCAATTCTTTTTCAGATGGTGGTATACTTCCCTTAGCAATTTGTCGTTCTATGTTGGTTGAAATCTGCTGCATGGCTCTGTCTAATGCGGCAGTATTTGAATCGAATAAAAATACCTTAAATTGAAATTGAGCGAAAGTGTGTGCGATTCCACTGCCCATTGTGCCTGAACCGATAATAAGTATTTGTTTATTCGTATTTGGCATAATAAAATTTTGTTTGACTACTTAAATTTTAGTATTTCAAAATATTGTTCCGAAAATATTTGTTCTTTTTCAGAAACAATTGTAGCTTTGTATACTAAGTTAATAGAGATAGATAGTAATGTGTTTCTTGAAATCAATATTAAATATAGCATTAGATTATGTGGAAATAAATATAAAAAAATAAATTATTGCCAATCAGTATTTTACATCTAATGTTATTAAATTGATATTTGAAATTGACATAATTAACATTCTCTTAATACCGTAATTTCGAAATTTGCACTAAAATAAAAATAAATCTGAATAGTATCTTAAGTTAAAATAATATGGAAAATCAAGCAATCCCACAAAAGTCTAAATTTAGCTCTACGTTCGCATTATTAGTTATCCCGATCTGTTTCGTTGTTGCCGAATTGATTTATAGTTTCGTTTTTGGCGATTCAAATAACTTTGAACCAACCGGCGAACCTAAAGTAGGTAACTATTTTGGTATCGTATATAAAGGTGGTTTTATTGTACCTATTTTGATGTCGTTTTTCTTAATGGTAATTACATTTTCTGTTGAACGTTTCATTACTATTCAACAGGCGTATGGTTCAGGTTCTTTAGATAACTTCGTACGTAAAGTAAAATCATATTTATCTTCAAACGATGTAAATTCAGCGATTGAAGTATGCGAGCAGCAAAAAGGTTCTTTAGGTAACGTTACTTTGTCTGTATTGAAAAAATATAAGTCTGTTGCTGCAGATAAAACAATGAGCAAAGACCAGAAGCAAGTAGCGATTCAAAAAGAATTAGAAGAATCTACTTCTTTAGAACTACCGATTTTAGAAAAGAACTTAACTATTTTAGCAACACTTGCTTCAGTAGCAACTTTAGTAGGTTTGTTGGGTACAGTAATCGGTATGATTAAAGCCTTCGCTGCACTTGCAAGTTCTGGTACACCAAATGCGGAAGCTCTTGCAACGGGTATTTCTGAAGCCTTGATCAATACTGCACTAGGTATTTCTTCTTCTGCATTCGCTATCATTTTCTATAACCTGTTTACAAGCAAAATTGATACGTTAACATACAGTATCGATGAAGTTGGTTTCAGCATCAACCAGAATTTTGCTGCAAACCACAAAGAAAAAGAATCAGCTGTATTGGCTTAATTTACTAATTACTCTTAGGCCATGTCCAAAGTAAAAACAAAAAGACACAGCATTTCTCTTGACATGACTGCCATGTGTGATATGGCATTCCTGTTGCTGACCTTCTTTATCCTTACGGCTAAAATGAAGGTGCCTGAACCTGCTCAGTTTGATGTGCCTTCATCTGTATCTACACAAAAATACGAAGAGAAAAATCTGGTTCGTATTTCAATCAGTAGTGATGACCGTATCTTCTTAACTGTACCGGATCAGACATTGAGAAGAGAGATGATTGATGCCTACTCAAATACATTTAAAGTAAACCTGTCGGATCAGCAAAAAATGGCTTTCGAATTAACGGAAACATTTGGCATGCAGCGTTCTGATCTGGTTTCGTATCTGGCACAATCTGCTGAAGTGAGAAAGAAATTTCCGCAATCAGGTATTCCTGCCGATTCAACAAACAATGAATTAGAGCAGTGGATAGCAACAGCAACCGGGGTAAGACCCGAATTGACCATTGCTATCAAAGGCGATAAAGATGCAAACTACAGCAAGTTTGGTGAAGTGATCGCTACCCTTAAAAAAAGAAGAATTTATGCGTTTAGCTTGGTGACTACACTGGAAGCTAAACCTGCAAACTTATAAGACCATGGCTGAAATTAATACTGGTGACGGCGGCAAAGGCGGTAAGAAAAGATCCAAGAAAGTATCTACCAAAGTAGATATGACACCCATGGTGGATTTGGCTTTCCTTTTGATTACCTTCTTTATGTTGGCCACAACTCTAACCAAACAACAGAAGTTTGATTTCGGTGTGCCTCCGGATATTAAAGATCCGAAAGACCAGCCGGAATTGAAAGCGAGTAATGCCATTACACTTATTCTTGGGAAAGATGATTTGGTGTATTGGTATGTAATGAATCAGGACGGTTCTACCGATTTTCATGAAACAGATTTCGCCGAAGATGGTATCCGTGCCACCTTGCTGGAACGCAAAAAGGCTGTAGGTAAGGATCTCAATGTAGTGATCAAACCGATGAAAGATTCCAAATACAAAAATCTTATCGATATTATTGATGAGCTTGCCATTTTGGGTATTGGTAAAAAAGCCCTGGTTGAAGCAACTCCCGATGATATAAAATTAGTTCAGGCCGAAAACGCTTCAGTAAATTAATCTATGGAAAAGGAATTGGATTTATACAAAGCTACCTTAGACGAGATTGTTTTTGAAGACAGAAATAAATCGTATGGTGGTTACTTCCTTCGGGTATGGTACGAAAAGAATGTAACGAAAGCTGTTATCATAACATGTGCGGCATTTGTTGTTGTTGCCTGGGGAATTAATTTTTATTACAACATTACATCAAAACCTTCAGAGGTATATGTACCTGTTGATATAAAAATGGATCTTTCAGAGGAACCGTTGAAAGAAGACGAAATTAAAAAATTACCACCACCTCCGCCAAAGGTAGAGCAGCCGAAAATTGAAACGGTAAAATTCTTACCGCCTGTTATTAAGCCGGATAATAAAGTTGTTAAAGAAGAACAAATGAAAGAAATGGATTCTCTTTTAACGACTAATATTTCTACAAAAGATCAGGAAGGTGAAAAAGGGAAAGTTGATCCTTTTGCTGAAGAAGAGGAGGGCGATATCGGTGGTACGGGAGATAAAGAGCCTCAGGTATTTAGTTTTGTCGGTGAAATGCCAAAGTTTAAAGGTGATGATAGCGATAAGGAAGTGATGAAATACGTGCAGGGTAGATTGATGTATCCGAATGATGCTAAAAATAAAAAAATTGAAGGAACCGTATTTGTTCAGTATACAATTACTGCCACAGGTGAAGTAACGAATGTTAATATTGTACCTGGCAGAGGACTTGATCCTTCTTGTGATGCAGAAGCTATTCGTGTTATTAAAGGTATGCCTAAATGGGAAGCAGGTAAAAATAACGGAACTCCTGTTGCAGTAAAAAAAGTTGCCCGAATTAAATTTACAATTGCGAATTAAATCACATAGCGTTATAACCTGTGAAAAATATACTTCTTGGATTTAAAATTACTATGGCCGTTATATACACGGCCATAGGCATTTATTTACTTACACACCCCAACTCACTTACCGATATAGGCTTATTGAGCAGAGATGTTACATTGATGGTGGGTGTTGTATTGATTCTGTTTGGTGCTTTCAGAGGCTATCGTGCCTGGTTCATTGAAAGAAATATGTAAGCTTGTGATCTCTGTTTTCAAACACGTTTTCGTTTTCTGTTTAATACTTCTTTTCGCCTCTTGCAATACTAAACAGGACGTAGAAAGTGTGGCTGTACAGATAGATTCTGCTACCGTATTATGTGACCCTTCCTGGGAAGGTATTCTTCGAACGTTTATTGCTACTTATGAAGGCTTAAATAAAAACAAGAAGATAATCTTGCTTGTTAAGCCTGAAGCAGCATGTGTCAGTGATCTGTTAAACGATCGTTATCGTACCGTTTTTGTATCAAGAGATCTTAGTGCTCAGGAAAAAGAAGTTATGCAGAAGAAACAGTGGAGAATAAAAACCGATACGCTGTGTTATGACGGCTTAACCTGGATTGCTCCAATATCTTTTCCTAAAGATTCTCTTACCATTGATGAAATTAAAGAGCTTTTCCGGACAGGCAATTATAATGGAAATACGTATTCCATACAATTGAACAGCAGCGGTTCTTCAGTGGCAAATTACCTGACAAACTTTTTTGGTGTGCCTCCTTCGACAGCACATATATATACAGGTGGAAGCGATGAAACTATTTTAAAATCTATACAAACACATACCAATGCCCTGGCTTGTATATCGTCTAGTTGGCTGGTAAATCTGGAAGATAAAAAACACCGCGATTATTTAGCATCAATTAAAGTTTTAAAAATCAGTAAATCCTCTCATGATCAAGCTTACTCTTCTTTTCAGAATGATCTGGCTTTAGGTACATATCCATTTAAGAGAACCCTTCTTGTATTAAATCATGATGCCAATATCGGATTAGGCACGGCTTTTGCCTCCTTCCTGATTGGCAACAGAGGACAACGGGTATTTCTGAAAGCTGGATTATTACCCTATAAAATGCCTGCCAGAGAAGTTGAGTTTAGTAAACAATAACACACTTTATCATTAACGTTCATCTAATATGAAACATGTAATTGTCTTTATTTCTGCACTGTTTACTTCGTTCGCTGTATTTGCGCAGAACGATCAGGCACAAAAGTATGTGGAAAAAGAAATGTATAATAGTGCTGCGTCCATTTATAAGGGCTTGCTTAAATCGAATGTAAAAAATGCCAGTGAATATTATTATTACCTGGGAGATATTTGCTGGAGAAAAGAGAAATTAGACTCAGCAAAGTATTATTTCATGGAAGGTGTAAAAGCTGATGAAACGTATCCTTTAAATTATGTTGGTATTGGTATTGTGTCTATGAAAACAAACCAAACAGAAGGACAAAAAAGTTTTGATAAAGCATTGCAAATGACTGCTCAGAAAAATGCTCAGGTATTGAATGCCATCGGCGAATATTATATACTTACAGGCGAAAATGCAGATTTACCTAAAGCTGTTGATATCCTGAAAAAATCAACAGTGGTTGAACCTAAAAGTGCAACAGGCTGGATACTTTTGGGTGATGCGTATGGCAAACAGGCTGAAGGTTCAAAACAGGCCGAATCGTATAATAAAGCTGCTACATTGTTTCATTCACCTCCCTTATTGAAAATGAAGTATGGAGAAATGTATACAGGAGCACGTAACATTGATGTAGCCGTTAAAAATTTTAATGAAGGTCTGGCAGTAGATTCTACCTATGGTCCGATTTATAGGGATCTTGGTGATTTATATAATAGAACTAAAAAGTATGATCTGGCTATTTTAAATTATCAGAAATATTTAAAATACATTGATCGTAATGATGATGTCGAATTCCGATATGGATTTTTCTTATTTAAAAACAATAATTATAAAGATGCGCTTGCTGTATTTAACGCTCTTGAAGTAAAAAAATACGATAGCCCGTTTTTATACAACAGAAGAGCCGTGTGTTATTATGAATTAGGAAACTATGATCTTGCTCAGAAAGATATTGAAACTTATTTCAAAAAAGTTAATGCTACAAAAGCAAAATCAGCAGACTTTGAATATTATGGAAAAATTCTTTTGAAGAAGGGACAGGATTCGCTGGCTATACAACAGTTTCAGGAAGCTGTACAAAGAGATACGGCTCGTTTAGATTTGTATGGGGACATTGGTTCGTACTACTATAACAAAGGGAATTTCCCTTTAGCTATTCAGTATATGACTAAGCGTGTAACACCTGCTACAAAAGATCCTAAAGTGTTTTATGAACTTGGGCAAGCATACTACTATAACAAAGAATATACAAAAGCTGATTCAACGTTTATTCGTGTAATAGATCTAAAGCCTAGTGTTTATATCGGTTACTTGTGGAGAGCACGTGCAAATGCTGCTCAGGACCCGGAAACAAAAGCAGGTTTAGCAAAACCGTATTATGAAAAACTGATTGAAATATGCACACCAAGTGGGGCAAAATATAAAACGGAACTGATTGAAGCGAACGAATATATTGCATATTACTATACACTGAATCGCGATAAAGCAAAGGCTGATATTGCCTGGAAGAATATACTTGCATTAGATCCTGCCAATAAAAAAGCTACTGATGGATTGAAAATGCAATAATTTATTTGCTGAATACATAAAACAAAGGCGGACTGTCATAACTGATAGTCCGCCTTTGTTTTATGTAATGAATAATTTAGCTTGTTATTCGTCATTCAATAGAGAATGTGTATATTTAAATGCAACTCCCAACGTATAAATGCCGTTTCCGCTAAGAATAGGGCTTTGTTAAATTTAATAGATTAATAAAGAAAGATTCCATTCGGTGATTTATTCGAATCAGTGGTTGTTGCAAGTTTTAATTTTAGAAGGTAATTATTTACATTATTAATCATGGCAAAGGAAAATATACACAGAGCAATGGGCAGCCTGGCTTATGCAATAGCAGTTGCCGATGGGGCAATACAAAGCAGAGAAAAGGAAGTAATTTTGCAGTTGGCTACAAAAGAATTTCAGCTATCTGATACGGATAGTGAATGGATCAATTCAATGTTTAATCAACTGGATTCGCAGGGTATAGGATTAAATGAAGCATACGAATACGCCATGGATACGCTGGAAGCAAACCGCCATGATTACGATTTTGATGACGCTATGAAGACCCGTTGTTTAGCATTTATGAAAAAAATAGCGGATGCTGTAGGGGAGACAGATTATAAAGAAATGTCTGTTATTGATCGTTTTTCTGCTGATATAGTACGTTTTTAATGCATAAAAAATACAGGATATTATCTATTGATGGTGGGGGAATTCGGGGAATAATTCCGGCTGCAATTGTTGTCTATATTGAAAACAGGTTGCAACGTATTACTAAGAATCCGGATACCCGTATTTCTGATTATTTTGATTTTATTGCTGGCACAAGTACCGGCGGCATATTGGCAAGTACGTATCTTTGTCCGCTTAATGCGGATGGGAAGACACCTCGTTTTACGGCAGAAGATTCTCTTCGTTTCTATTTGGAAAAAGGCAACTATATATTTGCTACAGATCTCTGGAATAAATTTACTTCTATGGGTGGCTTTTTAAAGGCACGTTATCCGTCTCAACCGATAGAAAAAGTCTTGAATGTAGCTTTCCGTCAAACCAAACTAAGTCAGCTGATCAAGCCGTGCCTGATTACATCTTACGATGTTGAACGTAAGACCCCGGTCTTCTTTCAATCGCACGTTGCACAGACAAACGATGCAGTAGATTTTTTTGTAAAAGATATATGCAGAGCTACTTCAAGTGCACCCTTGTATTTTGAACCGGCACGTATCCATTCATTTACTTCCGAGGCTTATACATTGATTGATGGCTCGGTATATGCAAATAACCCAACGTTATGCGCCTTAACAGAAGCTGCTGTATTGTTTGCAGACAAAGGCGTGCCTTTAACAGCAGATCAGTTTGAGGTAGTCTCTTTGGGTACGGGCAGAAATCAAAAAGTATATACCTACGAACAGGTAAAAGACTGGGGCGGATTAGGGTGGCTGAATCCCTTATTGGATGTAATGATAAATGGGGCTTCAGAAGCAATTGAACGTGAGTTAACCGTACTCTTTCAATCATTGAAGGTATCCGGTCAATATCATCGCATACAACCGGAGCTCTTAGATGCCAATCAGGAAATGGATGATGCTTCTCCGGAAAATATCAGCAAACTGATGCAGGCTGCTGCTGCTTGTATTGAAAAACACAAAGACGAACTTGAGGTGATCATACATCGTCTGATACAATATAATTAATCAATATCTTTATTCGTTTATAGTAACATGCTTGAAATAATAATACTTATTTATTTATCTTCCAGAATATCAAAACTAGCTGAATATAAGCACGTATCGAAACGCAGATGGGTTATTCAAACCATATTGTTTTGGTTCATGGGAGAAATATTTGGCGTAATGATGATCTCTTTGACAGGTATTCAGGTATCTTATGAAGATATTTACCGTATAGAATTATTGTATGTGATGTGTGCAGGCCTTTTTGGCGGTTTCTTAGGGTATCTTTTGGTTAAAAAAAGATTGGAAGATATACCTGATAAACAAAGAGAATAGTATGAGTTGAATGTATCTTAAACACTTAAGACATGAAAAACAGATTGCTTTATTGTCTTCTTTATTTTTTCACTATCCTTACAACAGACGTGTTGGGGCAAGGTGATACACCTACGTTAATTAACCCAAGCTTACGGTCTTTAGGCAGACCTATTAATACCTTAGAGTTTTCTGAATTTGCACCTACTATCAGCGCTGATGGCAATACTCTTATTTATGAGTCTGACAAGAGCGGGCGCTGGCGTTTGTATATATCTTACCAATCTCACGGCGTCTGGTCTGAACCTAAAGATATGGATGTTATTAATAACCGTGTAATGCCGGGAGATTTTATTGGTGGTCCGTGTTTTAGTTATGATGGCAATCGGTTGTATTTTACTTCCAATATGAAGGGTACAGTCGGCGGCATGGATCTTTGGTACAGTGAAAAAGTAAATGATGTATGGCAGGCACCTAAAAATATGGGACGTACCGTAAATACTGCCGGTTACGATGGTTTTCCTTCGGTATCCCCTGATGGGAAAACATTATATTTTATGCGTGCAGGTACTACAAATTCACCTACAGGGCAACGTTGCTGTATTTTGATGTATGCGAACAAAAGAGGAAACTTTTTTATTAATCCGAAAGAATTGCCGGCACCAGTTAATACAGGGTGTGAGGGTTATCCAAGAATAATGGCGGATGGTATAACGCTTATTTTTTCATCGTATCGGTCAGGTGGAAAAGGAGGCTATGATTTGTACCAATCAAAAAAAATAGGATCAAAATGGGGAACACCCGTTGCTATGGAATTTATCAATACACCCAAAGACGATGAATTGATTTCAGTACCGGCATCGGGCGATATTATTTATTTATCCAACACAAATAAAAATAACAAAGACGATATTTATAAACTGCCTTTACCTAAAGAGTTTCAACCGGATGAAGTAGTATTGGTAAATGGTGTCGTGAAAAATGAAGAGACCAATAAACCCATGCAGGCTATTATACGCGTGAGTAATATTAAAACCAAAGAGCAGCTTATTGAAACAGAAAATGATTCGTTAACCGGGAAATATAATCTGTATTTACAGAAGGGCAAAAAATACGATGTGTCTGTAACCTCCAAAGGATATAGCTTTCAGTCGGAAGTATACGATCTGGAAAAAGCCGGTTCGTATGAAACAGTTAAAAAGAATATTATACTGGAACCTTTGAAATTAAATGCTTCGTTCCGGTTAAACAATTTGTTTTTTGAATTCGACTCCGCCTCTTTGACCAAAGAGTCTGCATTAGAACTGGATCGGGTTATTGATATGATGAAAACAAATCCAACCATGCAGGTTGAAATTTCTGCTCATACCGATGATATGGGCAGTGATGCATATAATCAGAAATTATCTCAGCTGCGTGCCGAATCTGTTGTGACCTATTTGACTACAAATGGAATTGCTGCTTCACGCCTTGTTGCAATAGGCTATGGTGAAACAGTACCATCTGTTGCAAACGATAGCGAAGAGAACAGAGCAAAGAACAGAAGGGTTGAATTTAAAATTACAAAACTCTGATGCCTGATTCGATAAAAACGGCTTTAATAGGTTTTGGTAAAGCAGGAGAATTTTTACACGCACCTTTTATTGATACACTCTCAGCATTTGAGTTAACCTCTATTTTAGAGCGCACGCCTAAAATAGCTTCAACGAAATATCCTAAAGCAAAAGTTGTTACAGATTTTGAAAGTATTCTTCTGGATAAAGAAATAGAATTGCTCGTACTGGCCACTCCTAACACAACTCATGCTGATCTGGCGGAGAAAGCATTGAGGCATGGCAAGCATGTTGTGATTGATAAGCCCTTTACAGTAACAGCAGCAGATGCCAGACGTATACAAGAACTTTCTATTCAAACAGGGAAGAAAATATTTGTATATCAGAACAGGAGATGGGACGGTGATTTTTTAACTGTACAGAAAATATTGCAGGAAGGAATTCTAGGAGATATTATTTCTATTGAATCCCGTTTTGATCGATATAGACCTGAACCCAGAATTACTTATTGGAAAGAATCAGACACCACTGGGAACGGCTTGTGGTACGACCTTGGTCCGCATTTGATGGATCAGGCTTTTTGTTTATTCGGAGAGCCGTTGGGTTATGCTGCAGATATAAAAAAACAACGCGCAGGTGCAATTGGTATCGATTACTTTGATGTAGTATTTGAATATGAAAAGATGACATATCGGATACATGCCGGTATGTTAGAGAAAGAAGTTACGCCGCGCTGGGTAATTAAAGGCAGTAAGGGGACGTATGAAAAATATGGGGTTGATCCGCAGGAAGCTCGTTTGAATGCAGGAGAGAAGCCCACAGACGTCAATTGGGGAAGTGAAAATACTGAAGAGTACGGAACGATTACATATACCGATGGAAGGTCTATGCAGTATTTGACATTGCATGGCGACTATCGCAATTTTTATACGGGTGTTTACGAAACGATACGAAATAATGCGCTGTTCCCGATTACATTAGATAGTGCGGTTGCGCTTGTTGGATGGTTAGAGAAACTGGGGTTGGAGTAAGTGCTGGATTATATTTAATAACTTGGTAACAATTATCTTGAAATAAAATACTCTTTAAAATATTCTAATTCTGCTAATTCCTGTTCCACAAATTTTTCAAAGATAAGATCTCCTACTTGAGTTTTTAATGCAGAGATCCCAACGTCAATTAAACGAATTCCTTGTTCTGTAAGTAAAATATTGTCAAACGTCAATCCACCTATATTTGAGGGTCTACGGATGTCTCTGTGTACAAAACCCGCCTGATGCAAAGCTTTCAATTCGTCTTCAAAAACATCAAGCCATAATTCTCTTTTTTCTACTTCAAAAGCACGATAATCAATCGGTTTGATTCGCTCCATTACCAGTAATTCAGCATTGAAATCACTATTAAAATCTAAACGGATAAATTTTACGACTAAGTCATTAATTCCATTCGCAAATTTCATTTTCTCTGCTTCTGAACCAATATCTGAACGAGTATCATCGGTAAATAATTTTGCAACTTCCGTTTCAGAAAGAACAATTACGGTATTGTTTGCTCCGGATGATAAACGCTTTGGGTATTTCATTTTTCTAAATTATTAAATGTCGTGTTAATTACAAATTCAATATTTATTAGAGCATTATTTAGATGTTGGTTTTGGATTATTCATGCCTCCCTTTTTTATCAGTCGGAAGCTCACCATCAATGAAATCAGTACACCCAGTATCAGCATACTGGTAAAACTTTGTATAAGATAAGAAGAAAGCTTGAAGTATTCCTGCGCATCCTGTATGGCTACAATACTGTTCCCTCCGTTCATGATTGCTTTTTTTGCCGATACAGCGATCATATTGCCAAAGAAATCCGGATTTATATAGGTAAAGAAAATCAATAGAAGCGTTACTGTTAAAAAGGCAGCCGTTATGCCAACAATAACGCCGCTCATTAAACCATCTTTAATTTGAAATTCACCGGGAGGCTGTGCATAATACCGTTTCTTTACGGCCCAGTGAACACCTAGAACCGGAAGGATATAAGCCAGATTGGTTACGTATACATGATAGTCAATGTATTTGTCGTGCATACCGAAAATAAATTCTAAACAGATCCATAAAAAAGTTGCAACAGCAATGGCAACACCTGCAATAAGTTCGTTTTTAATAATCATAAATTGTTTTATGTATAAGTCGAATGAATGTAATTTTTATTTTACCATCTACAGTTTTAATCATAATAGCCCACGATTTTAATCGTGGGAGCATAATATGTTCCATGATTTAATCGTGGGAGCATAGGTATAACGGTTTTAACCGTTTCTATTTCGTTTAATAAGAAATCAATGATTGAATATTTTCGCAAAAAGGTGTCAATTTTTCTTTTCCATTCAGAAAATTCAATTCAATTAAAAAGGAATACGCAACAATTTCCCCCTTCGATTTTTTGATTAATTTAGAAGCAGCTTCAGCCGTACCGCCTGTTGCCAGAATATCATCGTGAATGGCAACTTTCCAGCCTGGCCGTATGGCATCGGTATGCATTTCAATCGTGTTGGTACCATATTCCAGCGCATATTCTTCGCATACTGTTTCGTAAGGAAGTTTGCCTTTTTTTCGGATCGGTATCATCGGAATGTTAAGCTCTAGGGCTATCGATAATCCAAACCAGAACCCACGGCTATCCAGACAAGCAATAGCATCAGGTTTGAACGGCCTCAGTTGATCCGCAATTGCCTGAATAATGGCTTTGCATAATTGGGTATCCTTTAAAAGAGGAGTAATATCTTTAAAAATTACACCTGGCTGAGGGAAATCAACAATATCGCGAATGGTTGATTTGATTGTCTGTTCTAAAATTTCTTCGGAAGTAGCCATAAAACTTATCCATGTATATTGATTCCATCAACAATATACGACATCTTGCAGGTGCTTTACAAGATTCACGCAATGGAAAAGGAAATAATTACCGGTATATTGGCGCCTATGCCGGAAGAGATCGAATTGATTCTGCATCACATGCATGTTGAAAATATTGTGGAAACTGGCAGCCGCAAATTTTACGTAGGAGCCATACAAGGAAAAAAATGTGTGGTGAGTTTGTCGCGTATAGGTAAAGTAGCTTCTTCGGTAACAGCTGCGGTAATGATTGAACGTTTTCAAATTGATCGGTTGATCGTAACGGGCGTGGCAGGAGGTTTGACTGATGAAGTAGCTATTGGAGATGTGGTTGTTGCAACAACTTCGGTACAGCATGATATGGATTGCAGGCCTTTGTTTCCGCAGTTTGAAGCACCGTTGTTAGGAGTTGCCATGTTTACGTGCAATCCGGAAATGGTGGATGAGGCATTTAAAAGCTGTTCCTCATTTATTCAGAATGAATTGAATGATTTTGTAAGTAAAGAAGAGCTCCATGCTTTGCAAATTTCTGTGCCCAAGGTACACAAAGGGTTGCTGGTGAGTGGCGATCAGTTTATTGGTACCATGGCGCAATATGAAAAAATCAGGGCTGAACTTCCCGAAGCCATTTTCGTTGAAATGGAAGGGGCTGCAGTTGCGCAGGTGTGCTATGAATACAATGTTCCCTTGGTTGTTGTACGATCTATTTCAGATAAGGCTAATGCCATTGCACACATCGATTTCAATCGATATATTCAGAATGTAGCAAAGTATTATACCTGGGGATTGATAGAGGGAATGATGCGATAAGTCCTAAGTTTTATGTTTTAAGATAATTCTATCTAAACATGATTATTCCAGAATATAATTTATCATCCTCATATCCTTTAAATAGTGCGGTATTGAAACATAAAACTTATTATTTAGAACATGATTAAAAACGATCCCAAAATAATCAATGCCTGGTGTACGTATGATTGGGCCAATTCAGTTTATTCGCTGACTATTACGACGGCAATTTTTCCTGAATATTTTTTAGGCATAACGAAGAATGAAGCAAATGGAAACATGGTTGATTTCTTTGGTTATATGATTTCTAATACGGTATTGTATTCCTGGGCTGTTTCAATTGTATTTCTGGTAGCTGCTATACTCAGTCCGTTTTTAACATCGATCGCTGATTATTCAGGATTGAAAAAAACGTTTATGAAAGTGTCTTGTTACACTGGTGCTGTAGCTTGCGGAGCCTTGTATTTCTTAAATGAACACACCATTGAATTTGGTGTATTAGCGTTTGTACTTGCAGGAATTGGCTATAGTTCAAGTATCGTATTTTATAATTCGTATTTGCCCGAAATTGCAACCGAAGATCAGTTTGACCGCATCAGTGCGAAAGGCTATACGTGGGGATATATCGGAAGTGTATTGTTATTAATAATCAATTTGGTTTGTGTTGTTTTTCATGAAAAGATCGGCATTACAGGAAGCTTTGCAGCACGCATATCGTTTTTAACAGTTGGTGTCTGGTGGTTTGTATTCGGACAGATCTCTTTCATGGGATTGCCTAAGGTGCAACAGAAAAACAATACGGGACATATACTTACAAATGGCTTGAGGGAATTAGCAAAGGTATGGGCCAACATACAAAAGCTGCCCTTGCTTAACCGTTTTCTGGTTGCGTTCTTTTTCTATAACATGGGTGTACAAACGGTTATGTACTTAGCTCCGTTATTTGCAAAAGAAGTACTCAACATCGAAGCAGGCTCTTTGATTGCTACTATATTGTTGATTCAATTAGTTGCTATTGCCGGTGCGTATGCGTTAAATAGATTATCAAATAAAGTTGGTAACACAAACGCGCTGATGATAGGTGTTGCTGTCTGGATTATCATCTGTTGCATGGGGTATGTGGTGCAGCAAGGCTTAAGCTTCTATATATTGGCAGGTTCTATCGGCTTTGTAATGGGGGGAGTACAGTCGTTGTCACGTGCAACGTATTCAAAGTTGATGCCGATAAATACTAAAGATCACGCTTCGTATTTCAGTTTCTTTGATGTTGTTGATAAATTATCAATCGTATTGGGAACATTCAGTTATGGCTTGATCCGTCAGCTTACAGGAGACATGCGGAATAGTTTAATTGCGTTGGGTATTTATTTTGTGATCAGTATTTTCTTTCTGCGTTTAATACCTTCCAAACAGATTTATGATACGCAGTTGCCGGAATAGTTTCGAGTTTCAAGATGCGAGTTACCAGATAAAAAGTATGGCGTATTAAGTACAAAGACAGCGAAACTATTTGTTCACCGTTATCTATGTCATTCGGAAGAAAGCACTGTATTTAATTCTAATCCATAATCATATTCATCTTTGTTGTTAATCAAATGCTGAATATGTTAATAAACTTATTAACTTTTAACTGTTTGATTTTTAATTAAGTGTGCTTTGTGTTGAGCAATTTGCACAGTTAATCCACAATTCATTTTCTACATAAAATAATTCTTATCTTTGCTTATAGTATATGCTTAATACTCTGTACTATATACTCCGTACTTAGTACTATAAACAAACACACATGATTCTTTCAGGGTTAGAAATTAAAGATAAATTAGGTTCCGATATTGTTATTGAACCTTACGAAGAGAAACAATTAAATCCGAATAGCTACAATTTGCGCTTGCATAATGAATTGCTTGTTTATGACAACAATGAATTGGATATGAAGAAGCCCAACACGGCTTCTAAGTTGATTATACCGGAAGAAGGTTTGTTGTTAGAGACGGGTAAATTATATCTGGGCAGAACAATAGAGTATACCGAATCCCATAACTATGTACCAATGCTGGAAGGTCGTTCCTCTATCGGTCGTCTGGGCTTATTCGTACATGTTACGGCAGGCTTTGGCGATGTTGGCTTCTGTGGTTTCTGGACTCTGGAGATTTTCTGTGTTCATCCGATTCGTGTATACCCCGGTGTAGAAATCTGCCAGATTTTCTATCACACCATCGAAGGTGCTTATGAAAATTATAAGAGCGGCAAATATCAAAACAACAAAGGTATACAGCCAAGCTTGTTGTATAAGGATTTTGAAAAGTAGTTGCCAGCTTCCAGATGCTAGTTACTAGACGAGTAAATTATCGAATTCAATAGCCTTTAAACTTTAATTAATATTTCATTTATTATCTAGCAACTAGAAACTAGTACGACGGAACTAAATCTAGCAACTGGTAGCTCGCAACTCGCAACTATTATGCTTCCCATCGACCCATTAAATCAGGTAGCGGAATTTCACCGCACGTTTAAACATCCCATCTTAGATACGCCCACGATTCCTGCGATAGAGCGCGCGCGTTTGCGTGTTTCCTTATTGGCAGAAGAATTGAAAGAACTGGAAGAGGCTATTGCACAAAATGACATTGTTGAAGTGGCTGATGCTTTATGCGATTTGCAATATGTGTTGGCAGGAGCAGTGCTTGAGTTTGGTCTGGGTGAAAAATTCAAAGACCTGTTTGATGAAGTGCAACGCTCTAACATGAGTAAAACCTGTGCTACAGAGCAGGAGGCAAACGATACCATTGCACATTACGAAGCGAAAGGTCAGCCTTGTTATCACGTTAAAAGTGGTAACCATTATCTGGTATATAGAACAGAAGATAATAAAACGCTAAAATCCATTAAATACTCTGCTGCTGACTTAAGTACTATAATAGGAAAGTAAGCCAGTAATGGATACGATTTTTGTGCTTCTTAATATATTTATCTTTTGTTATTAAATTTTTCGATCGTTTGAAATGTTTTATTGATTCTATAAATTGATATTCATAATTTTTATCAATCAGTGAATGGAAAATAATGAGATCAATACGTTGACCCACAAAATTATTGGTTGTGCAATGGAAGTACATAAAACATTGGGTAATGGCTTCCAGGAAAAGATCTATCAACGTTGCCTTGCAATAGAATTTCATCTTATGAAAATTAAATATGCATGGGAGCAAGAGATGGAAATAATATACAAAGGTAATTCAGTTGGCTTAAGACGCGTAGATTTTTTTATTGAAGGAAAAGTAATGCTTGAAATAAAAGCCGTTGAAAAATTAGAAGATTGCCATAAAGCTCAGGCAATTAATTACTGTGAAGCATACAATATTGCAGACGGCTTACTGATTAATTTTGGAGGACGAAGTCTGGAGTTTAAACGGGTTTATAATAAGAAGCTTGTAACGCCCATATCAACCAAACAAGAACAGGATTAAAGGATTGTAGGATAGACAGGATTTTGCGTTTGTAAATTCTGCATCAGTGGCTATTCATTCATTTTAAAAAAATCCTGTCTATCGTGTTCATCTTTTAATCGTGTCTCACTGGCTTACTCAAAGATCAAGTGCTTCACCGAATCACCGCTTGACGCCAACTCCTGTAACGATTCAATACCAATTTTAAGATGTTCTTCCGCATATAATTTTGTTACTGAAGTATCACTTTCTGCTGTTTTAACGCCGTCGGGTACCATTGGATTATCCGATACCAATAGCAAGGCACCGTGAGGAATACTATTGGCAAAGCCTACTACAAATATGGTTGCCGTTTCCATATCAATAGCCATGGTTCTGATCTTTCTTAAATATTCTTTAAATGCTTCATCATGTTCCCACACGCGGCGGTTGGTTGTATATACAGTACCTGTCCAATAGTCGCGTTCGTGTTTGCGAATGATAGATGATACAGCCTGTTGAAGACGGAAAGATGGAAGTGCCGGTATCTCTTTCGGTAAATAATCATCGCTTGTACCTTCACCTCTGATTGCTGCAATAGGAAGAATCAGATCACCAACTTTTGTTTTTTTCAAACCACCACATTTCCCTAAAAATAAAACAGCTTTCGGTTCAATAGCAGAAAGTATATCCATACACGTTGCAGCCATTGCGCTGCCCATACCAAAATTGACGATTGTAATATTATTGGCTGTAACGGTTTGCATCGGTTTACCAATGCCTTTTATCTCTGCGCCAAATTGTTTGGCAAACATTTCCAGGTAATTATGAAAATTCACAATAAGAATATATTCTCCAAAATCCTTAATCTCCGTTCCGGTATAGCGTGGCAACCAGTTCTTTACAATTTCCTCTTTCGTTTTCATACAACAATATTAAATGTAATAACTGAAATTTCTATATTAAGTACTTAAATTACGTATCAATTTTAATTACATGTATCCCGATTTAAATTTACCTGCGGCAGATCTAAAGCTTACTAACGAGCAAGGTGAGATATATGTATATGACATTATACGTAAAAAAAATATTTTGTTAACCCCCGAAGAATGGGTGCGCCAGCATTTTGTTCATTATCTGGTAAATACCTGTGCCTATCCCAAGACTCTTTTTAGAGTAGAAACGGGTTTACAGTATAATAGGTTGAATAAACGAAGTGATATTAAAGTATTTAACCGAACAGGTAAGGTTTTTATGCTGGTTGAATGCAAGGCGTTTTCAGTAGCGCTTTCAGCACAAACGATAAAACAAATTTCGGTTTATAATAAAAGCATTGATGCTGAATGGCTCGTTATAACAAATGGATTACAGCATTTTGCATTTCAGCGCGAAGGAGAAGGCGATGACATACAGTTTGTAAAGCGGGCAGATTTACCTATTTTTCAATAAGCTTATTGGCCTTTCCCCAGCTGTAATACGTGTTGTCAATCATACCATTATTGTAGTATTGAATAATGGCTTGGATGAAATCTTTTTCCTTAGAATCTGCTGTTCTTAGAACTACATCGTTGTAATTTTTGATAACGAATTCTTTTTCGATGTTTCCTTCAATATAGAATTCTTTTAAAAAGACTCTGTAGGTATTGTTTGAAAAATTCACAGCATAATCATGGCCCGGTTGTTTCCCGAAAACAGATTGTCCGATTAAGGCCGGATCGGGATTAATGATATTCAAATAATCCAGAATACTAGGCATGATATCGATTTGATCAGCAATCAGTGAAGTATCTGCTTTAAGTTTTTCTGAAGGGTGAAAGAAAATCAAAGGTATATTATAGTCGCCGCGGGTATTGGAATATTTTTTTGTACTGTGCATTTGGGTATGATCTGCAGTGATAACAAATAACGTATTTGCATACCACTTTTCTTTTTTTGCAGCTTCAAAAAACTTCCGTAAGGAATGATCTACATAGCCGATAGAAGGATATATTTCAAGCAATCCTTTTGGAAAAGTATTTTTATATTTTTCGGGTAAAGAATACGGTTGGTGTGAACTGATTGTAAATATGCAGCTTACAAAAGGTTGAGGAAATGTACTGATTGTGTTGTTGAAATACTGCAGGTAAGGTTCGTCGTAAATGCCCCAGTTACCATCAAAGTCTTCTTTACTTCCGCTGTATTCATTCATTCCATAATAATGTGTGAAGTCAGCATTTTTAGTGAATGCATCGAATCCCATAGAACCATTTTTTGCCGCATGAAAAAACGATGTGTGGTAACCTTGTTCCAGCAATTGTGTGCCCAACCCATTTAATCTGTTGGTCTGGTACAAAGATGTGATATACGGCTCCTGCATCAAACCAGGGATAGATGCAAGTACAGAGGGCACGGCTTCCATACTTACTTTGCCATTAGCAAAATGATTCGGGAAGAATAAATTTGTTTTTGCCAGAGAATCTAAGAAAGGAGTGTAGCCTTGATATGGGTTATTCAATCCCATATATTCAGATGAAAAACTTTCGAGAATAATAATAACTACATTCTGTTTTTCTTGATGGACCGGAAGTGTTGTGTTTTTTTGCTGCAAGTTCCATTGATGAAGAATTTCTGAAACACGGTGCTCTTGTGTAAAAAAATGTACCGGTTCAATCGGTTCAATACCAATTGTCATGAATATATTAAATGGCGTGTTTAATACTACATTACCCAATTTACTTGGTTCAATGGAGAATGCAATGTTAGGCCGTAAAGGCTTTAACTGTAATCCACCTCTGATTGCCAGTACAGACAAACCAATGAATACGGCATATCCCACACTAAAATAAAGTATTGGTCTGGAAGATTTAACGGCTTTATATTTTAGACGAAGCGTACGTAACAGCAGCCACAAAAATAGCATGAGTGCCAATAGCACGATGTGCCAGTAGTTTACAAATAATTGACTGAATTGACTTCCGATATCGTCTTTAATGCCAAGTATTTCAATACCTGTGCGTTTTCCTGTAAAGGCAAAATATTCAAGATCAATTAAATTCAGGGCTAACAAAAAAGTATTGCACAACACAAAGACTATTTTACTTAGCAGGAAAAGTCCTTTAGGTATTGTAAAGAAACGCCCTATTGCCAGAAATAAAAATAGCACAACGTTAAATGCCAGCAGTATAGAGAGATCAAAGCGTAGGCCCATAACAAAGGCATGCGCAATTTGATTAAAGCTGCAGTCTGCAAATTGATCTGAGTAAAATAAAAAGAACAGTAACCTGCAAAGACTGAACAAAAATGACAGAAACAGTAAACGGGTAAATAGAAAACGATATAGTGCAAGAATCATGAATTCAAATATTCATTTATATCGTGTAAAGATAGCTGAAATGTTTTAGCTAGCATAGGATCGAGAACTTTACCTGAAGCAATGGATAAGCCTTTTTGAATCTCAGCGGATGATCTGCATGCGTCCATCCATCCTTTATCAGCAAGCTGCAGCAAGTACGGCAGGCTGGCATTGGTTAAGGCAACCGTTGACGTTGCAGGTACCGCACCCGGAATATTGGGAACACAATAATGAATCACGTCTTTAATCAGGAAGATCGGATGTTCGTGTGATGTTGGTTTGCAGGTTTCAATACAGCCACCTTGATCTACGGCTACATCAATAACTACACTTCCTTTAGGCATATTTTCAATCATTGCTTTTGATGCCAATACGGGAGCTTTCCCCCCGGGAATTAATACAGCACCAATCAATACATCTGTTTGTAAGAGATATTCTTCTATTAATGTTTTAGTAGGATAGAGGCACGTAACATTAGCCGGCAGCACATCTGCCAGATAGCGTAGTCGGTTTAAGTTGATGTCCATCAGAATAACTTCGGCGCTCATTCCCGCAGCCATTTTAGCTGCCTGCGTGCCGACAACACCGGCACCAAGAATTAAAACACGCGCAGGTTTAACACCCGGAACGCCACCCAGTAATTTGCCGCTTCCCCCGTTTATTTTTTCCAGATAATGAGCAGCAATCTGTATAGACATTCGGCCTGCTACTTCTGACATCGGAGTTAAAATCGGTAACGAGTTATCCTGCTTCTGAATGGTTTCATAAGCAAGACAGATTGCTTTACGTGCAATCATAGCATTGGTGAGCTCTTCAGAAGAAGCAAAATGAAAATATGTAAAAATAATCTGACCTTCTTTAATGAGAGAATATTCGGAAGTAAGGGGTTCTTTTACTTTTATGATGAGATCAGCTTTTGCATATACATCCATAGCAAGCTCACAAATAGAGGCGCCTGCTTGCTCATATTGTTCGTTGCTAAAACCAGATCCAAGACCGGCGTCTTTTTGTACAAGTACCTGATGTTTTCTGGATATTAATTCTGCAACACCAGATGGTGTCATCGAAACCCGGAACTCTCTGTTCTTAATTTCTTTCGGTACGCCGATAATCATAGCTCTATTTTATTTTTGTTTTTAATAAATATAAATCTTATTCCGATTTAATAACGCAGAACATCCTGTTTGAATGTTGTTTTTTATTATTTGGAATGTTGCTTTATATACGCATAAAAAAAGCCAACGAGTTATCGTTGGCTTGAATTTTTTATTTAGTACCTGCTATTTATTTGGAGAATGGCGCGCTGCCATTACCTTCCTGAATAATGCTTTTTTGTTGTAATGACTCAACAACTTCAGATTCAAGGATGATGGCTGTACGGGGATTCACTAAATCGTTGGTGTAAAGTGTGAAAATATCTCTGTTATATCCATCTGTTCCAGGGCTGTATGTAATCTGCATGGTTGCTGATTTGCCAGGAAGTATGTATTTAATTTCATCAGTAGATTTATCTTTTAGTAATTTGTATGTCACGCAGCTGCATGCAGCTTGTGCTTTTGAAATCATTAAAGTGTCTTTACCAGGGTTAGAAACTTTAATTGAATAAAGTCCTTTTTGACCTCTCTCAACTTTACCGAAGTTCACGGTAGATTTATCCAATGAAATTTTTGCTGCTTTCTTTAATGCCGCTTCAGTAGGAGGAGTGGTTGTAGCCGTTGCTGCAACAGCAGGCTCAACAATACCTTTGATATTAAGTACCTTTGCAACCTGATCTTTGTAATAAACTGTAACTGCTTTTTGGAAAACTCCTGGTCTGCCTTGAGAATTAAATTCTGCTGTTATAACACCTTTTTGTCCCGGTAAAATAGCTTCAGAAGAAAATGAAGGGGTTGTACAACCACAAGATGCACGAACATTTTCAGCTTTTAGAAGAATAGTATCTTTTCCTGTATTGAAAAACTCAAATGTATGTCTTGCTTTTTCTCCTTCAGGAACAACTCCGAAATCAAACTTATCTATCGGAAAGTTGAAATCACTTGAATTTTGAGCGATTGTAACACTCATTGTACTTGCAGCTAAGGCAATTAAAACGCAGATTTTGTTAAACATAGCTTATATATTTTTATTAGAATAGTCCCAAATTGACTTATGATAGTCAAAGTTACATAAATTATACCAAAAATTATAGAATTTATAGGTATTAACCAAAACATTTGAATAGCACGTATAATTGCATAATTTTGTAAAGTTTGGCTAATCCTAACAAAGAATAATTTGAACACAAGTGAAATAACAGGGGAGTTTTCTTTGACCAAGGAAGAGATTCTACAAGACTACAGACTAGCTTGCGAAAGCAGACAAACAAGTATACTTGCTCGTAAAGAAGTGTTTATGGGTAAGGCCAAGTTTGGTATTTTTGGTACCGGAAAAGAACTTGCCCAGATATGTATGGCCAAGTTTTTTAAGGAAGGTGATTTTCGCTCTGGTTATTATAGAGATCAAACCTTTATGATGGCAACTGGGGAACTAAGCATCGAACAATATTTTGCCCAATTATACGGACATGCAGATATTGCCCATGATCCGCATTCCGGTGGCCGTATGATGATCGGTCACTATTCAACCCGTAACTTAGATGAACAAGGACGGTTTAAAGACCTTACTAAAATAAAAATATCTACACCCGACATTTCTCCTACCGGTGCACAAATGCCTCGTTTGGTAGGTTTGGCATGGGCATCAAAATTATTCCGTAATAATCCGGAGCTTCGGCACATGACTAATTTCAGTCACAATGGTAATGAAGTAGCTTTTGGCACTATTGGTAACGGAGCCATGGCCGAAGGCGTATTCTTTGAAGCCATCAATGCGGCAGGTGTATTGCAAGTGCCTATGCTGATTTCCATCTGGGATGATGCGTATGCTATTTCCGTTCCCCAAAGTTATCAGACAACAAAGGATGATATTTCATCTATGTTTGAAGGTTTCAGAAGAGATCACAACGAAAGAGGTATAGAGATCATGAAAGCAAAGGGCTGGGATTATGAAGCACTTTGTTATGCCTATAAAGAAGCAACTCGTTTATGCCGGGATGAACATGTACCTGTATTGATGCACGTATATGAAATGACTCAGCCAATGGGGCACTCCACATCGGGCTCACATGAGCGTTACAAATCGAAGGAGCGTTTGCAGTGGGAAGAAGATTTTGATTGCAATAAGAAATTTAAAGAATGGATACTTGAAAATGGTGTGTGTTCGGAAGATGATTTAGCAGCGATTGAAGCGGAGTCGGTTGAAAAGGTAAAAATTGCCCGTCAGCGTGCCTGGGACAACCACTTGAAAGCAGTGCATCAGGATCAGGATCTCGCTGTTCAATATATTAAAGATGTAGCAGCATCTAGTTCGATTAAAGAAGAACTGGAGCAGATTGCTGAGAGCTTACATAAAACATTAAATCCATACCGTTCGGATGCTGTTAAAGCAGTAAAGAAAGCGTTGCGTTTGCTGCGCAATGAAACGAATACTGCAAAATTGCAATTGCAGGATTGGGCAGCACGTACTGAAAAGGAAAATACCCGCAGGTATAACAGTCATTTATATAGTGAATCTGTGGATTCTGCGCTTCTGGTGCCGGAAGTTGCACCTGTTATAACAGAAGAGTCTGTGCTAATCGACGGAAGAGAATTGTTACAACATAACTTTGAAGCATTATTCAACCGTGATCCAAGATTGCTGGCCTTTGGTGAAGATGTTGGTCAGATCGGAGATGTGAACCAGGGCTTCTCTGGCTTGCAGGATAAGTTTGGAGAGATCCGTATTACAGATACCGGTATTCGTGAAGCGACCATTGTTGGACAAGCGATAGGTACAGCGATGCGTGGCTTACGTCCGATTGCAGAAATACAGTATTTAGATTATTTATTATTCGCCATTGAAATATTATCGGATGATGTGGCTTCGCTTCATTACCGTTCTGCTGGCGGACAAAAGGCGCCGTTAATTATACGCACGCGTGGTCATCGTCTGGAAGGGATGTTTCACTCTGGTTCACCGATGCAGATGATTTTAGGTGCCGTACGCGGGATGTTCCTGTGTGTACCTCGTAACATGACACAAGCAGCAGGTATGTACAATACTTTATTGCAGGGTGATGAGCCGGCGATCATGATTGAATCATTGAATGCGTATCGTTTAAAAGAAAAGCTTCCACAGAACTTAGGAGACTTTACCGTTCAGCTGGGTATTATAGATGTATTAAGAGCCGGTACAGACATTACAATTGTTACCTATGGCTCTATGTGCCGCATTGTACAGGAAGGTGCAAATGAATTGCAGCAGTTAGGTATCTCATGTGAGATCATTGATATACAAACATTGTTGCCGTTTGACAGAACGCATCAGATTGTAGAATCGATTAAGAAAACCAATCGCGTATTGTTTGCCGATGAAGATTATTCAGCCGGTGCAACGGCGTATATGATGCAGCACGTACTGGAAGGGCAGAAGGCATGGCAGTATCTGGACTCAGAGCCACGCACACTTCCTGGAAAAGACAATAGACCTGCATATTCTACCGATGGGGATTATTACTCTAAGCCAAGTTCAGATGATGTGATTGATGTAGTATATGAAATGATGCATGAAGTGAATCCTGCTAAGTTTCCGAAATGGTATAAGTAGGTTGTAATTATAAGTTATGAATTCATAAAGCGAAGTAGTAACAACCGATACTAAAAGAATAATCCTGCCGAATAACATTCGGCAGGATTATTCTTTTAGTATCGGGTTAGGTTAGGTGTAAGAGATATTTAATTGTTATAACTCATTACAAACTATGTTCTAGATTTAGATATTTTATTTTCCAATAGAGTTGCTCTGTATGTATTATTTTTATTTCCATTATAAAATACTCAAGAACCGTAATCGCATAAAGAATTTTTTTGTTAAGATACCGTAGTTAAATAAATTATCCACTGTAAAATGTATTATATTCATTCCTGATATTCATTAAAAATGCAGTCCAGAAATTTCTTAAACTTTTCACACAATGCTTTTCCGATTAATTCTTCTCAATAGCATATATTTTGCATTTACATTTGTTTCATCTGCACAGAATCTTGTACCCAATTATAGTTTTGAAAACAATACAAAACATTGCCCTGTCGCTCAGGGGGAGTTGTATACAAGTGATTGGTATTCTCCCAATCAACAGACCACGGATTTTTTTACCCCATGTGGGCTTGCAGAATGGTATTCAACGCCAGATAATTCGCAGAACTTTGGCTTTCAGTATGCTGCTACTGGAACAAATTATGTAGGCATTCGCGCCTGGGACAATTCATGGGGGAGTAGTTCGCCCTTTACAAGAGAATACATAAGTGTAAAGCTTACAGAGCCCTTAAAGGCATGTCAGTTGTATTATATATCCTTTAAAGCAAGTCTTGCGAACGGTCCAGTAACAAAATGGGCTGTATCTACTCTTGGATTACATGTATCACAAGATAATGCAAAAACGTCTGATGCAGTGATACAGGTTGCTCCGCAAATCATTAGGGATAAAGAAAAGGGGCCACCTGAATTAGGGAAATGGGAAATAATTTCAGGATATTATATAGCCGCCGGTGGTGAAGAATACATTACAATCGGAAATTTTGAGACCTATGACCGTACGATTAGATGGGATGTAGTGCCTGCAAAGTATGATGGCGCCGCTTATTACTATATTGATGATGTAATTGTTTCTGAATCTGTTGTGACTACATCGTTTGATTCTACTTTTTGTGATAACAAAGAGATTGTATATAAATCACTTCTGAATCCCGACTCAATACGGATACAGGGTAATGGAGGAATAAAGGTAATAGATACGAATGCGTTTGTGATCCGTCAGACGGGTACGTATCATATCGAAGAATTTCAAAATGCGTGCAGTCTGAAGGTTACTTATAATGTCACTAAAGTAAACTGTGACGGAAGAATTCAGATGCCTACATTGGTTACACCTAATGCCGATCTCATGAATGATCAATTTGAACCTCTTGTGTTTGAAAATATCACTTATGTTACACTTAGTGTATATAATATATGGGGGAGTCTTATCTATAAAAGCGCCAGCTTATATTGGGATCCTTCGGAGGTTAGCGATGGCATTTATTATTATAACATTACCTACACGGATAAAAAAAATGTAAGCAGAAAATACAAAGGATGGGTATCTGTGTTGCGGTGAAAAATCAGAGTTTTTAGATATTCAGTTATATAGATTTTAGAGCATCTGCGAAAATGGATGAGTAAGTTGATGACGATTGAATTATACTTGCAGGTTCGTAATTATTAAATCACCATACAAGAATGAAATTTCTATCCATATAAAATATCATTTATCAAACGAAATTTGAAAAAGATTAGAATGACATGTTTTAAGCTAATATCATTGAAGAATGATAAAAGAATAATTTCTATTCAATTATAGTAAATAAGCCTGCCGAATAACATTCGGCAGGCTTATTCTTTTAGTAGGGAAATGAAATTTATTGTTTCCACTTGATACCACAGCCGATGGCTTTGGTAGAGGTAATAACAACAGGTTTTCCAGCTAGTAACTCATCAACCGCCTGTTCTACATATTTCACTTTTACTGCAGAAGCATCGTCTGTATTATCGTCAATAGCACCAATATATTTTACAATCAAATCGTTGTTTACTTTTTGCAATACAAATACATGTGGTGTTTTAGAAGCACCATAGGTCTTTGCAATTTCCTGAGAATCGTCTACCAGATAAGGAAACGTGAAAGATTTACTTTTTGCTCTTTTTTTCATATTGGCAAAATTGTCATCCGGGTAAGCCGTGGCATCATTCGGATTGATGGCAACTACAGGGTAGCCAAGTTTTGCATATTTGTTGTTCAATGCAATAATACGGTCTTCGTATTTTACTGCATACGGACAATGATTACACGTGAACACCACGATAAACCCTTTGGCATTTTTTTGATCCGCCAGCGAATACGTCTTATCGTCAATATTTTTAAGTGTGAAGTCGATAGCTTTGTCGCCCACTTGATAGCCACCGTCTTTTATGAAAGAGGCGCATAAAAATATTACAGCAAGGAAAATAACTAGTTTTTTCATAGAGTTAATTGGTTAGATGGTTTTGGATTTTTTCGTCGAGTTCAGCCTGAGTAAGATCGCCTTCATGGAAGAAAACCTTTTTGCCCGATTTATAGAATACGGTTACCGGAATAGCACCGTCCCAGTTGGTATCAATCTGGTTGATCCACATATTGGGATCTCCGGCATTTAACATATAGACGTCGTTTTGCAGCTTTTTCTTCGCTGTAAAGGCAATTACTTTTTCTTTTTCGGAAAGAAAATCAAGATTGATTAATAAGATTTTCATTTTTTTACCCGTAGGTATTTTCGCCGCCTGCTCAAAGTAGGGTAATTCAGCCACACAAGGACCGCACCAGGTAGCCCAGAAATTAACAATATATAAAGTGTCGTTGTCAGGATGAATAGTTTTTGCCTGAAGTTGTTCCAGGGTAATCGTTTCTATTTTTGAAGATACCTTATAATCTTCTGTAGATGTTGAGAAGAAGAGCAGGATGAATAAAGAATAGATTGTTGACATAATATGATTAAGCGTATTTTAAGGTACAAAACTATTTTAAAACAGCGAGCAAAAATGGCAGATGATGGATTCAAGAATGAATAAAAAAGTTTATCCTACCAGTATTAATATCCGGTAAAATGATTTCATTATCCTGATATTAATAAATGACTCTTAAAAATCTGTAGTGTTCAGATATTAATATAGATTATTTGACGGAAAAGAATCAGGGGAAATATTGCCACAAAACATACTCGCCGGTGGTTACGATGTTGCTGTAATTATTTGCCCGGTCTTTGATCTGTACATCGAATCGAAGCGTATCATATTTATGAAAGCCGAATGCATTCGGGTCTATATAATCAAAGGAAAGTACTTCTTTGATAGTACCGTCAATAGGGCCTACAAGAGGTGCAGAGCCTGTACCGCCTGAAAGAAAGGGTAGTTTTCCACTGAAAGATAATGCACCCATATTTACAAGATTATAAACGCCACTTGTCTTTTTATATACATTAACAAAATAGTCGTTGTCTTTAAGCGGAGAGTTGCCCAGATCACCGTCACCGTCTTTAAATTTTATCATTATATAAACAGAGTCTGTATAATTTCCATTTGCTCTGTCAGATGAATCGGAAACTACCCAAAGTCTGTCAAACTCAATGGAAGGTGCAACAGGATAGTGTGGTACTTTTTTGCAGCCACCAATCAGAAAACCAATGGCAATAAGGAAATATAAATAAGCTGTGTTCTTTAAAAACATTGTTGTTAATTTGTATTCAATATACCAATATAGAATGTCATTTGACAAGGAAATAAAGCGTATTTTATTAGAATCACCCGGGATTATTAACGATGATCTTATAATTGAAGTATATAAGCATCAATATAGATTTAATCCGGTGTATAAAGAATACGCAGATGCTGTTCATAAATTGCCTTCAACCATTCGTGGAGTAGAAGATATACCGTTTTTACCGATTTCTTTTTATAAAAATCATGTTGTTAAAACGCAGGACGGATCGGTTGATTTTTCAAGAGAAATTCAGTTTTACAGCAGTGGTACTACATCGGCCAATCGCTCCACACATTTTGTTGCCGATCCGGAGTTTTACAAGATCCGTAGTCAGCAGATTTTTGAGCAGTATTATGGTTCATTAAAAGATGTTGTACTTGTTGCCGTTCTTCCTTCGTATGAAGAAAATTCATCGTCGTCATTGATTTTTATGATGAAACATTTTATTGAACAAACGGCCCATCATGCATCCGGATTTTATGCTTTTGATATTCCTAAAATAAAGTCGGTATTGAAAGAATTATCGGCCGAGGCTAAAAAAGTAATCGTTTGGGGGGTAAGTTATGCCCTGTTGGATTGGGCAGAAAAAGAGACTGAATCCTATGCATCTATGATTTTTCTGGAAACGGGTGGTATGAAGGGCCGAAGAAAAGAGTTAACCAGAGGGGAGTTACACCAGCAATTGTGTTCAGGATTTGGGGTTTCTTCTATACATTCAGAATATGGAATGACGGAATTGCTATCGCAAGCTTATTCGGCCGGGGAAGGTGTGTATAAATTCCCGTCTGGGTTTATTCCAATTCTCAGAGAAATAAATGACCCGTTTGGTAGAGTTTTGACCGGAAGCGGTGGGTTAAATGCAATTGACCTGGCGAATATAGATGCTTGTTGTTTTATTGAAACACAAGATGTTGGAAGAATTTCTGACGGAGAATTTGAGATTTTAGGGCGTATAGACAGTTCAGACCTGAGGGGATGCAATTTATTGTATCCTTAACAATTGTAAATTTTTCTGAATATTAAGTATTCAGAAATTTTTTTTCATAGGTCAAGTTTTATATATTTGTATACGTTCAACACTAAAATATTTAACAGAATGAAAGCAAGAATTGTATTCATAGTATTTGCAGCAGCAACTTTCCTTGTTGCATCATGTGCACCTCATAGAACTTGTCCTACTTATACAAAGGATACGCAATCTACTGTTAAGCATTCTTAATTTATTGATTCTATCTTTTGGATATAAAAAAGGTTCTGAGAATTTTCTCAGAACCTTTTTCTATTTTGGGCCAATGATAATAGACTCCTGCAGGAAATTTTCTATTTAACGTAGGTCTTAACATCTTCGAGTGTAATTGTTTTATCGCTCATAATTACCAGGCGTTCAACAACATTTTTCAGCTCTCTTATATTGCCTGTCCATGGCAACCCTTTCAATTCTTCAATAGCTTTTGCATCCATCTTTTTAGGAGCAGTGCCGTAGTCTTCTGCTACCAGTGTTAAAAAGTGTGCTATTAATAATGGTATATCATCCGGTCGTTGGTTCAGAGCCGGTACTTCAATTGGTATAACATTAATCCGATGAAATAAATCTTCTCTGAATCTTCCTTCAGCAATTTCTTTGGTAAGATTTTTATTGGTGGCTGCCACAATCCGCACATCTACCTTTATTTCTTTTTCACCGCCAACACGGGTAATGGTATTTTCCTGTAAGGCACGTAATACTTTGGCTTGTGCAGACAGGCTCATGTCGCCGATTTCATCGAGAAAGAGTGTGCCACCGCTGGCCTGTTCAAACTTTCCGATGCGTTGTTTGATTGCCGATGTAAACGAACCTTTTTCATGACCGAATAATTCGCTTTCAATTAATTCAGATGGAATAGCGGCGCAATTTACTTCAACGAGCAGCTCATTGGCTCGTTTGCTTTTGGTATGTATGGCACGTGCAACCAGTTCTTTACCCGAACCGTTTGGTCCGGTAATCATTACACGGGCATCGGTAGGGGCAACTTTTTCGATCGTTTTATGAATATGTTCGATCTCTTTAGATTTGCCAATAATCTGATATGATTTATTGACTTTCTTTTTGAGTGTTTTAGTTTCAGTCACTAAAGAAGAGCGATCCATTGCGTTACGAACACTAACCAGCAATCGATTCAGATCAGGTGGTTTGGTGATGAAATCGTAAGCACCTTTTCTGGTAGCATCTACGGCTGTTTCAATAGAACCGTGTGCAGAGATCATGATAAAAGGGATGTCTTTTCCGGAACTGTATACTTTTTCCAAAACTTCCATACCATCCATTTTGGGCATTTTAATATCGCACAGAACAACATCATAATCGTTCTCAAGAATCATTTTTAAACCTTCTTCACCATCTTTGGCTTCTTCAACGGTATATTTTTCGTATTCAAGAATTTCAGTTAACGTGCTGCGGATACTGCGCTCGTCGTCAATGATTAAAATTTTAGGCATGGAAATGTTATATGTTTTAAGTTTTATGTTTTAAGAAATAGAAATTGTTTTACAGTTCTTAAAACATAAAACATATTACTTAAAACTTTTAAAAAGAAGCAATACAAGCCTGTAAGCCGGGTTCTGTTTCGCGCCTTAGCGTGATTCTTATCATTTATCTAGACCTTGCATCACTACAAGGCTCAAACGACCTACCCATTCCGATTAATAACACTTGCGTGCTATTTGGTACGAGCAGCACCATAGTCGGAACCTATTTGGTCTTTCAACTCCTAAGGTTTACCCCAATCCTGTATCACTACACGACGAGTGAGCTCTTACCTCACTTTTTCACCCTTACCGCGCCGAAGCGAGGCGGTTATTTTCTGCGGCCCTGTCTGTCCATTGTTCATTTCTAAACAACAGCCTACCCGTTAGGTAGTAAGATGCTCTGTGTTGCCCGGACTTTCCTCCCTGAGCCAAAAGGCAAACGGCGATAAGACAGCTTGTATTGCAGGGTAAAGGTACGAAATTTAAGCTTAACGCCGAAGGCATAAGGCTTAAAGCTTTATGCATTACGCATTCTGCCTTAAGCTTACTTTAGCTTTATTAAGGTTGCTCCATATCCAAAACGTTCTTTCTTCGCATCTTTAAAAAAATCTATGCGTTTATCTTTGCTCAGGCGTTTATGAATTTCATTTTTTAATACATTGTTGCCAACACCATGTATGAAGATGATTTCATCCATGCCGCAAGCAATTGCCTGATCCAGTTTTTTCTCAAATGTTGAGGTTTGAATGTGCATGATTTGCATAGGGGTGAGGCTTTCCCAATCACCATCCAATTTTTCTATATGCAGATCAATTTCATGTTCCGGTTCCTCAATCTGGATTTCTGCTAATGAATTGGTTGTATTATTAAGTGCAGAAGTTAATTCTTCAACATGTTTATCTGTCAATTTCAGATCGCTGTCGATGGCCCATGCATTGGCTTCACCTTTTAATAACACATGTTGTTTTTTATTCTTATAAAATTTTTCAGCTTTAACCTGTACTTCAGCAGTAAAGGGCGATACAACTTTCTCCACCGTTGGCAACAAATAGATGATCTGAAAAAGTAAGGATGGCCAGGACGAAAATTCACTCGTATTCCATTCATCGATACTTACTATTTTACCCTTTTCCAGCAAACCTGATTGCAGAAGTTGTGTACGTTGCTTTGTTTTTTTATAGCAGCTAAAGAGGATAGAACAATTACGTTCATTGATCAGAAATACCCGATGTGTACGATCGTTGAATGCTTGAAAAGCAACTTGTACATTTCCGGATAAGGATTGAATTGAGGTTGGTTGTATAGCTTCTGAAGTAGTATAAGATTTACCCGTCAACAATCCTTCTTCTGTTGATATAACAGTAACTTCCCTTTTTGCAACAGGTATTCTGAAACCATCTTCGATTTCTACTTCAATTTGCTGACTATCGATGATGCGGGTAATTGTACCCGATTCTTTGCCATGCACCAGACGGACTTTATCACCAATTTTCATAATAGATTTTAGAAATATATGCCGTGAAATTTTGCGCCATGTTCGTTCAGTTCCAATGTAGGCAGAGGAACTTTCAACATGTTCACCGTATAGAACAGTGTTTTTAATAGTTTGCTTTTTGTATGTATGCTCTGAAAATCTACATCAAGAGAAATAAATACTTGTCTGTATGGGTTGTATCCTTCCTGACGACTGCCGGCTATATTAGCCCGAACCATTTCTTCAGCGCCATAGCCAACGGAAGCACACAACCATTTAGGCCAGAAGAAATCTTTCTGTGTCAGTTTACGAATATTAAAAGAAAGCCAATAGGTTTGACCGTTGTAATCTTTTAATAACTGTTGAGCTGATGTTGTGCCCAATAAATCAGGGCTTATAGCTGCATAAGAAGTTGAATGATAAGAAAATTTAGGTATAATGCGTAATTCGTTCCATGCCAGATATTGACTTACTAATGTTGCACAGCCTAATGTGTTTGCTGTCATGTCGCCTAATGAAAATCCCCATTCAGAAGAGAAACCATCAAACACTTCGATAGTAGTTTGGAATGCCAGTCCGGTTGCCGCTCCATACAAAATGGCTTTTTTTCTTTTCGTACCTGTCCAGCTGAGTACATCACTCGAAATTCTGCTTAATTGAAATGCCGTAAAGAAATGGCCCGATTTGTCCATCTGCATCCATTCAGAATCATCATTAAAAAAATGAAAATGTTCGGAAGGATAATCTTTATACCATATCTGATATAAACCATACATACTACCCGTATAGGTTAGGGCAGCAGCGGATACAATGGGTATAAATCGTTCTTTTTTAAATACCGAAGAGTCTTGTGCGTGGCATGGAACAAAGAAACTGATTGTAATAATTAAACACAGTAAATGTTTACATACTTTATTCATAATGGTAAAGGTACTAGTAATAACTAATATTATTATGGATTTAATTACTTTGAACTTTTTAAAATAAGAATTAATCAATTAATTTAGTCGCCAGTAATCAAGTTTATACATATTTTAACGTTACTTTTATGAGTTTTATTAGTGAATTCAAGTCCTTCGCCATGCGAGGCAATGTAGTAGATTTGGCAGTGGGTGTTATAATCGGTGGTGCATTTGGTAAGATTGTTTCATCTATGGTAGATGATTTAATTATGCCTCTTGTAAGTTTGTTTATGGGAGATAAAGGATTTAAAGACAAATTTTTTGCATTCAGCGATCAAACCTTTGTAAGTCTTGCAAAAGCTAAAGAAGCAGGAGTTCCTGTATTGGCTTATGGCAATTTTATTCAGACCGTAATTGATTTCACAATTTTAGCTTTTGTTATTTTTTTAATGGTTAAAGGTATGAATAACCTAAAGAAGAAAGAAGAAGCGGCGGCTCCTGCGGTGGCTCCGGAACCTACGAAACAAGAAGTACTTTTATCTGAAATCAGAGATTTATTGAAAAAATAATCTGCACAATCACATCAAATTATAATCGAAATCGAATGAAAAAATATTTACTATCTATATTCATCTTAATAGCAGCCTATAATGCATTTGCACAGGTTGATTCTATTGCAGTTGCAGCAGCTATTACTAAAACCAAACTAGGTAAAGATACGGTATGGCGCAGAAGTGCGGCGTTTGGTATTAACTTCACTAACGTAAATCTAAATAACTGGGCCGGTGGGGGGCAAAATGCACTTTCTTTCACCGGAGTTTTTGTTGGGAGTATAGCTTACCACGAAAAGAAAGTACACTGGAATAATTATCTCGATATGGCGTATGGATTTACACGTTTGGGAAATAAAACTGCTCCTTTACGCAAAAGTGATGACCGTATATATTTCCAGACAAAATTTGCGTACGAGCATACGGAAAAATTACGTTATGCTGCATTAGCAGATTTTAGATCACAATTTGCACAGGGGTTTAATTATTATGATAATGTTAAGCCAGATTCTTCAGTGAAAATTTCAAACTTTCTTGCGCCCGCATATATAACCGGTTCGATTGGTTTGGAATATCTTCCGTTTAAAAGTACCAGCTTGATTTTCTCACCTGTGGCGGCAAAGTATACTGTTGTAAACGATTCTGAACTCTCTGCACAAGGTGCGTATGGTGTAACACCAGGGCAAAAATTAAGAAAAGAATACGGTTTGTCTTTTATGTTAAAATATAAGGCAGATATTGTAAAGAATGTAACGTTTGCGACGCAATTGTATTTATTCGATAATTATAAAAATGTCAATGTAGATGTATTCTGGGATTGCTTTCTGTACTTGAAAGTGAATAAGTTTTTAACAACAACTTTTACAACCAACCTTATCTATGATGATGATATAAACGTTCATAGAGATAATGGTACTGTTGGCCCAGCCATTCAATTTAAGGATGTGCTTGCAGTAGGCCTGGTATATAAACTGAATGGTTTTGGTGTTCGTTAATAGTTAATCTTCAACAAGTCGATAAATAGAAAAAGCTCAGACCTCGTCTGAGCTTTTTCTATTTATTAAAAATTCTATTTGAACTAATATTCAGGCTGAGCCATGATGTAATGGTTTTTAGATTTTGTAGAATGCGGGAACGCATCAATTGTTACAATTCTGAAAGGTTTCCCCGTCCACAGCTGTTGTGTTTTTAATGCATCTGCCGTTTGGAACAAGGTTACTTTGGCTTTACTGTCAGCACCTATTTCATCGTGTGTAAAATGATACTCAAACGTTTGTAAATTCATTTTGCTGAATTGATTTGAGCCTTGATAGATTGTTTCGGATGGTGTCAGTTGAATTTTAATAACGTGTGTACTATCAAAATTATGTATTACCAGACTCATGAAAACAGGGTAATAGTAATCCTTTTGCAACAAAATAGTATCGTCGTGTTTTAGATTAAATGCAAAATAGCCGCTATCGTTTGAAAAAGTAATAAGATCATGGTCATGAGCAGATTTTACCTTAACTCCGCTAATAGTTTTTTCCGTTTTCCCATCTATAAGTTTAACGTGTATTGTTTGTGCCGATAGTATGTAGGAAGTTAAAATAGATAGAATACCGATGGAAATGGCTTTCATAAATCATGTTGTTTTTAAAATAGAAAATAGCGTTTTTGCTCGCTCAACAGCTTTTTTATGGTCAATTATGAGTTGAATATACGAAGAAGTTCCAAACTCCGGCACCCATTTTTTTATATAGATAAAATCGGGGTCAAACTTTTGCTGCTGAGCTGTTGGATTAAAGATGCGAAAATAAGGTTGAGCATCGGCTCCGGTACCTGCTGCCCATTGCCAGTTTCCGTTGTTAGCAGCAAGATCGTAGTCCAGCAATTTTTCTGCAAAATATGCTTCGCCCCAGCGCCAGTCTATAAATAAATGCTTGGTTAAGAAGCTGGCCACAACCATTCGTACTCGGTTGTGCATGTGTCCGGTAGCGTTAAGTTCTCTCATGCCTGCATCAACCAGCGGGTAGCCGGTCTTGCCTGCACACCATTTGTTAAAATCTTCTTCGGATGTGCGCCATTGAATAACACTGAATTTGGATTGAAATGGCTCTGTAACAACCGTGGGGAAATGATACAGGAGCTGCATGAAGAACTCTCTCCAGATCAGTTCGCTCAGCCATACGCTATTCAGCGGAATTGATTTTATAACTTTTTCACGGATGCTTATTGTTCCAAATCTAAAATGAATGCCAAGCAAGGAAGTACCTTGTTCAAGATATGGGTAATCTCTTGTTTTATCGTAGTCAATAATTGTTTTACGAATGATTTCCAGCGGTGGAATTTTAATGCTTGTTGGTGCAAAGCCCAAGGCATGCAATGTGGTTATTTCGGCGGGCGGGATCTTTAAAAAATTATGTATGTACTTCTCTGAAGGGAATGATTTAATTGGCTGTTCGGATAATTTAGCGAGCCATTTATTTTTATATGGAGTATATACTCTGTACGGTTTATTGCTTTCGTTTAAAATGTCATTTTTTTCAAAGATCACCTGATCTTTAAAACTAGTAAACGTAATCCCGTTGTTATATGCATATGCAGCAATCTCTTCATCACGCCGAATAGCAGAGGGCTCATAATCGGTGTTTGTATATATAGCTTTAACAGTGTACTTCGTGCAGATTTGTTTAAATGCTTCTATTGGAGTTGTGTGATAAACATCTATATCATTGCCTGATGCCTGTAAAAGCTTTTTCAGATTTGATATTGTTTGATGTATAAATTCAACTCTGGCATCAAACGGTTTTTGAAGTTTATCTAAAATCTCTCTGTCGAATATAAAAACAGGAACAACAGGATAGGGGCCAGTTAGTGCGTGATATAGGCCTGTGTTGTCGTTTAATCGTAAGTCTCTGCGAAACCAAAAAACAGATACGTTATTCATATAAAAGATGGGGACAGAAGTTTAACAAATAGTAGATTCTTTTGTGTGCTTAGAGGTTTTCATCTTCGCGGTATGGTGTCCACATTTGCTTAGGAGATTTACGTTTTTTCTCTTTTTTCTCTTTCTTCCGTTTAAATATTTCACTGATCTTATCGAATCCTTGTGTATGCAGCAAGCTAACTCCGGCAGCCATTGTCGTAGTAGTGCTGGTTGATGTTATCAAAGCATTTTGATTGATTTTATTATATACTTTTGCTTTCAGATTTCCGTTAGGGGTAAGGGTGTATTCTACCGTCCATTCGCCCACAATACTATTGGTCGAACTTGCCGTATTTGAATAGTTTCCGCCCTGGTGCGAGATGCGCAACCTGCCATCAAGGGCAGTATAAGCAAACCGCATGTTAAATGTATTCAGACCATTTTTGTCAAGTGTTGTCAAGTCTACATTAATTTCCAGGTTTTCATCAAACTGTGATATAAAGCCACTGAGCTGGTTAGAGAGTAATTCACTTAAGTTGGCATACGAACTATTTGCATCTGCTGATAAGCCACCAATAGGAGATAATTTTCGAAGTACAATAACGCTGAATGCCTGCTTATTCATCTCCGAAGGATTTCCTGCAACGTATGTTTCAAAATTTGTTACAAAGCCTGTAAACTGTCCCGGGTATTTATTTTCAATTTTTAATCCTAAGCTTACTTCGGGTGAGCTCAAGTTACCTTTTAATCCCATCAGTACATTAACAGGATACTTTCTTTGTGCATCGGCAGATTTAAGCATATTCGAGTCTGCGCCGACAAGAGCAGGTTTTAACGAAGTGAATATTCTGTAGCGCGTATTGATATTCAGATCGGCCTCATACGGTTCTCCGTTCCATTTTATTGTACTGCCCGGATCTATCGTAAACTCTTTATTAATAATTCCTGCAAGGGTAAAATTGTATTTGCCTTTCGTGATTTCATAATTGCCAAACATGTTAAAATCGCCACGGGTATCAATTGTTAAACGCATGTTTCCGTTTCCATTTCCACGAATAATATCGCCGGCTTTTTTATCAAAAATAATCTCTGTATAGGCGTCGGGTGTAACATCCAGGTTAAACTCCATCTCAATACCTGAAAGATCTAGTTTTTTCTTTTGATCAATATTGGCTTTTTGTCTGGCAGGGTCAACAAATCGAATATAGCTTTCATATTGCGCACCTGTATACGTATTTAAAGGAATGAAAATTTCTGTGTTTGGTTGTGATAATGCATTGGCCTTTATTTTTATTTTATTCAATGCCCCCAATATTTCCCAGTTTCCTGTAACGTAAGCTTGCCCATAAAACATATCACCTTCATTTTCGGCCAGGTTTAATGCTTGAAAACCATGCCCATGCTGCAGCGGAATATTTCCTTTAAAATCAAGAACAAAATCTTTAAAGTGATTGTGATTCAATCCGCCGGATACATAACAGATACGATCGTTGATGTCTTTTAATTTAACATTGTCAAATGCAATTCTGTCATTTTTCAATTCAATCTTATCAGAGAAATGATATGTTGCTCCGGTAAACGGAATTTTAAATTGTCCGTTTCTAACATCGATTTCCCCTTTAACAATAGGTTCAGATAACGATCCTTTAATGGTTAAATATCCTGTTGCCGATCCTTTAATGGAGGTGAAGACATCACTGGCAATAGTATTCAATGGAGATATATCTGTTTCAGAAAATTGTGCTACTAAATTTATTTCTTCGGCCCGATCAAAACTTTCCGGAATATAAAATCCGGTGAGGTTAAATATTGTCTGTTGTTCTCGCAGAATATCTACGTTCAGGTTCATTTGTTTGGCTACATTGTTCCATGCGGCTTTTCCGTCCACGTCTCCTATAAAGAGTGTATCAATATTAAAGTCATCAATAGTAACCCGGCTATCCACATTCGATTCTCCCAAATGCAGATCGCCGTTTATTGTTCCCTTTAATTTAACGGGAGTAAAAAAGTGGGAAAAGTCACCGATAGAAATATTATCCATCAGAAGGCTTCCATTTGTACCCTGATTGTCTGACTTTCCGGTGAGGGTTAAGCGTTGCTTTGCATTGTATAAAGAAACGCTGTCAAATTTCACGCTGGAAGAATTGAAATAAATTTTTCTATCATCCTCGAAATTCCAAACGTTATCTTTTATACTTAAGATTGAGTTATTGAATGTTATAATATTGTACGGTTCAAACAGATCGATTGTACCTGAAATACGTGTGCTGTTGTTGGATTTTTTTTGTTTGGCGCCGATATAAAAACTTGCCTGTTCTCCTGAAATGGTTGATTCCAGAAGGAAGTTTTCAGTTTCAATAAAATCCGAATTAATCTGATTATCGGAAGTGAAAGAAATATTTCCTAACACATCTGCGGCATCGCTGCGCTGCGAACAGAATAAATTGATGTTGTTTTTTCTGAATTCAAATCCTTTGTAATAAAGTGTATCAATGTAGGCCCGCGATTTTAATATTTTAGTTCTTCCGGAGTTGAATCGGCCTTTAATGGCAGACTCTCCGGAGATATATAAGCCGGGAGTATATATATTCAGAAAGGCATTTATGTCATGCAATTGTACATCATAATTTACATGATAGGGTATTTCCTGATGTGCCTTTTTGTTGGCATAATATTTTATAACCTCAAGACTATCGTTTATAATACTATTGGTAACTTCTTGTGCGAATTCTGTAAAATCATGTGCTATGATTGTTGGTTTAAAGTTGCCATTGATAGAGGCACTGATTATACTGGAGTGAATTTTAATGCTTCTTGACGTATCATTTTCAATGGTAGAAACGAGATGAAGGGTGTCAATGAAAATCTCTTTGTTATTGTTATATAGTAAGTAGGTATTGGTTAAGTAGCCATTGCCATACGCATCATCAATTTCAGTTCCTTTAAAATCTATGTTTAGTTTTGTTTTAACAAGAAGGTCTTTATCGTATAAGTTGAGATTTAATTTTTTTAATTGAGCGCGTTCACAATTAACAGATACCTGTAGTATTTTTTCCGGGTTGCGGTAATCAAGCATGCCGTCAATATCCAGCACAAGATTAGAATCCAGAATGTCTGCATGACCGTTGAATAAGGCCTTTTGCAGTAACGCATCTGTATGGATATTCTTATAATTGTAATTATTGAACTCAATGGAGTAGATGTTTGCGAGCATTTTCATTTTCAGCTCATCAATATCAAAGCCTGTTCCTTCAATACTGCCATCCATGTTAATAAGACCAAGCTGCTCGTTCTGAATTATTTTTCCCAGATTTAATTGTTTGGTAATTAATCTTCCGGAATAGTAGCTGTCATTTTTCAGATCATCTTCAAGGTGAAAGGCCATATCTGTTTTGAAATATCCTACAGCCGTGCTTAGAGATGCATTTGCAACAAAGTCTTTAGGGAAACCATTAAATTCAATACCTCCTTTGAAATGATCAAACGTACGGATGGTTGTATTAACATCTTTATCAAAAAAGTGACTTAATTCGGTTTGGTTGATATTGACATTGGGAAAATCGGCGTCGATGTATGTTTTAGAAAAGTCAGGTAAACCATCCATGTGCAACGATCCTTTTAAATAACTGTTGCCTGAATAGATCTGTAATCTGCTTAAATTAAATTTACTTACGGTACCCGAAACCTTACCGCTGACTGAAACTCTATATGGATAATCTTTTAACGCAGGTGCGAAATGCGTGATGTCTTTTAAATCAACGAATGAACTATCCAACGAACCGGTAATGTAGGTCTTGGTATTGAAATCAGCCATGTCAGTAACAGTTGCATAGCCGAATTTTACATGATCTCTGAGAAACGTATTACCAATATGCGCGTACATATCATCGAGTTCCATGTAATGGTCGCACAACGTGTATGTACCGGCAAGCTTATGGACTCTTAGTTTGGTGTTGCCTTCAATGGTAGTAAGATCTTTGATGTCAATTCTGAACGTGTCTGCAAAAACGTACAGATCCTTCGTAAGTCCATAAATACTATCGAAAGAAAAGTGATTGTGGTCAAAGCCGTCTATCTCACCGCTTCTGTAATCATCATACGCAAAACGCATGTTTACGAGTTTTACGTCTTCCAGTGTAAATGCTTTGGATGCTTTTGTAGTGTCTGAAGGACCGAATTTGTTACTTAATGATTCAATGAATTCATTAATATTTAAAACAGATGTATTTTTATATTTAATTAAATGTACTTCTCCGTCTTTGAGTACAATATCCTGAAGGCGGAAAGAAAATTTTCTTTCCAGTGTGAATACTTTATAATCCACAAGCACTTCTCCAAGATGGATCATGCGCGTGTTTTTATAATCGTATAAAGAGATACCGCTGAGAATAATATGGTCAAACCAATCAATCTGTACCCGTTCAACATTGACCTTATAATTCAAAAATGCCGAAAGTTCTTTGCTGGCAATTTCGCCGACTTTCTCCTGTACATAAATAGTTCTGAAGCCTATTACAATGACGGTGAGTAATATGAGAAGAATAAGCACAGTATAAGAGATGGTTTTTAAAAACCTTCTTATGAAAATTCTGCTAAAATTCTTTACTTTAGTAATCAATCTATGTCAGTTACACTATTAGCCATCGAATCTTCCTGTGATGAAACAGCCGCGGCTGTCATTCAGGATGGGAATATACTATGTAATATAGTCGCTTCGCAACGTATTCACGAAAAATATGGAGGAATTGTACCTGAATTAGCATCCCGTGCACATCAGCAACATATTATTCCGGTCGTATCGCAAGCACTCCTGCAAGCAAATATACAAAAATCAGACCTTAATGCAGTGGCTTGTACTTCAGGTCCTGGATTATTGGGAGCATTATTAGTGGGCGTGTCATTTTCCAAAGCCTTCGCATCTGCTTTAGATATTCCGGTGATCAAAGTGAACCACATGAAGGCACATATTCTGGCGCATTTTATTGACGAACCGAAGCCGGCTTTTCCCTTTATTTGTATGACGGTAAGCGGCGGCCATACACAACTGGTTTTAGTAAGAAACCATCTGGAAATGGAAGTGGTGGGCGAGACTCAGGATGATGCAGTAGGAGAAGCATTTGATAAAACGGCCAAATTAATGGGATTACCCTATCCGGGCGGCCCGCTGATTGATTCCTATGCCAAACAAGGTAATCCGCAAGCGTTTCCTTTTCCAACGGTTGAAATGCCCGCATACAATTATTCGTTTAGCGGAATAAAAACAGCATTTATGTATTTTCTGAAAAAAAATACAAGCATGGATCCGGATTTTATTCAGAAAAATTTACCGGATATTTGTGCCAGTGTACAACATGCCCTGATTGATATTTTAATGCGCAAACTGAAACGTGTTGTAAAAGATACTGGTATAAATCGGGTTGCAATAGCGGGAGGGGTATCGGCAAATTCCGGGTTGCGTAAAGCTATGGAACAAAAGCGGGCAGATGAAGGTTGGGAAGTATTCATACCAGCGTTTGAATACTGTACGGATAATGCCGGTATGATTGCCATGGCCGGGTATTACCAATATTTGAACAACGATTTTGCATCCTGGGATTTATCTCCTGAACCAAGATTGAGAATAGGAGGAGGTTTATAAGTACAATGGGAAAAGAATTAGTTAAGAACGTTAACATAAGAAATAAGAAAGCATCTTTCGAATACGAATTTCTGGAAACATACGAAGCCGGAATTGTGTTAAAAGGTACTGAAATCAAGGCCATCCGGATGAGTAAGGCTTCGATCAGCGAAGCATATTGTCTGTTTGATAAAGAAGAACTCTGGATCAAGAATATGAATATCTCCTCGTATGATAAAGGTTCTTTTTACAATCACGATCCCTTGAGTGCCCGCAAACTGTTGCTGCGTAAAGCAGAATTGAAAAAACTGTTTATGCATTCAAAAGAAAAAGGACTTACAATTATTGCCCTGCGCTTATTTACGAATGAACGCGGCTATGCCAAAATTGAAATTGCTTTAGCAAAAGGGAAGAAGTTGTACGATAAACGTGAGTCGATCAAGAGCAAGGATAACGCGCGGGAGATGCAGCGAATCAGGCTGTAAGCCTGATGCCTAAAGCAGAATGCTAAGAGCCTAAAGCTAAGGTGCGCATAACGTAATCTTTGCACGCAGAATATTTAATAGTTACAAATAATTTCACTATCACCATAGCTTTAGGCCTTAAGCCTTAAGCTTAATAAAATGAAACAATACGGAATCTGTAATTTAAGTGTAGTACCCATGCGGGCTGAAGCTGGAGATCGTCATGAGATGAGTTCACAGTTACTTTTTGGCGACTTTTTTGAAATTATTTCTCAATCCGAAGATGGAAAATGGAAATATATTCAGAATGATTTTGACGGCTATAAAGGCTGGATCGATGCGAAACAGTATCTACCGGTTGACGAAGAGTATATTCATAAACTAAGTCAGACGGCACCGGTATTCTGTAAATCATTATATGCATTGGCTAAAAGCGAAACCCGCTTTTTTCCTTTATTGATGGGCTCTACCTTGCCATTATATAAAAATGGAATCATTAGTGTGGGCGACGAACCTTTTATTCTGGAAGGTGATGTGGGCTATGCCGAACCGTTTAATGCAAAAAAATTAGAACAGACGGCCTTGCTTTATCTGGGTGCACCGTATTTATGGGGCGGTCGTTGCCATTTTGGTATCGATTGTTCGGGTTTTGTACAGCAACTGTATCGCATGTTTTCGATTCCATTGCCAAGGGACGCCTATCAGCAGGCAGAAATCGGAATCACTGTTCCTTATGAGCATTATCAGCAGGGTGATTTGGCTTTCTTCAAAAACGAATTCGATAAGATTACCCACGTGGGTATTATGCTCGATAATAACAAAATCATTCATGCATCCGGACAGGTTCGTATGGATTTAATAGACGAACAGGGAATTGTGCATGCGGAGAAACGTATCTATACACACAGGCTGGCGTTTATTAAGAGAGCGGGAGTGTAATCACTATACCTACGAGGTTTTTGAAACCTCGTAGGTATAGTGATTTATCGAGTACCATTATCTTTGCTAATTAAATTTATATTTCTTTTTAGTTCCAAGACCTCGAAGGTTTTGTTTCGATTATCCATTTTCTGTCCTAAAACGTAAAACTTACTGCTTAAAACCTCAAGAAACCCACTTTTTCACTCTTAAAACCTAAAACATTCATTCCGAATACTTTGTCCAAAAACAATAAAGTCGTACATTTGCAGTCCGTTTTAGGTGAAACGGGTCGCTTCGAGCGAAAAACAAATCAAACAAATTTCAGTCTCTTGCCCGTAGGCTGATGTACAATAGGGTGAATATTATGCTTACTCCAAAACCAGAAGATTTTAACTGGGACTTAGTTGGTGACAAAGGTTTCGGTGGTGGTTACACTGCTGCTGAAAAAGAAAAAATTGCGTCTTTGTATGAAGGTACATTGAGCGAGGTTACTGAGAAACAAGTGTTAAGTGGTACCGTTGTTGGTGTTACAGAACGCGATGTTATCATTAACATTGGTTTTAAATCAGATGGTCTTATTCCACTTTCTGAATTCCGTGATGTTGAAGGCGGCGTTAAAGTTGGTGAAGTATACGATGTATTTGTTGAAGATCAGGAAAACTCTTCAGGTCAATTAGTATTATCTCGTCGTAAGGCGCGTATTGTTAAGGCTTGGGAAAACATTCAAGGTGCTCTTGATAGCGATATCATTATTGAAGCTCTTGTTAAAAGAAGAACTAAAGGTGGTTTGATCGTTGATCTATTCGGCGTTGAAGCTTTCTTACCAGGTTCTCAGATTGATGTTAAACCGATTCGTGACTTCGATATCTTCGTTGGTAAGAAAATGGAAGTTAAAGTTGTTAAAATCAACTATACAAACGATAACGTTGTAGTATCTCACAAAGTGTTGATCGAAAAAGATATCGAGAAACAAAAAGCTGTGATATTGAACAACCTTGAAAAAGGACAAGTATTAGAAGGTGTGATCAAAAACATGACTAACTTCGGTGTATTCATCGATTTAGGTGGTGTTGATGGTTTACTTCACATTACTGATATTTCTTGGGGCCGCATAAGCCATCCACAAGAAGTATTGAGCTTAGACCAAAAAGTACAAGTTGTAGTATTAGATTTCGACGAAGAGAAAAAACGTATCTCTCTTGGTATGAAACAACTTACTTCTCATCCTTGGGATGCGCTTGCTGCTGATATTGCAGTTGGTTCAAAAATTAAAGGTAAAATCGTAAACGTTGCAGATTACGGTGCATTCCTTGAATTACACCCAGGTGTTGAAGGTCTTATCCACGTATCTGAAATGAGCTGGTCTCAACACTTACGTAACCCACAAGACTTCATTAAAGTTGGTGATGAATTAGAAACAGTAGTATTGACATTGGATCGTGACGAACGTAAAATGTCTTTAGGTATTAAGCAATTGACTGAAGATCCTTGGACTAAGGCAGATGCAATTTCTAAATATGCTGTAGGTACTAAACACACAGGCTTAGTTCGTAACTTAACTAACTTCGGTTTATTCATCGAATTAGAAGAGGGTATTGACGGTTTGGTTCACGTATCTGATTTATCTTGGACGAAGAAAATCAAACACCCATCTGAATTTGTTAAGGTTGGTGATAAATTGGAAGTAATCGTATTGGAGTTGGATGTTGAAAACAGAAGACTTGCTTTAGGTCACAAACAATTAGAAGAAAACCCTTGGAATACATTTGAAACAATCTTCACTCCAGGTTCTACTCACGCTGCTACACTTATCTCTAAAAACGATAAAGGTGCCGTTCTTGAGTTACCATACGGTATCGAAGGTTTCGCTATGAACAAGCACTTAGTGAAAGCGGATGGTACAAATGCTGAACAAGGTGAATCATTAGATTTCAAAGTATTGGAGTTCTCTAAAGATGACAAACGTATTGTATTGTCTCACACGAAAACTTTCTCTGAAGTAGCTGAAGATGCTGCTGCTCCGGATGCTAAGAAAAAGAAACCGGCTGCTGCTGCTGCTAAAGGCACAAAAGCTGCTGCACCTGCAAAAGCTAAAGATGTTGAGAAATCTACATTAGGTGATATCGAAGCTCTTTCTAATTTGAAAGACTCAATGGATGGCAAGAAGTAATATTCTTCTGTTCTGAATAATTGAAAAGTCCCCTGCTAATTAGCGGGGGACTTTTTTGTTTTTATGCAATTATTACTTACTAGGTATCAGTATTTTATTTTAGAGAATGTAAGTGCAACCGGGTAGCCTTTAAAATAAAGAATAAAATCTTTTGGCAAATACCTTTCTTCTTCCCACCTTTTTTATAACTTTGCAAACCTCAATCAGGGTTTCGTGGCCGAGTGGCTAGGCAGAGGTCTGCAAAACCTTCTACACCAGTTCGAATCTGGTCGAAACCTCTTAAAGTCACGCCGAAAGGCGTGACTTTTTTATTTGTAATTCGTGTGAAAAACTAACGTTATTCCAACGAGAGAAACAATTTTCAATATATTGTAGTATACTTTAAAAGCATCTATTATCCGCTATGAATCCTCGTTTAGCATACATGCAAGCCCGAATTGGTCAGGTAGTGTCCGATAGCCCTTCTGCCATCAGTAATTGGCTTCAAATGACTCCGGTAGTTGTAGAGAATGGGAAGATTGTTGTAACAGTTCCCGTACGTGCAGATATGACCAATATGATGAAAACAATTCATGGGGGAATAGCAGCCACTATTCTGGATGATTTGTGCGGTACTGTTTGCCTGATCTCGGCAGAAGAGTTCTTCTATGCTACAGTAACACTTAATGTAGATTACTTAAGACCGGCTCAGATAGGAGAAGTGCTTACTTGTACGGCAGAAGTAGTACGTCAGGGGAAAACAATTATAAATGTACATGCAGATTTAAGATTACCAGATGGTAAGATTGTGGCTCGGGCAACTTCTAATTTGATCAATACGCAAGTCAAAACGCATTAAGAAAAAATGCCTTGATTGTTTTAATAACAGTGGTCAGTTCTCTAGCGGGGGCTGACTTTTTAATTGTATTTTTTTAAGTACTTGTGTGAATGTGTGTTAAAAAATGCAAATCTATACAACTCTGTTAACCACATCTGCGTTACGGAATATAGAAAGACAATCGATTGAATTTATTCTCTGTTTTAAATACCCTCATAGTCACATGTAACACGTTAACTAAACAATCTTATGGAAGAAATTGAAAAAACACTTAAGTCTTATAAATGGACAGAAGAAACAATTATCAGAATCCTTTTAAATAGTAACAACAAAACCATGCTTAAAGAGGTGCTTCCTATGATTAGAAAATATACCAACGCTATTGTAATCAATTATTCGCAAGACCTTAATACTTCAGCCTTGGTAAGTATCGGTGATGATACGATTTCACTTGCGTAAATCATACTAAAATCTATAATATATCAGTTCATAACTTGATATATATTTTTTAACTATTTAACTTACACTTGTTAGAAGTGTATATGTGGTTGCTTCTATATTTATTTCTATTAAATAATGGCATTCATCCCCTCAAAACACTTAATAATCTAAAAAATTAAATCCTATGTATATCAAATACATAGGATTTTCATTGTAACTTTTCTATTAAATCCCT
>Ga0207433_10000974_pt1 | contig 63981 bp, 62 predicted proteins | sample YelNatPaOPGAMG01_FD_187559 | JGI IMG/M metagenome (GOLD analysis project Ga0207433, IMG submission 187559) | Hot spring thermophilic microbial communities from Obsidian Pool, Yellowstone National Park, USA - OP-RAMG-01 (SPAdes) (version 3) | ecosystem: Environmental > Aquatic > Thermal springs...
AATCCGAAACGCTCGGAAAAGTAGCGTCGGGCTTGAAACTTGCCATACTGATCAATGCAAGTCAATGTTGCCTCTTTCCGGGAACAGATGGGGTTATAATAAAATCAGGGCAATGCGTCTGGAGAAGATTTTGCTGGACATTGTACATGGCAAGAGAACCATGATGGATCAGGACCGATGGCCTCCTCGACGATGAAGGCAGATGGAAAGACACCAACGAAAAATAGGGCGGTTGTGGTCTCCGGACAGGTGAGGGGATCGACCGGAAGGGAGGCGGGCGGATGCAATTGACCCTGTATACGGATTATTCGATCCGGGTTTTGTTGTACCTTTCGGCAAAACCCGGATCACCGTCGACGATCACGGAGGTGGCCAACGCTTTTGGCATCTCCCGAAACCACCTCGTCAAGGTTGTCCACAACCTCTCCACCAACGGGTATATCCGGACCACCCGGGGGAAGAAGGGCGGAATGGTCCTGGGACGTTCCGCACGCGAGATCTCGATCGGAGATCTCGTCCGCAAGACCGAGCCTGATTTCAAGATTGTCGAATGCTTCGGGGAGGAGACTTCCACCTGTCCGATCGATGAAGTGTGCAGTCTCAAGTTCGTTCTTCGTTCGGCATTGTCTTCATTCCTGAAAACGCTGGACAGCTTTACACTTGCCGATATCACGGAAAATGCCGGCCTGCTGCGACCCATTCTTGTGGACGGTGTTCAGTCGAGAACCGAGAGGGTTGGACCAGCGGGGCCGGAGAAGAGTGTTTCCCGCCTTGAGCGGAGAGGAACCGCCAGGGGCGTGATCTGAATGCATGCCAAGGAGGACGCCATGAATATGGTGAAAATCCGGGAAATAGCGCGGGCCAAAAACATTATCCCGGGACATCAGAAAAAAAGTGAGCTGATCCGATCGATTCAGAGAAAAGAAGGAAATTTCGACTGTTTCGGAACCGCTACTGCAGGTGTTTGCACGCAGCGGGATTGTCTGTGGCGAAAGGATTGTCTGGGTCCTGAAAAATAGTCACAGGATCGGATGGGACCGGCTAAATGTAGCCGAAGAACGGATCGGAGTGGATTTGTTCCGGGAAAAGACGGGCGCCATGAAGCGCAGTCGTAAAGGATGAGACCAGCGATGGCGTTCCGGCGATATAGTAGTCGCCATTTTTTGCCCGTTCCCCGATCGCCTCGAACATGCGATCCGGCGTCAGGATACCGGTTTCCAGATCATGCGGAAGATCAGGCTCCGGCTGGGAAACGATCTGCTCCAGAAAGAGATTCTTGTTGTTTTTTGACATCTCCCGGAGTTCTTCTAAAAAAGGAATGGATCGGACGTTCCGGTTAGTCGTGAAGAGAAAAAACGGAACGGAGGAGTACTTCCCCAGATAGTGCCGGAGGATACTCCGGAAAGGGGTGATACCGATCCCTCCGGCAATAAAGACGACCGGCTGGTTCCATTTCCGCGTTCCCATACCGGACGGAAGCGTAAACTCGCCATAGGGACCGGACACTTTGACGGGCGTCCGGTCCGGCGCCCTTTCCAGATTGGCTTTGAAAGCGGAATCTGTCAGACGGGTGGCAAATGACAAGACCGGCCATTCTTCCGGTGTTGAGGCAATGGAAAAGTCCCGTCCGTTGCCCTTTTCATCTGTTATTTCGGGCGATTCCCATTCGATGTGGACATATTGTCCCGGTTCAAAGCCCTCCCGGATTTCCGAAGGCAATACGATCCGGAACATGAGTGTTCTTTCGGCAATAAAGCCTGTCCGTGAAAAGAGTCCAACCGTCTCCATCTGACTCCCAGAATTATTCCAGCGGTGACCTCCCCAGTTGTCTTTTAAAAAGGAGGTTTTGAACGGATCATACCATAAAAGGTTCAACAATAATGGACCGTTGGAGAATCTCTGACAACCGCTGTCCGTCCTTTTCCATGGCGGATAAGCGGGTGGAAGTCCTGAGTGAAAAATGCAGCCTGCTTTGAGAGCATTTATCAAGGGTCTCGGGGAAAAAGTCTATGTCTTTTTTCGAAAAAAGCATAAACGTTTATCCCTGAAACGGGTTGATTGTGGGCACCACCGATCGTATGATTTCTCCGTCTGTTTTAACGCGTCCGGTCAAAGGCAGGTATATCGTCGAACATTCAAATGGAAGGGAGTGGCTGGTGAGAAGATTGAAGGTTGTTTTGGCAGGAGGGGTGGTCGGGGTTTTGTTGGGCGGATATATGACCCCGACCTGGGCGCTGGAACCCGGTGATCCGGAACGCGGAAAAGTCGTTTACAACCAGTATTGCTACAAGTGCCACGGCGTCAAGGGGGACGGGAATGGAGAAGTCGGAGGGGTATCGTTTCCGCCGCCGGCAAACTTTACCGATCCTGCATTGTGGAAAAACCGTCCGGATTCTTTTTTTATTGATGTGATCACCAACGGCTACGACTATGGAAAGATGCCTCCCTGGTGGGATGTGATCTCCAAGCAGGAGATTCAGGATGTGTTCGCATATATCAAAACCTTCCGGAAAAAATGAGTCGGACAAGATCTATCGGAAACACCCCGGATGGACCGGGAAGGGAGCGACGGGAATGCTCTGCGTTGTTCCGGAAAACAATGTTCGGCTTTTCACTCATTGACAGGAGAAATCCCATGGACAAGACAATTGTGAAATGTTTTAAAAATGGTCCCTACGAAATCCAGGGAGAGGTTGAGATAACGGATGCGAATGGAAAAAAGGTCAGCAAGGAGGGATCGGGATCCTATCATCTTTGCCGGTGTGGGGGATCGTCCAAAAAACCGTTTTGTGACGGAACGCACTCCAGAATCCAGTTCAAGTCCGAATAGGGGATACACAGGTTTAGGTGAGCCGGGGTCAAGAGATCTGTCCTTTTTTACCAACTTTGACCATCGGGTTCCAGCCTTCAAAACATCAGCAGCTCCGCCCGTTTCTGGCCGATCCTGATGAAAATGGAAACGGGCAGATTGCTGTGTGAAATGAATTATTGCGCTGCCTTGATCATGACGTCGGATGCGATCGCGTACGCTTCAGTCCAGGATTGGGCCAGCTCGGGGGTCCATGCGGATCCCGCAAAATGCTTGAGCGTTGCAAGAAGCGCTTCTCCGACAATGGGGTAGTGCTCGGGCCGGGTGTCGTATTTCTTATGCCCTGCGCCGAGACGATGAAGGTAGGGTAACAGATTGTCAAGATTGTCAATGTTGCTGGCGATGTACACTACCGAATCCAGAAGGCGTTTTGTCTGGGGTCCCATATTTTGGGGAAACATGGGGCGAACTTCTGGGTGTTTTTCGAACATATAATCATAAAAATATTCAGTGACCTTTGTCCCATGCGGTGCCAGGATCCCCACACTTTTTTTGATCGCCTCGGTGTTTATCGCCATAGAGAATGCTCCTTTTTTAAGAACGGATTCAATCCGCCCATGATACAGATGAATGAACGGGAACGGACATCATATGCAACATGTCCGGACAATAGTTCCTGTTCCCCCATGAAACAGGACGAGTTTATTATATATTTAAAATGCAACAATTGAAACCCCCCTTCTCAATATCTGCAGATAACCCGCCGTTAGGGGTTTAATGGGGACGCGGAGCGGTTTTTTTCAGCCAGAAACTCAAATGGAAGCGGGGGCTAGGCTTCAGGAGTAGGGAGGCTGTTTTCGGCTTCCCGGAGGAGGGTTTCGATTTCTTCCTGAATTCTGTCCCGTCTCTGGGGGGTGGGTCCTTCAAAGCGCAAGACGAGTACCGGCTGTGTATTGGAGGGTCGAACGAGTCCCCAGCCATCAGGAAAATCGATGCGGACGCCATCGATATCGGAGAAGGAGTATCCTTTCCGGAGAAGAATCTCGCGGAGACCTTCCACAACTTCGAATTTACGTATGTCTGAAGACGGTCGCCGGATTTCTGGCGTGGAGAATGTCCTGGGAAATGGGTCCAGAAGTTCGGAGAGGGTTTTCTGTGCCATGGTCATCAGTTCCAGAAGACGCAAACCGGCGTAGAGCGCATCATCGTACCCGTAATTCCGGTCCGAAAAGAAGATGTGACCGCTCATCTCCCCGGCAAGAGGAGCATTTGTTTCCTTCATCTTGGCCTTGATCAGTGAATGGCCGGCTTTCCACATGAGGGGTTTTCCACCCATTTTTTCAATTTCTTCATAAAGGATCCGGGAGGCCTTGACCTCCGACAGGATGACCGAACCCGGAAGCGCGTCCAGCACTTGCCGGGCAAAGAGCAGCAAGAGACGGTCGCCAAAAAGGATCTCTCCGTGTTCCGTCACGACGCCGATTCTGTCCGAGTCACCGTCGAAAGCGATTCCTAGATCCGCCTGGCTATCCTTGACCTTCGCGATCAGTGCCGACAGGTTTTCGGGAACGGTGGGATCCGGGTGGTGGTGGGGAAAACGCCCGTCCGGTTCCTCGAACAGGAATTCGGCGTCAATCCCCAGGGAGCTATAGAGTTCCCGCGCCACAAGTCCGGCGGTACCGTTGCCACAATCAATCACGACCCGCAGGGGACGTCCCCGGAAGGGAGACAATGAGCCGAACTGGTCAGCCTGTTCCTTGAGGTATTGCATACGGACAGATGAGTCGGTTTTTTTTCCCCGTTTGGCGTGTTGTCCGTTTGATGAACGGAAAAGAGGAATCCGGCGCCGGATTTCCTGGATACGGTCTCCGTAAATTGTTTCCTTCCCCAGCGCCATCTTGATTCCGTTGTCAGCGGCGGGATTGTGGCTCCCCGTCACCATGATTCCACCGTCAACCGGAAGCTTGAAAAGGGAAAAATACAGCAGGGGGGTTGGAACGGTTCCGATGTCCATCACGTCAACGCCGGAAGAAAGAAGGGCGTCTTCAAAGACCTGGGCGATGCGGGGGGAGGACAGGCGTATATCTCTTCCCACTGCCGCAGTTTTTCCCCCGTTTTCCTTCAGGACGGCGGCATAGGCCTTGCCGATGCCGAAGATGACAGGATCAGTCAGATCGTTTTCGGCGTTTCCCCGTATATCGTATTCCCGGAAAATTTTCGCAGGGGGATCAATCATTCTTTTTTGTCTCCTGATGACGGTTTTGCGACGGGTTCATCCGTGGCCCGCTGATAGTCGTCCGAAAATCGGATAATGTCATCCTCTTCCAGATATTCCCCGTTTTGCACCTCGATGATCACCAGGGGGACCTTCCCCGGATTTTCGATCCGGTGCCGCGTTGTTTTCGGTATATCGATACTCTGGTTGATGTGGAGAAAGACCTCCTGCCCTTCCAGCGTGATTCTGGCGGTGCCGGAGATGACGACCCAGTGTTCGGAGCGGTGGAGATGCATCTGGTAGCTGAGCCGGGATCGGGGATTGATCGTCACATTCTTGATCTTGTAGTTGGGACCCTGGTCGAGGATGGTATAGTGCCCCCACGGGCGATGCGTAGTCCTGTGTTCAAGGGCTTCCACCCGATTTTTTTTCCTGAGTTCTTTGACAACTTCCCGGACCTTCTGCGCTTCATCCTTGTGACAGACAAGCGTAGCGTCGTCCGTATCGACGATGATCATGTCTTTGAGCCCGATGGTGGCGAGGATTCGCTTGTCCCCGAACAGGATACAGTTCTTGTTGTGGAACGACAGGACGTTTCCCCGGACGATGTTTCCGTCTGTGTCCTTTTCTGAAATATCGTCGAGCGCGCTCCAGGACCCGACATCCTTCCAGTCGAGCATGGATGAGACTGTCCAGACGCGGGTGGATTTTTCCAAGAGGCCATAATCGACCGAAGTCTCGGGTGCCCGGGAATAGAGGGATGCAAGGGCCTTCGACTCCTTGCCGGTTCCGATCGTCTCCTCGAACGCCTGCAGTGCTTCGTAAAAATGGGGCTGGTGAATGCGGAGCTCTTCCAAAAAAAGCCTGGCACGGAAAGCCAGCATTCCGCTGTTCCAAAGATGCTTTTTGCCTGACACGAATCGTTCAGCCCGCTCCCTGTCGGGTTTCTCGACAAAATTGGCCACGTGAAACACCTGGGCCAGATCTGTTGATTCCTCCTGGATGATCTTGCCGGTTTCGATGTAACCAAACCCGGTTTCCGGGCGGGAGGGAGGAATACCGAAGGTCAGGATAGCATCGTGACGACCGGCGATAGAGCAGGCTTGATGCATGAGCGCCAGAAACTTTTCGGCTGGCGTGATGATGTGGTCGCTGGCCATGACGGCGAGAACAGCTTCGGGATCCGTTCGGGCAAGGTAAACGGAGGCGATCGCCAATGGAGCAAGGGTATTCCGGGACTGGGGTTCGACAAAAACCTTGGCCGGAAGCCCTTCCGTTTCTGCGAGCCGGATAATGCGGCGGGTTTCCGATTCGTGCTTCGGTCCGACCATGATCCAGAGGCGCTCTTGGGGGATCAGGGGTGAAATCCTGTCAATTGTTCCCTGAAGGAGGGAAGAATGACCGTCGAGGGAGAGGAACTGCTTGGGAAAAAGTTCCCGGCTGAGAGGCCAAAACCGTGTTCCCGAACCGCCCGCCATGATAATGCCAAACCACATGCCTCTGACTCCTCTCATAGCCTGTTTTATCGTTACATTGAACGGACAGGATTCATCCTCTCTTTTCGGTGGAACCCGACAGGAACCAAATCCTTAAAACGCACAGAACCAAGCTAAGAACACTTTATTGAAAATGGCGGTTTCCGGCAAGGTCTCCCGTTCTCCTGATCCGGCCCCGGTTAAGGATCACTGGATGGACCGCCGAAATCTTGACAGACAGGAGAGTGGTGTTATTATGACACCATAAGGCCAAGATTTCCTTGTCTCATCAATGGTTCGTGGGCAGATGAACCGGTCTTGTTTAAGTGTTTTCTTCATACTGGCCTTGATCGAACGGCTCCTGATTCGGGAAAAGGGCATTTTCCCGCCTATAAAAGTGATTTTCCGGATGTCCCCCCAGGATTGAAACAAGCGATAGCGCATACAAGAAAGAACGGGGACCATGGAACAAGGACCGGAGATCCTTGTTCTGTCAAAGGATCCCGAAGAATCTGCGCTGTCCACAAGCAAGGGCAATGCAGGTTTGCAGATGGAAAGAAGGGTGTTTCCTGTCAAGGAGGTGCTTTGATGATTCCCTGGTCTGTCGTCCTGGACAAAAGGGCTTTTGCCCATGGAGTCCTGAGGCTCTCGGATTATCTGATTTGTCCTGTCTGCCTGTCCAAGCGGACGCCGGAGGAATGGGCCGGTATTCGTTCGTTCGGCATGTGTGCTATTTGCGCCTATCAGAAACGTCGGGTCAACCCCTATTTGCTGGTCGGGTCCGTGAAGATGCCGGTCTTGCTCAGGACCGGGCTGGACCGGGTTTTTTCCGGAAAGCGCAAGCCGGATAGACCAGCGTGAGCTTTTCATATAGCCCCTTGAGGAGGGGTAAACTTAAGGTGGAAGGAGGAACGGGACATGGCGGGAATGGCGAACGGAAAAGAAGCGTGCTTCGATGTTTGGTCTGATCATGCCATGGAGGTGGATCATGATTCGTTTGAAAGGGCAGGACGCGGTCAATGAAGCTTTCTGGTTCCTGGGTGAAAGCCCCAATCTGCCGAAAGCCGCCTTTTTCCGGTTTGCGGCCGAGGGGGGAAAAAAGCAGATTGACCCCGAGGAAATCCAGAGACTCGTTTCTGGAAATCGGGCCCGTCCGGAAGAGTTTCTCTGCGAAGTGCCTTGTGTCTGGGACATGATTGAAGGATGTGAAGGTAGACAGTTTCAGGTGCCCTATCCCCCGCTTTCAATCTATCCGGGGACGGGACATGCCATTGTTCAGAACCGTTTTTTTGGCGCGGAAGTTTGTCCAGGAAGCCGATGGTTCGCTGTGATCCGGTCGGTATATGACAGTGCGGTCCGATGGGCGCGGGGAACGCCTGTGATCGAGCCCGAATATTCGGAAGACGAGTTCATGAATCGTCTTTTTCCCCGTGTTTTTCTTCGGACGGGCGCCTGGAGAAACGATCCGTTTCTCCAGAAAACGAGCCGGGAGATCGGCGAACATCTTCTTGAGATCTTCGGGTTGATGGGCGACCGTCCGAGTGAGAAGCCGGAGAAGCCTCAGCTCCGTCTTGGAAAGTCGGAAGAGCCGGGTGGTTGTGAGGATGGTCTCTTCTACGACCGGGTTCTGGAAATCATTCGCTTACAGTCCTGCCGGAAGCCTGAACAAACAATGATGTGAGACTCGTATGCGGGATGTGGCTTTCGGGTTGCCGGAGTCAGTGCTTCCGGTTGAGAACAGCTGTCAGGATGGATTCCCGGAGCGCCGGAGGCAGAATCGACAGGAAGCCCAGTCCCCAGGCCAGAGGCGTGGGGAACGAGATAACGGCTCGACTTCCGGATGCCTTCCTGAGGATCAATTTGGCGGCCTCTCCCGCTTCCATGACAAACGGCATCGGATAGGGGTTGTTCCTCGTCATTTCTGTCCGGATGAACCCCGGGTTGATGATTGTCAGGCGGATCCCAAACGGTTTGAGCTCGTACCGGAGGGAGCCACACCATGTGTTGATGGCCGATTTGGAGGCGCAATAACCTCCCGCTCCGGGAAGAGGAAGGAAGGACGCCAGGCTGGAGATGACAAGAATCGTTCCCTGGGCGGCATGTTTCAGTCCCGGGATAAATGGAAGAATGGTATTCCTGACACCATGATAATTGGTGTCCATGATTTCCTCGTCCTGTCGGCGATCCGGGTTGTCATCCAGCGCTCCACGGATCCCGGCGTTGGCAATGATGCAGTCAGGGGTACCTGCCCGCGTTTCAAAATCTCCGGCTGCCTCCTTCAGGAAAGCTCCCTCCCGGACATCTCCGGGATATAAATAAACTGTTGCGCCTTTTTCCCGAAGCGGTTCCGAAATTTCGAGAAGCCGGTTGTTTCTGCGTGCAACCAAACCCAGTGTTATTCCCGGAGCGGCCGCCTCTAACGCCAGCGCCTGTCCCAGCCCGGAGGAAGCTCCGGTGATAAAAAATCTTGCAAAACGGAGAGAAGGGCTGAAATCGTGTTGGGCGGAAAGTTTTTGATGAAGGGATGCTGCCATTTTATTTGACGCTTTCTCCATGGTAAGCTTGTTTCATTTCATGCCTGTTTGACAAATTTATCCAACCTTGGCAGGCAAGTATTTGCCTGCTGACGACCTGAAAGGCCCGTAATGCCTAGCCAACCTGATTTATCTTCCGTTTTCCGTCCGGAAACCGGACAAGCTGAAAAAAGCCCTCATTCCGGTTTTGTCGCATTGGTGGGACTTCCTAATTCGGGAAAATCGACGCTCATCAACGCCCTGATCGGCGAGAAGATTGCCGCAATTTCTCCTGTTGCACAAACGACACGGACATTGATTCAGGGAATTCTGACCGAACCCCGAGGACAAATTGTCTTCTATGATACGCCGGGGTTTCACCGGTTGTCCCACGCCTTTAATCATCTCATGGGCACGTTGGCAAAAGAAGCGCTCCTGACAGCAGATGTTGTCGTATGGGTCGTGAGCCTCGATCCGTTGCCGGGGCCGGCCGATGTCGAGAAGATGCGCCAGATTCTGCTTCCAACATTGGGAAGCAAGCCACTGGTTATTGCCGCAACCAAAATGGACCGTCCCAAGTCCCAGGGGATGATTCCCCGATTGCTGGAAATCGAACAATGGGGTTTCCCTGGGGAGATTGTGCCGGTTTCAGGATTGAAGGCCAGGAATCTGGATCGATTTGTCGATCTGATTTTTGATCTCTTGCCGCCCGGGGTTCCCGTTTTCGACAGCGATTGGTACACCAACCAGACTGTTCGTCAGCTGGCCCGGGAATTTATCCAGGAAAAGATTTTTCTTCAGCTCCGGGAAGAGGTGCCCCACCAGTCAGCAGTCTTGATTGAAGAGTTTGAAGAAGCTGTTTCTCCCGGAGATTTGACAAGGATTACCGGATCTATTTTTGTGGAGCGGCTCTCCCAGAAAGGAATCCTGATCGGCCAGGGAGGAGAAAGGATACGGGAGATCAGTCAGGCGGCCCGGCTGGACATTGAAAAGCTGGTGGGAGGAAAAGTCTTTTTACGGCTGGATGTCCGTGTGTCGGAAGGATGGAGGGAAAATCCGGGAAAGCTGAGGGAACTGGGTTATATTCCGGAAAACTGAGGAGAATGCTTGGAGCAGAGATCCCTGATTCTGCGGTCGGTCCGCTATCTCGAATCGGATCGCGTTGTCACTTTTTTCTCCCGGGATGAAGGGCTCATCACAGGATTTGCCCGTGGAGCCGCAGGAATGGCAAGCCGCTTCGGCGCATCGCTTGAACCGTTAACACTCTCCCTGATTATGGGAAGGCACCACCTGGAAGGCACCCTCTACCGGATACACAAGGCAGCGATCCTGGACACGTTTGTTCTCCTGAAATCAGACCTGGGCAGATTTTACTGGGCGGGCGCGTCTGTCCGCTTTCTTCTGGGGATGTTGCCCCCGAACTTGCCCGAACCTCTTGTCTTTGACCTTGCCGTCCGTTATCTGGAATCACTGGCGGATCCGGAGGATTCCCCCGCCTTGGCATGGGTGCGTTTTGCCACAAGGTCACTTGCGTTGATGGGCTACCAGATCCTCTCAGGTACGTGCAGCTTATGCCGGGAGACGCCATGGGACGACAGCTTCCGTTACCATCCGCAGGATGGACGGATGCTCTGCTCGGCCTGTCACGATTCACCGGAGATTCGGGCAGAGAGTTTTGTGACGGTTGACCGCTGGACGCTTGAATACCTGCATGAAATAGGACGGAATGGGGGGAAGGTTTTTTTAAATCGCCCGTTGGTTGAAAAGGGCATCAGCTTCCTGGATCACGTCCTGGCCTATCGGATGGACGGATGGAAGTCAATCGATTCGCTCCCGGTCACGTTTTCCTGAGCGTTATGTCAGAATTCAAAAAAGTGAATCCCGAACGATGTGATGAACATGATCAGTGGGCCCGACTGGGCGGGCTGATAAGCCCCAAAGGCCAAGGGCATGACCCCCAGACGTTCTTCGAGGAAGAACTCCTTCAGGCTGAACCCGCCTCCGACCTCTGCATAAGGTTCGATTTCCGGGTGGTTGGCCCCGTATGAGAACTCGAATCCAGGCCCGATTCCTCCGGTGAGGAAAAAAGTATTTTTCTTGCTTGTTCTGTAAATCACATGAGAGAAACCGAATGTGACGGGGACGACGGAAGCAATACCACTGGTATTGGGCTGAAAGGTGACGGTGTTGGGACCGGGGTTCGTTGAGGTCGGGAAGACCTGTATTCCGGCTGAAATCATCGCGTCCCAGTCGGGAAGGACTTCCCAGAGGGCGCGGATGTCCCCGCCGCCGCCAACGATTCCGGCATTCTGGAGCGGGGAGACGGGAGCAATCGTCAGGTCTCCAAGAAACTGCAGGTCCAGCGCTGATGCGGGATTGGGAGCGGAGAGGACCATGAAACAACAAAGGAGTAAGGAGACAAAAGGAAGACAGGCCGGAGATCGCTGGGGGCGGCAGGAAGCCAACCGGAGATCTGTTTCCGTGTGAATCGCCAAATTGGCTTTATTGTGGTGAAAGCGAAAATTCAATGGACCTCCGCCCGTGCATGACTGAATCTCAGCCGAACAGTTATGGGGATATGTTTCCATGCCCCTGGATCAATGCGCAAACAAAGTCCGGCAGCCTTAGCCTGATATGTGAGGAAGAACATCCGAATCTTTTTCTGCCGGGAGCCTCATGGCATGCAGGTAGCATTCTTCAAAGGCAATCTTTTTATTCTTGCGGTTCCTTTCCTAAAAGTCAAAGTAAACGCCCATGGACACATAGTGTTCCTTGTAAAAGAGCAGATCGCCCATATATGAGTACCCGTTGTAGAAATCAATCGCAGGGCGGATCTGAAGGTAAGATCCTGGCCGATGGAACAGGAGACCCAGCTGGAGATCTTCGTCCGGCGTGTATCCATTTATGCCGCGGGATTCGAGATTGAAAGCCAGATATCCCCTGGCGGAAAGGGAAGAAATTTCGGGTGAATAGGCTTCGATTCCTGCCAGAAAGGTGGTTGAATCCTCTGCAGTCGGATAGTAGTAGAGACCGAATACCCGGTATTCTGCTCCCCCGTATACCCGGATGTTCGGAGTGATATCCCATGAAGGAATAACCTGGAGGATTTCGTTTCCGAAGTCGGAGATCTTCGAGATATTCTCCAGTACGGTGTAGTTGTATCCTGTATGGGAGCTTTCATGGAAGAAAAAGATTCTTCCCGAGAAGGAGTTCCAGCGGAATGTAACCGGAACACCGATCACATAATCCGCATCCTCAAGATAGGTGGAGGAGCGGATGATTGAAAAAGTTGAAAAACTGGCTCCCATTACGCCGACCTGAACGGATTTGTTGATCCCTTCGGTGGGCGATTCCCATCGGGCGATACCGATATCCGCGCCGAAATTTCCGTTGAACTGGATAAAGGGCTGGTTCGACAGTGTCAGAAAATTAATGGATGTTGTTGGCTGACGTGGGTCTGCCAGCAAGGGGGTAAACGGATCCTGATTGGGAAGGAAGGTCAGCTTCCATGATCCTCCCCCCGAACCTCCGGTGGATGTCGGAGATGCCGGGAGATCCTGATCCAGGGTGACGTTATCCGGTGTCGGAGGAGCTGCAAGGCTATTTACCGGGTAACAGGCCACCATGAGGAAAATCCCCCACACAATCCGGGGGAAATATCGGAAGCCTTTGCCGGAAATAAAGTTGAGCCACCATTTTTGGACGGAAAAGTATTGCCTGCAGGATTCGTTCATCAGGGCCTGTTTTGTCTCCCGTAAAGAATGGGTGTTAGGATGATTCGATTGGATGGGCCGTTCATGGGAGCAGAAATCCTTTTGGGGTTGATCTGTTGTGGATGGTGAGGCATGATGCCGGGACGCTTGGAACAGAAACCAATCAGGCCCCGTGTGACGTTCAAAGAAATAATACTAGTGGAGGGTCCTGTGGATTGTCCACCGGACCCGGAAGGTACCCTTTTTTATTGGGTTTCGGGTTGCACCCAGGAGACAAGCGATGGAAATTGAGCTGACAGGATGCAATTGATGCACGCGAGACCCAGGGTAGTGCTGAAAAAGGGAGAAGACCGAAGGGTTCGTTCGGGGCATCTCTGGATCTTCAGTAATGAAGTCGATCGTGTGGAACCTTCGGGATCCCTGGAGCTGTCCGGTATTGTGGATGTATATAGTCATTCGGGCGCCTACCTCGGGACGGGCATTCATAACGCACATACACTTTTATCCGTTCGTCTCCTGAAGCATGGAAAATTCATGGATTTTAGGGAATATCTCGAAGAGCAGATATTGGAGTCCATCGGTCTTCCGATCCGGAAAAAATCCGAAGGCAATTCCGGATTCCGGCTCGTCCATTCCGAAGGGGACGGGTTGCCCGGGTTGGTTGTGGACGTTTTTTCCCACTGGCTTTCCGTCCAGTTCACCACAAGGGTGATGGAGGAATACAAAAACGTCATTCTGGAGATTCTCGACCGCCTCCTCACACCGAAAGGGGTCCGGATCGACAACGGTGTTTCTATCAGGCTTACCGAAGGTCTTCCCCTTTCTCCGGACGAATATCGGGGAGAAGTTCCGGACACTCTTCAGATACCGGTCGGGAATATGATGATGCGTTTCCCTTACCGTTCAGGCCAGAAGACGGGACTTTTTCTGGATCAGAAAGACAACGTGCTGGCCCTGTCACGTTTTTTTGGCGGACAGAAAGTCCTTGATGCTTTCTGCTACGTCGGGGGATGGTCTGCTGCTGCTGCACGGGCGGGGGCGACATCAGTATTCGGCGTGGACGAATCTGTCACAGCCATTGAATGTTACGAGGAAAATCTCTCCCCGTTTGCCCGGGAGATTTCGGTCGGGACCGCCCGGAGTGATTTTTTCGAATGGGCCTCATTGGCTGTGCGGCGCGGGGAACAGTTTGACGCGGTGATTTTGGATCCTCCCGCATTCATCAAGAGCCGGAAGAAGAAGGAAGAAGGACTGAAGGGATATTATACAGCCAATGAACTGGCCCTTGCCCTTTTGCGGCCAGGCGGAATGCTGGTTTCATGTTCCTGCTCCGCCCTTTTGGAATGGGATGACCTTTCCGGAATTCTCCGGGCTCTACTGCGCAAAAAGCGCAGACAGGGCCGTCTGGTTTATCAGGGACGGGCCTCGGCGGATCATCCGAGAGTCCTGGCGATGCCGGAACTGGACTATCTGAAATGTGTCGCGCTGATCGTTTGATCTTTATTCCGTGATGGTGATCGGGGGCTCAGGAAAGTTTGACCCTCGGTCAACTGACACAGTAGAATAACAAGATTGAAGATTTCGAAGACGGTTCGAACAGGAAAAAGCTCCCATTTCTATGGAAGGTTTTATGGAAAACACAGCAGCAACAGCTCTCCTTCACATCAGGAACCTCGCCATCATTGCCCATGTTGATCACGGAAAGACAACCCTTGTCGATAAGCTTCTCCAGCAAGGCAATGTTTTCAGAGCCAACGAGACGGTAGAAGAACGTGTCATGGACTCAAATCAGCTGGAGAAGGAACGGGGAATCACCATCCTGGCGAAAAATACCGCAGTCCACTATCTGGATTACAAGATCAATATCGTTGATACCCCCGGCCATGCGGATTTCTCCGGGGAGGTTGAGCGGATCCTGACGATGGTCGATGGAGTCCTTCTCGTTGTCGACGCTTTTGATGGTCCCATGCCACAGACCCGTTTTGTTCTGAACAAGGCTTTGTCCCTGGGTCTGAAGCCTATTGTCGTGCTCAACAAGATCGACCGTCATGATGCCCGTCCGGTGGAAGCGCTGAACGATGTTTTCAACCTCTTCATCGAGTTGGGGGCGACGGACGAACAGATGGAGTTTCCGGTGATCTATGCCTCCGCAAAAAAAGGGTTTGCGATGCGGAAACTCGAAGAGACGGGCGAAAACCTGATCCCACTCTTCGAAACCATCATCAGCCATATTCCTCCTCCTTCGGCCGATCTTTCTGGGCCTTTCCTCATGCAGGTGACCAGCCTTGAGTACGACTCCTATATCGGCCAGATGGCGCTGGGAAGGGTTGTTCGGGGAAAGGCAGCGGTTGGCGAGACCATTGGTCGGGTGGTGGAAGGAGAGCTGAAGGAAAAGGGGAAGATCAAGAAGTTACTTTCTTTCGAGGGGCTCAAGAAGGTTGAGGTACAGTCCGTCCAGGCAGGAGATATTGTCCTTCTCGCTGCATTTCCCGATCTTCGCATCGGGGAGATTCTTTCGGATATCAACACCATTGGCGAGCTTCCCCCTATCGAGATCGGTGAACCGACCATTTCGATGGAATTTCTGGTAAACAACTCCCCTTTTGCAGGTCAGGAAGGAAAGTTTGTCACCTCCCGGAACCTGAGAGACCGTCTTTACCGCGAAATCAAGTCCAACGTGGCCCTGCGTGTCGAAGAAACGGACAGCCCCGATTCCTTCAAGGTGTCCGGTCGGGGAGAGCTCCATCTTGGCATCCTGATCGAGACCATGCGGCGGGAAGGATACGAATTCCAGGTGTCCCGTCCCAAGGTTCTCTACAAGGGCGAAGGCGCTTCCCGACAGGAACCCTATGAATACCTGGTCATCGATGTCGCCGAAGAATATGTGGGGACGGTGATCGAAAAACTGGGACCGAGGAAAGGGGAGATGCTCAACATGGCTCCCCAGAAAGATGGCCACGTGCGTCTGGAGTTTCTGATTCCTGCCAGAGGACTTCTCGGTTACCGGAGCGAGTTCCTTTCCGACACCCGGGGAACCGGTCTTCTGACACACACGTTCCACGGATATGGAGAATTCAAGGGGGATATCCCCGGCCGGAACAATGGCGCGCTCATTTCAATGGAAACCGGGGAAACCGTGGCTTATGCGCTGGAGAATGTCCAGGAGCGGGGAGTCCTTTTTCTGGGCGCGGGCATCAGGGTCTATGAGGGGATGGTCATCGGAGCCCATTCAAGGCCGACGGATCTGGCGGTCAATCCCTGCAAGAAGAAACATCTGACAAACATCCGCTCATCAACGGCTGAAGATGCCATCACGCTGACGCCTCCCCGGCATCTGAGCCTGGAGCAGACGCTGGAGTTTCTCGAGGATGATGAGCTTCTGGAGGTCACTCCCGAGAACCTCCGGATCCGGAAAAAACTCCTGACCGAAAATGAACGAAAACGTTCCGGAAAAAAGTGAGGGGATGGGGATGACCTGTTCTAATCTGAAGCGAACAATATCAATGAACCTGGTATTCCTCTCGATTCTCTTTATGGGAATGGTGGGGCTGCCCGGGATAGGGGGAATGAACGTGGCAAATGCGGCTGAACCGGCAAAAACATCTCTTCCTCCGGGAGAGTATGCAGAATTTGACACATCAATGGGAACCATCGTCTGCCAGTTGTTTCCCCAGTCAGCTCCCCACACGGTGGAGAATTTTGTTGGCCTCGCCGATGGAACCAAAGAGTTTCTGGACCCCCAGTCCGGGAAGATGGTCAAGAGACCCTTTTTCGACGGCCTGATTTTTCACCGTGTTATCAAGAACTTCATGATCCAGGGCGGAGATCCGCTGGGAAATGGAACGGGAGGGCCGGGTTACCAGTTCAACGACGAGATCGACGCGACGCGGGATTTTTCCCATAAAGGTGTTCTGGCCATGGCCAATGCGGGGCCCAACACAAACGGTAGCCAGTTTTTTATTACGGTAGCCCCGGCACCCTGGCTGAACGGAAACTACTCTATATTTGGACAGGTTGTGTCGGGTCAATCGGTTGCGGACAAGATTTCTGAAGTTCCCTCCGACCGCCGTGATCGCCCCCAGACTCCCGTTGTGATCCAGCATGTCAAGATCTTTCGGGTGAATCCCTGAGCGAAGACCGCTGATGGAATCTGAGGAAAGCCCGGCGCCTGGCGAAAGACCACATTCAGGGAACGAAATGGAGGTTCTCTTTATGGGAACGGGCGCTTCGACAGGCGTTCCCATGATCGGGTGCGACTGTCCGGTCTGCCGGTCGGGAAATCCCAGGAATGAACGCACCCGATCCTCCATTCTCGTTCGCGCAAATGGCAAGAATATCCTGGTCGACACCTCTCCCGATCTCAGGATTCAGTCCCTGAAAAACCACATTTCCCGTATTGATGCTGTTGTTTTCACCCACCCTCATGCCGACCATATTCTGGGCATTGACGAACTCCGGACGTTCAACTTCTGGCAAAAAGAGGAAATACCGATTTATGCGGATCCGGAAACGCTGGGAACGATTATGCGCATGTTCCCATACGCTTTTTCAGAGGAAAATCGTGGAGGATTGACCCGCCCCCGATTGGCCCCCTGCGAAATTCTGGGGCCGACATTGATCCGGGATGTCCTGGTGACACCTTTTCCGGTTAAGCACGGTCCTGTATACAATCACGCGCTTCGTTTGGAGGGGCTTGTTTATCTGACGGATTGCAATGAGGTTCCGGAAGAGGGCATGGAGGTCATGAATGGGGTCGATACGTTGATTGTCGGAGCTGTATTCTATGAACCCCATGCATCGCATTTTGGGATCTGGCAAGCACTGGAGCTGGTCGAGCGGATCCGGCCCCGACAGACTTTTCTGACACACCTGTCTCACCGGATCGATTATGAGAAACTGAAAGCGGAACTTCCGCCAAACGTATATGCGGCGTTTGACGGGTTGACCGTCTGTGTTCCCCGGTCGGATGTTTCCCTGGCTTCCTAGCGTAGTAATTCATAAATAATATGATATAAAGGTCTCCAGGAAAGGAGGCCATGAGGCGTACCCGAACCGTTGTTCACCTGATCCTTACCCAATCCGAGGAAAAGACCCTGAAGATGTGGGCGGGAGCCGGAAAGACCGAACAGAGAATGGCCCAGCGGGCGAAAGTGATTCTCCTGTCGGTCGAAGGTCTCTCGCTTCCGGAGATCAGCCGGAAGACCGGACTGTCGACCCAGAATGCGAGCAAATGGCGAATCCGGTTCATGACGTCGAGACTGGAAGGGCTCAGGGATGCGTCCCGCTCGGGAAAACCTCCGGTGATTCCGGCCGGAAAACGGCTGGACGTACTGGAAGGCGCGCGCAAACCCCACCGGGACGCATACTGGTGCGGGAGAAGTCCGGACCCGGAGTTCGAGGAAAAACAGGCGGCCATTTTGGGACTCTACCTGAACCCGCCAGAGAACGCCCTGGTCCTCTCGGTCGACGAGAAGACCCAGATCCAGGCGCTGGATCGGACGCAACCGGCCCTTCCCCTGCGCATGGGAAAGGCGAGGAGACGCACCGCCACCTGCAAGAGGAAGGGAACCACCTGTCTTCTGGCGGCCCTGTCGGTCCATGAGGGACAGGTCACGGCCCAAACGATCGACAGCAACAATCATGCAGCGTTCCTCTCGTTTCTGAAGCGGCTGTACCGGGAAAACCCCGGCCGTCACCTGCACGTGATCGTGGACACTCTCTCCGTCCACAAGCACAGGAAAGTGAGGGAATGGATCGAGAAGCGCCGGAGACTGACGCTCCATTTCACTCCGACCTATGCCTCCTGGCTGAACCAGATCGAGATCTGGTCCAACATCTTCAGCCGGGATGTGCTGAAAGGAGGGGTCTGGAAGTCCAAAAAGGAACTGGTCGACCAGATCCTGCTCTATATCAGGAAATACAACAAGGAGCGGGCGCGTCCTTTCAAGTGGACGTATACCGGAAAGCCGTTGACCGTTTAATCGCTTAACTTAAGAATCGAGACACTAAGCAGGGGGTTGTGTTTCCATGCACGCCTGGATCAACTGTTCGGCGAGCCCAACCACGGCGCCGACATCCTTCCCATATCCGTCCGCCTTGATTTCTTCGGCAAATTTTGTTGTGACGACCGCACCTCCGATCATGACCTTGTAAGGAAGATGGCGTTCCTCGATCGTGTCGATCGCGAGCTTCATCTGCATCATGGTTGTTGTCATGAGCGCGGAAAGGGCTACGATCTGGGCATTGTGTTCACGCGCCGCTTCAAGAATCGTTTCAAGGGGAACATTCCGTCCCATATCGATCACGTTATATCCGAAATTCCTGAGCATCAGGATACAGATATTTTTTCCGATATCATGGATATCCCCCTTGACTGTCGCGAAAACAACCGTCCCTTTTTTCTCGACGGGTCCATCGGATTCCAGGTAGGGCTGGAGGACTTCCACCCCTTTTTTCATGGTGTCCGCTCCGGCTATGAGGTGGGGGATGAATTTGATGCGCTGCCCGAAAAGGTCTCCGAGATGGCGGATCGCTGGGGTCATGTAATCGAGAAAAATGACAAAGGGGGATTCTCCTTCGGCCAGGGCTTTCTGGACCAGACTGGCGATCGACTCCCGTTCCCCTTCGATAATTGCCTTGCGAATGGCCTCCACCGTGGTCAGGGGTTTTTGGGGCCCAGCGTCTTTTTTCCTGGCATCGCCGGATTCCGGAGCCACCCATTGTTCGGATTTTTCGATATAGATCCGGCAATCGGGATCACGGCCTGCAAAAACACTGGCCGCAGCCACCGTCTGGTGAAGGACGGTATCATAGGGATCGCAGATCGCGGCATCCAGCCCGGCTCCTATCGCCATGGCCAGAAAATTGTCATGGACCAGTTTCCTGGCTGGCAAACCAAAAGAGACATTCGAGAGTCCCAGAATGGTCGGAAGTCCCAGTTCCCGTTTGATCAGGCGGATGGTTTCAAGAGTCTGGCGGGAGGCTTCCTGGACGGCCGAAACGGTGAGGGCAAGGGTATCGAAAATCAGGTCCCGGGGAGATAGCCCCATTTCGAGCGCCCTTTTCAGGATTTTTTCCGCATTCTTCAATCTGTCAACGGCCATTTCCGGAATGTCATCCCCTGATACAAGACCGATGACGGCAGCTCCATACTTTTTGATGATCGGAAGGACCTCTTCGAGACGTTCGTCTTCCGCATTGACCGAGTTGACCAGGGATCGTCCGGGATATACCTTGAGGCCAGCTTCCAGTGCGGATGCATACGATGAGTCGATCACGATCGGCAGCTGCACCACGTTCTGGATGGCCGTCAGGGCTTTGGCCATCATTTCGGCTTCATTGACGAGAGGAACGCCCACGTTGACATCAAGGGCATGGGCTCCCGCTTCCATTTCCTTTCGGGCCTCCGCGACGATCAGGTCGGTTTGGCCGGCAGCGATGGCTTCAGAAAATTTCTTCTTTCCTGTCGGATTGATCTTTTCCCCGACGATCAGGAACGGCACCCCGGGGCCAATCAATGTCATATGGGTCCGGGAGGAAATTTTCAGCAAGGAAGGGGCTGGCCGGGAAATCGGGGCAGTACCCTTCAGCATTCTGCTCAACAGGCGGATATACTCCGGTGTAGTTCCACAGCATCCCCCGATGATATTGGCACCTGCTTCAACAAATTGGGGGGCGAATCGGGCAACCTCCTCGGCGTTGGCCGGGTAGACCGTCCGGCCTTCCCGGTGGACCGGAAGGCCGGCATTCGGCTCAACGGCGATAAAGGTGCTGGTCGTCTGCCCCAGACGCCTGACAACCGGTACCATGGCCTCGGGACCGACAGAACAATTGAGCCCCATAATGTCAACGCCGAAACCTTCGAGTACCGAAGCGGCTGTTTCCGGATCTGAGCCTGAATCAGTGATGCCGTCATTGTTGAAAGTCATGAGAGCCATCACCGGAATTCGGCCAGAGACGGCCTCCCGGACGCCTATCAACGCGGCTCGCATTTCCTGGATATCGAACATCGTTTCGATAGCGATCAGGTCAACACCCGCCTCCAGAAGAATTCGGGCCTGTTCATAAAAAATCCCGATGGCGTCGTCAAAGGGAAGATCTCCGAAAGGAGCAATTGTTGTTCCCGAAGGGCCGATATCCCCAGCCACGAAGGCCTGATCCCGGGCGGCCCGTCTGGCCAGTTCCACTCCGGCCTCGTTGATTTCACGGATCTGTCCTTCCGCGTCGTACTCCTTGAGCCGCAGTCGTGAGCTGCCAAAAGTATTTGTCAGAATGATGTCGGAGCCGGCCCGGACATATTCGGAATGCACTTGCTGGATATCCTGCGGGCGCTCCAGGTTCCAGAGGTCCGGGGCGTAGCCGGACGGAAGGCCCCGGGACTGAAGAAGGGCTCCCATGGAACCATCCAGTAACAGAATCTCGTTCTTGAGCCGTTCCAGAATTGGCTTCACGCATCGTCCTCATTTTCTTGTTGATCAGCGGTGTCATTCGTATGAAATGCTTTTTTGTCAGGCACATCGAGTGTCCGTTCCCATCCGATCACCGCGGAAACAGACAGCCGGGGAACCATAATAAAGGACTCCGTCAGGGAAACCCCGATTCGATGGGCCTGCGTCAGTTCCATGACCTCCTTTTGGGTCGAAAGGGGCCAGTCTCCGTAGCCCACTCCAAATCGAAAGGTGCGGCCGTAACCGAAACGCCTGGCCTCCTTCTCAATCGTCCGGTCGACCACGATCCCCATATAATCGGCCATCCAGGCTCCGACCCTTTCCAGGAAAAAAGAGTAGGCGGGCTCATCCTGGGCGAGGGCATCCACCCTGTTTTCAAGGCCGGGCCCGATTGTTGCGACCAGAAGCGTCGCAAAATCGCAATACCGGAGAAGCTTGACCATCTTTTCTCCGACGAAAAGCGTCCGGCTTTCATGGGTCAATACCCGTTTTTCTTCTATACCGGTCAGTGCCAGGGTGCGATAGACGCCTTTCCCCTGGATCAAACGGTAACCCTCTCCGATGGCCTTTTCAATCTGTTTGGCGAGTCCGGGTTCATCGAGTTCCTTCAGGAAGGCTTTGCGGGGAATACGCATTTCGCGAAGGATCTGTCTTTCTTCAATTTCAAAGGGGATGTTATTGAAAAAAACCGGCGTTCCGATCCGCATGGCTGGCATGTTTTTCTCCCTGGATTACCGGGAACCGGAACGGGGGGGCGGAGGCAAAAGTGACACGAGGGGGGATGCGAAACAAAACATGATGGTTGTCCGGTCGAAGGAAAAAGGCGGATAGGAAGAAGGAGGAGGAACCTTCAAAAGACCGGATCCTCCTCCCCGTTTATTCCGGAAAGGCGTATTATGCTCCAACTTTGTCCGCAGCGATTGACGGGTCCTTTTGTTGACGAGGATCAATCAGGGACTGGGCTTGTTGTGCTTCCCGCCGGATTTCCTCATTGATGTGCATGGAACAGAACTTCGGCCCGCACATGGAACAGAATTCTGCTGACTTGAAGGTTTCATGCGGCAGGGTTTCGTCGTGCATGCTCCGTGCTCTGTCCGGGTCCAGTGAAAGGTCGAACTGGCGATTCCAGTCGAAAGCGTAGCGGGCCTTTGAAAGCTGATCGTCCCTGTCCCTGGCTCCGGGGCGATGGCGGGCGATATCCGATGCATGTGCAGCGATCTTGTAGGCGATAATGCCGTTTCTCACATCTTCCAGGTCGGGTAGCCCCAGATGTTCCTTGGGGGTCACATAACACAGGAGGGCCGCCCCCGCCGTTCCGGCTGCGGTCGCTCCGATGGCGGAGGTGATATGGTCGTATCCCGGGGCGATATCGGTGACCAGGGGACCCAGTACGTAAAAGGGTGCTTCATGACACAGGTCCTGCTGTTTTTCCACGTTCATGGCGATCTGGTCGAACGGTACATGTCCCGGGCCTTCAATCATGACCTGAACATCCGCTTCCCACGCCCGAAGGGTCAATTCCCCCAATACCTTGAGCTCTGCAAACTGGGCTTCGTCGGAAGCATCGGCCAGGCATCCCGGCCTGAGTCCATCCCCGAGAGAAAGGGATACATCAAACTCCCGACAGATTTCCAGAAGTTCGTCAAAATGGGTGAAAAGGGGATTTTCTTTCTTGTGGTGCATCATCCACTGGGCCATGAGTGATCCGCCCCGGCTGACGATTCCGGTGATCCGCTTTTGGGTCATGGGGACGAAATCCGCCAGGATGCCGCTATGGACCGTCATATAATCTACACCCTGCTCTGCCTGGAAACGGATGACGTCGAGCAGATCCTTCTCGGAGAGATCCATCGGGTCGCCCACGCGCTGAATGGCTTCATAGATGGGAACCGTTCCGATCGGAATAGGGGAGCGCCTCAGGATGGCTTCCCTGATTTCCGGAATTTTGGGACCGGTTGAGAGATCCATGGCCGTGTCAGCGCCATATTTGACACAGGCTTCAAGCTTGGCAATCTCGTTTTCGAGATTGGGGATAACGGCGGAATTTCCTATATTCGCGTTGATCTTGCAAGAAATTCCAATTCCGATTCCCATAGGTTCGAGTTCAGGGTGACGGATATTGGCCGGGATGATGAGACGTCCCCGGGCAATCTCCGACCGGATGAATTCCGGTGAGACATTCTCCCGACGGGCGACATACAACATCTCTTCAGTGGTGATCCCTTTTCTGGCGTAATGCATTTGAGTGACGACGCCACGCCGGTTTTTCACCCACTCCTGTCTCATCTCTGAGCCTCCGATCATGATATATGGGAAATTGCGTTTGAAAACAAAATAAGCATCCGGCCATTGACGCTGGACTACCCGGACGCACATGACAGGATTCGGACTGGATCCGCGCTGGTTCTGGCAAGATTCTATCTGAGCCTATAGTCCACCATTGCCCGATTTTATTATGCCTGTTCTGGGTCTGTCAATTTTTCAGGGGAGCGGAGGACGGAAAAAATGCTCCGGAGGATGGTCAGGGAGAGACTGTAGCCATTTCTTCCGGATTTTTTTCCTGGGGCGAAAGTGAACCGACAGTGATTCCTGCACCATCCCAGTAAAGGAAGTAATCATGGGGGCCCGGAGATTTATCCGTTGATTCCCGAATCTTGGACAATGCCGGGGTCAAAATCATCTGGAGCATCGGTTCTAACCCCGACATGCCGCGACGGGGGACATCGATTTTTTCGAGCAGGTGGTCGAACAGATCCGGGGCAACGCCCAATGAACCGGTGTGCGGGATTTTTTTGGCAAACTCTTCCAGTATCCGGGTGACGCTCTGTTGCAGGACCTGCCGTATTTCTTCCGGGGCATATTCCGGAAACGGCAGGATCAAGTCTATGTTTTTCAGGAAGGGTGGCTGAAAGAGAGGCAGGAATGCCAGTCTCCGGTTATTGTTCTGGACTGTCCGGATCAGGATGTTGGGGCGTTCCCATGGTTCGGTGTGCAAGAAATCCTGGGGCGAAAAGAGACTTGAGGCCAAAACAAAAATACTTTGGGAAATATTTTGTGTCTTCTCCTGCCAATGGATAATCCCGTCCCGGAGTAACGGCAGGAGATGCGACCAGAGACTCGGGTGGGCCCTCTCCACATTGTCCATGTACACGAGCCTGGCTGGGGATTCAGAAAAGAGATCCCACAACCCTTCCGGGAGGGGAGGGTTGGTGGCTGTTGTCCCCACCGGTTTCCGGATGAACTGTTCGGAAAAAAACAGATCGTCATACAATCCCATGTCCCGATATATAAATGCATTATTGTCCCCGAATACCTGTTGGGATAATGCTTCGGACAGGGCTTTTCTCCCGCTTTGAGCCGGGCCGAGAAAAAGGAAGGCGCCCCGGAGTCTGGAACCGTCCTTGCGGATATTCAATCGGGAGGCTTCTAGTGTCTGGAGAATTTCTTCCTGGAGCGCAGTCCGCCCATAAAAACCGGGGATGGGGGGAGCCTGCACAGCGGGAAGCGACAGAACAAACGAATGACTCTCCTGATTTTCCTGAGCGCCATCCGGTTGACGGCTATTTTGTGATTTTTGTTCTGTAAACAGGTGGAACTTTGAAAAATCGATACCTTCCGGGGTCTGTCCTTCCATCAACTTTTCCATCGCATAGCTTTCGACATCCTGAATAAATTCTTTCTGGATATCGCTGATTTCCTGAACGCGGGAGAATTTTCTCAGAATCATGGGATCGATTTCATTTGCTCCCGTTGTGCCGCAGATCAGCCAAAACTGCTTTTCCTGAAGGACCTGAGACAGTTCGATCACTTTCTGGTTGTATATTTCACCGTGGTAGCTGAAATGGGATAACTGGACCCGGGGAAAAAGAATTTCCAGCGGATCGACGTAAAGAACGACCGGACGCTGTTTTTTGTTCTGGATGATGAAATTGCGGAACGCGCCCAGACTGTCTCGGGCAAAATCCTTTTGCTGGATTGAAGCGAAGTGGAACTTCTCTTTTTGGGCCAGTTCCTGGGCGAGCATCTGCCGGATCGTGAAGGTTTTCCCCACGATCAGAAGAGCTTCTCCCGCGTGCCGTTTCTGTTTCAGGATCTTTTCTGATGCCGTCACGACCAGAGCTGGTGTGATGGCGTCTTCCGTCAATTTTGCCCGGATCGTTTCCATCGGTTCCAGGGTTGGGTCCTGCCAGCCCTGCATCTTTCTCCTGATCGAGACATCCATGTCAAGCTGGCGCAGCGATCGCCGGAGGCTTCTGGCATTTTTCAGGCTGCGATTCAGAATTTCCTCAATATCTTCGACAGAGAACCCTTCCATCATTTCTGCGAGTTTGAAGAGGTCATATCCATCAATCATTTCCGCTGTCAATAGCGGAATCTGACCAGGAAGGACCTCTGCATTTCGGGCCAGGCTCCTGAGCGTCAACCGCAGGTAGGCAACCCGGGTTCCGACGTCTGGAGGAGGTATGTCGATTACCCAGTGGACGACGGGGGGATTCATGAAGTCGGGGGGGATTTCATCCGCACCGGTCAAGGAAAAAAGGACCAGCGAATGTTTGTTCGACAACAGCTTGACCAGAAATTTTTTTAAGGTCTCCCTTTCCGGATGGGAGAGGGATGTCACCGCTTCACGGTAATCCGTCACATGAAGCAGGACCGGTTTGTAAAGACTGATCTTGTATAAAAGGTTCCGGAGTTCCTGTTGGGTGGTGTTGGTGGATAAACCCTTGATGGACGACAGGGTGAACGGGAGGTAGGCCCGCCCCGTTTCCCCGGCCAGAGCGCGTGTGAAAATGAAACATTCTTTTTCCGAGGGACCCCGGAGAAGGATACCGTTCTTTTTGACGCTGAACAGCGAGAGGGAACCCATGTGCGACAAGTAGGCTTCCACCAGAGCCATCCGCGTGGGATTGCTCCCCGGAAAAATGGTCAGGGTTTCTTCGGGTACGGCGGTGGGGGACAATGGCGTTTTTTTTCGGAATATTCCTGATAGATAAAACGTGCTCACAAGGGCAAAAGAAATCGCTCCCAGGATCCATGCAGCTCCGGTACCGATCGAAAGGAGGCCGGAAACCGTCGATATCGGTTTTATCAGGGCGCCGGTCACCAGAAAGAACGCGCCAGCCAAGATCGCCGTATCCCAAAAATGGTAGGCGTTTTCATGGAGTTTGAGACGGTTGGGGATCAGATCAACCTTCCCCATATCCCCCTCCTGACGAAAGGTGTTCGGGATCATCAGGAAAAGGAACTGGGACAGGAGTATGACAGTTCCGGTCAGCCAAAGGAATCCGGACAGGTAAGGCATTGTCCCGAGCGTAAAAAAGCCGGCGACCATGAATATGGCACCCACAAGGGACCATTGCAGGATATAGTGCAGGGGAGGGGCAGCAGGAGACTGGCCCTTTCTTTTCTTCCCACCCGGAAGGGGCTTTCCGAAGTTGCTGCCGCTTAACAGGAGAATCGTGGCATATGTCAGTAGAACTGTTGCCATGACAAGGGTAGACAAAAGGGGGTAAGCATTGAACCAGGGGTCGACAACCCCGCGAAAAAATGATGTAACGACGACCCAGCTGACGCCCGCGAGGATCATGAGGATACCAAGAATCATGCCTGTCCCCCGGCATGTGTTTCTGAATGTTCGGGAGGTTGTTCCCGGATCGCCAGGTGGATCGAATTAGCCAGTTCTCGGGAGATTCCCGCCGCTTTCATCAGGTCTTCCGGAGAGGCTTCCATCACACCTTTGACCGATCCGAATGCCTGAACCAGTTTTTTCTCCCGGGCCGGGCCAATGCCTGGTACGTTCAGCAGACGGGAACGGGTAAGCCATTCTTCCCTGAGGGTCCTGTGGTATTTCAGGGCAAATCTGTGTGCTTCATCCCGCAACCTGACGAGAAGGTGTTTTACGGGATGGTGGTCAGGGAGGAGGCGAGGGGTCTCCTGATCCGGAAGGAAGATTCTTTCAAACTTGTTTTTGGCAGTCCTTTCCTTGGCGAGGGAGACAACTTTTCGTCTTGCATCCGTGTGACCCAATGATGCCAGCGTTCTCACACAGGCTCCGAGCTGCAACGCCCCCCCGTCAATCACGAGAAGGTCGGGCAGGGATTTTTCTTTGAATTGCCTTTCCATGACCTCGCTCAGCATCTTGAAGTCGTCCTGCCCTTTTTCATAACGGATACGGAACTTCCGGTAAAGCTCTTTGTCCGGTTTTCCGTCCCTGAAAGTGACGAGAGAAGCCACCGGAAAGAGGTCTCCGGTATTTGAAATATCGACGCAGCAAATGATCCGGGGCAAATCTTCCAGGTTCAGGAACTTCTGAAGCTCTTCCAGGATGGGTTCTGGGTCATTGTTCCGGCTTTTACGGGCCTTCAGGGCTTCTTCAGCGTTTTCCCGGGCCAGATCCAGAATCATTTTTTTATCGCCCCGCTTGGGGAAGATTATTCTGACTTGTTCTTCTCCCTTCTTTTCGGACATCCAGGAAAAGGACATGAATTCATCTTCTGAAAGGGAAAGCGGAATCAGGATTTCTGCCGGCAAAAAGGATGATTCTTTCCCATAAAACTGTTCCAGGAATGCCACAAGGATTTCTTCATCTGTCGCATCCTCGACATTTTTCAGTTCGACCTCTTTTTTCCCGATCAGGAGTCCGTTCCGGATATGCAGAATCATTACCAGGGCAGAAGGGCCTGAACGCATCATGTACAGTCCATCGATCGGATGGAAGAAAGGAAATGAGACGGCGTGTTTTTCCATGACCTGGAGGACATTCAAATAGCGGTTTCGGGTCATTGCCGCCTTTTCGAATTCCAGCGCCATGGCCTGCCGGGACATTTCATTTTCCAGAAACGATAGCAGGGACTCGCTTTTTCCCTGAAGAAAGAGCTTGACACCGGTTGCGACCTGGCGGTATTCCGATTCAGATGTCAGACCTTTAACGCACGGTCCCAGACACCGTTTGATTTGGTATTCGACACAAGGTCTTTCCAGCGTCGGTTTGTCCAGTGAAATGGAGCAGGTTGCCAGGGGAAAGGTTTTACGGATCAGCCTGATCGTATCCTTGAGCGCGGAAGGATTAGGGTATGGCCCAAAATAAAGGCTTCCGTCGTCCCGCACCTTTCGTGTCACGGTCAGCCGGGGATAGGGGTCGTTCCAGCTGAGCTTCAGATACGGATAGGTTTTGTCATCCCGAAGAAGAACATTATATCGGGGGTGATATCTCTTGATCAGGGTGTTTTCAAGAATCAGCGCGTCCAGCTCACTTTTGGTCCGGATGATCTCAATGTCCCACACACGGGAAACAAGCATGGCAATCCGGCCGGATCTGGGGCGGGAATTCTGAAAATAGGAACGAACGCGGTCCTTCAGACTCCGGGATTTTCCCACATACAGGATTTCATCTTCCGCGTTTTTCATCAGATAGACGCCGGGCTCTTCCGGCAGCGAACGGAGCCGTTCTTCCAGCGTCGAAGGCTGTTGGGGTTGTGGTGGGTTTTCCTGGTCCGGCACGTTCCCTCCATTGTCGTTATATGGATGGGTTGATTATACTACAGTAGAGATCGGACAAGGGCTTTGGTCAGAAATGATTTCGGGATGGGGCAGACGATGAAACAAGACGAACTGAAATCGGTCATCAAGGAAGAGACAGACGAACCATATCCTGTGACGGAAGAAGAAAGGATGACTGCCAGGGACTGGGCCCGGGTGTTTGTCTATTTTGTTCTGGGTCTTTCTCTGCTTTTTGTCTTTTTCTATATGATTTTTGCCGGACCGAAGGCAGCTCTTATCGCAAGCGTCTCCCTTCTTCTGGGAATCGTTCTTTGGGTCATCTTCCGTTATGTCCTCAAGGAGATTGCCTAGGAAATGGGCATTTTCTCCGTCCTTCGGTCCGGAATGTCTGGATGAAGCGCCTTTACGGTGTCATCGGTTATCCTGTAAGCCATTCTCTCTCACCGGTTTTTCAACAGGCGGCCTTTGACTTCACGAAAATAGAAGCCGCCTATGTTCCATTCGAGATTCGACCGGAAAATCTTGCTCCCTCTCTGGATGCCATGGATCTGCTCGGTGTCGGAGGGTTCAATGTCACTCTGCCACACAAGGAAGCTGTATTCCGGCTGGTGCAGGATCGTGATCCGGTAGCCCTTCGCGTTGGAGCCGTCAACACGGTTGTCCGAAGGTCTTCAGGGTGGTTGGGCGCCAATACGGACGTGGGAGGATTTCAGTCGGCATTTCGTCATTTTGTGGACATGAAAATCCGATCACCCCTATCCCATCCTCTTGTTCTGGGAGCCGGGGGTTCGGCAAGGAGCGTTATTTTTGCCCTTCAGGATGCCGGTTTTTTCCGGATCACGATTGCCAACCGGACACCGGAAAGAGCGCAACTTCTTCTGGATTCCATTTTTTCCGGCAAGAAGAAGGATGGCCTGGACGTTTTGCCATTGGAAAAACTCCAAAAAGTTGGGGGGTTTGACGTCATTATCAATACATTGTCCCGAGGAGCCTTCGGAGAGGGATTCCCCATACTGGAAGGGCCAGGGATTGAAGGTGTGAAAGGGATGTTTGACCTGTCCTACCGGACGGATGGTCTCCCGACCCCTTTCCTGCAGGCCGGAATTTCTGCAGGAATCCCCTGGGAGGATGGTCTTGGCATGTTGCTTGAGCAGGGGGCCCTGTCCTTCGAGCTCTGGACAGGGACGACCGCTCCGCGGCATGTCATGAAAGAAGCCCTGTTCCGGAGGCTGAACCGGCCGGTCGAAGAATAGTGAATCATCTGGAAACAATTATGTCGGCCGGAAAACCTCTTCGGATCGCAGAAGTGCCCTTGCATAGAGAACCGGGTCAAATTCCAGGAGGTCGTCTTTGTCTTCTCCGACTCCGATAAATCGGATGGGAAGGTGAAATTTCCTGGCCAGGCTAACGACTATGCCACCCTTTGAGGTGCCGTCCAGCTTGGTCAGAATCATTCCGGTGAGAGGAATCGCTTTCCGGAAGTGCTCCAGCTGGCTGATGGAGTTCTGGCCGAGAGTCGCGTCCAGGACGATCAATGTTTCAAAAGGACGTTCGTCCATCTCTCTTTTCACCAGTCCATAGACTTTTCCGAGTTCGGCCATGAGGTTGTGTTTTGTCTGCAGCCTGCCGGCTGTATCGATAATGGCGACATCCATACTCCGGGCAATGGCTGCCTTGACGGTATCAAAAGCGACGGCTGCCGGATCTGCTCCTTCTTTCTGGTGCACGACCGGAACATCAAGTTTTTCTCCCCAAAGTCGAATCTGCTGAACGGCAGCAGCGCGGAAGGTATCTGCAGCGCCAAGGATGACCGACTTTCCCTCTGAGCGGAACCGGCTCGCAAGTTTCCCTGTGGTGGTTGTCTTGCCGACTCCGTTCACGCCGACCATCAGGATGACGACTGGTTTCCAGTCGGGTTGCTCAATCCACACGGGAGGGTCGATCGGGAAAAAGCTGGCGATTCTCTCTTCAAGGAAAACAAGAGGATTATCCTGCGTAATGTTATTCTGGGTCTTTTCCCAGTTTTTTAAGTCGCCAATCAGCAGGGATGCCTGTTCCGGACCAACATCCGCCATAATCAGAAGGTCTTCCAGATCTTCGTAGAATGATGGTGAACGCTCTTTTCTGAAGAGCTGGGCAAGACTATTGCCGAATTTTTCCCGGGTTTTTTTCAACCCTGATTCCAAGCGCTGAAAAAGATTCATGCCAGAAGTTCGCCTTTCGTTGCGTTACGTTTTAATCGGGAATTTTTCCATGGATTCTGAAATTTGCCCGGTCTTCTGTCTGATTTCCATTGGTTTTCCGGAGGGAAACAAGGAGCATGCCGGATATTTTTCTTTCCATTTTTTTCATTCGTTCCGCTTCAATCGGGTTTTTTTCATGGTCGTAGCCGGATATGTGGCACATGCCATGAATGATGAGGTTGACAATTTCGGCTTCCAGCGAGATTTTCTGGTCACGTGCCTGTCGATCAGCCCTTTCCACAGAAATCAGGATTTCTCCGGCGGGGAAAAGTGCCTCGGCCGACGGTGTGGAGTCATATCCGAACGACAGGACATCCGTGGCCATGTTTTTTCCCCGGAACATTCGATTGACCAGCCGGATCCGACGGTCGTTAACGATTGTGACCGTATAAAGGTCGGATTGTTTATCCAGCGCTTTTTGGACTTCATTTGCGAGAAATTCCAGGGTTCCAATATCGAGCGTATATTTCCTTTGACGGTTTTCCACTTCAACGGGCATCCAGGACACCTTCCTTCCGGGCCGGAAGCCTTTCTCCGGATCGGGGAGAAAGTGATTTGGGGTAGGGGATCCGGTGGTGGTAAATCGAAACCAGGATTTGTGTGAAGGTACTTTTGATGACAGCAATTTCTTCCAGCGTAAGCGGAGATTCATCCAGCTGTCCGTCCCTGATGATATCCGAAAAAACGTCCTCAATCATCCCCTGAATGCGGGACGGAGTCGGAGAGGAACGTTGCAGGACCCTTCCGGCAGCTTCTACGGCATCGGCCAGCATGATGATGGCGGTAATTTTGGAATGGGGTTTGGGACCGGGATAGCGAAAGTCGGAATCCGGCCCCATCTTGTGTGGCTCGCTTTCCTGATCGAATGCTTTCCGGTAAAAAAATTGCATCAGGCGAGTTCCATGGTGTTCAGGAATTGCATCAATGACAATTTGAGGTAACCGGTATCTGTGTCCGATATCCATCCCCCTCCTGACATGGTCAATCAAAATGAGTGCACTCATGCGGGGAGTCAATAGCTCGTGGCGGTTATATGCCGCCTGATTTTCGATGAAGTACTGTGGCCGCTCCATCTTGCCGACATCGTGGAAATAAGCACTGATCCTTGCCAGTTTAGGGTTCTCACCGATGGAAATCGCGGCCGCCTCAGAAAGATATGCCAGGGACATACTGTGCTGATAAGAACCGGGTGCTTTCAAATAGAATTCCCGCAAAAGCGGATGGTTGACGTCCAGCAGTTCTGTCAGGGCCATATCGGAAAGGGCGCCAAAGACTTTTTCCATAAGAGGAAGAAAAAAGATTGCCGCGAGTGTGGATATCAGGCCGGCTGACAGTCCAGAGATGATCGACTGGATAAAATCAAACCGGTTGCCTGAGTTCCAGAAAAGATGCACTGATAGGGAAAAAATGGCCAAAAACACACCGGTCAACAAGCCGGACTTGATAAATCCGATCCGGCCCTTGAAAAGGGAAGCGGCGTTTGTCGAAAAAATGCCTGAAACCATAATGAAAAAACCGGTCCATGATGGGGATCTGAGCAAGACCGTCAAGGACACCCCGATGATCACGGAAAGGATAGTGGCAACCCTTTTCCCTAGTAGAAGGGTTGCGAGAATGCAGGCCGTGAGTGCGGGGATGGATAACAGGGTGGCATTTTCTTCCGGATCATTGATCATGCTTCCTGTACCATTGATCCAGGGGGCCGGAAGGATGGTCAATAACAACGTTGCAGCGATAAGGGAAAAAAAGATGTGTCTTGATGGTTTTCTGTTGATTTTTTCAAAAGCCCCGGGGGGATTTTGAAGATTTTCCGCAAGGGAATAAATGGAAAAAAATGTCATGAGAGTTATCAGGCAGGCTCCTGACAGGAAGGGGAGTGTTGCCGGGGCAGCCTGATGGAGAGCCGTGGAAACAGGAGGGGACGATGGGGAAAGGATCGGTGGGAGGAAGGCCCAAACGATTCCTCCCACAAAGAGAACGATGCTCGACAGGAGAATGGGAATCCTGTTTTTCCTTTTCAGTTCAGACAGGCCTGTCTGAAGAAGACCTTTGGCCATTGTCCGGATTTTCATATCGCTCATAGGCCTTGATGATCTCCTGGACGAGACGGTGTCTGACAACATCGACTTCGGTAAAATAGAGAAACTCGATGCCTGTGATATTTTTCAGTATGTTCTGGACTTCAATCAGGCCACTGGTTCTTCCCTGGGGAAGATCGATCTGGGTGACGTCCCCGGTGATCACGGCCTTGGAGTTGAACCCGATCCGGGTCAAGAACATTTTCATCTGTTCAACGGTCGCATTCTGCGCTTCGTCCAGAATGACAAAGGAATCGTTCAGGGTTCTTCCTCGCATGAAGGCGAGGGGAGCAATTTCGATTTCCCGTTTGTCAATCATCTTGTTGACTTTGTCAACATCAATCATATCAAAAAGGGCATCGTAGAGTGGACGGAGATAGGGGTTGATTTTTTCGGCAATGTCTCCCGGAAGAAATCCCAGCTTTTCTCCGGCTTCGACTGCCGGACGGACCAGGATGATCCGGCGGAAGGAATGTTTCAGGAGATAAAAAACGGCCATTGCCATTGCGAGGTAGGTTTTTCCCGTTCCTGCCGGTCCGATTCCAAAAACGATATCGTGTGCTTTTATAGCCTGGATATAATGGAGCTGATTGGCAGATTTCGGAAAAATGACCCGTTTACGGCTGTTGATAGGAACAAATTCAGATAGAAGGTCCTTCAGGGTGATATGAGGAGATGTTTTTGTCAGGAGGATCGCCTGGCGGATTTCTTCCTCCCGGATGGAGTACCCTGATGCCATCAGGGTTGCAAGCTCGCCGATGACTTTCTCTCCCTGGCGGATGCGTTCTTCTTCACCGGTAGCGATCAACCGGTGTCCGTTAGCTGTCAACCGGATCCCGAATGCCTGCTCAAACAGTCGCAAATGATGGTTGAGCTCGCCGAAAAATGAGGCGTGGTCAATTCCTTCCGGGAGGTCAAACGTTTTCTGGACAGGATCCATCAGAAAACAGGTCCGGTATTGTCTGGTTTGATCACAGCTTCGTAAAGGTTTTTCGGAGAAGTCTGGTGGGAAAACTCTGAAAGGAGCCTATTGGCGACATGGTCGGGTTTCAGTAGGATCACTGGCAAGGGGGAGTGGTGAAGGACGGATGTTGATGTTGAGCCCAGCAGGATCCTTCCCATCAAGCCTTTCCCTTGTGAGAGAAGCAAGATCGCATCGGCTTTCAACGCCAGCGCCACCTCGATAATTGTCTGGTCTGTTTGTCCCCGGTAAAGTCCGTTCGACACTTCCAGTCCATCTTTCCGGAGGGTGTCCGAAAACTTTTTGACTTCCCGGACGGCGACCCGGTCAATCTCATTCATATATTCCGGTGGAATGGGATAACCCATTGGGATTTCTTCATTCATACTCATCACGTGAAAGACATGGAGGTGGGTCACTTCCCCCTGCAGCATTGCCTTGACGGTTTTGGCCGTTTCAGGAGAAATAGGGGTCAGGTCGTAAGGAAAGACCAAAGTCTTGAAGGGGATTTGCATAGGGATTTTCTACCATAGTCCTTTGTCCAATACAATCGACGGATATTTTTACCATTACGACTTTTGGGCTTTGGTAAAGGGATGTGTAAGGAATATTTGTTGTCCGGATCCGAATCAGGTGAGAAAAGGAAGGTTCAGGGGTGGTGCCGACAGAAGTTTATTGATCCAGTCGACAGGACTGGACATGATCAGAAGGGCGGAGACGGACAGAAAAGGTCCAAAGGGAAGGGAAAGTTTGTGCCAGGAGAGATTCCTTTCTCCTGGACGGATAAGAATATATAAGGGGATGGTTGCGATCAACGCAAGCAAAGACGACAGAAAGAGTGTTTCCATTACACCCGTGGCACCAACAAATGTGCCGATTGCACCAATCCAGAATGCATCACCCATGCCCATCCCCTTTGGGTAAAAATAGGCAATCATTCCCAGAAGCAAGAACCCGGACAAAAATCCCCAAAAGGACCATAAAAGTTTTTCCGGGCCAAACCAGGAGGAAAGTATTCCACAAAAAGCGGCGGACCATGTCAAAGCATGGGGAAGTCTGCGATACCTCAGGTCAATGAGCGAAAGTGGAAAGGCGAATGAAAAAAAAACTGCCACTACAAGTTGCTGGCGAAAACCTGAAAAAACAAGAGGAAGAAATCCGAAAAAAAGTCCGGTCCCCAATTCGGACACCAAAAGAAACGGATCGATGGAATGACCGCAATATTGACATCGTCCCCGATGGCTCAACCATGACCAGACAGGGATCAGATCCCGATACGAGAGCCTGGTTTGACAATTGGAACAGCGGGATGGAGGATGGGCAATGGACTCCCCTTTGGGAACTCTGTCGGCAATGAGTCCCAGAAAGCTTCCCCAAAAAAGTCCCGCCAAGAAATAAATGAATCCCTGAAAAAGATTGTCGGACATGGCGCTTTGAAAAATTTTCCTTTCATGTCGTAAACGGAAAATTTTTCAGACAGTTCCTCCCAAAAAGAGGTGGCTGTTTCCGGGACCTCTCTTACTCTTGTGAATTTTGATGAAAAGAAAACTATGGATGGAACGTAACCAACGCCTTGCAAAAGGATCTTGTCCAATTTATCCGGTTGTTTCTGCGGGAGCAGTCTCCGGCAGATTTCCGGTTTCAGCAGATGATGCCTTCTTTTCTCCAGCTGGTTTGAAGCGGATCTGGAAGCCCAGACGGATCAAAATATTAATCCGTTCTTTTGTCATTCTATCCCGCTTTTCCTTGGTCGATTTTTTCTTCTCGATCAATCCGAAGGAATTTTTAATCGTAAAGAGGGCATCCTTGATAATTTCCTTGTTCGAATCGTTCGACAGTGTTTCGGCCTGGGCGTTCAGGTCGTCCAGGTCAATTTCAGTCCATCGGTCAATATCAGCCCATTTTAGCAATGACATTCCGCTTCTCCTTCATCCTTTTCCTTTGTTGTTGAATTTGACTGGGTCAGTGTCCCTTTTTATCCGGAATCTCTTTGGGGACAGGATATTTGAGATCAAGTTTTTGCAGGGTTTCAAGGATAATGCTTGAAACCAGAAAATTCCTGAACCATTTTTTATCGGATGGAATGATATGCCAGGGGGCATATTCGGTTGAGCACAAGCTCAGCATGTCCTCATAGGCTCTCTGGTATTCATCCCAATACTCCCTCTCAATCAGGTCACTGGGGGAGTATTTCCATTTTTTGTCCGGTCTGGACAGCCTTTCTTCTATCCTCCTGAGTTGTTCTCCTTGGGATACAAGAAGAAAGAACTTGAGGATGACCGCGCCATTTTCGGTCAGCATTTTTTCGAACCCGTTGAACTGTTCGTAATGTTTTTGCCATTCCGGCTTGGGTTTAAGCTTGTGCACGCGGGCAACGAGAACTTCCTCATAGTGAGAGCGGTTGAATATTCCGATCATTCCTCGCTCGGGCGTTTTCCGGTGAACCCTCCAGAGGACATCATGCAGTTTTTCATCTTCAGTCGGAACCTTGAAAGATCTGACAAAGCAACCTTGTGGGTTGACCCCTGACAACACATGCTTGATGACACCGTCTTTCCCGGCGGCGTCGATCCCTTGCAGGACAACAAGTATTGACGCTTTTTTACTGGCATAAAGGATGTTTTGCAGGTCCCCGATCTTTTCCAGGTTGCCGACCATGAGCCGGTCCGCTTTTTCCTTGCCATCCTTTGAGGAAAAAGGAGCGGTCCTGTCCGGAGGGAAATCTGCAAGCTTGATCCTGGTTCCTGGTGGGACCTTGTATCTTGAGGAAAGGGCGCTTGCGGATTTTTTTTCGGTCATATTCCCCCCATCGACATGGTGACGGTAAAAGAATGTGCAAGATAAAATATGTCAAGAGCCTGATCAGGATATTGCCTGTCCGGATCGCTCTCGCCCAATTGTATCGGTGGTGTCAGGAAAATCGCACTCACGTTACTTTAGTTCTTTTTCTGATTTAAAAGCTTCCTCATATCTTCGTAGGATACATAACCGGTCTTGACTTTTCCTCCAATGATGAAGGTTGGTGTGGATGGTATTCCTGTTTTTTGGGTCAGCAAATTATCAGCGTTTTCAATGTCAGCAAGGGGATCCTGTCTGTTCATGCACTGGTTCATTTTTGTCGCCGGAAGCCCCTGGCTGGACATGAGTCCGGAAAGGACGCCATCGAGGTCCTTGTCGTCGACACTACCCAGCTCAACCCTTCTGTTCAACAGATCATGGATCGTCCAGAAGGAAGAGGGCCTGATTCGAAAGGCACACATTTCAAAGAGAGCCGACTTGAGGGCGTTTTGATGGATCGTTACCAATGGCAAGGGAATATAGGTAAAGTGAATGGACGCATCACTCAGAACTTTCTGTTCCTCATTGCTGTTCCATTTTCTGCAGACCGGGCACTGGTCGTCACCAAACTCGATCACCTGGGCAGCTGAATCCGCTTTTCCGGTGGAAGGGAAACTGGCAAGAGGAAATGCCGAAGAAGGCATGTTCATGCTGATTGGTGTCGGGGGAGGGATATTCGGAACAGGTTTGTAGTTATTGGTGATATCCAGAAGCGGGGATGTTGCGAGATATCGTCCGTTGACCAAATATACGACGGATACGATCCGCCGGTTTCCGATATCGAGGGCAAATGGAAAAGCCGTGACATTGGCGGAAATTTCCTTGGGATCGAGCCAGTTGAAATTTTTGTATGGGACTTTTTGCATGGTCAAAGATGACGTGATGACCTTGCGGAATTTGTCCTGGAGAGCGGCCTGGCCTGTTGCGGAGGATTTCCCTGGACCATTTTGTGCCAGGGAAGGCGGGGTATCGCCAAAAGCCAGACTTGGATGGCCCCCAAGCACAGGAGTCGTCAGGAAAAGGATAGAGAAACCGGAAAGTATCCACGATAGTTGAGAACAAACCGCCATCCGTTTGTGGTATGTGTGATGAGTCAATGTCTTACCTTCCCTATCCTTAGGGTTCCATGGTCGAATATTTCGGGGAAGACCCGAACCGGCTGCGTCAGAAGACATCTGGTCATGAGGTGATTTAGGACCGATGAGATTATAGCTTATTTGATCCGTCTCACCCAACCCCCGGTGGTATGCGGGCAAGGGTGACGACATCTTCCGGAATTGCTGAAGTTTTTGTAAGGGGATGACCGGGATTGATGAAATCAGGCCTGAAGGTAAAATATTTGTTTGGTCTTGCCTTTTTTTGGGCTGACCATTTACAATGCAACCCAAAATTCATGCGTGCTCCTGTAGCTCAATTGGCAGAGCACCCGCCTTGTAAGCGGAAGGTTCGCGGTTCAATTCCGCGCAGGAGCTCCAGAGGTACCTCCTCCAAGATCTCCATCTCCTCGGGTTGCAGTTTCTTTTTTTCGGCAATTTTCATGATATTCTCTCTGGATAAGGTTTCTTTCGGCCGGGGGCCATGCGGGGCGAGGGGGTGTCGATCGCTCAGGTTGCTCTCGAACTTTCATGGGATGTCACACTGATCAGTGTGGCTGTTTTCGGAGGTTCTGAATCATGAGCCAATTGGACAGCCTGATTCTTCAGGTCGGTACCAATCAGATGGAACTTGTGGATTTCCGTATGTTTCAGGAAGAGGACAACGGGGTGATTCGTGAAGGGATTTATGGGGTCAACGTTTCAAAGGTCATTGAAATTATCCGGATGCCGCCCAACCTGACGCCCGTTCCCGACTCGAACCCGTTTCAGTCCGGGATCATTAATCTTCGGGGCCAGGTCATTCCAGTGATCAGTCTGGCAAAATGGATGAAGATCAGGGAACCCGAATGCATTGAAACAAAGAACAAGCAGATCATTGTGACCGAATTCAGTTCGGTTCGCCTGGGGTTCATTGTGCACAAGGCTTCACAGATCAGGCGCATTTCATGGAAAGATATCGTCCCCATCACAATGGCCACGACCGGTCGTCACACCGGGAGCAAGGTGACCGGTACTGTCAAGCTTTCGGAAGAAGAGGTCCTGCTGATCCTCGATTTTGAATCCATCGTCGAGGAAATGGGCATCTTTGGACGGCAGGAAGAAAGTCTTGAAAGGATGGAGGAGAAAAAAAACAAAGAGTCCAGATATATTCTGGCGGCCGATGACAGTCCGGTTGCCCTCAATATGGTAAGCAAGGCATTGCAAAAAGGCGGCTTCTCTGTACTGGGAGCCAAAAATGGACAGGAAGCTCTTGAAAAGTTGTATGCTCAACGGGATTTGGCCCCTGACAAGGACATCCTTAAGCGGGTTGCCCTATTGATCACGGACGTTGAAATGCCTGTTATGGACGGTTACACGCTGACAAAAGAGGTCAAGTCCGATCCCACTTTGCGGGCATTGCCTGTTCTCATGCACTCTTCCATGTCGGGGAAGGAAAATATGAGGAAAGGAAAAGACGCCGGTGCAGATGACTATCTTGTCAAGTTTGACCCGGAAAGCTTTGTGAGTGTTGTTGAAAAAACTTTGGAAAAGAATGACCACACTCGGGGTGCGGAAAGCTCCACTCTTCCGGTTCATGCCCAGGGTTCAGCTGGAAAGGCATAAAGTTTCGATATGGGACAGGAATCTCTGGAAGCGCATGATCTGATCGAGTCGGTCACCGAATCCCTTGAGGAGCGGGAACATAAACGGGACGAATGGAATATCCGTGTGGCTCTGACAACATCGATACTGGCCGTACTGGCTGCCCTCTCCAACCTGGAATCAGAGCAAAAAACCTCAGAGGCTATCCTTCTCAAGAATTCGGCAATTTTTTTTCAGGCCAAATCATCCGACCAGTGGTCTTTTTATCAGGCAAAAAAGATCAAGCTGCATATGTCTGAAAATCAGTTGCGTCTTGAGAAAATCATGAAGGCTCCAGCGTCTGATCTGGCCAAGTTGAAAGGACTGGTGGGAAAATACAAGACGCAGGTCAAAGACATTCGAAACGGTGCATTGAACTTTGAGAAAAGAAGGGACGATCTCAATGATGCTTCTGAAAAAGCCCTCAGACATCACCATTCTTTTGCCATTAGCGTGGTCTGCTTTCAGGTCAGCATTGTGTTATCCTCAATGGCAGTGATGCTTCGCCGCTCAATGTTGTGGTATGTGAGTATCGGATTGGGATCGATCGGGTTGCTGGCGTTTTCTAACGGGTATTTTCTGTTTCTTCGCTGATCTTGAGTTCTTTAATGCGTTCGGGAGAAGATATGCATGGATTTTCCATCCGAGAGTCATCCAGGTTTTTCTTGCTGATGACATTGATGGTCTGTTTCCTGTCTTGTACGAAGGGGAACTCCTCCTCTTCAGGAAATGTGAAAAACTCAAAGGGGAACGAACCTTCTAGCGTTTCCGCTTCCACCATGAAGCAGAAAGCCAAGGATGGTTTTGTCCCGTATGCCAACCGCCCGCCCTTCGGACAACCGGTGGAAACGCACTGAGCCGTCAGCTTCCCCTATCAAAACAGTATCAATCCCGGATTTTATTGATTTTGTCTATGGGAGCATGTTAAAAGAATATGATTTATCCATTGGAATTAAAAACGCGCCTGGAAAATGAACTGGAACTTATTTTGAGCCCTTTGGGGCTAAGACTGCATGGTCTCGTTCTCCCGGGAAAAAGCGGGGGGGTGGTCAAGGTTTTCGTGGATCGCCCTGAAGGTGTTGGCCTTGACCAACTGGAAACAGTCAGTCGCCGCATCAGTGATCTCCTGGATGTCCTGGACCCTTTCCCTGGCACCTATCGGCTTGAAGTCAGCTCTCCCGGCCTTGATCGGGTACTTCGCGTACCGGAAGATCTATCGCTTCATATTGGGAAACATATCAAAGTCAAAACGAAAGAATCCCTCGATGGCCAGAGAGTTTTCCGGGGGATTATTGACAATATTTCAGACGGGAACCTCATGCTTGTGTCCGCTGAGGGGAAGAAATCCTTCCGGCATACTCTCCCGCTGAAAGTTATTGCTGAAGCCAGGGCGGAATTCTGGTTGGACTCCGTTCCCGGCAATACCAGAGATCCGGAACAGGCTCCGGATCCGAATAATTGAGGAGAGGATCCCTCCGGGGGATTCTGAAAGGGTGATGGTGAATCAAGAACTCTTAAGTGTGATCGACCAATTGCATCGGGAAAAAGGGATTCCGCAGGAAACCCTGATCGTGGCACTTGAATCTGCCTTGCTTGCTGCTGCCCGAAAAAGGTATGGCGGGGGAGATAATTTTCAGGTGGAGATCAATCCAAGGACGGGGGAGGTCCAGGTTCTCCAGGTCCGAAGAATCGTCGAGCAGGTCGAGAATTCTTCAGAGGAGGTCTCTCTTGCGGAAGCCCTGGAATCGGACCCTGAAGCGGAAATCGGTGACGAGATCGGTTCATACCTTGAAATAGACGACTTTGGCCGGATTGCGGCACAGGCCGCAAAGCAGGTCATGTTCCAGAAGGTTCGGGAGGCCGAATGGGATGTCGTCACAAAAGAGTTTGGAGGCCGTCAGGGAGACATTGTCAACGGTGTCATTATCGGCCATGAACGAAAAAACTATATTGTTGATTTGGGGAAGACGGAGTCGATCCTTCCCCTGAGAGAGCAGATGCCGCGGGAAAGCTTTCGTCGAGGCGACAGGATAAAGGCCCTTTTGCTGGATATGAGGACCACGAACAGGGGACCTCAACTGGTATTGTCGAGGACGCATCCGGACTTCGTCGCTCGATTGTTCGAGAAAGAGGTTCCGGAAATTTCGGAAGGTGTTCTTGAGATCAGAAATGTAGTTCGCGAACCGGGGGAACGAGCCAAGATAGCGGTTTATTCCCGGGACCCCAATGTGGATCCGGTCGGATCCTGTGTGGGAGTCAAGGGGGTGAGGGTACAGGCTGTCGTTCGAGAGCTTCATGGAGAAAAGGTTGATATCATAGAATGGAATCCTGACCCTGTAACTTTTATAGCCCGTGCATTAAGTCCGGCAAAGGCGGTCAGGGTTTCCATCAAGGATATGGGGGCCGAAAAAATAGCCACAGTCATTGTTCAAGATTCCCAACTTTCTCTTGCAATCGGTCGAAGAGGCCATAATGTCAGACTCGCTGCTAAGCTGACGGGCTGGAAAATCGATATTTTCAGTGAAACCCAGATGCAATCCGAGTCCGGTATGGATGAACGGGCAGAAAGAGTTGCATCCCTGGCCGAGACCCTGGTAGCGCAAAATGGTGATTCTAGCCAGATCCGCATTGAGGATCTTCCGGGCGTTGGCGGGAATATGGCTGAAATTTTAAAGGAGGCGGGTTTTGATTCATTGGCGTCCATTGCCCATGCATCTGTGGATGCGATAGCCGCATTGCCAAAGTTTGGACCCAAGACTGCCGCCAAGCTGATTCAGACCGCACAAGATTTTCTGGGCGAAAACATGATGGAAGATGCCAAACATCCGGATTCTGTCGATGTGGACGAACATTGATGACTGGATAATAAAAAAGGGAGTTTTTTCGCTTGATCAAAGTCTATGAACTGGCCAGGGAACTAAAAATCGAAAGCAAAGCGCTTCTGACCAAACTCCGGGGATGGGGAATACACGCACCCAACCACATGAGTGTACTGGATGAAAAAACAGTTGCCCAGGTAAAGGTGCGGTTCAAGAAAGGGGATGAACCTCCACAGGAAAAGAAAAAGTCCATTTTGATCAAGAAAAAGGCCATTCCTTCGTCTTCACGCCCAGACCAGGAATCATCCATGGAACCTGAATCCTCTCATGCAGTGGGGAAAGATGCCCCTGAGCACGAGGATTCCCGTGTGGCCCAGAAGCATGCGGAAGGTCCCTCCAAAGGATTGGTGCCAGAGTCCATCTTGCCGCAAGATCCGTCCTCCTCGTCTGCCGAAAAATCCATGTCCTCATCATCTACAAGGCAAACGCATTCTGAAGAAGCCCCGATCAAGCCACTCTCTTCGGTTCAGGAGACAGCACATAAGGATGAGAAGAAAGGGCGCGAAAAAGAAGGAAAATCCCTGACCGACAAGAAAGGCAAAGTTGCGAAACAGGTGAAGGAGAGGACAAGAAAACCTGACAGGCTTCTTCTGTTGGGTTCGGAGGAATTGCTGGAGGGTGAGGAAGGTACCGAACCAGAAGTTCCTGCGGATGTTCCGCCTGTGAAGACGGCTTCTCCCGCTCCCCGGCCATCTCAGGGGACTGCAGTCCTTCCTGGTATGCCTCCCCGGGAAAACTCCAGACCGCAGGCCAATATGGGATACCGGCAGACATCTGCCAAAAGGAATTCATCCTTTCAGCGTAAAAAAGACCGGTCTTTTTCTCGCTCGGCTCCGGTTCTTCCTGAAGGAACCAAGACACGAAAGAAAAGCATCAAGATAGAAGAGGGGATCAGCGTCAAGGAATATGCCGATCGCCTGGGACTCAAGGCTCAGGAAGTAATCATGAAGCTGATGAACATGGGTTCTATGGTGACCATCAACCAACCCATCGATCCGGATGCTGCTGTCCTGCTTGCAGAATCTTTGGGAATATCTGTTGAAGTACAGTCCGAAGAGTCCGAAGAAGTCTTGTTGGGGACAGATATGGATGTTTCTGGTCAGATGGCTACCAGGCCTCCTGTTGTTACCATCATGGGGCACACGGATCATGGAAAGACGACGTTGCTTGATGCGATCAGAAAAACCAAGATTGCTGAAGCTGAAGCCGGGGGAATTACCCAGCACATAGGCGCGTATACCATTACCGAGAAGGATCGCGATATTACGTTTCTGGATACGCCCGGCCACGAAGCTTTTACGGCCATGAGGGCCCGTGGTGCCAAGGTGACCGATGTGGTCATCCTGGTTGTTGCCGCAGATGACGGTGTCATGCCCCAGACGATAGAGGCGATCAATCATTCCAAGGCTGCCAACGTTCCGATTATCGTTGCACTGAACAAGGTTGACAAGCCGGAGGCCAACCCGGAGCGGGTGATGCAGGAGCTTTCCGGAATGGGGCTCATCCCCGAAGAGTGGGGAGGACAGACCATTTATTGTCCTGTGTCTGCCAAAAAGAGGACGGGTCTTGACCACCTTCTGGAGATGGTGCTTCTGCAGGCGGATATTCTGGATTTGAAAGCCAACCCGGCCAGGAGGGCCCAGGGGGTTGTCATCGAGTCCAAGCTGGATAAAGGTCGAGGACCGGTTGCGACGGTGCTCGTCCAAAACGGAACCTTGAAGGTGGGTGACTTCCTTGTAGTCGGAGGCAACTTTGGCCGGGTCCGAAGCCTGATCAACGACAGGGGGCATCGCGTCCAGGAGGTTTTTCCATCTTTTCCGGCCGAGGTAATCGGACTGGATGGTGTTCCCCAGCCGGGTGAGTCTTTTGTTGTGGTTGAAGACGAGAAAAGCGGGAGACAGGTTGCCCAGGGACGGATGCTCAAACAGCGGTCGGCTCAGTTGCTGCGCCAGAAAAAGGTTTCCCTGGAGGATTTCTACACACAGATCCAGGAAGGCGAAACGAAGGAGCTCAATCTAATCCTTAAAGTTGATGTACAGGGTTCCCTTGAACCGATCCGTCATGCACTCGGAAAACTTGGAACATCCCAGGTCAGAGTCAGATTTATTCATGAGGGGGTTGGTGGAATTCGGGAAACAGATGTTCTTCTTGCCCAGGCGTCGAATGCCATCATTCTGGGGTTCAATGTCCGTCCCGATTCCAAGGCTGCCACGCTGGCCGACAAGGAAAAAGTCGACATCAAATTCTATTCAGTGATCTATGATGCGATCGAGGATGTCCGAAAGGCGATGGAAGGACTTCTGGCGCCGACAATCAGGGAGAAGGTTCTCGGCCGGGTTGAGGTTCGCGAAGTCTACTCCATTACCAAAGTGGGAACAGTGGCCGGTTGTTATGTTGTGGAAGGGTTGGTTCAAAAGTCCGGAACATCTGTGAGACTTTTGCGCGATGACGTGGTTGTCCATACCGGCAAAATCAATCAGCTCAAAAGATTCAAGGATGATGTTAGAGAGGTGGCCTCAGGCTATGAATGCGGGCTATCCCTGGAAAATTATCAGGATATCAAGCAGGGAGATGTCATCGAGTGCTTCATGGAAGAGAAGATTGCAGCGAAACTTGAAGGGTGAGTTGAAGGAAGAGGGGCTTTGGGGGAAACAAAACGTAGTGCGATTGGCCATTTGATCCTTGTTCTTCACTTTCCCGCTTCTCATTCACTGAAAGAAAAAAGGTTTCATCTGGCCGGGTTGAAGAAAAAAATTCAGGATCGATTTCATGTGTCGATTGCCGAGACAGATGGTCTGGATCTGTGGCAAAAGTCCGTACTCGAAATTGTTTTTATTTCCTCAAGCCATGTGCAGGTTGAAAAGACACTTGCGGCAGTCGGCTCTTTTGTCGCCTCCCATCCAGAAATTCAGGTTCTGGATGAAATCCTCGAGTATATCTGATGAAACCAGAATATAGGCGTGCTGACCGCGTATCTTCCGAAATCAGGGAAATCGTTGCGTTGATCCTCACCAGATTTTCCGCCGAGCCCGCATTGGGGCGTCTGACGATCGTCCATGTCAATTTGACGGACGATTTAAAGGTCGCCCGTATTTTCTATACGGTGTTTCCTGGAGAGGACCCGCGACAATATGAGAGATTGCTCAATCGTTATAAGGGACTCATTCGCAAGGAAATGGGAAAACGGCTCCGGATGAAATGGGTGCCCGACTTGGCTTTTGTAACTCCTTCGGAAACGGGAGAGGGGGTATTCCAGCACAATATTCCACCTTCTGCCGGGAAAGAAGAAAAGATGGGCAGGCCAAGTTCGTCATCATTAATGGATGAGCTGGAAAACGAAAAATGACTCATGCAGCCCTTCCTTCCTCGACTGAGGCGGTTTCCGGGATGTTTTTGGTGGACAAGCCTGGTGGTATGACGTCGCATGATGTGGTAGCCAGGATCCGGAGAAAATTCGGATTTTCCCGTGTCGGTCACGGTGGGACACTTGACCCGATGGCAACAGGTGTCCTTCCTGTATTTGTGGGAAAGTCCACCAGACTGGCCGAAGTCATCCATGGTTATGACAAGACCTACCGTTTTGAAGTGCTGTTCGGATTGACAACAGATACAGGGGATGCGGAAGGAAAGATCCTTTTCCGTAAAGACTTTGACCGGGTTGACCTAAGCCTCCTTGCTACTGTCTTGCCGACTTTCTTGGGGGAAAGATTTCAGAAACCCCCCATGTATTCGGCTGTGAAGAAAAATGGTGTTCCCCTGTACCAATTGGCCAGAAAAGGGATCGAGATAGAGAGGGATGCCCGCCGGATCCAGGTCTATTCTCTGGATCTTCTTGAAGTTTCTGCGGATGGGAAAAAAGCCCTATTCCGGCTGAAGTGTTCAAAGGGAACTTATGTCCGCACTATAGCTGAAGAAATCGGTGAAGCTATAGGGCTGGGTGCTCATGTAACTTTATTGGAGCGCGAAGGATTTGGTCACTTTTTGATTGAAGATGCTATTTCATTGACTGATCTTATGAATTTCGACAATGAAGACGGTATTCTGAAACATTTGTGGACGACCTCCGAAGTGCTTTCTTACTTGCCGGAGATCAGGATTCTGGACGCCCACCTGTCTGAAATACACCGGGGGGCTGTTATCCCTGGTTTTCAGATTTACAGGACGAGCGGATTGTTTAATTTGTCAGAACTCGTTAGAATATCCGACCGGAAAGGTAAATGCATTGCTGTGGGAAAAGCATCTGTTTCCAGCCTCGAACTGGATCGGCTTCCTAAGGGCCTTCCCGTGGTCAGAGTCGACAGACTGGTCGGTGGTGGGCTTTGATCAGGCAAGAAACTAGAGCAGAAACCTGAACAACCGTAAAAATTGAAAGGTTCAATGGCATGGCGTTGTCCAAGGAAAAAAAACAGTCGGTCATCAATGATTTCCAGATCAACCCGAAGGATACTGGTTCGCCCGAAGTCCAGATTGCAATTCTGACAGAACGCATCAACCAGCTGGGAGAACATTTTCGGAAATTTCCGAAAGACAAGCATTCCCGCCGGGGTCTGCTTCTGATGGTCAGCCTCAGAAGACGACACCTGAACTACTTGCAAAGGGTGAACCTTGCGAAATATCAGGATGTGATCACGCGTTTGGGGCTCAGGAAGTAACCATTCGTGTTTCTGGCGGATTCAGACGGGCATCCAGGAGCTTTGCAAAGGCTCTTGCATGGCCATCTGAATACCGCCTTTTTTGTGAGATGATGCAGTTGAAAGGACAATAAGGATGAACCCGATAATTGTAGAAACAGTGGTTGGCGGCAAGACCGTCCGTCTTGAAACTGGTCGAATGGCAAAGCAGGCAGACGGATCGGCGCTGGTCTGGGCCGATGGAACGGTTGTTATTGCAACAGCAGTCTCTTCGAAGGTGAGCAAGCCGGGGATCGATTTTCTTCCTTTGACTGTCGACTATCAGGAAAGGGCTTATGCTGCCGGAAAAATCCCGGGAGGGTTTTTTAAAAGGGAAGGCAAACCATCCGAGAGGGAAGTTCTGAATAGCCGCTTGATCGACCGTCCACTCAGACCGTTGTTTCCGGACGGATTTTTTTGTGAAACCCAGCTGATTGCAAGTGTGATCTCGATTGACAGGGGGGGTATTTCTGATGTCATGGCCGTTGTGGCATCCTCTACTGCCCTTTACCTTTCGGATATTCCTTTCATGAATCCTGTTGCCGCTGTCAAGGTGGGCTTCGTGGATGGAAAATTTGTCGTCAACCCGACGCTGGATGAGCAGGAGAAGTCTTCTCTGGATTTGGTGGTTGCGGGTACACGTGATGCGATCATGATGGTCGAAGGGCAGGGAAATGAAATTTCCGAAGAGGTGTTTCTGGAAGCCATCGATCTGGCGCATAAATCTATTCTCCCCCTTATTGAAGCACAGGAAAAACTCAGGATGATGGTCGGAAAGGAAAAACGCCCGCTGCCGGCTACTCCGATTCCTCCCGGGGTGATGGACATGGTCCAGTCCATGGGGCTTGCACCTTTGAGGGACGCACTGAAAATTGCGGTCAAACAGGAGCGGCAAGAGAGGACAGACCAGATTCTTTCCGAGATCAAAGCAAAAATTCTTCAGACTCCTTCAGATGAATCAGCTTCTCCTGTTGAAGAACGTGAGGTTGCCAACGCGTTCCACGAACTGGAGCGGAGGATTATGCGAGAAATGATTCTGGACCATAAGATTCGTGCCGATGGTCGAGGACTTTCTGATATCCGTCCCATCACGATCGAAGTAGGGATTCTTCCCCGAACGCACGGATCAGCGCTCTTTACCCGAGGAGAAACGCAGAGCCTTTCTGTCGCCACGTTGGGGACATCTGATGATGAACAGCGGATTGATGCGCTCGAAGGGGAATCGACAAAACGGTTCATGCTTCATTATAATTTCCCACCTTTTTCGGTGGGAGAAACCAAGCCTATGAGAGGACCGGGGCGACGGGAAATTGGTCACGGGAATCTGGCAGAACGTGCGCTCAAGCCGGTTCTTCCTCCCCGAGAGTCTTTTCCGTACTCGATTCGTCTTGTTTCTGATATTCTGGAGTCTAACGGCTCTTCTTCCATGGCGACCGTTTGTGGTGGAGCGCTGGCGATGATGGATGCGGGTATTCCGATCAAGGCCCCTGTCGCAGGTATTGCCATGGGATTGATCAAGGAGGGCGATAGGGTTGCCATCCTTTCGGATATTCTTGGTCTGGAAGATCATCTGGGAGATATGGATTTCAAGGTAACCGGGACCGAGAAGGGCATCACCGCCGTACAGATGGACATCAAGATTACGGGGATCACAGTGAGTTTGATGCGCGAAGCGCTTCAGAAAGCACGTGAAGGGCGTTTCCATATCATGGAAAAAATGAAAGCGGCCCTTCCTTCGTCCAGAAATACGATGTCGCCATATGCTCCCCGGATATTGACGCTCAAGATAAAACAGGACAAGATAAGGGAAGTGATTGGTCCGGGAGGAAAAGTGATTCGGGGAATCACCGAGAAGACCGGGGTCAAGATTGAAATTGATGATTCTGGCTTGATTCAGATTGCTTCGACAGATGAAGTGGCGGCCCAGAAAGCCATCGACATGATCAACCAGATAGTTGAAGAGGTCCAGGTCGGAAAAATATATCTCGGCAAGGTCAAAACAGTTGCAGACTATGGGGCATTTGTGGAACTATTTCCGGGTACGACAGGATTATGCCACATTTCCCAGCTGGAAGACCGTCGAGTGGAAAAGGTTTCCGATGTCGTATCCGAAGGGGATATGATTCTTGTAAAAGCCCTTGAGGTTGATCGACAAGGAAAAATCCGGCTTTCCCGGAAAGAGGCCATTGCTGAGGTGGGGGCCGAAAGGGAAGTCCGGGTCGGGAGCGGGCGCTAAAGCCTGCTGAAAAACAACGCGGAAAGGGGGGATTTTCCATGGATGTGAACAAGGGAGCAAATGGCCTCGTTGTAGTTGCCATCGTCCTTGGCCTTTTATGGACCTGGTTATTTACTTACGTCGGTTCGGCTCCATTTTATCTTCCCAAGGGTGGGTAAAACTAATCCCTTCCCCGATCAGCTCTTATTTAATAATTCTTGAAAGGCCCGGGTCACCGGGCCTTTTTGTTTTGACATACAAATATTTTTCAGAATTTTCCTGCACTATCATTTCTGTCCCGTGACCTGCCCTGTTCCCGTTTTTCGAGAATCTCCCTTCGTGATATATTCAACCGGGTTTGAATGATCTCTCTTCATAAATGGTTTCAAAAGCGAGAATGTGAGAAAAAATGCCATATAAGGAACATACGCTTTCAAACGGGGTTCGCGTCTATTGGGAACCGATGCTCGAAAGTCGGGCCGCCTCGATAGGTGTGTGGGTCAGGACCGGGAGCCGCTTCGAAAAACCGGTTGAAGGAGGCGTGACGCATTTTCTGGAACATATGTGTTTCAAGGGAACGAAAACACGGAGCGCCGAAGAAATTGCCAATGAAATGGATTTTCTGGGGGGAGAAATGAATGCGTTCACCAGTCAGGAAATCACTTCATTTTATGCGACCGTCCTGAGTGAAAATGCAATGAGAGCAGGAGAATTGCTCGGGGATCTCCTGACAAACTCTGTTTTCGATCCCGCAGAACTTGAAAGAGAACGTCATGTCGTGCTGGAAGAGTTGGCGGAATCGAGAGATGATCCGGAGGACAGGGTCATGGAAAATCTGTTCCGGATCTACTTCAGAGACCACCCTTTCGGAGCTCCTATCCTCGGGACCGAAGAAACGATCAATGGTTTTACCCAGGATTTGGTCGGTCACTATTTTAGAGAACATTACCATCCGGGTAACCTGTTTGTGACCATTGCCGGGAATGTCCGATGGCCACAAATGATAGAGTCTCTGGAAAATTCATTCCGGAACATCTCCCGAAACTCCGGCAAGTCCGTTTCCATTTCCCGACCGGAACCGGCTTTTTCCCGAATGGAGGAAGATGAGGACTTCGAACAGGTGCATCTTTGTATAGGCGTGCAAGGCCTTCCGCAACCCCATCCACTTCAGACCACCCTGAGGGTATTGTCGACTCACCTGGGGGGAGGGATGAGCTCTAGACTTTTCCAGGAAGTCCGGGAAAAAAGAGGACTTGCCTATTCTGTTTTTGCAAGTCCACTTTCGTTTTCGGATGGAGGAATTGTCAGAATCGCCGCCTCCACCCGACCTTCGCGGAGAGAAGAGCTTCTGTCGGTACTGGTTGATGAGCTCAAAAGGCTGGAGGAGGTTCCACTGACAGACGGAGAGCTGACCCGTGCAAAAAATCAGCTGAAGTCCTCTCTTTTGTTGGGCCTGGAATCAGCAGGCGGTAGGATGAGCAAAATGGGCCGTGATCTGCTGATCTGGGGAAAGGAGATTTCTGTTGCTGAGATCGAGCACTGGATCGATTCCGTCCGCCCTGAAGCTATCCAGAACCTGGTCAAGGAGTTGCATTGGGGGGATGCAATCGCGGTGTCTGTATTGGGGCCTTTGACCGGGAAATGAGAAGATCTTTGCCAGAACTTGGGGTCAACATCGATCATGTCGCGACGGTGCGAAACGCCCGGGGTGGTTATGATCCGGATCCCCTGTCCGCTGCCGTCATGGTCCGAAAGGCCGGTGCCTCCCAGATTGTGTGTCATTTGAGGGAGGACAGGAGGCACATCAAGGATCAGGATTTGCGACTGTTAAAACAATGGAACGGGCTTCCGGTCAATCTTGAAATGGCGATGACGGATGAAATGGCGTCCATCGCACTGGATGTTTGTCCCGACCTCGTGACACTGGTGCCTGAGCGGCGGGAAGAGAGAACGACGGAGGGAGGACTTGTCCTGGGTGCGGAAATGAGGGACAGAATCCGAAATTTCCTGCCCGCTTGCCATGAGAAAGGTATCAGGTTGTCCATTTTCCTGGCTCCTGTCGAAGAAGATATTGATCTCGCAATCTCGTTGGGCGTCGACCAGGTTGAGTTGCACACAGGGGAGTATGCCAATGCCCGGACTCCCGCAGCGCGAGGAAGGGAGCTCGAGAGGCTGCAGTCCGCAGCCCTCAGGATGGCAGGGAGTCCTGTGAGGATAGCAGCCGGACATGGTCTTGATCTTGCCAACCTGACGCCGGTTTTGGGAATAGGGCATCTCCAGGAAGTGAATATTGGTCACAGCATTATCTCCCGAGGCCTTTTTGTCGGTCTGGAAAATGCTGTTCGGGAATTTCTGGAGGTGATCAGGGAAAGCCCTGTATGCTCCGGACAGGAGACGATCCGGTGATGATTGCAAAGGGAAATGGGGAGTGCATCCGCGGAATTGGTACGGATTTTGTTTCGATTGACCGGATTAAAGATTTACATGTCCGGTTCGGAACACGGTTTTTGGAGAAAGTCTTTACGCCCGGTGAAGTGAGGGAATCCGGGGGAAATCCGCAATATCTGGCAGGACGCTTTGCTGTAAAGGAGTCGGTTCTCAAGGCGCTTGGAACAGGATTGAGGGGGGGTTTGAGATGGACCGACATCGAGACATTGACGTTACCGAACGGAATGCCGGATGTTCGCTATGGAGGCTCAGTCCGGACAATGGCAGAATCGCGGGGTGGCGAAAATCTGTGGGCTTCCATCTCCCATGACGGGGATTTCGCTGTTGCTTTTGTGGTGCTGACCGGGAGACCGACATGAGAATTCTCTCACCGGGGCAGATGCGGGAAAGAGAACATCAGACGATAGACCTTCTTGGACTGTCGGAAGAAGTCCTGATGGAGCGTGCTGGAATGGCCGTAGCCAGGTCGATCCGGCGGTTCTATCCCCATTGCCGGAAAATTGTTGCCCTTGCGGGAAAGGGTAACAACGGGGGGGATGCACTTGTCGCTCTCCGGGACCTGGCGAATGAGAGCTTTCAATTGCATGTGATCCTGGCAAGCCCTCCCGAAAAGTGCGGTGAATCCGTCCGGAGGGAAGTGAGCCGTTTATCCGTACTGGGAGTAAAGTCGGACATTTTGGGATCCCCCTCCTCCTGGCACCGGATCAGTCACGCCGAGCTGTTAATCGATGGTATTTTGGGTACGGGCATATCCGGGGTTTTATCCCGGGATTTGCCTGAAACGTTCGAACGGATCAACCGGATGGACAAAAAAGTCGTCTCGGTGGATATCCCTTCGGGTGTCGACGGAGAAACAGGAAAAGTTGACCCGGAAGCGATAAAAGCTTCTGTTACTGTGACCATGGCATTCCCCAAATGGGGACTTTTCCTGGACCCAGGCCATCGATACGCGGGAAAAGTCATAGTCTCCCCGATCGGGATCCCGGATTTTCCTGATCCGGTTCATGACATCATTCTGGGTTCCACCGAGGCCTCCCAGTATCTTCCGGTGAGAGAGCCCTATATTCATAAGGGGAATGTCGGCCATGTCGGAATATGGGGAGGCGACCCCGGGAAAAGAGGGGCTCCGGAACTTGCCGCCCTGGGCGCGTTGCGGGCAGGCTCCGGACTGGCAACTGTCCACTGGCGCGCAGGGGAAGCGGAACTGATACCTCGCAATCCGGAAATCATGATCGTGACGGGGGATTCCCCTGCGGACACCCTCTTCGGAAAGGTAGACGTCCTGGCCATGGGTCCGGGATGGGACCCGAAAAGAGTCAATCCAACCCATGTCAGGGCAGTTCTGGATGTTTTTGAAGGACCCGTGGTGGCAGACGCAGGAATTTTTGACATGTTCCGTTCACAGGGGGGGAGCCTGAAAAGAAAAAACGGAAGGCCTCTCGTTTTGACCCCTCACCCGGGGGAGATCTCCCGCTTGCTGGAAGTTCCCGTAAAAGATATTCTTGCCAATTCCCGCCGGATAGCCGGGGAAACGGCGCGATTGACCGGAGCCGTCGTTGTCCTTAAGGGATGGCGGACGATTATTGCCTCTCCCGATGGCCAATGCGCTGTCAATCCGACCGGAGCTCCGAATATGGCAACGGCGGGGATGGGAGATGTCCTGACCGGTGTCATCGCAAGTTTTCTGGGACAGGGACTCGAGCCGTTCAATGCGGCTGTGGGGGGTGTTTATGTCCACGGACTCGCCGGAGAAATTGCTTGGAGAAGAGGGGTCAGGGCTGGCCTGCTGGCACATGAACTGGCGGTGCTTTTGCCGGTTGCGATGACGGAGCTTTGGTCTGCGGGGCCCGCTAACCAGGGGGAGGACTTCCTTCTTTTCGAACCGCTGGAAGGATGACGGTGACTCAGGCCTTCCCCGGTGCGCAACTCCGAAATGATAACCCGACAGAAAAAGGAGTCAGGGGAGGCTGATGCATTCTGACACTGGAGATGTCGCCGCATATCTGAGATACCTGTCCCGTCATGTTCCCTCACTGGACTGTTTCCCGCCGGCTCCCTCCGAAGGAGGAACAACGCCTTCAGAGGATCCGAAGATAGATCTCCGGCACGAGCAAGTGGACCGAACGCTGGATCCGGCAACCATTTTCGCCCTGAAAGAACAGGCAATGGCATGTATAGCGTGTCCTTTATCCAAAACCCGGAATCACGTCGTTTTTGGGGAGGGCAGCGAACAATCGGGGCTGATGTTTGTGGGTGAGGGACCGGGAGCAGACGAAGACAGGACCGGAAGACCCTTTGTGGGAAGGGCCGGAGAACTTTTGACAAAAATGATTCAGGCCATGGGGCTTTCCCGGGAAACGGTTTATATAGCGAACACAGTCAAATGCCGACCTCCGGGAAATCGTGTTCCTACACCGGAGGAAAGAAGTGCCTGTTTTCATTTTCTGGACAGTCAAATTCGCATTCTTCAGCCACGTTTTATGATTCTTCTCGGACAAACGGCATCCCAGGTGGTCCTCGGGCGGTCGGAAGGGATCACCCGTCTCAGGGGGCAGATGTTTCTTCTCCCGAATTATCCGGGTCTTCGGGTACTGCCGACCTACCATCCTGCTTATCTTTTGAGGAATCCTTCCGCCAAAAAAGAGGTCTGGGAAGACCTGAAAACAGTCATGGGGTGGATGGGGCTCGGGGATGCATCCCGGACGGAGGGCCGATGAGAGCTTTTTTCTGGATTGTGGTTGTGGTGGCAGGCCTTCTGTTTCTTCTGGACAACGACCAGCAGACGGTTATCCTTCGTTTCCCGTTCCTGACCGGATCTCCCCCCGTTCCCGTGGGGATGGTTGTGATTCTTTCCATCCTGCTGGGAATTGTACTGACCATTCTGTCGAATCTTCTGAAAAAAACCCGGGAACGCATCGGCCGGTTGAGAAAACCTTCCCTCCCTCCCCCACCGGAATCCGATCACCATGGTTGAAAAGCCTGAAGCTGGAGGAGCGTATCCGGAAACACCCCTGTTCCGGCAATACCTGAAGTTGAGGACGGAAGTTGCCGGGGCCCTTCTGCTGTTTCGACTGGGTGACTTTTATGAACTCTTCGGAGAACAGGCCGAAACTGCCTCCCGCGTCCTTGGACTCACACTGACAACCCGAGACCGTAACCGGCCAAACCCTCTTCCCATGTGTGGAATTCCTGCCCGTTCCCTGGAACTTTATCTTCCCCGCCTGGTTTATGAAGGATACTCCGTGGCCATCGCCGAACAGATGGCCCAACAGGCGGACACGGAAGGACTGTTTCCCCGACAGATCGTCCGCGTTGTGACCCGCTCGACCCTGATAGAAGATCCCGCCCTTTCCGGGGGAAATATGAAAAACGGAATTGCTGTCGCCCAGGACGGTGAAAGTTGGGCAGGGGCCTGCCTTGACCTGACAGATGGGATGTTGACGGTATACGATCCCGATATTGCGTCTTCCGGACTGGACAGGCTATTGGACTGGATCAGCCGTAAGAATCCGGAAGAAGTCCTTCTTTCCGATCCGTCCCTGAAGGTTCATTTTGAACACTGGAACGTGACGACGGTGGCTCCCGAGATGATAGCCGGCTGGAGGGAAGCGCTTCCAGCAGGGTTCCGGATGCCCGATCTTTCCGGGGTCTCCCTCCGTTCCCTTTCCATTCTGGTGGGGTTTGTTGCCTGGCACCAGAAGTCGGTTCTTCCTCATCTGACAGGTGTTGTGCTTGAACATGGGGCGGACGATCTCGTTCTTGACCGGGCCACCCTTCGGCATCTCGACCTCTTTCCTTCGCAAGAGGAAAGAAAGAAGCCCGGAAGCCTTCTGGAGGTTCTTGATCACGCCCGGACACCCATGGGTTCCCGCACGCTCAGAAGGTGGATTCTGTCACCTGACGCTTCGGGGAAGCGGATCACCCTCCGTCATCGCGTTCAGAAATATTTCTCTTCCCATCCGAGATTTTATGATGAGACAACTTCAACCCTCAAGAATGTGGGCGATCTGGAACGGATGTTGGGAAGAGTGGGGCTTAAGGGGCGGAGCCCCCGGGATGTTGCCGGGATCAGGGACGGATTAGGGTGGGCCCTGGAAATGGCTGACAGGAAAGAATGGCATGAACTGCTTCCGGAGTTTTTTTCCGAAGGTCTGCTGAAGGGACTTCTTGACCTCAAGGATCGGTTGTCAGAAGCCCTGGTGGATGATCCTGCCAACATCGTGGGGGAAGGTCCGATCATCTCGGAAGGCTATGATTCCGAACTTCAGCGATTAAGGAAGATTGAGCGGGAAGGAGACCAGGATCTCATGGCCCTGGAAGTCCGGGAAAAACAGCGAACCGGAATCGATAACCTTCGTGTCCGATACAATCAGGTGACTGGCTATTTCATTGAAATTTCCAAAGGCCAGGTCAAAAATGTTCCGCCGGATTATTTCAGAAAACAGATTCTGACCAACGTCGAACGTTTTACAATCCCCGATCTGATCAGTTTTGAAGACAGGATTACACAGGCCCGACAGGCTGTCTTATTGCGGGAAGGTGAGCTCTTGGATGCCCTTCGGCTCCACATCCTGGAACAGGCCGAGAAAATTCAGTCGCTTTCGCGTTTCGTGGGGACAGTCGACGTTCTCCAGTCTTTCTATTATACCGGTAAGACCTTCGGATATATCCTTCCGGAAATCAGCAAGGGTGGGCCTCTTGTCATCCGGAATGCTCGCCATCCGGTGCTGGAAAGACGTCTCCCGCCCACAAGTTTCGTTCCAAATGACATCACGATGGATGAAGGGGATTTCATTATCTTGACAGGTCCCAACATGGCGGGAAAGTCCACATACATGCGCCAGGTCGCTTTGATTCAGATCATGGCCCAGGCTGGGGCTCCCGTTCCGGCTGATGAAGCCAAAATTCCTCTGGTGGATCGCATCCTGACCCGTGTGGGTGCCAGCGACCATATCCTCGAAGGAGAATCCACCTTTATGGTGGAGATGAACGAGATGGCCAGAATTCTGAATGAAGCTTCCTCCAGCAGTCTTGTCCTTCTGGACGAAGTGGGGCGCGGAACGTCGACGTTCGACGGCATGGCACTGGCGTGGTCAATCTCAGAGTATCTGCACGACCGTGTGCGTTGCCGGACACTTTTTGCGACCCACTACCATGAACTTCACCAGTTGGCCGGAAAGAGGACCCGTGTCCGCAACCTGTATGTGTCCGTCACCGTTCGCGAGAACAATATCGTTTTTCATCACAGGATTTCTTCCGGACATTCGAGCCGTTCATACGGTATAGATGTCGCCCGTCTGGCAGGAGTTCCTGAGCCTGTGGTGGAAAGGGCATTCGATATCCTCCAGTTCTGGAACCGGCAGAAACTGTTCCGCTCTATCCCGGATGATCCGGGATGGGACCCTCCGGGACAGGATTTCAGCTTGCCGCTATTCAGCTGGAAAAGACCTTCTTCCGGGGAAGGATCTTTCTGAGCCACGGAAACCGTTTCTTGAAGGCAAAACTAAAACAGCGTAGTATGTCGTTCGTTTTGGGGAGGACGTTTCACGGAAACTTTCCATACATCGGCATGATGAATATCAGGTCCTGCCAAGGACCGAAGGGATGATGCATGGATGAAGAAGAGAACCCCCCCTATTCCGAAATGGATGCTTCCGAATCAGCGGCAGCAAGGCTCGATCATATCATTCGAAAAGGGTCTCCCGAGGATGTCCTTTCCGAAGAAGAGACGGATCATGCCGTGACAGAGAGTCTGATAGAGATATTTGAGGAGGATGCCCTTTCACTCCTTTCGCGGATGCCTTCCATGACACCTGACTGGTCACTTTATATCAGGCGATTCCTGGAAGCGTATTCGGAGGAGGCGGAGGTCGAGAATCCCCTGATCGTTCCCGGTGCTCCCGAAGAGAATTACCTCTACGGATTTGGCCTGTTGATTGACGGAATGGTCGGGCCGAACGACCCTCTCGATGCAGAGACCCTTCGCCAGGTTGAAGGGATGGTCGGAGAGTTGTTCGTATCATCCGGAGATTCGGGCCTGCGCGTCCATCTCCATCCGGAATGGGCAGAAATACCTGACCTGTACCTGTTTTCATTCGAAGAACGACGGGCGTTTCTGGAGTCCATGTTTCCACCTTCTCCGGGAGAAGCGTTTCCCGCATACCTCTCTCCACCGGATTCCTGGATGTTCTCCAGGGAGTCCATACCGGATGAACGACATCCGGTACTGGCCGATTTCCTTCCCGTCAATGGAGAGAAAGGGGAGATCCCCCTGTTTCCGATAGCCCTTGTTGGAGCCTTTTATTCCCGGATCCCGCCGGACAATGGGAGTGTGCGCGAGCGAATAGAACGTTTCCCTGACGATGTCGGTTTTCAGGAGAAGCTTCAGGAAATTTCAGGGACGCTTTTTCCGGAATCGAAGGGGGTGGAAGATGTATCCCTGTCAATTGTTCCGTGGTCCTACCTCCTTCCGATGGCGGTCTCTCTTTCTCTGGTCCAAAAGGTTGTTACGTTTCTGGAGCGCGTCCGTCCCAAGGGACGAGAAACTCTCGAGCTCGTTCCGTTCTGGGAAAAGGGGTTCCTGTGGTTGCATGCTTCTATCCGGGGGGCGACTGAAACGGGAGAGTTCCTGCTCATTGACGAGTATGTCTGGGAGTTTGTCTCCGAGCTGGTGCCAACGCTTCTTGAAAGCCACCTTCCCATCCGGACAAAATGGCATCCTCTACCGGCAGACGGCCGGGAGCTTTCCCTGGGTGTCCTTTAGGCGAATCGTTGGTTTCGATGAAAATTCTTATCCTGTTTTTATTCGTCCTGTTCCTGGAAGTGACAACTGTTCATGCAGAGACTTCAACTATTTCTCCTGTCACAAAAAAAGATTCTGTTTCGCCTCCCGCGATGGAAACCGAAAAAGGCCATCTGCATGTTATTTTTACCCGTGATTTTACTTTCCAGAAAATCCGTGCCGGTCTCGATACGAAAGACCATTGGATTTTCCTGACGCTTTTTCACGACCACCAGGTCCTTCATATCGATCAAACGACCGGGAAAAACCTGAAGATTGACGCCTATCTTCGACGTCCCGAATTTGCCGCCTTCGACCCCGAAACACGAAACCTCATCGTGTCCCAGGGGGATTCGAGGGATTATTACGTCATACCAGTCGGACGATATGGTCCGCCGGTCGTGGTTCGGACCGGCCTGAATCCTTCCTGGGCGGGAGGAGCGCCGGGTCTCGGTTATTATATTCTGGCCGGGGCCGTTCATCTGTTGTACCGTCTGGACAGCCATGAGGTAACACTGCTCGACTGGATGGCCCTTGGAGATCGGATCAAGAACGTAACGCTCGACAGGAAAAGAAAACGGCTGTACTTTCCCATGTACCGGAAAGAACGGCTTGCAACCGTCTCCATCCCGGATTTCCGGAAGACCGGGGAGGTGGAGCTCGGTGATTGCGAACATCCGCGGCAGGTGTTTTCAGGAACTGATTCCGGGAAGACGGACCTGATTCTCCTGTGTCGGGACGGAATTTACGAGGGAGACGAGATCAAGGGCGATTTCCGGCGCATCTTTCGCCTCCGGAAAAAATCCGGCATGATGGCGCGCGTGGGTGGAACCGGCGTGTTGGCGATTTCCTTCCCCGAAAGCCGGATGGTGCGTTTGTGGTCCATCCCGGACCAGCATTTTTTCCGGGAAATCCGGTTTGACGGACGTCCTGTCTTTTTGCTGGGAATTCCGCAAACGGCAGATTTTTTGCTCGTGACCGACAACCCCCTGGAAAGAAGGAGCCGGGTCAGGCTGATCCGCTGGACACCGGACAAGATGCTTTCCCCTGTTCCCGCTGTTCCCCGGCCGCTGCTCCCATTGCCCCCTGTGCCCTCCAAATGAAATATATTCACGATAGAGTATAATGAAAAGGTGGCTTCAGGAGCCTTTCCACGGGGTATTGTCGGAAAAAATGAAAGAAACAACCATTGGATCTGTTGATTGAAAGAAAGGGGGGGTAATGGGACTTCTTGAAGGGAAACGTTTTCTGGTGACGGGGGTAGCCAACCGCTGGTCGATTGCATGGTCGGTGGCGGAGTCCGTTTTCCGGGAAGGCGGCACGGTGGTTTTTTCCTACCAGGGAGAGACGCAACGGGCCAATCTCGAGAAACTCCTCGAGGAGTTATCGATCAAGGAAAAACCGGTTCTCGTTCCTCTGGACGTCCGGGACGACCGTTCCGTCGGGGATGCCGTGAAAACCCTCGGATCGTCTGGAGCCCGTCTGGATGGGCTGATCCACAGCATCGCTTTTGCCAAACGGGAGGAGCTGGACGGAGCTTTTCTGGATACGACCCGGGAGGGTTATCTCCTCGCGCACGAAGTCAGCGCATACTCCCTTGTCCTTCTATGCCGGTCTTTTTCCTCCTTGATGAACGACGGTGGATCCGTTGTTGCAATGACTTATCTGGGATCTGAACGGGTGGTTCCCCACTACAATGTCATGGGAGCGGCAAAAGCTTCTCTGGAAGCAGCAGTGCGTTACCTTGCCTTTGATCTGGGTTCCCGTTCGATTCGCGTGAATGCTCTTTCGGCAGGTCCGGTCAAGACGGCGTCAGGCCGAGCCATCAAGGGTTTTATGGATATGCAGAAGGCTGTTTCCGAACAGGCTCCGATCAAAAAACCCCTGACAACCGAAGAAGTGGCTGATGTGGCGGTCTGTCTCCTTTCCGACAAATTCCGTTCGGTGACCGGAGAGCTGATCCATGCGGATATGGGCTATCACTCCCTGGGAATGGTTCTTCCGGTTTAGAACCCGGCGGGACGGAGAAATCCAGGTACCTTTCACATTCCAGTCCAAAGGAGTTGCGATGTCTCAGGAAATTGTTTTCAGGATGGGCGTTCCGATCGTGAATGCTTCTGGTCAGGAAGTTGGTACCCTAGAAAAGCTGGTCTTCCTCGAGACCGAGAAGAAGATAACGGAAATTGTTGTGCGGGATCTTTCCGGTCTCAGAAGGGTTCCCCTGACCCAAGTTAGGGATATTACCCCTCACTCCATCCGGTTAACATCATCCGGTTCTCTTGCGGACTTCCCTATGTTTGACACATCCCAATTCGAAGAAGTCCCCCTCTGGTTTTACCCACCGGACTACCGGATCGAAGTCGGTTCGCTGATGACACTGAAACCGCAGGATATCCGTCTTCTGGGTGAGTCGGAAGCCCTTTCCCGCCGGGATTTTATGGCCAAGAGTACAGCTCTCGTGGCGACGATGATCGGAATCAGCCTGGTTGTCCCTATCGGAGGTTATGTGCTTGCAGCAGCGAAAACAAAACTTTCCGAACATTGGGTCACCCTTCCGGTGACACTGGACAAACTTCCTGTAGACGAGCCGGTTGCACACACATTCAATGCCGTTTCGGTCAGTGGCTGGATGCGTGTTCCCGTTGTGCGGACAGTATGGCTGATCCGGCATACGGGTTCATCTGATCCCATTTCCGAACCGGAAGATCTGAAACTGGACCTGGACTCTTCTCTGGAAAAGAAATTTTCCTCCCCGTTTTTGACGGTTTTTTCGCCAGTTTGCCCTCATCTGGGATGTTCCCCTCAATGGTTTGCCGATCAGAAACTTTTCATATGCCCCTGCCATCACTCGATTTACAAACTGAACGGTAAAAGGATTGGCGGGCCCGCTCCCCGTCCGATGGACACGTTGCCTGTCAGGCTTGGAAAAGACGGGTCGATTCACATCCTGTATGAAGAGTTTCAGGTAGGGGTGCCCCAAAAAATCCGTCTTTCATAATCAGCCCAACCGGGGAGGAGCCAGTATGAAAAAAACAGTTGAAGACAGCCGGCTGATGCGATATCTCGACGAACGGATCCGCATCCGGGCCCTATTGAGTTTTCTTTTGGATGAGCCGATGCCTGGAGGGGCCCGTTGGGCTTATGTTTTTGGAAGCATGGTTTTCTTTGCCCTGATCATGCAGTTTGTGACCGGCGTCATGCTGGCCTTTTACTATGGTGGAACGCCGGATCACGCTTGGGACAGCGTCAACTATATAGACCATCTGAGATACAACAGCCTGGATGTGGGGCGTCTGATCCGGGGGCTTCATTACTGGGGAGCTTCCATGATGGTCATTCTGGTCGGTGTCCATCTGCTCCAGGTATTCTTGTGGGGGGCCTACAAAAGGCCGCGCGAAATCATGTGGCTGGTCGGCATTGTTCTCCTGGGACTGACGATGACCGCGGCCTTCACCGGGTACCTGCTTCCATGGGATGAACGGGCTTATTGGGGAACGATTGTGGGTACCAATATGATCGGTCTCGTTCCGGTGATCGGGCCTCTGCTCAAAAGCGTCATCCGCGGAGGAACCGGCCTGGGAGCCCTGACCCTTTCCCATTTTTTCACCATCCATACGATGGTGTTGCCCTCCCTGTTCATCCTTTTTGTCGTTTTTCACCTGGTCATTTTTCGGAGGGTGGGGCCCGCCGGCCCCTTTCGGGGGACTCCGCCCACGCTTGAGGCGCAAAAAGAGTTTTTTTACCCTCGCCAGGTTCTGATGGATGCTCTGGGTATGTTGGCCGTCTTTGTCATCATTGCGGGACTGGCAGTCGTTTTTCCTCCGGGGCTTGAGGCTTTGGCCAATCCGGCCAATTCATCCTACAACCCGACTCCGGCGTGGTATTTCGACTGGATTTTCGAACTCTTGAAAATGATTCGTCCGGAAATTCTGGGGGTTCTCGGGCTTCCGGCACTCATCGGAATTGTCCTGATCGTTCTCCCTTTTGTCGACAAGAAACCGGAGCGGTCTCCATTCAAAAGGCCTCTTGCTGTTCTGGCGACATTGCTTGTACTGGGAGCCATGGCGGGGCTATCGGTGGCGGCCGAAGCCGGATACAAGAAACTGGTTGTCCTGGATCAGAGGTCTGTTCTGAAAGGCAAGGTCCTGTTCGAGCAGTCCGGTTGTCTGGGATGCCACACGGTCATGGGCAAAGGAGGGAAGATTGGACCTGACCTGTCGGAAGAGGGGCTTGTGGGGCATTCGGCAAACTGGCTTGAGGTCCAGTTTGTGGACTCCTCAAAGCATTTTCCGGATTCTCCCATGCCCAAGTTCTCTTATCTGAAACCGGAGCAGCTACATGACCTGGCCCAGTATGTCTCGTCCCTGGGAAGGACCGGCTGGCCGGACCCGACCAAATAAAATGGGTCCCGGTCAAAAGAGGGCTTGCTGAAGAATTCTTATCCCAGTGATTTCAGGACCTGGATCGCTCTGGACTTTTCCGGTTTCCCGACAAAATAGACCCGGCCGTTCACAAGGGTTGTCGGAACGGAGTGTATGGAGAGCCTTTCGGCTATTTCCTTGCCTTTTTCGGAATCGATATTGATCTCTTCATACTGGAAGGGGATATCGTTTCTGAGGTTTTTCCAGAACGACTTTGTCCCAGGGCAAGACGGGCACCAGTCGGCGTAAACGACAGAGATCTTGGCCATTGGGTTTTCTCCTTAGGGCGAAAAATTGGGAACGGGTTGCAAATTCCTCTTTTTTCAATGGTACAATCGGTCCGGTGTTCATGCAAGCTTCAATACGGAGCTCATCAGGAGGATAAAGATGCATTTTCATCTTCAGTCCCTTTTTTGGGGAGGCCTCTTCGGCGGCGGGTTCGGGTTTCTTATCGGATGGTGGAACAGGCGTCAGCTTTCCTGTAATGTGTGCCGTCTGAACGGAGACCCGCGAGTGTCTACCAGAACGCGCCGCAGTGCTCCGCCTGTAACCGCGCAACGTTTCAGGGGGTGGTGAAGTGGCGCTATCGCCCGATGGGGATCACTCCGGCCTTTCCTGCTGCTCGATGTATTGCTTGAGCACGGATAAGGGGGCGCCACCAACGGTCAGAATACAGTAACTGCGGCTCCAGAATACGGGCTTACTCCAGTAATACCGTTTCAGATGATCCGCAAACTCCTTGCGCAGCAAGCGACTGGTGACCGTCTTGAGATTATTCACGAAGGCTGATGGTAATATCTTGGGTGTCAGCGCCAGGAGCAGGTGCACATGATCTGCCTCGCCGTTAAACTCCAGGTCCTCGCACTCCCATTTTGCCGCCGTACTCCGGCAGATAGCTTCCAACCGGTCCAACATCGGTCCGGTCATACACTTACGGCGATCCTTCGTGACCAGAACCAAGTGGTAGTTCAGGGTATAAACACAATGATGCAAGGTGCTTAGAGTTTGCATGGTCATGGTAACCGAGTATAATTGAGCCATGTTGAATCGCAAAGTCA
>Ga0207433_10000975_pt1 | contig 63942 bp, 60 predicted proteins | sample YelNatPaOPGAMG01_FD_187559 | JGI IMG/M metagenome (GOLD analysis project Ga0207433, IMG submission 187559) | Hot spring thermophilic microbial communities from Obsidian Pool, Yellowstone National Park, USA - OP-RAMG-01 (SPAdes) (version 3) | ecosystem: Environmental > Aquatic > Thermal springs...
ACACGTCCAGCGGTGTGGGTTCATGATACCTGGTTTACCGGCAATTCCCTGGCAGGCGGGCAATCAGCTCTCCCTTGACGTAAGGCCTTGATTGTCATAGAATTTGAAAAAAGTTTCGCGGGGGCTTCCTCACTGTCCGTGAAAGAAGCCGTTCTGGCCGCCCTGAAGGAGCTGGTGCTGCCGGAGCTGCAAATCCTCAAGCAGGAAATGGGAGAACTGAAGGCTGTCCAGGCGCTTGCCAAGAAGCGGCTGGGCGATCTCAACGCCCATTTGCTGGACCAAAGCCGCCGCATTGACGCAGTCCGGGAGGAATTGGACGGTCGCCTCGACGCGATCAGCGAAAAACTGAAAAAACGCCTGGCCGCGTGATGGGGTTGGTTTATTCACAGCCGCCATCCCTTGGCTCCGCCGGCACGCCTCCCTTTCCCTTTTTTTGACCTTCCCCCTCACTCCTTCTCCCATGAATGCAAAAAATCTGGTAGGGTTATCCCTCAAGTAGACGTGGAACCATACGGTCAACGGCATGCAAACAGCGAACCTGTCCGATCCCGAGTTGCTGGCCTTTGCCGCCCGGGTGCTGGAGCGGCACGGCGGCCTCATCGAACCGGGAGCCGAAGGCCTCTTGGCCCTGATGCCCCCGGCCCTGGCTCAGGAACTGGAGGTGCCCGAGGAGACCCGCTTCGGATCCGAGGCCGCGCCCCTGCTCTATGGGAGCCCCCTCCTGGACCGGCTGGTGGGGTTGGCCCGCCGGGAGGTGCCGGTGGCCTATGCCCATGTGGAGGTCCCCTATCTCAAAAAGGCTGGCTTTGAACAGCTCCTGGCCCGGGATCTGGCCTTTGCCGGGAGCCAGGTAAGGGTGAGCAGCCGGGCCCAGACCCGTACCACCTACATGATCCTCTGGTGCCATTACGTGGCCTTAAGTGACGAGCGCAAGGAAGGCCTGGTGCAATTCGGGGTGCATGAGGCCAGCGGCGCGGTGATTCCGGCTCTGGCTGACCTTTGGGATGAAAGTCAGCCCCGCTTTTACCCGGCGGGAGGGCTTCCGGCCCTGTTCCGGGACGAACTGGAGACGGCCCTGGAGGGCGCCTTCAAAAACGCCCGCACTCTGGTGGTTGCTGACCTGAAGCCCTTCCTCGCCAGTATGCAGCGGCGACTCAGCCGGGAGGTCAAAAACACCCGGGAATATTACCTGGCCCTCGCCAGGGAGATGAGGGCAGGCCTGGCGCACCCCCTGCTCACCGAGGCCCAGCGCCGGGAGCGCCAGGCCAAGATCGACGCCCTGCCGGAGGAAGTGGCCCGCAAGATCGCCGACCTGGAGCAGAAATATCAGGTGCGGGTGGCCATCTCCCCGGCGGCCGCGGTGCGCCTTCTGGTGGAGGTGGTGCAACTCCTCCTGGAGCTCAGGCGGCACCGAACCTCCCGCTCCCTGAGCGTCATCTGGAATCCCCTGACCCAGAGTCTGGACCCCCTGGTGTGCGACCAGTGCCGCACCTCCACCCGCCACCTGCACCCCGCCGCCCGGGGAGACGACCTCTGTCTGCTCTGCCATCCCTGCAGTCAAAAAGCGCCGTGACCGGGCGGGAAGACGGAATGTCCCACCCCAAAACCCAACACCGCACTTAAGGTCTCACCAGGACGCGTGCTGGATGGCGGCCAACTAACGAAACTTTGCTTCAGCCCTTCCCTTGTCAAAAATCCTGAATCATGTGGAGCGGGGCGTCATTGCGGTCTACGACCGCCACTCCTGTGATCAGGAGAAGCGCCAAGCCCTGGATCCCCGGCTTCACCAGCTCTTCCTTGCGCTCGTCGCTCAAGGCTACGCGTAGTGGCAGAAGAGCATCAAGGTACCTGGCGGGGGCCTCCCCCCCGGCTGGCTCACCCGGACCTGGACCCCGGCAAAAGCCAGATCCCGCCCCAGAAGCTGTTCAAAGCCCCCCTCTTCAGGCAGGGAACCTCCATCCGGCCATAGGCCACCGGCACCTTTCGGGAAGCCAGATCCACCAGCCGGCAAGGTGCGCCTGAATCTGCCCTTCCTCAAAAAATTCACCCAGGAAAGTTGACACTACCCTGTAATTTGCCTGATCATCTTTGTTATGAAATGATAATATATTGATATTAATAATAAAAGAGGTTAGACCCTTATTATCTTTAAACCGATTATGCCCTGTGCTCTGCAAAGAGAATAATGATTTTTCCGTGGGGGGGAGGGCCAGGGAGCGGCGGCTCCCTGCCCTCCCCCCACACCCCCCCCAACCCTTTAGTGGGCCGGGGAGACGGGACTTTCGTCCCGACTCCCCGGCCAGGTTACCACCCAGGAGGGATTGGGGGAGGGGGTAAGGGCCCACTGGCCCTTAGCCCCCTCACCCGCTCATCTTCGATTATAGATTTTGTAGAGCAAAAGACATAATCGATTTCTTTGATTCGATATGCTATACATTAAGATTGGCATTGCCGGTCAGATCTTATGTGCGGATTCGCAGGAAAATTGAGTTGGACCAGGGACCCGGCTGCCGGGTCCGTGCAGAAAATGTCTGAGCACCTCAGACATCGCGGCCCTGACGACGTTGGCCTGGTGGAGATGGAGCATCTTGCCTTAGGCCACCGGCGGTTGTCTATTATCGACCTTTCCCCAAATGCCAAACAGCCCATGACCTCGGCTGATGGACGGTTCGTTTTAGTCTACAACGGCGAAGTCTATAATTTTATCGAGTTAAGACAGGAGTTAAGGAGACTTGGGGTTAATTTTAGATCCAGTTCAGATACAGAGGTAGTCTTATACGCCTATATTTTTTGGGGATCCCAATGCCTGAAGCGGTTCAATGGCATGTTCGCCCTGGCCATCTGGGACAGCCGAGAAAAAGAACTGTTCCTGGCCCGGGACCGGTTCGGCAAGAAACCTCTTTATTATTATCATCATCGGGATGGCGTAACATTCGCCTCGGAATTAACCGCCTTGCTGGCAGATGAGGAAATACCCCGCCGGGTCTCCTTGGAGGCGATAAATTGCTACTTGTCGCTGGGTTATATTTTGGCCCCCATGACCATCTATCAGGATATATACAAACTGGAGAGTGCGACCTGTTTGACCATTTCCCAGGCGCACCGAACGCCCTCTAAAGCGAGATATTGGAATTATGCTGATTACTTCCGGGTCAAATCTGCAGAGAAGGAAGAAACCATTGCCGACAATATCTTAACCCTGTTGGAGCAGGCTACCGAGCGGCGCCTCATCAGCGACGTGCCGGTGGGGGCCTTTTTGAGTGGCGGCCTGGATTCCAGTTCGGTGGTCAGCCTCATGAAAAGGCACCATCCGGAAACCTTGCACACCTTCAGTGTGGGGTTTGAGGAAGAGACCTACAATGAACTTCCCGATGCCGACCGGGCTGCCGCCTGGATCAATACCAGCCACCATTCCTTGATGTGCCGGGGCGGCAAAGATGGGCGACTCATCGATGAGGCCATTGCCGCCTATGACGAGCCCTTTGCCGACAATTCCCTGATTCCCATGGTGGCGGTTTCCAGGCTTGCGGCAAACTATGTCAAGGTGGTTCTGTCCGGAGACGGCGCCGACGAGATCTTCGCGGGATATCTGACCTACAAGGCCGACAAGTATTACTCATACGCCAGGTATCTCCCTGACTTCGTCAAGAGGTTCATGACTTCTATGGGTGAATCCCAGCAAAAGGCCCACGGGAAGTTAAACTGGGCTTATAAGCAAAAGCAGTTCTTTTACGGGACCTTGCATGACCCTGATGAGGCCCATTATCTCTGGCGTCTTATCTTCAATCCGGAAGAGCGCCTGGGTATTTTAGGCAGTCAGTACCGGGACCTGGTTTATGATAGCGATCCTTTCCATATTTTTCAGAGATATTACCAGGAGGTTAAAGACCTCAAGGGGTTGGATCGGCATCTGTATGTCGACGCCATGACCTGGCTGCCGGATGACATTCTGGTGAAAGTGGACCGGGCCACCATGGCCAGCAGCATAGAAGCCCGCTGTCCGTTCCTCGACGTGGAACTGGTGGAATACGCCGCCTCTGTTCCTGCGAACTTGAAATTAAAAGGCCTCAGACCCAAGTATATCTTAAAACGGGCCCTCCAAAACGTTCTGCCCCAGTTTATCCTGGATAAAGCCAAAAGTGGCTTTAATGCCCCTACCGGAGCCTGGCTGGGGAGAGTTGGGGTGGACGAGTTCAAGGCCTTCAATCAATACGTTTTTCTAAAGAAGGTCCCCGAATGGCTCAATTGAAGCAATCTCAATGGTATGAGCAATGGCAGATGTTCCAAGATGAAGAATTATTTCTGTTCCAGGAATGGATTTATCCTAATACTCTGGATGATTTTCGGGATAAGGAGGTTCTTGAGGCCGGATGCGGCGGCGGCCAACATACGCAATTTCTTGCTCCCCTGGCGAGAGAAATCACTGCTGTCGACCTCAATACAGTTGAACTGGCAAAAAAAAGAAATAAGGATTTTCACAACATACAGTTTCTGGAAGCCGATATTGCAGAGATGGATTTAAAGAAACAATTTGATATAGTTTTTTGTGTCGGCGTAGTCCATCATACAGATAATCCCGAAAAAACTGTAGAAAATCTTAAAAAGCATACAAAACCTGGAGGTAAGTTAATCCTGTGGGTATATTCTGAGGAAGGTAATTTCCTTGTTCAAAACATTGTTGAACCATTTAGAAAACTTTTTCTGGAGAATCTGAGTCGCCGGAAATTGATGATGCTATCTAAAAGCATAACTTTTATGATATATCTTCCCATCTATACCATCTACTTACTGCCATTACGATTTTTACCATACTATCAATATTTTGAAAATTTTAGAAAATTATCCTTTGAAAGAAATCACCTCAATGTATTCGACAAACTAAATGCTCCACAAGTTGATTTCATAAATTTTAAAAGGATTACCAAATGGTTTTCTGAAGAGGAATTTGAGAATATCCATATCAGTTCTTATAAGAATGTGAGTTGGCGTGGAAGTGGAACGAAAAGATGGCCAAAATAATACTAATAAACCCGGATTATTACGAAGACATCTTTGCCCAGTCCAAGGCCCGGGCGGCGGTCTCCCGGGGGGTCATCCCCCTGGGGCTGGCCTCCCTGGCGGCCCCCCTCCTTGCGGCCGGGCATAAGGTGAGGATTGTCAACCTGAATCTGGCCGACAACCCCGAGGCCTGCCTTTCCGATGCCATCAGGGAATTCCGGCCTGATGTCGCCGGCATCACCGCCACGACGCCGTTGATTTATAAGGCGTATGAGATTGCCTCCCGGATTAAGAGCTTGGACCGGAATATCCTGGTCCTGGCAGGAGGGCCCCATCCGTCAGCGGTTCCGGAGGAGGTTCTCGCCGAGAGTCAAATTGACGGCGTGGTGCGGGGCGAAGGGGATGCGGTGTTGCCCCTGATAGTCGAGCAGGGTTTCTCCCCGTCGATTGCTAATCTCTTTTATAAGTCCGGCGACAGTTGCATGAAAGCCGAGCGTCAGAGAGATTTTATCAGCGATTTGGACTCCTTGCCTTTCCCCGCCTTCGAGTTGTTCGATCTCAAAGATTACAGCCAGCCGGGAATAGCCAGCCGCAAGGCCCCCATGGGGTACATGGAGACCTCCCGGGGTTGTTATGCCAGGTGTATATTCTGCAATAAGAATATTCATGGCTATAAAATGAGGATGAAATCTCCCCTCAGGGTGGTCGATGAAATGGCGCGCATGCTGCGCCTGGGGTTTCAAGAGATTCAGATCATCGACGATATTTTTACGGCCGACATGGAACGGGCCTATATTATCTGCGAAGAAATCCTGCGCCGCGGCCTGAACTTCCCCTGGTACCCCAGGGGCGGCATCAGGGTCGACCGCGTCAACCAGGAATTACTGCACATGATGAAACGGGCCGGATGTTATCGGATCCCCTTTGGAGTGGAATCCGGCTCGCAGCGGATCCTGGATCTCGTCAAAAAGAAGATCACCCTGGAACAATGCGAACGTGCGGTGCGTCTGGCCAAAGCGGCCGGCCTTGAGACCGAGTGCTATTTTATGATCGGGCATCCCACCGAAACCGAAGAGGATATCAAGAAATCCATCGCCTTCGCTATTAAACTCAATCCTGATTACGCCAAGTTCGCCATAACCATCCCTCTTCCCGGCACCCCCCTGTTCAACGAGATGACGGCCCAAGGCAGGATCAAAACGAGGAACTGGGACAAATATAATTTCTCTTTACCTCCCAAAGAGCTCTACGACCATGACACGCTATCATGGGAGGTTATTGAACGGTATTATACTCTGTCACACCGAAAATTTTATTTTCGCCCCCATTACATCCTGCACATGATACATAAAACGGTTTTGAATGGTACCGTCTTTGCTCATATAAAAGCGTTTTTAAAGACCAGGTGGTAATAAAAATGATAAGCGTTGTTGTGCCGGTATATAATGAAGAAGAAGTAATAGTTGCAACGTTGAATGATATTGTTGCAGCCCTGGATGGTTTTTTAGAGTATGAAATCATTTTAGTAAATGATGGCTCCACGGATGCATCGCTGGAAAAAGTGCAAGCAGCAAATATTAAAAATCTTTCGGTAATTAACCATATCGAGAATCTGGGATATGGAAAATCATTATATGATGGCATATTACTTGCTAAATATAATTGCATTGCTATTATAGATGGGGATGGTTCCTATCCGGCCAGCAGCATAAGAGAACTTTATAAATATTATCCGCAATACGATATGATCGTAGGTGCAAGGAAAGGTAAAGAATATACGAAAGGACTTTTTAAAAAATATGCCAGGTACTTATTCAAATACCTGGCAGAATATGCTTCAGGCAAGAAAGTCCCAGATATAAACTCTGGATTAAGAATATTCAAGAAAGATATTATTATTAACTATCATGATTCACTTTGTACCGGTTTCTCATTCACTACTACCATTACTTTAATATTTTTTTTAAATCATTATTTTGTTAAATATCTTCCTATCGATTATTTTAAACGAAAGGGAGAATCAAAGGTAAAACCGTTTAAAGACACACTACGTGCCGGACAAATAATTCTTGAGGCTATACTCTATTACAATCCTATTAAGCTTTTCCTGCTGTTTGCGACTTGCAATGCAGGATTAGGTCTGTTTCTCTGGATAATAAATTATTTCTTTTTGTCTTCCTTAGTTCTCACGGTTACTTCTGCACTGCTGATAGCCAGTTTTGTTCCCATCTTTTGCCTGGGGATGCTGGCCGATCAACTCAAAAAGATTTATAAGTTAAGAAGGAACGAAAGCCATTGAGAATTTTATTTGTATCTCCCACTTGGACAGAAGATTTGGGGGTGTTTTCCAGGATTGCCAAAAAGAGGAACTCACAACCTCCCCTGGGTATTCTGTACCTTGCCGCCGTGGCGGAAGCAAAAGGACATACAGTCCGGGTGATTGATGCCGACGTGGAAAATTTTGACAATCGCTCTCTCACCGCAGAAATTCTCCAACAAGACTATGACCTTGTCGGTATTACCGCCACTTCCCCCATATTTCACAAGGCGGTGGCCTTAGGCAAGAGCCTCAAATCTCACAATTTCCGCGGCGCCATTGTCATCGGGGGCGAACATCTCAACATTTTTAAGTCCAAGGCTTTTTTTGATTGTTTCGATTTCGGCTTTTTCGGGGAAAGCGATATTTCTTTTGCCCACTTTCTGGACGTGTTGTCCCAAAAAAGCCATGATTTTTCAGCCATGACCGGTTTCATTTACCGGCAAAACGGCAAGGTCGTGGAAACCAGGCCTTCAGAGCGGATCGGCAATTTGGATGAGTTACAATTTCCAGCCATGCATTTATTGAAGCATGACGGCTATCAAATGACCTTTGCCAAATTTAAGCCCCGTCTCTATCTTCCCATCATGGCGACCCGGGGCTGCCCTTTCAAATGTGTTTTCTGCAGCGAACCCCTGACAAATCCTTATGTGAGGTTCCGCTCCGCCAAAAATATCGTCGACGAGATAGAAAGGGAATACCACGAGTTGGGCATCTCCCATTTTTTCTTTTTGGATTCGAACCTGACCTTGAAAAGGGACCAGATTGAAGGGGTGTGCCACGAAATCTTGCAGAGGAAGCTCAACATCACTTTTGAGGGGTGGACCAGGGCCAATCTGGTGGATAAGGAGTTGCTGCGCCTCCTGAAAGAGGCAGGCCTGATCCGTATGAGTTACGGCCTGGAAAGCGGCAGTCCCGAAGTTTTAAAGATTATCCGCAAAGAGGTCCCTCATGAAGCCATGTTGAAAGCCTTCCGTTGGACGGATGAGTTGGGCATAGAGCCGGCCTGCTCCGTGATGTTGGGGCTGCCGGGGGAGACCAGAAAATCGGTCCACCAGACCATCAATTTCGTCAGAAAAATCCCGCAGATACTCTATTCCAACTTCTCCATCGCCAACCCCTATCCCGGAACCGAGATGTACACCTGGGCCCTGACCGGGAAACATGGAATCCATTTATTAATCAAAGATTTTTCGGAATACCGGAGATATGATCACAGTCCCATCAGAGTAAATGATCTGGAACCCGATGACCTGGTCTGGCTGCAAAAAATCGGCTTGCTCAAGATTCACCTGACTCCCAAGCGTATCCTGGCCTCTATACGTATGGTCGGCTTCCTGAATGTAATCCCGGTCATTCTGGGCTTTTTCCTGGAATTCTGGCATACTGTGGTTCTGAAAAAACCTGTTCACCGGTGAGAAAGCCCCCCGTTTCTGATAACTGCCGTGGACGCCTCAATCTTTCCCTCATATCCTTTGACAGTGTTTGCCTCGGCTCACGAAGACCGGCGCGTGGTTTCTGAACTTCTCAGATACAGGAGGGGTCCGGCGTGATCCCGGAGAAATCCAGATCAACATGGGGCCCCTGGCTGCTCTTTGGGGTGGGCCTCCTGATCTATGTGGGGGTGCAGGGCTATATGATGGTAACCCCCCTGCGGCACTGGACCTTAACTCCAGAAGTAGACGACACCCTCACCTACGTCCTGAAATCCCAGCAGATGCTGGAATGCTTTCAGCAGAATTGTCCTGCCTTAAACGATCTGCGCGACCAGTTGTTTAGCCGGGGAGATGTCAGTGCAAATTCTGAGGCGTTCAAACAACGGGTCCTGACTGTCTCCAGGGTCTTTCCGGTCTATCACCCGCTCTTTTCGGCTTTGCTCATCGGCCTCAGCAAACTCGGCATGCAGGGGAATCTCATGGAGGCCTACCGGTTTCTCTGGTCCCTGGCTCCTCTGATTTTCGGGGTGGCCTTTGCCTATTGGCTGGCCACCATGTTTAATCCTGCGGTCGCCGGGGTCGCTTTGATGCTGTTGGCCTTTAAGGTCTACCCTGACACCGGTTTGAGCCTCCTGGTGCCCTCCAACCTGACCATGGCCCTGGCCGTGGTTCTCTGGGCCCGAATCATTTCCTCCCGCGGCTGGGCCCCCTGGTCCCTGGTCCTGGGCACTCTGGTACTGGTGACCATGCACCTTATCGGGGTCATCTATGCCGCCATGGCCGTTGCCTTGTCCCTGCTTCTGGCTGACCAAGAGCACCGCAAACGCCTCCTGCTGGCTGTGGGGGCAGTGGCTGTCTTTCTTGCGGGAGCCCTCCTTGTGGCCCGCTTGGTCAAACGGCCGGATTTCGTCCTTCCTCCCCTCCTTCCCTCTGGCGGCCATCCTTTGCTGAAGATTTTCCAGGGCACCGCCGCCAATGCCCTCCGGGTTATCGTGGATAATGTCAGGTTGTCGGATGGCTTGTGGGGGTCGCCGGCGATCTTTTGCGGCGCCGTCGTCCTCGGCTGGCTCGTCCTGAAGCCCGCCTCCCGTCGGGTAGTGGCGAGGATGCTCCTTATCTACGGACTTGTCCTGGGGGGATTCATGTTTTATGCTTCCAATCATCCGGCGGACATACTGTTCCGGTTATGGATTCCCCTGGTGGTACTGCTTTTCGGTCTGGTGGCCCAGGCCATCTGCTTTGGCGTGGATGCCTCGAAGGGCCGGTGGCGGGACCAGAGGCAGGCTCCCCCGGACCAAGGTTCTTTCGACCTCAAGCGCTTCTGGCCCCTGATCCTGCTGGCCGTTCTCCTGGGCTACTCCGGGCAGATGATCGCCAGGGGCGCTGAGCAGGTGCAGGTCATGGCCACCTATCTCCGGGAGAAGGAGCCCCTGGTTTTTTACCCTTCCCAGCCCAAAGATTTGCTGGCTCATGCCCATCCCGGGGACCGGGTCCTGTACACCAGCTACATGGTGATGGATTATTATCTGATTAACGGCGCCCTGCGCCTGGGCGCAGTGTACTATAACCCGGCTCTCCAGGGCACCTGGACGACTTCCCGGTGGCTTGTCCGGCCCGACCTCCGGTTTGCCGTGGCCTTCCAACCTACGGTTTACCACCCTTCCTTCGAGGGAAAAGACGAATCCGATTGGTGGCCCAGCATGCCGGATTTCCGTTACTCCCTGCTCAACCGGAGACGCGGCCATGAACCCCTGGCCCGGGAGGGCAAGATTCCTGCCGCCCTTTACCATTATGTGGACGTCAAGGCCACAACCCCCAATGCTCCCAAAACGTTGCGCCTCAATATCGACAATCCCCAGGGGTCCAGGGTGATCGACATAGTACCCCTCGATCAGGAGGGTAAGCCCCTGGACCAGTATCGGCAGGTGCTTGACGTCCCGGCCCACCATTCCGGATGGCTCACGGTTGATCTGACCAAGTTGCCAGTCGGGGCTGCGATACGCCTCGTCTTTCCCCATGATTCCGGTAAGCTGCAGATCAGCGGGCTGACGTTCGGGGAGGATCGGCTCCACTGGCCCTGGTCCCAAAAGGCCCTTATGAGCTTTCAATACCGGAACGAGTGTAACGGTCCCATCACGGTGAGCTTTGATCCTGCCGCGCTCCTGCCGCAGCAATTAAGAGGGCGGCAGATCACGGTCATGGACGACCGGGGCTCATCGGTGCTCATGAAATTACAGAAGTAGGACTTGTGCGGTGGGAGGCCGCGGCCAACCTGGGTGAGGTTTTGGGGCACGGGGTCTTCATGACGCCTGGGAAACCCACGCCCCTGGAGGCGATGGACGCCGAGCCGGTCATAGGCATTCCCGGCTGTCCGGTGTCCGCGGTGCTGTCCTTTGAACAGTTTGTCGGCCCGCCGTTGTCCGGCCTTGTGGGTAAGCTTATGCCAGGTTGCCCTGCCATGGAGGTTTACCCGGCCCAAAACCTGCCTTCCAAGCCTGGGCTCACCGAATTGCTCCGGGTGATTTTAGGCTGTTTCGGCGCTGCCGGGATTTGTTTTCCGGTCTGTCCCTGGCCGCCTTGGATGGCGGGCACAGAGGCCGCACCACCAAAGGTTTGGAAAGAATGTTCGGCTTATTTTCGCGGGCGGCCCCAGTCCAGGAGGTGGAGTTCCGGGGTCATCTGGCCCAGGTAGGTGGAAAAGCGGGTGGAAAAGGCCACTTCGAGGGGGCCGGACAGGGGGTGCAGGGAGGCCTGGTCAAAGGCGATGGCTTCCCTGACCACCCCGCCCTGGGAAAGCTGCACCCGCAAATGGCGTTCGCCCACCACCCGGGAGGAGAGGCATTCCACCGCGTCGCAGACAAAGACCGGTTCGGGATTTCCCGGACCGAAGGGGCGCAGGCGCTGCAGGTGCTCATAAAATCCCCGATCCAGGTCGCCCAACCCCACCGCGGCGTCCACTTTGAGGGTGGGCTGAAGACGTTTTTCGCCCAATTGAGCCCAAAAGGCCTCTTCAAAGGCATCCTGCAGGGCCGCCAGGTTTTCTGCGGCGATGCTGAAGCCGGCCGCCGCTTCATGGCCGCCGAACTTGAGGAGATGCTGACGGCAGGCCTTCAGCCCCTCGAAGAGATGATAGCCCTCGATGGAGCGGGCCGAACCCTTGCCCAGACCTTCCTTGAGGCTCACCATGGCCACGGGGCGGTGAAATTCCTCGGCCAGACGGGCGGCCACGATCCCCAGGACCCCGGGGTGCCAGCCTTCCTGGCCCAGGACCATCACCGGCCGCTGGTCCAATTTTTGCTGTTTGACGAGCTTGCGGGCCTGTTTCAAGACCTCCTGCTCCAGGGATTGGCGCCGGCGATTGAGCTCATTGAGGATTCTTGCCTGACCGCGGGCCTGGTCGAGGTCGCTGGCCAGGAGCAGATGGAGAGCCCCCAAGGCCTGACCCAGCCGGCCGGCGGCGTTGAGGCGGGGAGCGAGCCGGAAGCACAGGTCCCGGAAGGTGGCGGTCCTGCCGTTGAGCCCGGCCACCTCCTTCAAGGCGAGCAGGCCGGGACGGCGGGTCTTTTCCAGGACCTTGAGACCCTGGCGTACCAGGATGCGGTTTTCCCCCAGGACCGGGACCACGTCCGCGGCGGTCCCCAGGGCCACCAGGTCCAGGTAGGTTTTGAGATTGGGTTCCGGGTGATTTTTGAACCAGCCTTCGTCCCGGAGCCGGGCCCTGACCCCCAGGGCCAGGAGGAGCGCCACTCCTACCCCGGCCAGCATCTCAAAGGGGTAGGCTTCGCCGGCCCGCTTGGGATTGACCACCGCCAGGGCCGGGGGTAGCTCCGGGGGGAGTTCGTGATGGTCCGTGACAATGACCTCCAGGCCATGGTTCCCGGCCCAGGCCACCTCCGCGGCATCGCTGACGCCGCAATCCACGGTTACCAGAAGCCGCGCCCGGGATGCCAGCTTTTCCACAGCGGCTTGGTTGAGACCATAGCCCTCGGTGAGGCGGTCCGGGATATACGTTGTGCAGGGAAGGCCCAGTTCCTGGAAAAATTGGCTCAGGAGGGCCGTCGCAGTAAGGCCGTCAGCGTCATAATCCCCATAGACCACCAAGGGCTCGCGCTGGCGCACGGCCCGGGCCAGGCGGGCGGCGGCCGCGTCCAGGTCCGGCAGGTCAAAGGGGGAAGCCAGGCGCTCCAGGGTGGGCTCCAAAAAGGCCAGGATATCCTCCGGATCCGACAACCCCCGATTGAGCAAGAGCCGGGCAATGAGAGGTGGGAAACCATGCCGGGAACTCACCTGCTTAATCGCCTGCGCCTGGTCTGGATAAAAATGCCAGACCTTTTTGCGTCTTTGCATGAACGGCCTCTGATCCAGGCTTCGGATTATCTCTCAAAAGGCAAAGTTAAATATGCGACTCCATCTTCTTTTACTCGATCAGACTTTTTAAACGTTACGTTTACTTTGGCAGCAGGCACGTCGAGGCCTTTTTTCCCTAAGAGTTCAGCTATAGTAATTATTTGAATCCGAGGATGAGTCGTTCCCCAGGGGGAATCATAATATCCAGCCTCAAGAGCTTCGGACTTCATAGGTTTTGTTGGCGGCTGAAGGGTGATAAAAACGCCCATCTCTGCTTGTTCTCGTTCTATAACACCCCGCAAATCCCTAATATGTGCTACCGTTATATGACCTGATTTTACCGAGAAAATTATTTGCTTTGTTTTTACTCCCCTTGCTTCATCATAAAAATAAAGGCGTCCATCAATCCCCTTATCCGCTCCTTTTTTCTGCTCTACGGGCCTTGCTCCAACCAAACCTAAAGCCCAGCATTGAAATTGGTAGGGATCTTCCTGGGCCAGCCTCTCTGCGTCAGGAAGAGAAACAGGCTCACCGATCACCTTATACGGAACCTTTTCTAGGAAAGCATCTTTCAGGCGATTTTTAATAAGAGTAATCGACAATGCAGTTATATCTATACCAATCCATTGACGCTTCAGTTTTTGGGCCGTTACAATAGTTGTTCCACATCCACAGAACGGGTCCAAGACAAGGTCACCTTCATTAGTGCTTGCTAGAATTATCCTTTCAATAAGGCTCTCTGGCTTCTGAGTAGGAAATAATTGCTTTATCGGAGGGACTCGACCGATGTCCCAAACATCATCCATACGAACACCCTCAGATTCATTGTCCTCTGTTTGGGATGGTATACGTCTCCCTGACTGGTCATATCCTGATATAATCTTTGCTGCGCCAAACCTTTTTAGAGTAGACGGAGCCCTGTCCATAAACAGTTGGTTAAATGTTCTCTTTTTTTGCTCAGATTTTGCGTAAAAAAGAATTACATCATGGTTCCTTTGAAAAGCATATTTTCCTGATGGCCACTTACGATAATGCCATATAATTTCATTTTTAAAATTACCAGGTCTAAAAATGGCATCCATAAGAATTTTTAAGTAATGGCTTGCGGTTGGGTCACAATGTAGGAAAATACTTCCACTATTTTTCAGGACGCGTCGCAGTTCTATCAGACGTGGAGCCATCATCGAAAGATATGCAAGCATATCGCAACCACCTAAAAATGAATAAAAGGCTTGCATTATTTTAGAAACATTCCCGCCCCCCTCGACAATTTTCCGGAACGCCAGAGATGAGCCTTCATCCCACCGCCAGGTATCCTCAAAAGCTTTAATTTGAGCCTTCGATCGAGTCCCATTCTGTTCGGTAAACAGAACATTATATTTCTGATTACTTTTGAAAGGAGGATCGAGGTAGATCGTATCCACTGTTTCATCTTTCACATGGAGACTTAACACCTCTAGATTATCTCCATAATACAAGAGATTCTCTTCCACCTCTCATCCTCCTTTCAATTTTCTCTTATCAAGACGGATTCATTCACTCCACCGTCTCCCCGGGTTGCAAGGGGAGCACCTGGGTTTCCGGCTGGTCTTTGAGCAGCGTTTTCAGTTCCTCCGGGGTGCCGGTGAGCACCGGGAAGGTGCCGTAGTGCATGGGAATGACGAAGCGGGGCTTCAGCAGCCGGCAGGCCAGGGCCGCCTCTTTTGGGCTCATGACGTAATGGCTGCCGATGGGCAGCAGGGCCACCTCGGGGTGGTAAAGCTCCCGGATGAGTTCCATGTCTTTAAAGACCGCCGTATCCCCGGCATGATAGACGGTAAAGCCGTTGGGGAAGGTAATGACAAAACCGCCCGCATCGCCGGCGTCAACCATCCTGCCCGCCACGTCGCAGGTGGAGGAGTGCACCGCGGTGGTCATGGTGACCTTGAGCCTGTCGATGGTGACGGTCCCCCCCTTATTCATGCCGATAACCTTGGGCGCGCCCTGGCCGGCGAGGATCTGGGAAAGCTCGTGAATAGCCACCACCTGTGCCCCCGTGGCCTGAGCCAGAGGCACGGTTTCGCCGACATGATCGCCGTGGCCGTGGGTGACCAGGATCACGTCCACCGGCCCCACGTTAGAAACCGGGGTGTTGAGCAGGGGGTTGCTGAGCCAGGGGTCGATGACCACCGTCACCCCCTGGCCGGACAGTTTAAACGCGGCGTGACCGTAAAAGGTGATGCCGACTGCGCGGCCGATGATAGTGCCCGGCATTTCAGCCTCCATTTTCGCAAGGATTGGTGATCAATGCTTCCACAGGTATTGGATTACTTAGGCTCATGTAATATCCTGGACTTTTTTTCGGGGCCAGATTTTTGACACCGCATACCTACCGGGGCGGCCCCAGCATATCCTCCAGCTTTTCCAGGTTATGCCGCATGCCCACCGCAATCAGGGTGTCCCCGCCCTGCAGAGTGGTTCTGGGGGTGGGATTGAAGAGCAGTGTTCCATCGGCCCTTTTCACCGCCACGGCGATGAGGTCCAGGTCCTTCCTGATGCCTGTATCGATGAGGGGCACGCCCACCAGGGGGGAGCGGGCATCTACCGCAATTTCCTCCATGCTCCACTCCACCCCGTCCTGCATGGCGAGGTCCATGAAAGTGACCACGGTGGGACGCAGGATGGTCTGGGCCATTTTGCGCCCCCCCATTTCGTAGGGTGATTCCACTTTGTCGGCCCCGGCCCGCAGGAGTTTTTTATGGGAAGCCGGGTCCTCCCCCCGGGCCGCAATATAAAGCTTGGGGTTGAGACTGCGGGCGGTCAGGGTGACATAGACGTTGCCGGCATCCGAGTGCAATACCGCCACCAACCCCTTGGCCCGTTCTATGCCCGCTTCCAGGAGCACCTCCTCCCGGGTGGCGTCGCCGGCCACAAAGGGGTACCCCTGCGCTTCCAGTACGGGGATTAATTCAGGATTGTTTTCCACCACCACTAGGGGAATCCTGGCCTGGGACAATTGACGGGCGATGATGCTGCCCAGGCGGCCAAAGCCGCAAATGATATAGTGATCCTTGATCCTTTGCACGTGTCGTCTGACCTTCCGTTTTCCCAGGGATTCCTGGATTTCCCCTTCCACCACCACCTTGGCCAGGGCGCCGACAATATAAAGCATGAAGCCCACCCCGGTGAGGATGAGGACCATGGTGTAGGCCCGCCCCGCCATGGTTTGTGGATGAACTTCATTATAGCCCACTGTGGACAGGGTGATGACCGTCATGTACAGGCCGTCAAAAAAACTCCAGCCCTCAATAAGTACATAACCCAGGCTCCCGAACACCAGAAGCGCGGCGAGACTGAGGGTCCAGAAAAGAATTGTTTTAAGTTTCGGCATCCGGGGTATGGGCTCGGGGTGCTGTCAGTCCGAACGGCATAACGTCTGGCGCAGAATGCTGCTCTGCGATCTCTGCGTCCCTGCGGTTACACGTTCACCGCAGAGGGCGCAGAGATGGCCCCTGTTTACCTCTTCACGGCACAGACTGCCAGAAAGTTTAACCCTTCACCAGGGCTTCGGCTACATAAGAGTCGGTAATGAGTACGTTGAAATATTTTCCCTTGAGGCAGGCCCGGATGGCCTCGGTCTTATCAGGACCACCGGCCACGGCAATCACATAGCGGTCCTCGCGGGCGGCCCGTTCCCTGAGATCCAGGGCCCCTACCCCGATAACCCGCCGGGTCAGGGCGGCCAGTTCCTTGTCATCCGTGTCCAGCATAGGCTCCCCCCGGGCGTCGATGGGTGTGTGGTTGATTTCGGCCACCACTCCCTTGGCGGCCAGGTCCTCCGGGGTCAGGTTGAGTTCCTGTTGGGCCAGGGCCCGGAAACCAGGCAGCGGCCCCGTGAGATAGCCGATACCCAGGACCATGATGTCCACCTCCCAGATGTCCCGATAAATTTTCAGCATCTCCGGGTTGGTAGCCATATGCTTCTCATATTCTTCCCGGGAGGTGACCGGGATGGCAGGGAGGTTATAGGCCGTGGTGTCCGGATACTTGGTGCTCATCATGCCCACCATGGCGTTGGCGGTGAGGCCTGGCATGGTCATGATGGGTGTCAGGGTCAGGGGATACAGATGCAGCCCTGACAGCCGTTCCGGCTCGAGATAGGTGACGAGGTAGTACAGCGTCTTGCCGCCGGACAGGCCGATTTTGGCGCCGCTCCAGGCGATCTCCTCCAGGTAGTAGGCGCCTTCCCGGGCCACGGTCTTCTGGATGGCGTCCATGTCTTTGAGGCCGGGGTCTACGACCCGCAGTTCCCGCAAGTGCGGATACATTCTCTGGAGTTCGTCCTCGAGGTCGCTCCGCCGCGGGATGGCTGACTTTTCGAAGATAAAGGCCATGACTTGGGGCAGGGTGGTGTATTCCATTTCATGGAGGCCCAGGCGGTGGGGCTCAAAGGGGCCGTGGCGCCGCATGTAGGTGGCGATGCGGTTGGCCTCGACGCGAGCTTCGTCATAGGCCACGTCGGAGAACAGGTCCACAGGCCCGATGAGTTTGCCGTTGCTGATCTGGTACCCTGCGGCAATGACCCGGGGCGGGCCATCGAAGCGGATGGGCCGGGCATCGGTGAAGGAAACCGGCATCAGGGGGCCGTGGTGGGAACCCCGCATCCAGCCCTCCACCAGGTGCGGAAAGGCAAAGGGTTCCAGCACCTCTCCCACCGCAGGAAAACCCGACTGGGAGCGGACAATCAGCACCGGGTCATCCTTCCCCACGTAGCGGCCGGCAATGAGGGCTAGTTTCTGGGAGGATGCCACCGCCACGGTCTCATTGTCCTTCTTGCGATAAACGCTCTCGATGAGGTATCTCCCCGAGGCGCCCACCAGGACCAGCAAGTCGTACATGTCCTCCGGGCAGGAGAGGAACCATTCCTTGTTTTCAAAGATGTCCAGCACCCGGAAGCGGAAGCCCCGGTGCATAGAGGGGTCGATGACCAGGCCGACGGTGTTGAAGGGGTCGGCGAACATCTTGAAGACCGGCAGGTTCCAGGCCCCCGGGGAGGTCTTGTCGGCCATGAAAATGACCACCGGTTCGCTCTTCCTCTCCACGAAGCTCATTTCCGCCACGCCGGGCCCCATGCCCTTGACGTTGCCGGAAAAGGCGTCGGCCAGCATGTCCTGGCCGGCTCCATAGAGCTTCAGGCGTTTGGCCAGTTCGGTGAGGTCGAGAAAGGTGTCCCAGGCAAATTGGTGAACTTTGGTGTCGTTTTCGCCGTGGTAGTGGGTCATGATCAGTTCCACGTCGTCCCCGACGTGGAGGGCCTGACCGTCCACCAGCAGGCCTCGTTTGACCGCGTCATCCAGGTGCTTTTGCGCCAGGGCCAACATGTCCGGGTGGGAGCTGCAATGCCCCACCCAGCCGCCGACGTCAGCTTTGATGACCGATAACGTGAGTTTGTTTTCCGCTGCCATATGACCTCCTTTTCCGATACCTTCACCAATTTCTTTGGTATCTGGTGGTTGGATGTGGTATGGAGATGGCCATGCGCCGTTTTATTTTCCTGATGGCCTGCGTGTTGGCAGCAATCCTTATAGCATCAGGGGCCTGCGCGCCCCTGGCGATGCCTCCCCCCCCGGCCGGCGTGCCGATGCAGCCCGGCCAATACGTGCGCCTGTCCTCATTTGCCCCGGATTTTAAGCCGGCGAATTTAGCTTACACCATCAACACCTTCACCGTGGCGCCGGGCAGCGGCCCCCAAGCCGGGGCCTTTGCGAAGATCTTTCAGGGTGAACTGGTCCGCGCCTGGCAGGCCCAGGGGTTGAAACTGGCTCACGGCAAAGCGGCCGCCCGCCTGTCCGGGACCATCCAGCAGCTCTCGGTCAAGGGGGCCCGCCTGCGGTGGCTGTCGGGCAGAATCTTCGCTTCCCTGACGATTGCCGGCGCCGTCACCTCAGGCGATCAGGTGCTGTTCGCCTTCCAGGATATCATCAACCTGAGTTCCCCGGTTTCTCCGGGTCTGATCGCCCCCAGGGAACAGGATTTGCTCATGCGTCAGGTGGCCCGGGAAGCGGCCCGGCACATCCTGAATGAACTTTTACTGCACGGCCGCAATGCTTCCGGATAAAGGTCAGGCAAGAGTGTGGAAGCAGTGACCAAGGCGGTTTGCACGTGGCCCCGAAAGAGCAGGCAGGGGCCTGAGATTGCCCCGAATCCTGACTTCCACTGCTGGGTATTCTAACACAAAGAAGAGAGGGTGACCTACCGGAAATTTTTTCGGTAATGCAGTCCAGGGTCCCTGCCTGCAGGCGCTCTCAGACGCACAAGACCGCCGCGGCGGCTCCCCCCCTGGATGCCCGTCCCAGTCGAAACTTGCCGGGGCGTGTGCCCACATTCCCATTTTACCGAACCCCCGAAGTGGTATATAATGGGCGCAAATCCCCTGCGAGGGAGAATCGTCCATGACCCGACAAGCCCATGTGGCCCGCAAGACCAGGGAGACTGATGTCGAGGTGGACCTGAACCTGGACGGGGTGGGTCAGGTTAACCTGGACACCGGTATTCCCTTCCTCGACCACATGCTCCATTTGTTTGCGGCCCATGGCTATTTCGACCTGACCGTCAAGGCCAGAGGCGACCTGGAAGTAGACCAGCACCATACCGTGGAGGACATCGGCATCTGTCTGGGGCAGGCCCTGAAGAAGGCCCTGGCGGACAAGGCCGGGGTGCGCCGCTATGGCGAAGCCCGGGTGCCCATGGATGAAGCCCTGGCCCAGGTAACCCTGGACCTGTCCAACCGGCCGTTTCTCCATTTCAAGGTGCGCTTCGCGCCCGTGTCCGCGGCCCTGGATCCGCAACTGGTGCAGGAATTCTGGCGGGCCGTGGCCATCCACGGCGGCGTCACCCTGCACATCGAGGTGCCCTACGGGGAAAACACCCACCACATCATGGAGGCCATCTTCAAGGCCATGGGCCGGGCCCTGGACCGGGCCACCCAGCCGGAGCCCCGGGCCCAAGGCGCACCGTCGACGAAGGGGGTGTTATGAATACCCAGGAAGGTTGTGGGGGAAGAGGCGAAGGGACAGCGGCCCTTTCCCCCCTCCCCCACGCCCCCTCCTCCCTCAATTCCTTGATGGTGGCACGGGCTTTGAGTCCGTGTCTTGAGAAGGAGGACTTCTTTATGGATTCCCCTACCCTTCTGAACAAGACCTACAACAACATCATCACAGGACTGGTGGCCACAGGTCTTGCCCCGCACTATACCGGGTTCGCCATCGTATCAGCGTTGACGGTGTACAAAAATGCTTCGAGGCGCTGGCAGTATGCCTCCCCTACCCGGCGGCAACACCAGGTGGAACAGTTATGCAGCGGCGGGAATTCCTGAAAACGTTGACGAAGGGCATGGCGGCAGCCTGGGTCTGCCAGTGCTGGCCAGCGGCTCTCCTCTTTTCAGGGGAATCTGGCGCAACCCCAAACCTGAGCATCGCCTGCCTGGCCGACCCCCACCTGGCGGACGGAAACGACAAACGCCCCGAGGCCCGTGCTCTGGCCCGGGCGGTGGCGGAGATCAAGGGGCTTACTCCCGCGCCGCGCCTGGTGCTCTTTGCCGGGGACCTGGCCCATGATGGGGACCCGGCGGCCCTGGCCCTGGGCGAGGAAATCCTCTCGGACCTGGCCATGCCGATGCTGGCGGTGCGGGGCGAAGGGGACGGCTGCCCGGGAAAAGGCCAGATCGGCTGGCGCATCTTCCAGGAAGGCCGCTTTTGTTACCCTTACGAGGGCGTCAATCTGCTGGGCCTGGAAGCCATGTGGCAGGACGGATCCCACGGCCCGGGTTTTGTCCTGGGAGAAGCCCAATTGCGCTGGCTGTCAGAGGTTTTGCCCCGGCTGGACCCGGCCAGCCCGCTGGTGGTCCTCTCCCACCCCCCCCTGACCCCCATCTACCGGCCCTGGGGGCAGTGGACCCAGGACAGCAGCCCCGTGTTGGACCGGCTTGCCGGTTTTCAAAATGTCCTTTATATCCACGGCCATGTCCATTCCTCTGCATATGCTTCTGCCGATGGCGAGGCCTTTTCTGGAACAACTCACCCTTCCCTGGTGGGAAGGGGTTGGGGGGAGGGGGAAATCACTTCATCTCCGGGACGGACCCTGGCCTTTCTCACCCTCACCCCCGCCCTCCCCCATCAAGGGAGAGCGAGAACAAACTCAGCCAGGAATGGCTTAAAGCACATAAGCCTGCCGGCCACCTCCTGGCCCCTGCCTTCTGCCCTCACCGGAACGCCTCGTCAACTGCGCCCCGGTCTGGGCCCTCGGGGCTGCGGCTGGGCACTTTTGCAGCATGGCGGTCAAACGCCGCAATTTCGTCAGATACTCTGGCAAGCTTAAGGGAGTCTCAAATATATGTCGTCAAAAATTGAAATTCATCTGGCCAAAACTCAGTGTGTGCTTGAACGCGGGCGTGATGAGTCACGCCCCCCCACAATGTTCCCGATCTTCCGCAGTCTCACAGCTATCGAACCGCTCAAGCCAGACCGGCTTTCTCCTCTGATAGGAATGTGCTTTCGATGAACATCAAAGAGCTCGACGACAAAAAACAACTGGAATTTTATGCGGTTCTCTATTTCATCCGGGACCAGCGGAAGCATCATCACCGCTGGCTCATCTTTAAAGAATTCTCCGACCCGCCCAATCCTGACACCTATTGTCTGCTCAACGGCGAGCAGGTCGGCATCGAAGTGACCCACCTGTGCGGCAACAATTACGATGCCAAAAATGTCCTCGGCAAGGTAAACAACGGGGTGGATCAGGAGGAAAGCCACAGAAATGCAGTGCCGCCCGCCTCCATGCATCACCGGCTGCCCAACGAACTCAACCGGATATTGGAGTATAAGGCCAAACATCAGTACGGCGGCAAAACCTGGCTGGTGATCCGCAACACCTACCCCCTCTGGATGAAGAACGATTTCGAGATGTACCGCGGCGACATCATCGTGCCCCGGGACCATGCTTTCGAGGAAATCTGGCTGGTCTGCGACCCGGTGGGCGCCTCGGGGACTCTGCGTCTTTATCCCTGATCTTTTTGAGGGAAAGGGTTGAGGAATCTGATTCTCCTCAAATCCTCCTAACCCCCCTCGAGAAAAGAGGGACTTGCCCGGCATTCCCTAACTTCCCCCTTTTATCAAGAAAGGGGGAGAGGGGAGATTTGTTTTGAGGTCTGGCGAGGGTGGGGGCTTTCCTAAAGCTCCTCAAGATGGCTTCCTGGCAAGTTTCTTCATTGTCTCAGTCCACACCCATGCCTTCCGAAGCCTGTGGCAAGGCGGGTAATTCCTCTTGCGGCAGTGCTGCCAGTTCCTCCACCTTATCTTCCAGTCGGGAAATCAGAGGCGGCAGGGTGGCAGTGTCCAGAGCCGAGATGGCCACGCCGTGGTGGATGCGGACCTGCAAGGCCGCAAGTTCCGGGGTCACCAGGTCCATTTTGTTGAACACGTGCAGCACGGGTTTATCCATCAACTCCAGGGAACCGAGAAGGTGCTCTACTGCCTCCATCTGCTCCGGAAAGCGGGGATTGCTGAGATCAACGACGTGGATGAGGAGGTCGGCCTCTTCCAGTTCTTCCAGGGTGGCTTTGAAGGCCTCCAGGAGATTTTTGGGCAGGTCCTGAATAAAGCCCACCGTGTCGGTGATGAGCACCTCCCGTTCTTTGGGAAAGCGCAGGCGGCGACTGGTGGGGTCGAGCGTCGCAAAGAGGCGGTCTTCGGCCAGGACGCTGGCGTGGGTCAGGGCGTTGAACAGGGTGGATTTGCCGGCATTGGTGTAACCGATGATGGAGAGTATGGGAAGCTGCTGGCGTTTGCGCCCTTCCCTTCTCACCTTGCGTTCGGCCCGCACCCTGTCCAGGTCCCGGTTAAGCCGGTGGAGTCGCTCCTGCAGGCGGCGGCGGTCAATCTCGAGCTTGGTTTCACCCGGTCCCCGGCCGCCGATGCCGCCGGTGAGGCGGGAAAGAGCATCATCCCGGCCCCGAAGGCGCGGCAGCAGGTACTTTACCTGGGCCATTTCCACCTGGAGTTTGCCTTCCCGGCTCCGGGCCCGCTGGGCGAAGAGGTCCAGGATGAGCTGGGTGCGGTCGATGACCCGCAGTTCCGTGAAATCGGTGATGGAGCGCACCTGGGACGGGGTGAGTTCGGCGTCGAACACCAGCAGGTCCGAGCCCAATTGCAGGGCCTGGATGACGAGCTCGGTGAGGCGGCCCTTGCCCATGAGAAAGCGGGGATCCACCTTTTGCCTGTGCTGGATGACAGTGGCGGCCACCTCCAGACCTGCGGAGCCGGCCAGTTCGGTGAGTTCGGCCATGGAATCCTCGGCCTCCACCCGGCTCTTTGAGGACACCCCCACCAGGATGGCCCGTTCCTTCCCCGATGATCCCACGCCGTCGAAGTTTTTGGCCAGTTCCTCTTCCAGAGATTCCACCAGGTGGGCGAAATGAAGGTCCAGGCGGGACAGGTGATCCGCCTCGATCAAGGCCCAGTTGCGGCCATCTTCGGCTTGCGGCAGGAGGTGGGCCAGGTGCACGGCCCCGGGCAAGCCCTGAGGGGTCACGGCCAGGGCGGCCACCGCGTCCAGGCGCAGCAGGGCCAGGTCCATGAGGTCGTCCTGGGTGAGGGGGCCGGCGTCCAGGTGGGTGTGGATAAGGCGCAGACCCTTCAGCCTGCCCTTGGCGCCGCGCTCCCGGGGGAGGTAGGGAATGAGCAGACCCTTGGCGTCCCCCACAATGACGTGAGTGACAAACCCGGCCCGGTTTACCAGGATGCCCACCTGGCGGCGCACTTCCCGGGAGATTTCGGCAAGCTGCCGGGCCAATTCGGGGGTAACAAGCTCCCGAGGGGGCACCTTGCGGCGGTAGAGGCGCTCCAACCGCCGGGTTTGCTGGTGCTTCAGTCCGGTGAGATTACCAAACGGCCGGTTGATGATTGCTCCTTTGAAGATGCGATCTTGCTTTTGGAATTCACCCGTTATTTGTCTTTATTTTATCAGAAAACGCCAAGACAGGGGTGGCAAATCCCCCACGCTTTCGAGATTCGAGCCAAAATTACTGGAGGGGGCGTCAGACGCGCCCCGCAAAGGGCGGCAGGGACGCCCGCCCTAACGCCCTGCCATTATTGAAGCCTCAGAACGGCCCCATGATTTGATCCAGCAGTTGGAGCTGCTCCCTCACTACAGGATTCAGGATATCGACAAGCGCCAGGCTCAATCCCGCTCCGGCCAAAAGCGCCAGAACGGTGATCTCCAGCTGGACCGGGTACATCTCCCGCAGGCCGCTCCTCAGGTTGGAGAGGCCCACCATGGCATCGACCCCGACGCCGAAAAGGGAACCGGAGGCCAGGTAACGCACCGTGTTGAAATCTGCACTGATCTGTGCCCAGGCATCCGGCCATCTGAGGTTGGGGAGCACCGGGTCAAAGATGAGCTGCTCGTCGGTGAGCCCTGCGGCCAGGGCCCGTTCCCGCAGTTCCATTGCGACGGCCACCTTGCCCTCCAGAGTCGGGGGCGGATGGGATTTTTCATCCAGGAGCAAAAGGACCAGCCGGGTCTGATGGGCCGCGGCCAGGGGCAGAATTTCCGCAAGCTTCTCTTCCTCCAGGGTGACCGCGTTCAAGATGGGTTTTTCCCGGCAGACGGCCAGCCCGCCGGCCAGCACCCTTGGGTTGGGGGAATCGAGGATCAGGGGGAGCGTCGTCACCTCCTGCACCGCCTCCACCAGAAAGGCCATGCGGTCCTCAAAGCGGCGGGAGAGGTAGCCGGGATTGAGATCCAGGAGGTGGGCCCTATTCCTGGCACAACGGACGGCCAAGTCCTGGATGGGGCCGGGGTCGAGGTCCTTGAGGGCTTGCGCCACCACCGGATCGGCGCCGGTGAGGTTGTCCGCGGCAATGATCATGCAGAGTTGGCGGCGGCATGGACCAGGGCCACCAATTGGCTGCGCACCCGCAACGTGGCCTCCAGCCCCTGGTGAGAGGCCTGGTGGAGCCGGGCGGCCCACTCCTGGCGCTGATGGGGCGATCTGATCAGGGGCAGGTTGGCGGCGGCAATGTGGTAGGCGCCCTGGAGGGCACCCCCCAGGAGCTCGGTGGCCACAAGCAGATCGGAGAGGAGGTGGCGCCGGCAGTGCGCCCCGGCGGATGCTACCAGCTCCAGGGCTTCCAGGGCCTGCTCCATGATCTGCCAGGGACACCGGGTGGCCTCCTCCACCGCCCTTTGCAGGTTGGCCCCCTGCTGCCGGACGGACAAGGCCTGGGACATGGTGAGATAAGCCTCCACGTCCACCTGGCGCAGGTGTTGGAAAATCCGGGTGAGCCGACGCGTCTCGGCCAACTGCTCGGTCCAGAACTTGACCTGAAATTCGTCGTTATAAGGGCGGGACTTTTCCAGCCGGATGATCTTGGTAAGGAGGGCCATGCCCACGCCCGCGGCATAGGCGGCTGCGGCGCCGCCGCCGGGGTCAGGTCGGGCCTGGGCCAAACGGTCGAGAAACGAGGCGTTCATAACATGGTAAAAGTGCCCAAGGGCTGAAAGCTGAAAGAGAGTGTGCATCACCATAAACGAGTTAGCGGAAATCGTCAAGAGCCTGCGCTTCGCCCTGCCTTGCAGGACCCGCACTGAGGCGCTATACTTAGGAAAACGGCAACGATTCCCTCACCGCCTCAAGAAATAACGTTATGGACAAGATACCCGATCAAAAAGAGCTGGAAAAAGAGATCAGCGAGTACCTCACCAAAAAGTACGGCAGCCGCATCAAGGCGATTTCTCCCTACTGGGTGGCCAAGCCGGACACCGAAGCCAAAGGGAAAGGGAAAACCGGCAAACTCAGCCAGATCAATTTTGACCTGAAACCCGAAGAGTTGGAAGCCTTTCTCAACGAATACGTCATCAGGCAGGAAGAAGCCAAGAGCATTTTGGCCACCAAGGTCTGCACCCATTTCAACCGCATCCGCCATTACCTGGAACGGGGGCGGGAGCCTGAACCCGGGGTCGGGGCCATCAAGAACAATATTATCCTCATCGGCCCCACGGGTGTGGGCAAGACTTACCTCATCAAGCTCATCGCCAACAAGCTCGGAGTCCCCTTCGTCAAGGGGGACGCCACCAAATTCAGCGAAACCGGCTATGTCGGCGGGGACGTGGAGGACCTGGTGCGGGACCTGGTGTATGCCGCGGATGACGACTTGGATATGGCCCAGTACGGCATCATCTATATCGATGAAATCGACAAGATCGCCTCGTCGGGGAGCCTGTGGGGTCCCGATGTTTCCCGCACCGGGGTGCAACGGGCGCTGCTCAAGCCCATGGAAGAAACGGAGGTGGACCTTAAGGTCAGCCACGACCCCGTCTCCCAGATCCAGGCCATCGAGCAGTACCGCCGCACCGGCAAGAAAGAGAAGCGGACGCTGAACACTCGCCATATCCTGTTCATCGTCAGCGGGGCCTTCAACGGGCTGGAAAAAATCGTCAAAGAACGCCTGAGCAAGCAGGAGATCGGCTTCGGAGCCACCGTGACCACGAAAGAAGAAGAAAAGCAACTGCTGAGCAAGGTGACCTCGGAGGACCTTATCAAGTACGGCTTCGAATCGGAATTCGTGGGCCGGCTGCCGGTTATTGCGGTGCTCCAGGAGCTTACCGCGGACGACCTGTATGAAATCCTGCTCAACCCCAACAATCCGATCATCAGCAGCAAGCGTCGGGATTTTGCCGCCTACGGCATCGACATCAAGTTCGAGGAAGAGGCCCTGCGCCTCTTGGCCAACCGGGCGGCCCAGGAAAAGACCGGGGCCCGGGGTCTGGTGAGCGTCATTGAACGCGTCTTAATCCAGTTTGAAAAGCGGTTGCCGTCCACGGATATCAGGGAACTGGTGGTCACCCCCAAGATGGTGACCCAGGCTCAGGAGGAGCTGGACCGGCTGCTGGCGCATCCGGATGACCCGGAGCAGCAGGAACGCTACCGGCAGGCAAGCCTCAGGGAACGGGAGCACCTGCGGGAGTCCATCTGGCGGCGGGAGCAGGAGCTTCTCATCCAGTACAATCTGCCCTTAACCACGGCCCGGGTGGAGATGCTTCTGGACCTGTATCGGCATTATGACGGCGATCTCAAGGCGGCCTTTACGGCCATGGGACGCCTCTATGAGCAGGTGCGCCATTTCGAGGAGCGTTTTCAGGAAGATCATGATTTAACCCTGCATTTTGAGCCCGACGCGGTGGACCAGATTCTGGCGGAAGCCCTTGAACGGGAAATCCCGGCATTAAGCGTCTGCCAAAACCTGGCCAAGGACCTGGAACACGCCCTGAAACTGGTGCGGGACCGCACTTCCCAGGACTGCTTTTTGCTCACCCGGGAAGCCATCGAAAACCTGGATGCGTATCTGAACCAGGTGATTCGGGATTATTATCAGAAGACCCTGTTTCGGGAGTGATCTTCAGAGCTGCTCATGATCGGCGTCTCCAAACTATACTGTGGAGCGGTGGAGCCCGGGGATGTGCTGCGCTACCAGCGGCACTCCGGGGAGTTGCCCTCCCACTTGCTGCAATTCTCCGCGGACAAAAAGCCGGTGGTGGTCTGGAACCTCACCCGGCGCTGCAATTTGAAGTGCGTCCACTGCTATGCCCAGGCCGACGCCGCGGCCGCGCCTGACGAATTAAGCTTTACTGAGGGCCTGGCTCTCCTCGACGACCTGAAACAGTTCGGCGTGCCGGTGGTGCTGTTCTCCGGGGGCGAGCCGCTGATGCGCCCGGACCTGTTCGAGTTGGTGTCCCACACCGTGTCCTCCGGCATGAGGGCGGTGATCTCCACCAACGGCACCCTGATTTCCCGGGACATCGCCCTGCGCCTCAAGGACCTGGGACTGTCCTATGTGGGCATCAGCCTGGACGGCGTCGAGCCCACCCACGACCGCTTCCGCGGAAAAAAGGGGGCGTTTGCCGCGGCCATGGCCGGGGTGCGCCGCTGTCAGGAGGTGGGCCTCAAAGTGGGCCTGCGCTTCACCCTGAACCGGGCCAACTTCCGGGAGGTGCCGGCCATCTTCGACTTGGTGGAAGAGTACCATATCCCCCGCATCTGTTTTTACCACCTGGTTTACACCGGCCGGGGAAGCGATCTGCTGGACCAGGCGCTCAGCCACGCCGAGACCCGGGACACCGTGGATCTTATCTGCGAGCGCACCAGGGACCTCTTTGACCGGGGCCACCCCGTGGAGGTCCTGACCGTGGACAATCACGCCGACGGCCCCTATATCTATCTGAAACTGCTCAAAGAACATTCGCCCCGGGCCGCCGCGGTGCTGGAACTTCTCCAGATGAACGAAGGGAACAACTCCGGCAGGGGCATCGGTTGCGTCAGTTGGGACGGATCGGTGCACGCCGACCAGTTCTGGCGGCACCTGACCTTCGGGAATGTCCGGGAGCGGCCCTTTAGCGCCATCTGGACGGATTTATCGAATCCGCTCATGGCCAGGCTCAAGGACAAAAAACAGCATATCACCGGCCGCTGCGCGGCTTGCCGCTGGCTGACGGTGTGCGGCGGGAATTTCCGGGTGCGGGCGGAGGCCCTCACCGGCGATTTGTGGGCGCCTGATCCGGCCTGTTATCTGACAGATGAGGAAATCAGTTGAAGCCCGCCGGGGATGTGAGCAGTCGCATCAATCCTGCGTCCTTACCAACGTCCTTACCAAAGCACATCTGCACACGCCAACGTTCTGGAATTCCCCGGAGCCGGACGCATCTTGCCCCTGGTTTCCTGGTCCTTGTTTGAAGGCTGCCTTCTGCCGGCAGAAGGGTGTGAGGTTAACCCGTTGATCTCAGGTTGAGGGCTGTCAAAACCGCAGGTACATAAGGTGGATAAGGACGATAGCTACCCAGCAACCGTAGAGCAAGCCCAGGGGGACCGCTAACCAGGCCATGGTTACCCTCCTTTGGGCCACGTTCAGGTGCAGCTGCACCTGGGATGGGGTTCTTTCCTTACCCTAGAGGATGGGCATTCCGGGAAAAAAGACAATTGTCAAAAGTGACCATTTTGCCTGGTCGATAATGCCTACAGAGGCAGGCGATAGCCCTTACCAAAGTTATTCTCCTGTTATTACCACCTTTTTTTCATGTGACCCGGCGGCAGGGGGGCGCCCCCCCAGCCTGCTTTCTTCCCTTTGGCCCAGCCCGGGGGCACGTTAAAGTATGGAGCCTGGATATTGTAAAACACTTGGGGGGGTTGCGGCACCGGCTCCCAGGGACCGTTGAAATTTTTTCCTCGGTACCACCCACCATTTTGCCAGTTATAAAATTCTTTCCCGCAGCGGAAGACATCCTGGGCAATATTGGGGGCATACTCTATTCCCGGCACGCGGGGGACCGGCGCCCACTGGGGCGCTGGAGGGGGCTGCGCCATGGTTCGTGCCGGCACAGCCGGGCCTGCGGCCAGGAGAACAACCAGACTTACCAGGGCCGTCAGTGCGGTCATATTCTTCATGATCTTCCCCGAGCTTGAAAAACTCCGCCCCAGGAAAGGAATCCCCCTGAGGCGGCCTGCCTCAAAGCCAGCTCTGTCGTATGCTGGAAAGCCCTTACTGGCCGTAAGGCCCTAACCCCTGATTTCGCCGCCACTGGTCATAGAGAAAGCCTCCCAGCACGCCCGCGCCGGCACCGATGGCGGCGCCAGTGCCCGCATTACCCGCCGCCGCGCCGATCAAGGCCCCGCCGCCCGCGCCGAGGGCACCGCCAGTGAGCACGCTCGAGGCAGTTGGGCCCAGGCCGCCATAGCCACTGGCGCAGGCCCCGGCGAACACGCAAACTACCAACAGCAAAATCAGACATCTTTTCATTTCTTCATCTCCTTGGCGGGGGGCTCACAGATGTTGGTGGCGCCCCGCAAAATCGCCTCAATCACTGAATTGCCCAGCTTCTCGGGATTTTTCTGATAGTACGCATCGACCTCGCCAACGATATCGCCCAGGGTCTTGTTCCTGAGCGCATCCACCAGGACCTTGGACATGCAGTATTCCCCGGTGTTCCCCCGTTGTGACTGGGCCTCCACAATAAAGTCGGCCCAGTTGGTCAGACCCCGGATATACACCAGCTTGGCATCCAGGGGCCATTTCGTCCAGTGGGCGCCATTAATCATTTCGGCCTTACCCACGGGAGCACTGTTTGCCGGGACCCCCGTAGCCAGAACCAGGACCAGGCTAAAGGTAAGGGCCAGAAGCAAGATCGTTTTTGTCAGTGTCATGGATTTCCTCCCTCGTGAGGTGATGGGGCTTGTAATTGTATGGTAAGAGCTAACTTATGAACAGTCAATGGCAATACCGGTTCCGGCCTTCGCGTGTCTGTTGATTTGATTACCTGAGAAATTTCTTGATCCTTAAGAATTGATTTCTCACAAATTCTTATTTTTCAATAAAATGTTCCGGAGAGCCAATCAGCCAATATTAGATAACTATTCGTAATTTCATACTTTTTTTATATACTTTTTTTTGCATGATTCTTGCATGTGATTAAGGACAGCAATTATCCAAGCAAGGTTGAATATGAGACCTCCATCGCGCTATTTTTCCACTGATGACTCTGGTTCCGTGATGGTTCTATCTGCTGTTCTCCTGGTGGCCCTCCTGGGATTTGCCGCCCTGGCGATCGATATCGGTCATCTTTACGTGGTCAAAAATGAACTGCAAAATGCCGCTGATGCCGGGTCCCTCGCTGGCGCCAATAATTTTGCTCCTTATCTCCCGACCAACCCACCCACCCCAGACTGGGATGCCGCCTCAGCAGCTGCCAACAGTGCGACCAAAGCCAATAAAACTGACCAGACTCTCATCACCGATTGCCAGGTGGAAGTAGGCTATTTCAACCTTGTGAGCAGGAAATTGCAACCCGCGACCATTGCTCCCACCACCGTTGATGTACCAGCGGTACGGGTCACGGTATCCAGAGTCGCTGGACAAAACACCGGGGCAGTGCTGCCTTTTGTGGCCCAGATACTGGGTATAGACTTTATGAACGTAAGTGCCCAGGCCACTGCCATGCTTTCCTGTCCCTCCATTGCCCCATCCCAGAGTCTTTTCCCGGTGGCCATCAACAAACAAGTTTTACCTTACTTGTTTAATACCTCAGACGGCGTGCCAGGATCGGGGTTAAGTGCTCCATTCAAAATAGGATCGGATTATCATTATCCTGACCTGTCAGCGGAATCAACCGGTCAGGAGATCGTGGCGGGAGAATGGACTTCCTTTTTTGATGTCAAAAATGACACAACCACCATTAGAAATCTTCTTTATAACAGAAACCCCCTGCCTATCAGGATAGCAGAGAATATCCAATGCCTGACTGACATTTGGGTTCAGCCTGGAACCAAGAACGCTCTTTATGCTGACGTAGCTGATATCATGAATACAAATGGGCCAGATTTCACATATTTTCTTCCCGTTGTTCAATGGAACGCCCTTGAAACCCACGACTGGAACCCGGTGTACTGTTACGTTCCTATCAAACTTCTTAATTCGATAGGCAAAAACCTAAAGTACCTCGAAGCAAAATTTGTCAAAAAGGCCAGGATGCCTTCCGATTCCGCCGGTGGGCCATGTTATGGAGCTTTCGGTTCCGCCAGAATGGTCAATTAACATTTCCGTACATGAAAAGTCCATGCACGGTTTAGAAGCCCAACCAACCATATAACCTTCTCATATCTTTGCCCCCTGGTTTCCGCCCGGCACACCCCCAAGGTCTGAAAGAGCAATGTGCCCGAAAAAGCCAATAACTCTTAGGAGCGACTTGCTTACTTGAAATGCAGGCAGAGATCATTATCCTATATTGAAAGATCAATGGTAATATCCAACAGGGTTCTGGCAGGGCATGGGCTTTCGGCGGTTTCTGGGCCTCTGGGGTAAAAAGAATCACCGTCGCGAGGCTGAGCGCGCAACCGGCTTGAAGTGCCCGCCAGCCGCAACGGCAAAAGACGGCTGCCGTCATTTTCCGGCTGTGGGTCAAAGGAAGCGCCGGAGGCGGGAGGTATTTTTCTTTTCCACCCTATGCCGACCTTGCACTTTGAACCTTGCAGGTTAAGCTTTGCAGAAGGAGGCGCTTATGAAAGCCATGGTACTGCCGCAGATTACCGATTTGGCCGCCAACAGCCGCCCGCTGCATTTGGCGGACCTGCCCACCCCTGTGCCGGACGACCAGGAAATCCTGGTAAAGGTCTCCGCCTGCGGGGTCTGTCACACCGAACTGGATGAGATTGAGGGAAGAACACCGCCCAAGCGCTTTCCGGTCATTTTGGGCCACCAGATTATCGGCAGGGTTGAACAGAGGGGACGCGAGGCCGCCAAATTCCAGTTGGGCGACCGGGTGGGCATCGGCTGGATCCACTGGGCCTGCGGCACCTGCGACTTCTGCCGCCGGGGATATGAAAATCTGTGCGGCGACTTTCAGGCGACGGGGAGAGATGCGGATGGCGGTTATGCAGAATACACCACGGTTTCGGAGGATTTTGCCTATCCCATCCCGGAAGGACTCACCGACGGAGAGGCCGCGCCGCTTCTTTGCGCCGGCGCCATCGGCTACCGTTCCCTCAGGCTGACCGGGATTGAAGACGGCGACACCCTGGGGCTCCTCGGCTTCGGGGCCTCGGCCCACCTGGTGCTCAAGATGGTCCGGTTTCAGTATCCCCGGAGCAGGGTGTTCGTTTTTTCCCGGAACCCGGCGGAGCGGGAGTTCGCCAGCGAACTCGGCGCCGTCTGGACCGGCAACTTCGGAGAGGAACCCCCCGAAAAGCTGAGGCGGGCCATTGACACCACCCCGGTCTGGAAGCCCATTGCCGACTGCCTGCAATATCTGGAAAAAGGGGGCAGGCTGGTCATCAACGCCATCCGCAAAGAGTCGGTGGACCAGAAGCTCCTGCTGGACATGGATTATGCCCGGGACCTCTGGCTGGAAAAAGAGATCAAGAGTGTCGCCAACGTCACCAGACAGGATATCGCCGACTTTTTGCCGCTGGCCGCCAAGATCCCCATGAAGCCGGAGCACCAGGAGTACGGTCTGGAAGAGGCCAATCAGGCCCTCATGGAATTGAAGCACGGCAAGATTCGCGGCGCCAAGGTCCTGCGGCTTGCCTGATCAGACGGGCGGGAATCTTTTCTCCAGGGGCCGCCGTTCGGGCACGTACTCGTGGGGAATCCTGCCCTCGTTCCAGTCCCGGCTGACATAGAGATTACAATAACAGGAGCCGTATTCGGCGACGTCCGGTTCCCGGTAAACGCAGGGACAGATGATGTCCTTGTCCCATTCCCGATCGTTGGCCGCCAGACGGCAGGGGCACGACATGTAGCCGTAGCGGTCCTTGTTGACCAGGAGGCCATTCAGGAGTTGCATCACCCGGTCCCGGTCCTTATTGAAGAAATAGCCCCGGGGCTCCTGCTGCTTCTTCAGGATTTCATACAGTTCTTCGGGTTTCATCTGATCCCCAGGGCCTCCTTGATTCGGTCCTCCCGAAACCCCACCACAATCTTGTCACCAATTACCAGGGTCGGCAGGGTACATTTGGGATTTAACTTTTTTACTTCCTCGATGACTTTTTTTCTCTGCTCTCCTTCCAGGGTGTCAAGGTCTACACAGTCATAGTGGACCTGGCATCTATCCAGCAATTCTTTCGTGGATCTGCAGTGGCTGCAGGTGCTGAGGGCATACAATTTGATGTCGCATTGCTCCATGGCGATTCTGTCCTTTCTTTTTTTTACTTTAACATATTCAGCAAGTCCTTAACCGGCCAGGCGTTGATGATGTCTTTTTTTTCCGCCCAGCCCCGGCGGGCCTGGGAGATGCCGAACTTCATCAGGTGGAGCTGATTGACGTTGTGGGTGTCGGTATTGATGACCATCCTGACGCCGAGTTCTTTGGCGGCCCGGATATTGATGTCGCCCAGGTCCAGCCGGTCCGGGTAGGAGTTGATTTCCAGGATGGTGCCCGTCTCTTTGGCCGCTTGCAGCAGGTCGTCGAAGACCACTTCGTATTCTTCCCGCCGCTTCAGTATCCTGCCGGTGGGGTGGGAGATAATGTCCACGTGAGGATTGTGCATGGCGGTAAGGATGCGTTTGGTCATGTCGGCCCGGGGCATGCGGAAGTGGGAGTGGACCCCGGCAATGACATAATCGAGTTGGGCCAGCACCTCAGCCACGATATCAATGGAGCCGTCCGCCAGGATATTGGCTTCGCAACCCTTGAGGACCCGGAAGCTTTTGCCTTCCTGGCTGAGCTTCTCGTTGAGCTGGTCGATTTCTTTATTCCGGGCGATGAGCTGGTCTTCATCGAGGCCGCGTTCGATCTTGAGATATTTGGTATGGTCCGAGATTCCCACGTACTCATAACCCAGGTCCAGGGCCGCCTGGACGATCTCCTCAAGGGAATTGGCCCCGCCGTCCCAGTTGCAGTGAACATGCAGGTCGCCTTTAAGATCGTGGTAGCCGATGAGATCAGGAAGCCGCCCTTTCAGCGCGGCCTCGATTTCTCCCCGGTTCTCCCGGATTTCCGGGGGGATATACGGCATATCGAGTTTGGCATAGACCTCCTCTTCGGTTTTGGCGGCAATCAGCTCATCGCCTTGGAACAGTCCATATTCGCTGAGTTTGTAGCCCTTGTCCATGGCGATTTTCCGGAGCGCGATGTTGTGGTCCTTGGAGCCGGTGAAGTATTGGAGGGCCGCACCATAACTCTCCGGGGCAATGACTCTCAGGTCCATGTCGAAGCCTTCCTTCATGTGCACCGAGGACTTGGTGGCTCCCTTGCCCCAGACCTTGACCACGCCGGGGAGAGACACAAAAAAGTCCATGACATCAGCGGGATTGCCGGAGATGGCCAGGATGTCCACGTCGCCGATAGTTTCCCGCATACGGCGCACCGACCCGGCGACGTCGGCCCGTTCCACTTCCGGGAAATCCCGAAGTTTTTCCAGGACGTCCATGGCGATAGGCAAAATCTCTCCGAGGAGAAACCTGCCCTTGCTGCCCTTTAAAAATTCGATGGCCTGCAGGATGTTCTTTTCGGTTTTCTCGCCGAAGCGGAACAGGGGGGCAATTTTGTTGGCCCTGGCTGCTTCTTCCAGTTCTTCCAGGTTGGTAATGCCAAGTGTTTCGTAGAGCACCTTGGCCTTTTTGGGGCCCACCCCTTCCACCCCCACGATTTCGTCGAGATTGATGGGGAGTTTTCGCTTAAATTCTTCGTAATAGGCAATCTTGCCCGTCTTCAGATATTCTTCGATCTTATGGGCGATGCTCTCCCCCACCCCCGGAATGCTCTTGAGGGCCTTGAGGCCGCCTTTGGCGTACAGGTCCGCCACGTCATCCTTTAAGGTTTCCAGGGTGAGGGCCGCCTTCTGATAGGCATAGGGCTTGAACTGCACCCCCTCCATCTCCAGGTATTCGGAGAGCTCCGCAAAGATCCTGGCAATTTCCTTATTCTTCATGGCCGGCCTCGCAGGGTGAGACGTGAAATAGCTTTCCCGGGAAGACCGGGGGATGGAGCAGGTTTTAAGCCCGCCCTTCAGGCCCCGACCCCTGGCCCCCTCTCCCCCCAATTATCTCCAACGCCTTCGGTCCGCAGTTCAACACCAGATCAAACGTCGACAGGTTGGCCAAAAAATCCCCCCAGAGCTGCGGATAGATGGGGGCTTCATAGGTGAAAAAGCTCAATTCGATCTTCTCTGCCTCAAAAGGCCCGGCTTCGAGATACTTGCGGGCCTGACTCGACGCCAGAAACGTTTGCGCCCCGCAAGCCCTGGCGATTTCGACCAGGAGTTGCGTCCCCCGGGCGGCAATCCCCAACTCGGAAAGGAGGACCAGTCTGGTTTTGAGGTGCAGGCTGTCCATAAGGTAGCGGATAATGGTCAGATTCAGATCCATGAGCATTTCCCGGGGGTTGGCGAAGATTTCCTGCAAAAAGGCAAGGTGGTCCCCCAGGTAGGGGGCATGGGCGTAGGCAGTCGTGAGGCTCTGCACATGTTTGTGCGGCCAGCGGCCTTCCCGGCAAATCCTGACCCGGTTGATTGGCTGCAGCCCCAGGCCCTTTTTCCACACCGGGATGGTCAGCCACAGAAAACCCTGGTCATTTTTGAAGCGGTTCCTGGTAATCCACGTGGTCCCCCGGGGGAACTGCACTTCGTCCAAAAGGACCAGGATATCTGCACGGCTGGCCTTGTAAAAGAAGCCGGGGTATGGGCAAAAATACGGTTGGTTAGCCGATACTATCATGATTCCATGCCCCTGCCTGGCAGATGGCCGCCATCTTCCCGGCGTGGCGGCCCGGTTTGCTCCCGCCTCTCCCAATATAAGTATAAACCCGCTCCTGCGGCGACTGTCAGAGAAAAAAAAGAGGCGCCGCAGCGCCCCTTCCGGGTGATGCTCCGGGAATGGTTACTCACACCTTCTCGACATTCACCGCCTGCAGGCCCTTGGGGCCTTCGTTGACTTCGAATTCCACCTCCTCGTTTTCTTTCAGGGTGCGAAAACCCTTGCCCACGATGTTGGTGTAGTGGACGAAAACGTCGGTGCCATCCTCCCGTTCAATGAACCCATAGCCCTTGGATTCATTGAACCATTTGACTTTGCCGGCAAAGCGCATAACTCCTCCTGCTGCTTGAATATCCTCGTCGGGGTGCAGGCGAAAAAAAATGGGCGGCCTTCCGGCCCTCCCATTCTTTCCCTTAGTTTCTAGCTCTTGCCTTAACCACTGGTATTTCGCCCGCTGCAAGGATAGACATCCTTACCACAAAGTTCGCTCCCGGTCAAGAAATTCTGTGCAGCAAGGAATCAAGAAAGGTAATTTTTTTGGTAACTTGTCCTAGCCTTCGCCTAACATCAGGCGCAGTTGGTCCTCAACACAATCCGCCAGGACGGTGAGGTTGTAGCCCCCTTCGAGGACGCCGATGAGGCGGCCACCGGCGCTGTCTTCGGCCAATTGCAGGAGCAGGTTGCCCATGTTTTGAAAAGCTTCCCGTGACAGGGTCTGGTGGGCCAGGGGGTCATCGGCATGGGCATCGAAGCCAGCAGAAATCATGACAAATTGCGGGGCGAACTCTTTGAGGCGCGGCAGGCCCTGCTCCGTGAGCGCCTTGAGGTAGGCCTCGTCACCGCTGCCTGCGGGCAAAGGCAGGTTCAGGTTAAACCCTTCCCCCTTGCCCTTGCCCCGTTCACTGCTGTGGCCGGTGCCGGGATAGCAGGTATGGGGATCTTCATGGAGGGAGAGATAAAACACCCGGGGGTCGGATTCGAACATATGCTGGGTGGCGTTGCCGTGGTGCACGTCCCAGTCGACGATGGCCACCCGTTCCAGGCCGAAGTTCTCCAGGAGATATACCGCGCCCAGGGCGATGTTGTTAAAAAAACAAAAGCCCAAGGCTTTGCCCCGCTCGGCGTGATGGCCGGGAGGCCGCACCGCACAAAAGGCGTTGTGGACCGTGCCGTTCATGACGTTTTCAATGGCCGCAAACACCCCGCCCACCGCCAGCAGGGCGATATCGTACGACTCGCGGCTGATGCCGCAATCGGGGACGCCGAATATGGTATAACCCTTCTCGCAGGCCTGCTGAAAGCGTTTGATGTAATCCGGGTCGTGGAGCCGTTCGATCCAGGGGAGAGGGGCCGGATAGGGGCGGATAAGGATCAGTTCATCCAGGAGGCCAGTCTCCTGAAGGCGCTGCATAATGGCTTCCAGGCGGGCAGGGCGCTCCGGGTGCCATTCCCCGGGGCAATGCCGCAGGTATTGATCGTCGTAGACCAGACCAGTATTCTGTCGCATGAAATTGACCCTCCGCTGCCGTTGTCGCTCCCTCACCCGCCTCGGATAACCGAGGTCAACCGTATCTGATATCGGGGGAGGTGTAAAGGGAAATGTGGAAAAAGCTGTCAGCAGTTTCCGGTTGGCTTGGGCTCATTGCTCTGAGCTGACAACCAATGCCCTTCTTCCCTCACATCAACGCCGGAACGCGCCTCGACGGCTTCCCGTTTCAGGTTGTGCACGGACCCGGCGCCATAACCGGCCCGCATCCGGCCGGAGTCGGGATAACCCATCCATCCGCCCTCCTTTCCAGCCTGGTCAGGCCGGCGATTGCTTTCCCTTAAACTAGGACCTGAAGTGAGCGATTTCTAGCCGCAACCTTCCGATTGCGCTGGTAACCGCTAACCTATCGGGGTATGGAAAGCGCAGGCTGAAGCCTGCGGCTACAAGTAAGTCTTCCATGAAACCGCTCAATTTAGCTAGGAATTATTCCCGGATAATCAGAATTGGCGGGAAAAAATCTCATCTGGGTCACGTGGCGCCCTTCGTCCCTGCTTTTTTTCAGAGAGGGGATGGGATAAAATGTGTTATTCAACGGCTTCGAGGTCTTCCCGGTCCAGGAGCCCCTGGCTCACCAGGGCTTCCTCAAGCTCAGCCAATGCCTGCTTAAAGGCGGGATACAGGGACACCGCCAGGGAAACCCCCTTGCGGGTGGGCACCCATTCGTCTTCCTGATCCCCGGGAACGTGCACCCGGATATCCACGAGACGGCGGCCTTTGAATTCCGAGAGGGACAGAAAGATGGTCTCCCGGGAATTTTTCGACACTTTACTGATGACTTCGGACATGAAAACTCCCCCTTGGGCAGCCGGCGGTAGATGGCCGGCTCCGAAAAAAGACTTCGCCTATCTTGGAACTTTTGTCAACCCTGTTTGAAGAAGTTCAAGGTTTGAGGTGCACAGTTCAAAGACGGCGGGCGGGCCCTGATTCCTTTACCAGCATCGGAAAGTAGCCATATGCAGCTTTACAACACGTTAAGTCGGCGGAAAGAAAAATTTGAGACCCTGAACCCCGGCAAAGTAGGCATCTATGCCTGCGGGGTGACCGTCTATGATGACGCTCACCTGGGGCACGCCCGCTCCAGCGTGTTTTTTGAGGTTTTGGTTCGCTATCTGCGCCGCCGGGGTTTTAAGGTCACCTGGGTGCGGAATTACACGGACATCGACGACAAAATCCTGAAGCGGGCCCAATCCGAGGGTGTGGCCTGGGACCAGGTGGCGGCCCGGTACATTGCCTCGTTTCAGGAGGATATGGCGGCCCTGGGCGTCCCCCCGGCCCAGATCGAGCCCAGGGCCACGGATCACATCCCCGAGATGCTGTCGATCATCAAACGCCTGGTGGACAAAGGCTTTGCCTACCAGGGTGTCACGAACGGCGACGTGTATTTTCGGGTCAGACGTTTTCCCGGCTACGGCAAGCTCTCCGGCCAGAGCCTGGAGGATCTGGAGGCCGGGGCCCGGATCGAGGTGGACGCGGCCAAGGAAGATCCCCTGGATTTTGTTTTATGGAAGGCATCCAAGCCCGGGGAACCCGCCTGGCCCAGCCCTTGGGGGCCGGGGCGCCCGGGTTGGCACATCGAATGTTCAGCCATGAGCATGAAGTACCTGGGAGAAACCCTGGACATCCATGGCGGCGGCCGGGACCTGGTGTTTCCCCACCACGAAAACGAACTGGCCCAATCCGAGGCGGCCAACGACCGGCCCTTCGCCCGCTACTGGGTGCATCATGGCCTGCTCACCATCGACCAGGAAAAGATGAGCAAGTCCCTGGGGAATTTTTTCACCATCAAAGAAGTCCTGCAAAAATTCCCGGCGGAGGTGGTGCGCTTCTTTCTGATCAGCAGCCACTACCGCAGCCCCCTGGATTTTTCGGACGCGGCCCTGGCCGAGGCCGAAACCGCGCTCCTGCGCCTCTACGCCCCCCTGGCCAAGATTCAGGACCTCTTGCGGGAGCACCCGGCCCCAGAAAATGCGCCGTCCCGGGATTTTGCTGCGGCCGGCCTTTCCCAGGAAGAACTGGAGCGCCTCTGGACGCTGCCGGCGCGGTTCGACGAGGCCCTGGATGACGACGTCAACACGGCCCAGGCTTTAGGCTACCTGTTCGATGCGGTGCGGCTCATCAACCGGCTCCTGGAGAAGCCTGCGGGGGACGATTCGGGCTGTCTCGCCTTCCTGGCGCATCTGCAAAAAGAGCTGACCTCTTTGGGTTATGTCCTGAATTTATTACAAGGCGACCCGGAGGAGACCCTGGCCAACCTGCGCCAGAAGCCCGCAGGCCTGGCCATCGCCCCTGAGGAAATCGAAATCCTCATCGCCCGGCGCACCGAGGCCAGGAAGAATAAGGATTGGGCCCAGGCGGATAAAATCCGGGATGAGTTGATCGCCAAGGGGATTGTGCTGGAGGATACGCCCCAGGGCACGGTGTGGAAGGTTAAGGGCTGAAAAGGAAATCCGGCAAGGTTTCCTCAGCCTGAAGCTGTGAGAATTATAAAGGAAATCTTTCTAGGAAAAAACGGCCGAAACTGAATGGGATGGAGATGCCACATCATTGTTATGACACAGAGCGACAGAAGTAATGGAACACTATTACTCTCTTCGTCAGCCTCAGTAAATGTCATGGTATGGAAAGAGGCTTTCAAGTAGCCGGCTGCGGTGCCTTTCGGCCAGCTAAGGCTCGCTGTTAAGCCTGCCATCTTTGAGATGGTAGATAGAATCGAATCCTTCGATCATCCGGGCGTCGTGGGTCACGGTGATCACTGCGGTCTGGTTTTCCCGGGCAATTTTCTTGAGCAACTCCATGACCTTCTTGCCCCGAATGGTGTCCAACGAGGCGGTGGGTTCATCGGCCAGGATGAGTTTGGGCCGGTTGGCCAGGGCCCGGGCTATGGATACCCGCTGCTGTTCCCCGCCGGAAAGGAGGGCCGGCAGATAATCGGCCCGATCAGCCACCTCCATGTATTCCAGCAGTTCCTCAGCCCGGTTTTCTGCCATCTCGCCCTTCATCCCCACCATATACTGGGGCAGGAGCACGTTTTCCCGGGCTGTGAGAAAGGGAATGAGGTTGGAGGTTTGAAAAATGAAGCCGACCTTTTCCCGGCGCAGGCGGCGAACATCGAAGCCGGTCCAGCCGTCCCGATAAATGGTGTCACCGTCAAAGATGACAGTGCCGGCGGTGGGCTCCAAAATCAGGCTGACGCACAGCAACAGAGTGGTCTTGCCGGAACCGCTGGGACCCATGAGCGCCACCAGATCTCCGGCGGCGATGCTGAGGCTGATATCTTCCAGGGCCCGTACCTCCAAGCGGCCGCTCCCAAAAACTTTGCTCAGGCCGGTAATTTTAAGGGCTTCCATCAATGCCCTCCCAGGGCCATGGCCGGCTGGGTCTTCAGGGCCTGCCAGATCCCCAAGCCGCTGGCCACGAGGCCTCCCAGCAGGGCCAGGCCAAAGGTGACGGACTCATCCAGGGGCGTAAGAAAAATCTTCCGGGGAAAGAAGTCCTGAGTATTGTGAATGATCAGCCAGCCGATGATAAAACTGCTGAGGGTCAACAACAGGGATTGTTCCAGCACCAGGCGGATAACCATCCAGTTGGTGGCGCCCATGAGCTTCATGATGGCGATGCTCCGAATCTTCTCCATGGTGAAGGTGTAAATTACCAGGGTAAGGATGACCATGGAGACGATAAGAAGGATGATGCGGAAAGTCAGGAGCTGCATCCGGGCCTTGGCCAGGCGGCCCCGGAGCATCAGGTTGATTTCTTCCTGCGAGGTATAGACCGAGAAATACAGCCAGTCTTCAATATGGCGGGCCACCTTCAGGCGATCAGCTCCCGGGGCCAGTTTGACCAGGACGGCGTTGATGGTGTGAGTTTCCGACTGCAACTCCGATATCAACCTGTCAGCCTCCCGGGAAGTAACGGCATTCCGGGTCAGGCTGCGGCGCAGGCGCTCCCGTTGGTTGCGCACCGTTTCGTTGTCCCGCTGGAACAAGACCTCCTGGGCATCGGGGAGGGAAAGAAAGACCACCGGTTCGCCGTCCGGGGAGGTGATGTTGTCGGTCAAGCCCACTACTGTATAAAAGTGGAGGCCCAAAGGGATTTTCTCTCCCAGGGAGAGGCCCAGTTTTTTGTGGGCCACCGCCTCGTAATGAGCCCGTTCGATCCCCCGGCCCGCCGTCAATTTGCTGGGGCCCCCCAGACCGCCGAAGACATCGTAGCCGATGATAGTGAATCTTGTGCTTTTGCCGCGAATATCCCGTTCCACGGGGTAAACGATGAAGGGGCTGGCCTGGGCCACTCCTGGAACTGCTGCCACGGTATAGTGGAAGTCTTCGGCCAAGGTGGACTGCTCGCTGAAGGGTCCGCCCCGGAAGCGTTCCACCACCCACAGGTCGGGGTTGGTGGCTTCGATTAAGGAAATCCCTTCAAAGACCACGCCCCGAAAGACGCCGTTCATGGCCAGGACCGTGCCGAACAGAAGGCCCACACCGATTACCGTGGTCAGAAACCGCCCCAAGTGGCGTTTCAGATCTTTAACAGCCAGGTCCATCATTTCCCTCGGGATCCCGGGGCCTTGATCTCCGCCTTGACTCGCGTCCCCGGCTTCAGGTTCGTAGGCTGGGCCACTACCAGGTCCCCCTCATTGAGGCCTTCCGGGACGGCGATCCTCTTGCCGTCATTCAGACCCGTCCTGATGGGGCGGAAGACCAGCCGGCCGCCCTGCTCCACCACCAGGACCCCGGTTTTGCCGTCCATCTCCGTGATGGCGGTCAGGGGTACGGCCGGGGCCTTGACCGTCCCGGTGTTGATATCCACTTCGGCTTCCTCGCCGATGACCAAGGGTTCGGGCAACTTCTCGAACTTCACATCTACTTCCAACTCCCGGGTCACGGTGTCGGCCTCCTTATTGAGGCGAACTACTTTCCCCTGAAAGACCCGGCCCGAACGCAGTATGATTGTGGCCGGCTGTCCCTCTCGCAATTGGGCCACCTTGGTTTCATCGATCCAGGCGGCCACCCAGATTTCATCCAGGTCCACCATTTGAAAAATGGGCGTGCCGGGAGCGATGATATCCCCGACTTCCGCCTTGCGCACCGTGATCAAGCCGTCCATGGGGGCGATGATGTCCGTATATTTGTGGATGGCGGCGGCGGCGTGGGTTTCCGATTCCGCTTGCTTAACCGCGGCTTCCTGGGCCGTCACCGCAGACTTGGCAGCCGCGACCTCGCTTTCCGCCACCTTCAATTGAGCCTGGGTGGTGTCGAAGGCCGACTTGGAGATATAACCGGGCTTGAAGACCTCCAGGTCCCGCTGGTAGTTGCGTTGGGCCAGGCTCAGATTGGCCTGGGCCTTGACCTGATCGGCCCGGGCCTTGGCCAGGTCCCGCTGGGCCCGGTTCCTGGCGGCTTGGGCGGCCATTTCCCGGGCGCGCAATTCTGCCGAGTCCAGTTTCGCCAAAAGCCGGCCTTTCTGCACATAATCACCTTGATCGGCAAACAGTTTTTCCACAATGCCGGTGATCTTGGCGCTCACGGTCACCGGGACCTTGGATTGTACCGTGCCTGGTCCGTGGACTTTGCCCTGCACCTCAACTTTCTTGACCTCGATCACCGGCACCGTGGGGCGGTACCAGAACAGGCGGTAACTTGCCAGGGCGATGAGCAGGATTCCCAGGCCGAACCAGACCGATTTTTTCCCTCCGCGTAACTTCACTTTTTTTGCTCTCCACTGATTTTTTGCGGGGCCGGCTCATAGGGGCCGGAGCCGATGATTTGTTGGAGGCGGGCCTTGCCTATTTCATAAGCCACGGCGTATTTGATAAGCTGAAAACGTGACGCAGTCAAGTCCACCTGGGACTGGAGCACGTCCAGGCCGATGGCCTTCCCCGACCGGTACAGGGCCTGGGAACTGGCAAAGGCCTCCTCATTGGTAGCTACGGTCTGGCGGGTATTGGTAACCCCATGACGGGCATCCTCCTGGTCCTTCCAGGCCGCGGTCAGATCCGCCTTGAGGCTGTCGAGACGATCCCGCTTGGCCTCCAGAAGTTGCCGGTTCTGCGAAACAGCCTTGGCCACCTGAGCCCGGGTCAGGCCCCCCTGGAAGAAAGGAAACTCCAGGAAAATCCCGTAAAGATATTCCTCTTTGGTAAGATTTGCCCCCCTGGCGGACGCCTGATCCCGGTGGCGCACATCGGTGGCGCCCTGGAGGCTGATCTCGGGAAAATACCCGCCCCGGGCCGCCTTGACCAAGGCCTGAGATTGCGCCAACTGCAGGTCAATCCTTTTGAGCTCCGGATTGTTGTTCAAGGCCTCCTGCCACAGGGCGTTCACATCTCCCGCGGCTACAAACTGCTGGGGCAGACGTCCCCTAATATCCACCTGCACATTTTCCTTCACCCCCAGGCTGCGGGCCAGTATCTGCCTGGCCAGGCGCACTGCGGTCTCAGCCTCGGCCACCGCTTGTTCCGCTTCGGACACCTGGGATCGGGCCCGAAAGGAGTCCAGGTGGGTCACCTTGCCCGCCTGATAAAAGGCCTCGGTTAACTTGGCGAACTCCTGCCGCTGGCTCAGGGCCTCCTGGGCCACCCGCAGGTTCTCCTTGGCCTCGATGAGGCGGTAAAAAGCCTCCGTGACGGTGTAGGCCACCTCGTCGGCGGTGCGCTGCACCTCCTGCTTCTGGGCCTCGGTGCCTTTTTGGGCGGCCTGGGTATTATGGTAATTCTTGAGGCCGCTGAACAGGACCTGCTTGCCGGTTATCCCCCCGTAGAGCTCCTTGGTAAACAGGTTGGGCGGGGGTTCCCCTCCCGAAACAAACCGATTGGCGGGCTGCCGGGTATAGTAGGACAGGAGCGTGAGTTTGGGAAAAAAACTGGACCGGGCCGCCTGGTAATCCGCCACCAGCTCCCGGATCTTCTCCCGGGAAGCACTCAACACCGGGTTTTCCTTCCGGGCGATGGCCAGGCAGTCCTCCAAGGTTAAGGCCTGGTATTCCCTCTCCGCCGCGGCGGCCTGATTCAGCCACAAAAAGACCACGCCGGCGATCAGGCAAGTAAGCCTGCAGGTTTTCGGAGGCAACAGCATAGTCGGGCTCCAACATGATTTCATTAATTTACTGCGCAACTCGATTGCCGGTTCCACAACGGCGCGCCATTGGCATCCCGTAATTTCAAGGTCTTGTCTCCCTTGGTCACTTCTGCGGCAATGATCGTGGGGTTGCCTTCCACATCCACGCGGGAACCCTTGACCGCCTTTATCCCTTTACTCTCCGGCTATGAGACGGCGTGGCCAGACAGCAGCCTCATCAGCCTAAAGGCACAACGGCCGTGGCCAGGAGAACACAGCGATTGACTCACCCCCTGTAATGTTTTGTGATTATATTTTCAGCAAAGAAAAATGTACGAAGCATTTCTTCCAAAAAACACGGGCGCGGAAAAAAATCGGCGCGGAAAAATTTTTTTTCGTGCTATTTGTGAAGAAATTACGAATAGGCCCGGCGGCGAAACATTATTTCTGCCAGCACCCAACTGGCGAGGAAAAAAACGAGGCTGGCCAGAAGGGGGATAACCGGGGTGGCAAAATCGGAACGCCCGGTAACTCCGAGGTGCAGAAGCTCAACCACGTAAGTCAGGGGAGACATCAGGGCCAGGGGTTTGAGCCAGGGGGGCATCTGGGAAAGGGGCATGAATACCCCGCTGATAAATAAAATCGGGAACCGGACAAAGTTCATCAAGGTCATGGCCTCAAAGACTTCCCGGACCATAACCGCGGCGGCCAGACCTAACAAGGAAAATATCCCTGCCCCCAGGATGAGGCCAGCTAACAAGAGAACGGGATTAACCAGGGGCATTCCCAAGGCGAACTTCAGCCCCAGGAATAAGGCCAGGGCTGTCGCTATCCCATAAACTGAAGCGCTGGCTGTCTTTCCCAAGACAATGGTGCGCATGGAGAGGGGAGCCAGGAGCAGCCTCTGAAAGGTGCCCGCCCGCTTCTCAAAGGTGACCACGATGGCGGCCATGGAGGTATTGCCGAACAGCAGGGTCATGGCGATAATACCCGGGGCGATGGCCAGGTAGGTAGCAGGATCTTTCACGTAAAGAGAAAGAATTAAGACCGCGGGAAATAAAAGTCCCCAGGTGATGAGCGGCGGCTTGCCGTAATAGCTCTCGATGTCTTTGAAGCTGATGGCCAAGGCCCGCCGGAACTGACTCATGGTAGTGCCTCCGCTTCCGGACCGCCCTCCTTCAGGAAGCTCATGAACGCGTCTTCCAGGCTGGCGGTCACAGCGCTGACCTCAGAGATGCGCACGCCTGCACCTCCGGCAAAAGCCACCAATTGCTCCAGGGCGGCGTGGGTTTCAAGGATCTCCAAGCGCCAGGTGCCGTTCCGGCGGGAGGCCTGAAGAACCGCCGGACAGGCCCGCAGCAGAGGCGCCGCCTCTATCTCCGCCGAGAAGGTCACTGCCAGAAGGTTGAGGCCTTGCACCCTTTGCCGGATTTCGGCAGGGGTTCCCAGGGCCGCCACCCGGCCCTTGATGAGGATGAGCACGCGCTGGCTTAAGGCCTCGGCTTCCTGCAGGTTGTGCGTGGTGAGAAATACCGTGGCGCCCTGGCGGTTGATCGTCCGGATAAGCTCCCGCAGGGCCCGGGCGCTGGGAACGTCCAGGCCCGAGGTGGGTTCGTCCAGAAAAACCACCTCCGGATCATGGACCAGGGCGGCGGCGATGGTCAGTCGCCGTTTCAAGCCCTTGGAAAGGGCTCCGAAAGGAGTGGTCCCCCGGTCCTTCAGGCCGAAAAAAGACAGGAGTTCGGCGGCCTTTTGGGCACGCACCCCGCGCGCCAGGCCGTACAATTCTCCCAGATATTCCAGGTTCCGGCGGCAGGTGAGTTCGGGATAGAGATTCGACTCATCGGGCACGACGCCGATACGTTCTTTCACCACAACCGGGTCCCGGGCCACATCCGTCCCGCAGATGCTTACCTCTCCGTCATCCCGGGGGAGCAGTCCCGCCAGAATCCGGATGGTGGTGGTCTTGCCGGCGCCGTTGGGCCCAAGATAAGCGAAGATTTCTCCCCGCGGCACCGAGAAACTCACTTCGCTAAGCGCCTGGAGAGAGCCAAAACTCTTGCTCAAACCGGAGACGGCGATGGCCGGGGTTGATTCCATTCTGCTTAATCTCCCAGATAGACCGGGAGGGGTGGGGAACCTTCCCCTCCCGGATCAAGGGACCTCACTTTTTTTGAGGAGAAAGACAAGGGTGTTCGGAAACCTCACCGTGACACTTTTTGATTTGGTCCGCTGAGCACTCCTCTGGTTTGCCTTTCAACTCCTCCGGTTTCTGGCATTCGCTTTTACAGGTGCACATGGTTCCACCTCCTTGTTTAATAAAAATGCAGGGTTCCGAATCTGTCGGGGCGGTAAGGAACTGCCCCAGGTTCTCTTTCCAGCGGGCCAGGGTTTGGGGGTTGAGGCGGTAGTGCATGAAATAGCCGCGCTTTTCCGCCTCAACCAGGCCAGCCTCTTTGAGTATTCCCAGGTGTTGGGACACTGCGCCGGGAGTGATCCCCAGTTTCTTGGCCAGGGCCCCCACGCACAGAGCTCTGTCTTTCAGCAACCGGACCAATGAGATCCTTGCAGGCGCTGCCAGGGCTTTCAACACCAGGGCTAATTCCTTGTCCAGGCCCATCTGTTTTAGTATTTACTAAAATATTCTTTCAAAAGTCAACTCTTCTCTGGTTCGCCCGACAGGTCCGGCAGGACCGCACCCAGGCTTTTCAGCCTGTGAACGTTCGGGCTGAAGGCTGCGGCTTCCTTTTGCCACAGGCTCGTGTGAAGCTGTTTCGGGAGACTTTGATCTTGCAGATGGCAGCTATCCGGCGTTAGCGGGCCAGCCTGCTGGGTCTGAATATGGTGTCATATAAATCTTCGCCATAGCTGGTTGCCAATGGCGCACCCTCGATAATTTTGAACGTGCGTCCCCCCCCGGCTTGCCGTTCAGCCCGCAGGAATATGGCATTTTCCATATTTTTCTCAAAGAAACTGTGGGCAAAATCATATAGGTGGGTAACGTAGCATATTTTGATGCGTTTCTCCAACAGAGCGGTAACGATCTGCCTGGCAATTTCCGAACCTTCCCTTTCGTTGGTCGCGGCAAATGATTCATTAAACAATATGAGGGAATCGGCTTTGACATTGTCGACGATGTCACTCATTCTGCTGAGTTCTTCATCGAGTTTGCCGCTGCTCATGGTAACATCTTCTTCCCGCTTGTAATGCGTGAAAATGCCGTCGCTGATATTGGCACTGAAAGACTCCGCCGGCACAAACATACCGCCTTGCATCATCAATTGCGCCAGCCCCAGGCTGCGCAAAAAAGTCGATTTGCCGCCCTGGTTGGCCCCCGTGATGATCATCAGGTCTTTCCCGTCGGCATTGATATTGTTGCCCACAACCCTTTGGGCCAGGCGCAAGGTCAGGCAGACGTCGTATAATCCCTGGAAACGGGTTCCCCGTTCGCCCGCAGCCAACGGCTGGGGGAAGCAGGTGGGTTCTCCCTTGGCCGCCAGCACCTCATGCAGATTCAGGCACCCGATGTAAAAAGCCAGTTCGGTTTTCAGCATGTCAAAGAAATTGAGAATGTGGTCGGCTGATTGACCGAGGGCATTGGCCACCAGGTTTATCCCCCTGACCCTCAAATCGCCCAGGGCCCTGGCGCCCGCTTCATCCCGCGGCGGGATACGAAAGGTGTAAGCGGGCGCTCTTCTGGCCACGATCCGGGCCAGCCAGCTCTGTTTTCGGTCCCGGATTTTGTGAAGTACGTAATTGACCCCTTTATTGCCTCTGCCCAAGTCGGCACTCATTAATATCCCGTTACGGAATTCCAGTTCGTGCAGATGATCCTGGACGCTGGCAAGATATTCGTCACTCAGTTCCTTTTTGAGCATTGCAAAAAATCTGGTGAAGCCGGCTGATTCAAATTTATCAGAATGTTCTTCAGCAATGTTCTTAAGTTTTTTAAGATACTCCAAGAACATTTGCATCACTCTTACGGAGCTATGAAGCACCATACTCGGATTGATATAGCTTCCCAATAACCAATAATGGTCTTTTTTCTTTTTTTCAATTGATTCTCTGGTAAGGTCATAGATTTCTTTCACGACCGAGGAATGTATCAGACAATCTTTCAGGATATCTTGTCGGTATATTATTGTATCCTTGTCTTTTAAGCCGGCTAAAACCGCCTTCCTGGATATTTCATACAAAAATTTGTCACCGCGCGCCATGGCAGAAAACAATGTGTTTAATTCCAGGTCCTGGGTCAGAAAAGGCTCGTTTACCGGCAATTCCACCTTGGGGTCAAAATCACGGTCTCTATACATGAGAAAAGCCTTCATGATTTTATGCGCTCCTGCAAATAATCGTAGGTAAGCCGGTATTTTTCAGCAATTGACAACGCCTGGGCCAGTCCGTCAGCAGGCCTTCTCACAATTTTATAGGTCCGCAAGGCTGGATTGTCGGGAACCACCGTACTTACCATACTTACGGTTTTCTCACTTAAAGATGCCAGTTCAACTATAAATGTTACATAAACACACAGCAAATCAAGTTGGATTATTTTTTGCATTATCTTTTTGCCCAAAAAAACTGCGTCTTTTAACGTTGTTGAGGTAAAAATTTCATTCATGATAATGATACTGTTCGGCGTGGCTTGTTCCAAAATGTCGTGAATGCGGATCAGGTCGTCCTGCAACTTACCTCTGAGATTATTGATCCTTTCTTCCTTCTCGAAATGGGTAAAAATCCTGTCGCAGATAAAAAGCCGCGCCTCTTTGCCCGGAACGGGACACCCTAAACTGGCCAGGTAATGCAGTTGTCCGAAGGTGCGGGCAAAGGTGGTTTTCCCGCCCTGGTTGGGACCGGATATGACAAAAATGCGCTCCTGCCCTTTCAGGAAAAAATCATTGCACACAATCGGCGAATTTTCGGTGATGAGTTTATCGGCCAGGGCTACATCAAATCCTTCATAATTAAAGACTTCCTTGGATTCCTGAGAAATGTGGGGATAACAGAACGTTAAGCCCGCTTGCCGGAACCTGGCGATGTATTCCAGGTAGGCCACGTAAAACTGCACTTCACGGTCGAATGCCTTTATCTTTTCGTCCACATACGCGGCGTTTTTCGCACAATAATCATCAAGTCGGCCGAAGACGTCGGGGTGCAGTTTGGCCACGAAGTCGAGTATCTTCGCCTCCACATGGTTCATGGAGAGGTCATCGGAAAATTTCGCCCGGTAATCTTTCACCACCCCTTGTTTGAATTTCTGAAAGATCGCCTCCACTTCAATGCTATAATCGCTTCCCCCTTCGTAGGCGCGCACCTGGACACTGTCTTCCTTGAGGCGCAGGGTGTATTTTATCGAATGCAAGTCCTCCAGCAGCGTTGTCGTTTCCGCTGCCAGAGATGTGAACTGAGGAGATTCGGCATAATGCACCACATAATCCCGGAAAGCCGCCAAGCCGCGGGATTTGAGGTCCGCAACCGATAAATCGTGGGCCAGGTTTTGAACGGCATCACAATAAATTGATACCGCATCCAAAAACATTCTTTCTTTTTGATAGTGGTAAAAAAAATTGGTTGCGTTGGCAAGATACCGTCGCATTGCCTGCATTTTCTCGGCGAAGGCATTGATATTTTTGAAGAGCACCTCGTGTTCCAGATCACGCATTATTTCATAACGATACCCGATCGCCTCGACATCGCGGAGCGCCGTGTAAAAAAATGGCTTTAACTTATATTCCTGCTTGTGAGCCACAATGGCGTCGATAATCTGATCGAGATTCAGATCAACAAAAAAAGCAGGGACTTCAACTTCCTCTGTGGCCATGCTGTCTTCAGGTCTTTCAAATAAGATGCTGTGGAAAACCATGGGACAGAAATCTCCGGGGTAACCTCTGCTTGTCCTCTCTTCCGGCTGCCCGGGGCAAAGCCGGACCGACGTCGAGTCCAGCGCGAATTTTTCCGGCATAATCGCCTTTCCTTTGACAATTCTCCGGCGAATCTAGCGCACAATAAGCACGCTGCAAGGGGCGTGGCGGCTCAACTTCTCGGCGGTGCTCCCCAGAAATCTGCCCCAGACCCCCGACAGGCCGCTGTGACCTACCAGGATCAAGTCAAATTTGCCCTCTTCCGCCACCGCCACAATAGTCTTCGCAGGATGGCCGAGGCGCATATCAGTTTTTGCCTGAACCCCGGCTTCTTGGGACCGCGTCTGCGCCTCTGCCAGGATTTGCTCGAGATGTTGGCGGAAAGCGGTTTCGGCGAATGCTGTGTCGATGTGAGTGCGGGGCATTTCCTCTTGCACCGCCAGGACCAGAAGTTCCGCCTGGTGGAGTTGGGCCAGCTTGATGCCGGCCTCCAGAGCCTTCTTGGCGCCTTCCGAGCCGTCGTAAGCCACCAGAATTTTCTTGAACATCCTGCATCTCCTCTCAAGATAATCCGATCATGCCCATCAGATTTTGCCTTGCTCAGCGGCGCACATAGCACACTTCCCGGGAGATCAGGAGAAAGCAGGGAATGGCGCACAGCTGCACGACCACGGAAAAGATAATAAGGGCGTAGAGATGGTATTCATATAAGAGTCCCAGGATAACGCTGCCCACCAGCCAGAAAATACCAAAAACGCTTTGGGAGATACCAAAGGCCGAGGCCCGGTGGTCTCTGGGGATCATCTCCGCCAGGGCCGCTTTGATCACCGATTCCTGCGCGCCCATGCCAATCCCCCAGAGAATCATCCCCAGAAAGACCAAGGACGTACCGCCGAGAAAGACCAGGGGGGCAAAGGCTGCAGAGATCAACGCCGCGGCAATGAGCACCCAGACGCCCAGGCGGTCGAAAAGGCGTCCCAGGATAAGGGCGGCGGCGCCGTCCACTCCCATGGCAACGGCATACGAGATGGGAATCAGATCTTTCGACAGAACCTCAACCTGTTGAAAATGATAGGCGATCAGGGGAAAATCAGCGAAGCCGGCGCCGATAAAGGCCGTGGCGGCCGTGTACAGCCAGAATGGCCGCTTGGGCAGTCCCTCGGTTTCCAGCTTGGGAATGCTCACCTCCAGATGCTGGGGTTTTGGATAAAGGTAAGAGGCGGAAATGAGCACCACGACCGCGAGGACTGCCGAGACCAGCAAGGCGGCAAAGCCGCTGCGGTAATCTCCCTTATAATAAAGTACCGCCGCCACGATGAGAGGCCCGATCATGGCGCCGGTCTGGTCCATGGCTTCATGGAAGCCGAAGCCCCAGCCGTGCCCGACTTGTGAAGTAGCGTGGGACAGCATGGCGTCCCGGGCCGGGTTGCGGATGGCCCGGCCTATCCGTTCCAGCAGGATTAAGATCGCCGCCCCTGGCCAGCTTCCGGCCAGGGCCAGGGCCGGCACGGAAAACATCTGCATGGTATAGCCGAGGTAAGTTATCGGCCAGTAGCGCTTGGTGCGGTCCGCCAGGCTTCCCGAAATGAACCGCACCGCATAGCCCAGGAATTCCCCCAAACCGGCCACGGTGGACACCACCAGGGCGCCGGCGCCCAGGATGCCTAAAAAAGGCCCGGTGATGGTGCGTGCTCCTTCATGGGTCATATCGCTGAACAGGCTGACAATACCTACCAAAATGATGAACTTCCAGGCTGACCCGGTCGTGAGATTTTTGGTTGCCAAATATGCCTCCCCCGTTTTTCCTTGCCTGTTTCAGGCAGCATAGAGTCGTCAGAAATATAAAATCCCCCGGGCCGACGGCCCAACCCCACCACCAGAATCGGGTTCGGCCCGGGGGTACCTGAAGAGGGAAGGAGGGGCCCCTCTTAGGTCCGCAGAAAGTCGAGCCGCATCATTGTCAGAGACACCGCATTCTCCCGGCCGGCTCAGCGGCTGCGGATCCAAATCTCCGGAACAAGTTCTTCCAGCAGCTCACCATTGGCAAACGCTCTGACCACCGAGCTTTCCGAAACCACCACGGCGATAGCCTGCGTCTCCCTGGTCATGGAGGCGGCGGCCATATGCCGGGAGCCCAGTCCCAAAACCAGGTTAATGCCTTCGGAGGAGGCATTGAGGTAGCGGCAGGCGGACTGCACGATGCCCTCATCGGAAACCAGAAAGGCGCCGTCCAGCCGGGCCAGTTCCTTGACGGTCTCCCGCATATTGGCATTGTCGATGCTTTTCAGGGCCGCGGGATGCCCCAGCAAGGGGTCATAAATCAAGCACTTGGACCGCTTCGAGACTTCTTCGGCATCAAATACCATGAAGATGGTGCCGACCTTTTTTCCTCCTCTGCCCTCATGGGCAATTTCCAGAGCCAGGGTCAGGACGCTTTCCAGAACCGGGCGGTTGACGCCGTCCTTCAGGGAGCAGATCTTATCCAACAGGCGGGTGGTGACCAACATGGCGTGCACCTCGTATTTCTTCAGGGAAAGAACCCTGTGTAAACCTGGTGCATGTTGCTTGGCCTTAAACCGATATACGGAAGACATAAAAAAACTCCTGATCGCTGGAACAGTGACCAGGAGTCATTAGCTTGACGCGGTTCGGGGAATTGCCCCGGGCGGAGCTCCATCGCCTTTCTATAGATTAATTCATGATTGATGGAATGCAAGGATTTTTTTAGAAACTATTATTGACAACCGTTCAATGAGGCATTAAAAAAGAAAAAACTGACAAGGCGATGAAGTCCGCCGTAAAAGCTCCTCCTTCTGGTGCGAGCTGATGACTTCTGTCCGATGCCGGGCAGAAGTCTTTTTTTTTCGGGCCCGGCTAGGATTCGGAAAAAAGCAGGTGTAGTCAGGGGCTTTGCATGAAGCCCGGAACCCTATCCTCATTTTCCCCATTCTCAGGAGGGCACAAGATGAACATTGTGAAATTCGCTCTGATGTGTGGCTTGGCTGGGGTGGTCTATAGCTTGACCACCATCTATTGGGTCCTCAAAAAGGACACCGGCACCCCCCGGATGCAGGAAATCAATGCCGCGGTATTGGAAGGGGGCAACGCTTTTTTGAACCGGGAATACAAGACCGCCGGACTGGTGGGGTTGGTAATTTTTATCGTCCTGTTTGGCTTGGGAAAATATGTGGCCTTCGGCTTTCTCATCGGCGCCATCGGTTCGGCCGCCTGCGGCTGGATCGGCATGCAGGTAGCCATCCGCAGCAACGTCAGGGTGGCCCAGGCCGCCTATGAAGGCATGGCCCAGGCCCTGGCGGTGGCCTTCCGGGGTGGGTCGGTAACCGGTCTTTTGGTGGTGGGCCTGGCGCTGATCTCGGTGGCTGGTTATTTCCAGGTGGTTTCCACACTGGACCCGGTTCATGCCATGTACAACCTGGTGGGGCTGGGCTTCGGCTGCTCCCTGATCTCGGTCTTCGCCCGGGTGGGCGGGGGCATATACACCAAGGCCGCGGACGTGGGCGCCGACATCGTCGGCAAGGTGGAGGCCGAAATCCCTGAAGACGACCCCCGCAACCCCGCGGTCATCGCCGACAATGTCGGCGACAACGTGGGCGACTGCGCCGGTATGGCCGCGGACCTTTATGAGACCTACGTGGTCACCGTGGTGGCTTCCATGTTGCTGGCCCATACGGTTTATGGCCACGACAAGCCCATGGCCGTCCTGTTTCCGCTGCTCATCGGCGGGGTGGCCATCCTGGCCTCGATTCTCGGCACCTTTTTTGTCAGACTGGGAAAATCCCAGTATATTATGGGCGCCCTTTACAAGGGGTTCGGCTCCTCGGGTATTTTGGCGGCCATCGGCTTCTATCCCCTGGCCAATAAGTTCATGGCCAACGTCGCCGCCAAGGACGGCTTTGTGATCCCGCCCTATAACGTTTTTCTCCTGGCGGTCATCGGCGTGGTCCTCACCTTTCTCATCGTTATGATCACCGAGTATTTCACCTCCAAGAGTTTCGCCCCGGTGAAATCCATCGCCCTGGCCTCCACCACGGGCCACGGCACCAACATTATTCAGGGCCTGGCCATCTCCATGAAAGCCACGGCCCCGCCGGTTTTGGTAATTGTCGCCGCCATCATGGCCGCTTTCCACCTCGGGGGCGGTTATGCCCATGTTACCTCCGGGCTCTATGCCATTTCTCTGTCCGCGGTGGCCATGCTCTCTATGACCGGCATCGTCGTGGCCATCGACTCGTACGGCCCCATTACCGACAACGCCGGGGGCATCGCCGAAATGGCGCCCCTGCCTCCCGAAATCCGGGCCACCACCGATCCCCTGGACGCGGTGGGCAATACCACCAAAGCGGTGACCAAGGGGTATGCCATCGGTTCGGCGGCAGTGGCCGCCCTGGTGCTTTTTGCCGAGTATTCCCGTTCCTTCCCCGGCGGCATGAACTTCGAGCTCTCCGACCCCCGGGTGCTGGCCGGGTTGTTCATCGGGGGCCTCTTGCCTTACTTTTTCTCCGCCCTCTGCATGGAGGCGGTGGGTAAAGCCGCCGGCGGCGTGGTGGAGGAAGTGCGCCGCCAATTCCGGGAGATTCCCGGCTTGATGGAAGGCACGGCCAAGGCCCAGTATGGGGCCTGTGTGGACATCGTCACCAAGGCTGCCCTGAAGCAGATGATGGGGCCCGCCGCCATCCCGGTGTTCGCCCCCATCCTCGTGGCCTTCACCCCGGGACTGGGGCCGGTGGCCCTGGGGGGCCTGCTCATCGGCACCATCGTCACCGGGTTGTTTGTGGCGGTCTCCATGACCTCCGGGGGCGCGGCCTGGGATAATGCCAAAAAGGCCATCGAAGACGGCCTCTATGGCGGCAAGGGCTCCGATGCCCACAAGGCCGCAGTCACCGGCGACACCGTGGGCGACCCCTATAAAGACACGGCGGGACCGGCCATCAACCCCATGATCAAGGTGGTGAACATCGTGGCCCTGCTGCTGGTGCCTCTGCTGCTGAAATAAAATAATTTTCACTAATATTGACATTTGGCCATAACATGTCCACACTTTAATCAAGCATGGCGATGAAGTCCGCCGCAACCGCCCCGCCCTTGGGGCGTGGGCCGATGACTTCTGTCCACAGGGCAGAAGTCATTTTTTTTCTGCCCACCTCATCCGAGAGGAGGGACCGCCATGAAAGAGTTTGATGAAATCATCCGGGAAAAGGGTCTGCCTCACGTAGGGCAAACGGTGCGCAGCAAGGATTTTGGCACTCTGTGGCGAGTCATGGAGAAAAGAGAGGTTTGGGAAACCATCTTAGATGACCCTCAGACTGGGCAACCTCGTATGATTCCTGGTATTTTTCTATCTTATTGGAAAATTGAGGAGGGAGGATCACCCGGCAGAGGGAGGGTAATGGGATTTACCTATACCCTTTATGACAATACCTTTGACCTTCATTGGGAAATCATGACCTGATTCATAAAGAACGGGGCTGCAGGAGAGGGCTTGCTGATGGACACCAGTGCCTTGGAAGGAACCAAAGGCCAACCCCTTATCAGGGAACCTGGAAGGAGATCTGATTATGGGAAAGGTTATCGAGCTCCGCCTGACCAAGAAGGCCATTTACCGGGCCGCGGTAAAGGAAGTCAACCGGATGTACCAGCTTTCGGCAGGCGGCAACGACCCGATTATGGATGAGGAGTCAAGGTGGGCATTTGAAAGAGGGGAAATAGACGAAGTGAGATGGAGGGATTGGGGAACTTACTTGGCCACGGTTTTAAACAGGATGACCTGAGAAGCCATCATTATTGGGAGATGAAAGCGAAGTATTGCGCAGATGAATGTGAAATTTATCTCAAACTATTAAGGAGGGCTCGTGTGATGGCAAAGTATGACCCCACCAAACAGGAAGACTGGCAGATTGGCGAACTCGCGGAAGAGGAACTGGATTTCAACCGGCAGTGCGACAAGATCGGCATCTTGCCCGAAGAGCGCATCCCCTACGGTCGGAAAATCGGGAAGGTGGACTACGCGGCCATCCTGGAGCGCCTGAAGGACAAGCCGGACGGCTATTACATCGACATCACCGCCATCACCCCCACTCCCCTGGGGGAAGGTAAGAGCGTGACCAACATGGGCCTGATCGAAGGCCTTGGCAAGCGGGGCGTGAACGTGGGCGGGTGCTGCCGCCAGCCTTCCGGCGGCCCCACCATGAACATCAAAGGCACCGCCGCCGGCAGCGGCATCGCGCTCTTGATTCCCATGAACGACTTCTCCCTGGGCCTCACCGGCGACATCAACGCCATCATGATTGCCAACAACCTGGCCATGGTGGCGGTGACCTCCCGGCTGCAGCACGAATCTAACTACGACGACGAGCAACTGGCCAAGATCGGCATGAAACGGCTGAACATCGATTCCAGAAGGGTGGAGCTGAAATGGTGCTTTGATCTGTGCGCCCAGGCCCTCAGGAACATTGTCATTGGCCTGGGCAGCAAGATGGACGGCTACATGATGAGCTCCGGTTTCGTCATCGCGGTGGCCTCGGAAGTGATGGCCATCCTCTCCATGTTCACCGACCTGGCCGATTTGCGTAAAAGGTTGGGCGAGATCACCGTGGCCTATGACAAGCAGGGCAACCCCATCACCACCGAGGATCTGGGGTGCGCCGGGGCCATGACCGCCTGGATGGCCAAGACCATCAACCCCACCCTGTGCGCCACCGCAGAATTGCAGCCCGTCCTGGTGCACGCCGGGCCCTTCGGCAACATCGCGGTGGCCCAGAATTCCATTGTCGCCTGCAAGACCGGCCTGAAGCTCTTCGACTACTGCACCACCGAGTCTGGCTTCGGCTGCGATCTGGGCTTTGAGAAGTTCTGGAACATCAAGTGCCGCGCCGGCGGTCTCAAACCCAACGTGGCAGTGCTCACCGCCACGGTGCGGGCCCTGAAGCACCACGGGGTCAACGCCGGGGCTTTGCCCGTGCGGCCAGGAAAACCCATTCCCGAGGAATACTACAAATGCACCCCCCAGACCCTGGCCTGGCTGGAGGACGGCATCAGCAACTTGATCCACAACATCAACATCGTCAAGAAGTCCGGGGTCATGCCGGTAGTTTCCATCAACCGCTTCCCCACCGACACTGATGAAGAAATTGCCATGGTCAAACGGGCTGCCGAAGCCGTAGGGGCCCGGGCCACGGAGGGCAACTACTGGCGCTACGGCGGCGAAGGGGCCCTGGAGCTGGCCGACGCGGTGATGGAGGCCTGCAAGGAGAAGGTGGACTTCAAGTTCCTCTATCCCATGGATATGCCGCTGCGCCAGCGGATAGAAACCATTGCCCGGGAAGTGTACGGGGCCGACGGGGTGGTCTATACGCCCGAGGCCGAGGCCAAGGCGAAGGCCTTTGAAGCTGATCCCAAATATAATGACTACTATACCATGATGGTGAAGACGCACCTGTCCCTGAGCCACGACCCCACTAAAAAAGGAGTGCCTAAGAACTGGACCCTGGCGGTGCGGGACTTCCTGCTGTACAGCGGCGCCAAGTACATCTGCCCCTGCACCGGCACCATCAGCCTCATGCCCGGCACCAGCTCCAGCCCGGCCTTCCTCAAGGTGGACGTGAACCTCAAGACCGGCAAGCCCTACGGGCTGTTTTAACTGAGAATCCCACACCCCATGCCCAGGCCTAAAGCGCACGCTGCCTTGGGCCGAACCACCCGGCTTCCGAGGACTTTCCCGGGAGCCGGGGGGTGGGGCCGTATGGTTTACCCCAAACAGTCCAGGATGGTTCTCCTCCCCAAAGCTGGCTCTTTTTTTTCAAAAAATGAGCGAAAAAAATTAGGAACAAGTAATACAAAGTCTTTAAAATTATTGACTTTTTAATAGAATCGGTTATGTTTTAATTAAGCGAATGGTGATGAAGTCCGCCAGAACCGCTCATCGGTCAGAGATGGGCTAATGACTTCTGTCCAGTCTCGGGCAGAAGTCTTTTTTTTGCCCAGGCGAATGGGGAGAAAGCCATGGGAACGTATCGAGAACTTCAAGGGGCCCTGGCACGACAACTCCAGCAGTTGGCCCAGTTGCCGGAACTTAAAGGACCAAACCTGCAAGGTCTCATCGACAAGCTGCGCACCAGCCGTTTCAACCTGGTGGTCATGGGCGCCTTCAAACGTGGCAACAGCACGCTAATCACAGAGCAGCGCCGAGACGGTCGCGGCTGGAGCAGGACAATTGGATAAAAGTCTGGAAGCCATCTTGAAGGCCGAAGCCGACCTGCTGGCCTTGAAGGATAGGATCGAAGCTACGTTTCACTAAGATTGTCTTCTCCAGCGAGACTCTCACGTGTCTTGACTTTATGGAAATTGGCACTACCTGATACCTATGGAGCAATGCATCTTTTGTGATATTGCCAAGAAAAAAACTGCTGCCCGCATTCTCTACGAGGACAAGGCGGTCCTGGCCTTTCCGGACCGCTATCCCCTGGCGCCGGTGCACGTGCTGATCATTCCCAAAAAGCACATTGCCAGTGTCACCGAAGTTGAGCCAGGGGATGAAGCCCTGATGGGCCATCTGGTCATGGTGGCCAAGAAGCTTGCCGAAGATCTGGGTATTGCCAGGGGAGGCTATAAGCTCCTGATCCGGGCCGGCAGCCATGGCGGCCAGGAAGTGAGCCATCTGCACCTGCATTTAATCGGCGGGGCGCCTTTGTTTGAGGATATCCGGCCCTGGACCGGATGATGAGGGGAGAAATAACATGAACATTCGCCGCCTGGTCCTGGATGTGGATAAGGCCCTGAAGCGCCCTTCCCTTATCGAGTTGGCTCAAGCCATTGATAGTTGTGAGGGAGTTGAGGCTTTTAATATTTCGGTAGAGGGAATCGACATCGAGACGGTGAGCACGATCATCACCATCGAGGGGGAAAATCTTCATTATGACAAGATTGCCGAAGCCATTGAAAATACCGGCGCGGTAGTCCACAGCATCGATCATGTGGGGGTCGGCAACCGCCTGGTTGAACGCATCCGCCCTTGGCGCAAGGGCGGATAGACATGTCAGGCATTTTTGCCAAAAAGCGGCTGGATTTTGTGGCCGGGCTCAGCGATGGCATCCTCACCGCCCTGATCCTGGGCGGCGGCCCCCTGCTGCATGCCGACTCTTCCATGAGTTGGAGCCTGTCGCTGCGAGTAGCGGCCGCTGCCGCCATAGCGGGAGCTTTTATCTTTTTCGTGGCCCACTATGCCGACCTCCGCAGTGAACTGATACGAGCCGAGCGGCAACTCAACCTCCTGTCTCATGGGCGCTTTGCCACCACGCAACTGGGCAAGGCCGTTCTCCGGGAGTCTCTGGTGAGTGCGGTGATTGACAGCGTGTGCACCTTCATCGGGGCGCTCATTCCGTTATCAGCCAGCCTGATTCCCCATGGCCCGAGGTGGCTGGGAGCCGCGGTGGGCATCGGCGCCCTGGCGGTGCTGGGTTTTTTTCTGGGGCGGGCCGCCTATGGCAGCCCGGTGCGCTGGGCTGTCGCCTTGACGCTAGCCGGGGTGCTGGTTGCCTATATCGGCATGAACCTGAAGATAGTCTGATCGGCAGAAACAAGCCACAGGAAAGACGACTGGATACAACTTCTGAAGGAGGCTGCACATGACCCAAATCATTCTGGCGCGCCACGGCAACACCCCGTGGAACAAAGACAAAATCTTCCGGGGCTCCAAGGACATCCCTCTGGACGACCAAGGGCGGGAAGAAGCCCGGGCCCTGGCGGCCTGGCTGCAGGACGAAAGCATCCAGGCCGCCTATACGTCCCCCCTTTCCCGGTCCCGAGACACAGCCCTGGCTATCGCCGGCCCCCGCGGCCTGGAGGTGGTGGACCTTCCCGGCCTGGCTGACCTGTGTTATGGCGATTGGGAAGGCCTGCCCCTGAAGGAGGTCAAGGTCAAATATGCCGACCTCTATCGCCAATGGGAAGCCGCTCCGCATACGGTGCGCTTCCCGAATGGGGAAACCCTGGAAGAGTTGCGCACCAGAGGCCTGGCCGCGGTCAACGAAGTGGTGCAGCGGCACCCGGACCAGACGGTGCTGCTGGTGGGCCATCGCGCCGTAAACAAGGTGATCATAGCCGGCCTCATCGGCCTGGACAATTCCCACTTCTGGCGCATCGCCCAGGACACCACCTGCATCAACCGCTTTCGCCTGGTGGCAGACCCGCAATGGCCGGACAAGACCTGGTATGTCATTTCCATGAACGATGTCTGCCACCTGCGGGGCATGAAACGGGGCGCTTTTGTGGATTTCTGACCAGGGGATGGAATCATGGCCCCATCCTATCCTGAATAAAGAAAGGAAGGCTCATGCGAAGCAAGATCGTCTCAGTCAAGGCCCTGGAAATCCTGGATTCCCGCGGCAACCCGACGCTTCGGGCTTATGTCTCGTTGGATAACGGCATCACCGCGAGCGCGTCGGTGCCTTCCGGGGCCTCCACCGGCGACAACGAAGCCGTGGAATTGCGGGATGGGGACCAGAAACGGTACGGAGGCAAGGGCGTATTGCGGGCAGTTGACCACGTCAACACCGTCATCGCCCCGCGTGTCATCGGTTATGACCCGGTGCTCCAGGATGAAATCGATAACCTGATGATGGAATTGGACGGCACCCCCAATAAGGGGAAGCTGGGGGCCAACGCCATCCTGGGGGTGTCCATGGCGGTAGCCCGGGCTGCGGCGGCAAGTTCCAACCTTCCCTTATACGTTTACCTGGGCGGCCGGGGCGCGGTGCGCCTGCCCATGCCCCAGATGAACGTCATCAACGGCGGCAAGCACGCCGACAACAGCATCGATTTTCAGGAGTTCATGATCATGCCCATCGGGGCGCCGACCTTTGCGGAAGCCCTGCGCTATTGCTCGGAGACCTTCCATGCCTTAAAGAAGATCCTGCAGCAAAAGGGGTACAGCACCGGCGTGGGGGACGAAGGCGGCTTCGCCCCCGATCTTAAAAGCAACGACGAAGCCTGCGAAGCGATCCTTGCGGCCATTGAGGCGGCGGGATACCAGCCGGGCCGGGACCTGGCCATCGCCCTGGACCCGGCGGCCACTTCTTTCTATGAAAATGGGGTCTATAACCTGTGGAAATCCGGGCAGGGAGAAAAACTCAGCGCCGAGATGGTCGATCTTTATGAAGACTGGGTGGCGAAATACCCCATCGTCTCCCTGGAAGATGGTTTGGCGGAAACTGACTGGCAGGGCTTCAAAGAACTTACCGCCGCCCTGGGGAACAAGATTCAGATTGTGGGGGATGACAACTTTGTGACCAACACCCGGTTCATCGCCCGGGGAATCGAGGAACAATCCGCCAACGCCGCGCTCATCAAACTCAACCAGATCGGCACCGTGACCGAGACCATGGAGGCTATCCAACTGTGCCGCCAGGCGGGCTGGGGCTTTGTCATTTCCCATCGCTCCGGGGAGACGGAAGATCCTTTTATTGCCGACTTTGCGGTGGCCATGGGCGGCGGCCAGCTCAAAACCGGCTCGGTCTGCCGCAGCGAGCGCATCGCCAAATACAACCGCCTCCTGGAAATCGAGGCGGAACTCGGCAAGGCTGCGGTTTTCGGCAACCCTTTGCACCTGGGCTGACGCGGAACTGATGGCAACCCCGGTCGATGAGGTCCACCGTCTCATCTGGGAGCTGGAGTCGTTGCGTCACGGCGAAGAAACGGTCGCAGCCCTGGTCGCCCTGGGGCCTGCAGCCCTTGAGCCTTTGAGGAGGTTTTTGCTGGCAGGCAAGCCTAGCCAAATATTCCAGCCCCGGCTCTGGGCGGTGCAGGCGCTGGCCCGCCTGGGCGCCAGGGATGCGCTGATCGCCTATTTGCTCCAGGAAAGGGAGATTGCCGACCCGGAAGAGAGTTTCGGTGAAGAAGCGGTGGCCAGCGCCGCAGCCCGGCACCTTGCAGCCTGGAAGGATGAAGATACCTACCGGTTTCTCCTGAAGCTCTCGGAACGACGCCTGCTTAATGGCCTGATCGATGCCCTGGCGGACTTCAGGAACCCGGAGGCCATCCCGTATTTCGAGCGCGCCCTCGAGGATGACTTCTATCGACCTGCGGCGGAAAAAGCTTTGGTAAAGCTGGGGGCCAGCGCGGCCTGCGCCTTGGTGCGGTCGGCGATGACACCGCATCCGCATTCGGGCCTGGAGACCCCTTCCAGCCTGGAACGGCGGCGCAGTGCGGTCCGACTTTTAAACCTTGTTGGAATTTCTGCGGTCCATTGGCAAACCTTGCGACCCCTGCTTGACGCTTCGGATGCGGCGCTCGTCGTGGAAGCTGCGAAGCTGGGAATGAGGCTTGGCATAAAAGAGGACCGCAGGCGCATGGCTCGACGCTTGATTGAGCTTTTGTCTTCCGCCCCCTGGCATCTGCGGGCTGATATTGTGGAAAGCCTGGTCAACTTAAAACAGGAGGCTGCCGGAGAGATCGAAGCGGAGATCACCCGGCGCCTGAAGCAGCCAGAAGACCTTCGGGCTCAGGATATGTGTCTGCGAGCCTTGCTCAGGGTGAAGATGCGTTGGGAACAGGCAGCCGCCGGCCGTCTTCCCGCATCTTTTGGCGCAGGTATCCCGGAGGATACCTGAACCCCACGGCCGCTCAAGGCACCCCGGGGTCGCTGTATTCCTTAAGATGATCGCCGTTCCTGCCCCCGCGCGGTGCCCTCAGGAAAACCTTTCGCCGGTTTGGGACAGTTTTGCAACATTGTCAGCAATTGAGACTTCTTCCCAGAGAGGACAGGCGGTTCCCAGACATTCCCGATGCCGGTGCGCCTGGCGGCAGTGGAGGGGAAAGTCGGCCCGCAGGGCGAGAGGAAGATATTCCTTGGATAACTCTGCGGCCTTTTTCAGGGCCAGCCAGCTATCCCGCTGGCAGCAGCGGGCCGCAGCCAAGCCGGACTGTTCCTGAAGCACCGCTTGGGTAATCTGCTGCACCTGCTGGCGCTTGCGGGCCTTCACCGGGTTGGCTCCCAGAAGCAGGCTGAAGGCGATGCCCACTCCCACGGCGGCGCCACAGGCCCCGGTAAAAGCGCAATAGCCGCCGGGCACGCCCCGGCCCCGTTTCAAGGCGGT